>ENA-OQKP01000727-OQKP01000727.1-human-gut-metagenome-genome-assembly--contig:-NODE-727-length-22254-cov-5.391196_pt1 | contig 22254 bp, 19 predicted proteins | sample MGYA00242780_ERZ504802 | MGnify/ENA primary metagenome ERZ504802 (study PRJEB26092, sample SAMD00036406) | human gut metagenome | host: Homo sapiens | study: EMG produced TPA metagenomics assembly of... | reverse complement strand
CCCGCCACAAAAAACGTAGGGGCGGATTCCATATCCGCCCGTGCCCGCTTGCGGCAAGGCAAACCTCCGCGGGCGCATATAGAATGCGCCCCTACGGATTTCGCTTTCAACAAAGGGAGACAACTCCACGCGGGGCACCGCCTCTGCGAGGGGCCTCCGCCCGCCACAAAAAACGTAGGGGCGGATTCCATATCCGCCCGTGCCCGCTTGCGGCAAGATAAACCTCCGCGGGCGCATATAGAATGCGCCCCTACGGATCTCGCTTTCAACAAAGGGAGACAACTCCACGCGGGGCACCGCCTCTGCGAGGGGACTCCGCCCGCCACAAAAAATGTAGGGGCGGATTCCATATCCGCCCGTGCCCGCTTGCGGTAAGATAAACCTCCGCGGGCGCATATAGAATGCGCCCCTACGGATCTCGTTTTCAACATCGGCCTTGCCGGTTCTGGGCGATACAACAAAAAAAGAGTCTGTGACATCTAAGATGTCACAGACTCTTGGTGCGCGGTACAGGACTCGAACCTGTGACCTCCTGCACGTCAAGCAGATGCTCTACCAGCTGAGCTAACCGCGCTTATTGCGCCGCCTCTTGGCGACGCATATTATTATAGCAGAACGACTTCCAAATTGCAAGCCCTTTTTGCAAAAAAATTCATATTTTTTCTGCGTCGCGCAAATCGCCCCGGCAGCGCCAGACCGCCAGCAGGATAAACACAAAGCATACGACCCAGGTCGTCGGCTCACAAAAGCAGACCGCGCGGTAGCCCCGGACCGGCACGAGCCATACGGCAAAGATCACCTTGCCCACAAGCTCCAGCCCGCTGGCCAGCAGCGGCTCTACCGTGTGCCGGATGCCCTGCAGCATATTGCGCAGAATGACCAGCACGGCCATCGGCGGGATGACCGGTGCGCTGATTTTCAGGTACAGCAGCGCGTTGGAGATGATGACCTCGTCCGTGCTGCCCGTGATGCCGCGGATGGCGGCCCCGCCCAGCAGGAAGGTGAACGCCATCACAAACACCCACCACACAAAATAGATCGCAAGCGCGGCCTTGACGCTCTGCCAAATGCGGCTGCGGCGGCCCGCACCCAGATTCTGGCTGCTGAACGTCGCCACGCCGATGCCCAGCGCACCGCCCGGGATAAAGTACAGCTCCGCTAAGCGGCGCGCGGCGGTCTGCGCCGTGATGTAGACGCTGCCCAGCGCGTTGATGCTGCTTTGCAGCGCCACGCTGCCCAGATTGTAGATGGCGCTCATCAGCCCCATGCTCAGGCCCGCCCAGAACATACTGGTCACGGCGCGGCGCGTGGCAGCCCGGAGCTGCCGGGGCGTAAAGCGCAGCTCCGGGTAGCCGCGCAGGATGTACACAACGCCCAGCACGGCGCTGATGCCCTGCGCCAGCACCGTGGCAATGGCCGCGCCGCGCACGCCCAGCCCCAGCGGCCCCATGAACGCGGCGTCCAGCCCGACGTTCAGCACGCTGCTGAACAGCAGGAACAGCAGCGGCGTCACGCTGTTGCCGACGGCGCGCAGCAGCGCAGCCTCCATATTATAAAGCATCGTCAGCGGGATGCCCAGCAGAATGACGGTCAGGTAGGCGGACGCGCCGCCCCATGCCTGTGCCGGGACCTGCAAAACGGTCAGCAGCGCGTCGCGGCCCAGCAGGGAGCACCCCGTCAGCACCAGCGACACCGCCGCCGACAGCGTGACCATCCAGCCCACGGCGCGGCGTATCCCGCGTTCATCGCCCGCGCCAAAATAGCGGCTGACCGTCAGCGCCAGGCCGTTGTTCATGCCGAAGGCAAAGTTCATGATAAGCCCGTACAGCGCCGCCGTCGCGCCGATCTCCGCCAGCGCGGCGGAGCCCAGCAGGTGCCCGGCCAGCGCAGTGTCGGTCAGGTTGTACAGCTGCTGCAAAAGGTTGGAGCAGAACAGCGGCATCGAAAATTGCAGCACCAGGCGGAACGGGTCGCCTTGGGTCATATCCAGCACACGGCTTTTGTGCGCGGTGGCCATAATGTAACATCTCCTTTATTGGTTGCAGGGTCTATTATACGGGACGGCACAGGGCGTGTCAATCGGATTATTCCGGCACGGGACCAGGACAAAACCGCCGGTAACGCGGAAAGGAACGTGTGGAATTTTCCCAAACAATCAAATTCTTTTGCGGATGGAAAGCCGGGCCCGGGTGTCGTATAATGCAGACAAAAAGCAAATGCTGCAACACTGTTATTTTGCAAAGAAGGAGAGAGCTTATGCAAACCTGTACACTGGCAGTCGACATCGGCGCGTCCAGCGGGCGGCACATCGCAGGCACCGTGCAGAACGGAAAAATCACCCTGCAGGAGGTCTACCGCTTCGAAAACGGCGTCCACCGCGAGAACGGCCACCTCTGCTGGGACATCGACACCCTCGCGCAAGAGGTCGTCAACGGCCTGAAGGCTGCACACGACGCAGGCTTTGCCCCCGCGACCATCGGCATCGACACCTGGGCCGTCGATTTTGTGCTGCTGGATGCGGACAATAAGCGTATCGGCGACGCCGTCGCCTACCGCGACGAGCGCACCGAGGGCATCCGTGAGGCGCTGGAAAAGGAATACGGCCTGACCTTTGCCGACCACTATGCCCGCACCGGCATCCAGTACCAGCCGTTCAACACGGTCTACCAGCTGATGGCGCTCAAAAAGGAGCACCCGGAGCAGCTGGCCGCCGCCAAAACGTTCCTGATGGTGCCCGATTACCTGAACTACCTGCTCTGCGGCGTGCCCGCCAATGAGTACACGAACGCCAGCACCACGGCGCTGGTGGGCGCGGACAGCAGGGACTGGGACGATGCACTGATCGAAAAGCTGGGTCTGCCGCGCGGCATCTTCCAGCCCATCAAGACCGCCGGTACGGTGCTGGGGCATCTGACGCCGGAAATTCAGAAGGCTGTCGGCTTTGACGCCGAGGTCATTCTGCCCGCGACCCACGACACCGGCTCGGCGTTCCTCGCCGTGCCCGCGCGGGATGAGTACGCCGCTTACTTGTCCAGCGGCACATGGAGCCTGCTGGGCGTGGAAAACGCAGCGGCCATCACCGGCCCGGACAGCTACGCCGCCAACTTTACGAACGAGGGCGGCTATGAATACCGCTACCGTTACCTGAAAAATATCATGGGCCTGTGGATGATCCAGTCCGTCCGCCGCGAGCTTGGCGAAAAGACCGGCATCCGCCCGAGCTTCCCGGAGCTGATCGCCGCCGCGAAGGAGGCCGCCGACTTCCCCAGCTGCGTTGACCCCGATGACAACCGCTTCTTAGCGCCTGCCTCCATGATCGAAGAAGTCAGGGCCGCCTGCGCCGACACGCACCAGCCCGTGCCCGCCGCCACCGGCGAGGTCATGCAGTGCGTCTACAACTCCCTGACGCAGGACTACCGCCGCGCCGTGGAGACCTTGCAAAGCCTGACCGGCAAGACCTACACAAGCCTGAACATCGTCGGCGGCGGCAGCCAGGACGGCTACCTGAACCAGCAGACCGCCAACGCCACCGGCCTGACCGTGTTTGCAGGCCCCACCGAGGGTACAGCGCTGGGCAACCTGATGGTGCAGTTCATCCACAGCGGCGATTTTGCCGACCTGGCCGAGGCCCGCGCCGCCATCCGGCGCAGCTTTGAAATTAAAGAGTATCAGCCGGAGTAAACGACCCGGCGGGGTGGGGGCACCCCGCCCTACATCCAACCGTAGGGCGGCATGCCCTCATGCCGCCGCCAGCCTGCCGTTCACCCTGGTTTGTAGGGGAGGGTCTTGACCCTCCCGTGCCCGTGCCCGACACCGTATACTTCCCGGGAGGGATAAATCCCTCCCCTACACGCACATCACAACAAATCCATATACAGGAGGTCCCACCATGTTAGTCGAAACCAAAGCCCGCGTTGGCGTGTTCGCCATTGCGCTGGGCGCTTACCTGCCGCAGTTCCCCACGCTGGTCCCCGAGTTTGAGGGCCAGTACGCCGCCTTCAAAAAGACGCTGCCCGACACCGTCGAGGTCATCGACGGCGGCATCGTCACCACCAAGGAGCAGTCCATGGCCGCGGGCGATAAGTTCCGCGCCGCCGACGTTGATCTTGTCATTCTGCAGCTGCTGACCTACGCTACCTCTTACAATATGCTGCCCGCCGTGCGCGACCTCGACGTGCCCGTCGTCCTCGTCAACGTGCAGAAGAAGAAGGCCCCCGACTACGCCAACACCGACACCCCCACCTGGCTGGGTGAGCTGTACGCCTGCGGCGCTGTCGGCGAGATGGTCGCTGACCTGGAGCGCGCCGGTAAGCGCCACGCCGTCATCACCGGCGTTGTCGAGGGCGGTGACCCCGCCGTGCAGGCCGAAATCAACGACTGGTGCAAGGCCGCGCAGGTGCGCCGCCGCTTCCGTGATACGAACCTTGCGCAGATCGGCCGCCCGTACCCCGGCATGATGGATCTGTACATCGACGAGACGAACCTGTACAACCGTATGTGGCTCTACACCAAGCAGTTTGACTGGGAGAAGATGTGGGCCATCGCCGACAACATCACCGACGAGGACGCCATCCGCGCCAAGGCGCAGGACATTCTGGACACCTTCGATATTGAGGGCGGCGGCACGGTAGAGAAGGTCTGGGATATGGCCCGCTACGTTGTCGCATTTGAGCAGTGGGTCAGGGATGAGAAGATCGCCTTCGTCGCCAGCCACTACGACGGCTTCGCTAAGGGCGTGGCCGGTAAGCTGGACTCGATGCTGATCCCCGCGTTCTCGATGCTCATCAAGCAGGGCACGGCCTGCGCCGTCGAGGGCGACATCAAGGTCGCGATGGCCATGTCCATCCTCAAGACCATTGCGGGCTGCGGCCAGCTGAGCGAGATGTACTCCATCGACTTCAATGAGGACATCTGCATCATCGGCCACTCCGGCTCCGGCGACGCCGACATCTCCACGGCCAGAAAGCCGACCATGAAGATCGTGCCCGTGTTCCACGGCAAGACCGGCGGCGGCTACCTGACCCAGTTCTACCCGCCGGTGGGCGATGTGACCTATCTGGCCATCACGCAGGACAAGGACGGCCACTTCAAGTTTGTCGTGGCCGAGGGCGTCAACGAGCCCGGCCCGATCTTCACCTTCGGTGACACGAACATGCGCACCCGCTTCAGCTGCGGTGCCCGCGAGTTCGTCAACCGCTGGAGCGAGGCCGGCCCCACCCACCACATGGCCGCCGCCACCGGCCACCACATCGACACGATTTTGAAGGTTGCCGAGATCTTCAACGTGCCGGTGGATGTGATCACGCGCTGATTTCGGGATGCCTCCCCCCCTTTGGGGGAAGGTGGCCGAGGCCCCGCCCGAGGCCGGATGAGGGGCGGCCTTGCGGCAATTGCCCGGTAACGGGCTGTTGTCGGCAGCTTTGCCCTCATCCGTCAGTGGTCGGGGCCACTGACAGCTTCCCCCGGAGGGGGAAGCCAACACAACGATATAAAGGAGCAGAAATTATGTCTACGATTTATGAAATTCCCTGCGTCAAGGGCTTTATCCGCATGTGCAACGATGGCTGGCTGCAGGGCTGGCACGAGCGCAACGGCGGCAACCTGACCTACCGCATGACCGGGGAGGACGTCGCCGCCTGCCGTCCCTACTTCGACGCCGAGCCGCGCGAGTGGGTCAACATGGGCGTCCAGGCCGATAATCTGGCCGGTGAGTACTTCATCACCACCGGCTCCGGCAAGTTCTTCCGCAACGTCGAGCCCGACCCGATCCACAGCATCGGCATTGTGGAGATCAACGACAAGGGCGACAGCTGGCGCATCGTCTGGGGTCTGGCCGACGGCGCACGCCCGACGTCCGAGTTCCCCAGCCATTTCATGAACCACAGCGTCCGCAAGGCCGCTACCAACGGCGCGAACCGCGTTATCTATCACTGCCACGCCACCAACGTCATTGCGCTGACCTACATCCTGCCGCTGACGGACCGTGACTTCTCCCGCGCCCTGTGGCAGAGCGCTACCGAGTGCCCCGTCGTTTTCCCCGAGGGCGTCGGCGTCTGCCCCTGGATGGTCCCGGGCGGCGCGGACATTGCCATGGCAACCTCCGAGAAGATGAAAACCTATCAGGCCGCTATCTGGGCACAGCACGGCCTGTTTGCCTCCGGCCCTGACTTTGACATCACCTTCGGCCTCGCCCACACGATTGAAAAGAGTGCCGAGATCTACGTCAAGGTCCTGTCCATGGGCGGCGGCCTGATCCGCCAGACCATCACCGACGATGACCTGCGCGCCATCGCCCACGACTTCGGTGTCACCCTCAACGAGAACTTCCTCGACTAACATTACGGGCAAAACGCCCCTGGCCGTTCGGTCAGGGGCGTTTTGCTGTACAAAAAGGCTTCCCCATCGGGGGAAGCTGTCACCGAAGGTGACTGATGAGGGCCGAACCCTCTGTGGCAACCCGTTTGCGGGCAACCGCGGCAAGCTCTCCCCTCATCCGGCCCTGCGGGGACACCTTCTCCCCTAGGGGGAGAAGGCTTCAGGGCTTCTTCTTTGGAATATGAACCTCCGGGATGGCGACGTTTTCATAGTTGATGGACTTGTGCTTCTCCGGGGTCTCGGGGGCGTCGCTGTGGGCGACCTGGCCGGTGTAGACCTCGGGCAGGGCAACATCGTCACTGTGGACACGGTAGCGCTGCTTTTTCAGCGCCTCGCGCAGCTTGCGGAACATCAGAAGGACCTCCCAATTAGATAAAGTTGATAAAGAAGGTGATGACCAGACTGTTGAGGAAGTCCGCAAACAGACTGCCCACCAGCGGGATCAGCAGATACGCCTTGACCGACGGGGCATACTTTTCGCACAGGGCCTGCATGTTGGCCATGGCGTTGGGCGTCGCGCCCATGCCAAAGCCGCAGACGCCCGCCGCAATGACCGCAGCGTCATAGTCGCGGCCCATGATGTTGAAAATCACAAAGTAGGTGAACAGGAAAATCAGCAGCGTCTGGCCCGCCAGCAGGATGATGAGCGGCAGCGCCAGCGCGGCCAGCTGCCACAGCTTCAGCGTGATCATGGCAATGCCCAGGAACAGCGACAGGCTGATGCCGCCGATGTCGTTGATCTCGCCCATGTGGGTCGTGAATTTGTGGGTGAATTCGCCGATGTTGCGCATACACGCCGCGGCGATCATCGCGCCGATATAAATGGGGAACGTCAGCCCGGTCATGGCCAGCGCCTTGGAGATGAACGTGCCGATGCCGATGGCGATAATCAGCTGGAACACAGCAGCCGGGTACATGCTGGTGTGGCGCTCGTGCTTGATTTCTTCCTCCACCAGCAGGCTGTCGTCCTCGGGCACAACGGTGTCCAGCAGCTTGCGGCGCTCAATAAGCAGACGGCCCGTCGGGCCGCCCATGACGCTGCCCGCAATCAGGCCGTAGGTGGCCGCCGCCGTGCAGAGCGTGGTCGCGCCCGCAACGCCGAAATCATCCAGCACCGGGCCGCACGAGCCCGCCGTGCCGTGGCCGCCGACCATCGGGATGGAACCGGTGCACAGACCGATCAGCGGCGAGATGCCCAGCAGATCCGCCAGCCCGACGGCGAGGAAGTTCTGGCACAAAATCAGCGCAATGACCAGCCCCAAGAAGAGGATCAGCGATTTGCCGCCGCTTTTCAGCACCTTGAGGTTGGCCTGAAAGCCTACCGAGGTGAAGAAGAACACCATGCAGACTTCCTTTAAAATGTCGTCAAATTCAAACTCGGCAATGCCGGTCACATAGCAGAGACAGGTGAAAACGGCAAACAGCACGCCGCCGATGACCGGCGCGGGAATGCAGAATTTTTCCAGAAAGCCGATGCGCGCCTTCAAAAAGCGGCCCAGCATCAGCACGCAGACCGCCGCAAACAGCGTCTGGTACATATCCAGTGAGATGATCATGCGGCGGCCTCCTGCTCAGGGGACGCGCCCGTCTCCGGCCCTGCGGGGGTGATGCCCTGCGCGGTGTAGTACGCAGCGGCCCCGGTGTGGTAGGGGATAACGCTCTGCGCGGCGGCCACGGCGGGGTCGGTCACCAGCGGCACCGGCACGGCGGCGGCCACGGCGTCCACGCTGTCAAAATACCGGGCAGTCAGCCTTTGGACGGTCTCGTCGGACAGCGCGTTCGACGCCAGCAGAAGCGCCTGCACGCTGACGGTCCAGACGTCCTCACCCTGACCGGCGTAGGTCCCGGCGGGGATAACGCAGGCGCGGTAGGCCGGGTAGGCCGCCAGCAGCCGCGCACCGACACCCCCATCGACGGAGAGCAGACGGATGGAGCAGGTCTCGGCCAGCTGTTCCAGCGCGTCGGCGTGCAGACCGGCGGTGACGAACATCGCGTCGATCGTGCCGTCGGCCAGCCGGGCGGCAGCGTCGGTGTAGTTCAGGTTTACAGTGTGTACCAGGCGGTTGTTCAGGCCGCAGGCGGCCAAAACCTGCCAGGCGTTCTGCTCGGTGCCGGATTCCTCCTCGCCGACGCTGAGCGTGCAGCCCTGCAGTTCCTCCAGCGTCGTAATGCCGGAGTCGGCCCGGACAACGACCTGCACGGCCTCCTCATACAGGGCAGCCACAGCGCTGAAGCTGCGCTCGGTGCTCTCGTGGGCAAAGATGCCGCTGCTGTTGTAGGCATCCTGCGCCATGTCGGACTGGGCAACGGCCAGCTGTAAATAGCCGCCCGCCAGCAGCCGCAGGTTGGCGGCGGACCCGGCGGTCTGTTTGACCTCGATGGTGCTGTTCTGGGCGGCCATGGCGGTACCAAACGCATTGTACACGCCGCCTGCAGCCGCAGCCCCCAGCCGCAGCCGCGCCGCCGCACAGCCCGCCAGCAGGACCGCGGCGGACAGGACGGCAATGACACGGAACAGATGTTTTTTCAATCGTACACCTCTCTGAAATTCTTTAGGCTCCCCTTGAGGGGAGCTCCGCCCGCAGGCGGTGAGGGGTGGGCCGCAGCAACCCTTTTATAGGTCGGCTGCCAGCCACCCTTCCGGCCCTGCGGGGCCACCTCCCCTCAAGGGGAGGCAGGGATGGCGGCAGTTATTTCCCCACCACATCCCAATGCTTATCGTTCCTGTTCAGCACCTCGCAGCCGGTCTCGGTCACCAGGACGAGGTCCTCCACGCGGACGCCGAACTCGCCGGGCAGGTAGACGCCCGGCTCAATCGAAAAGATCATGCCGGGTCTGGCTACGGCGGTGTTCGCGCTGCTGACGTCGCCCTTCTCGTGGTCGGTCTGGCCGATGAAATGCCCCAGACGGTGGTTGAAATACGCGCCGTAGCCCGCTTCCGTAATCAGGTCGCGCGCGGCGGCATCCAGCTCACACAGGCGCACGCCGGGCTTGATGAGCGCCTCGGCAGCCTCATTCGCGCGGCGCACCAGATCGTGCACGGCGGCCTGTTTTTCAGTGGGCTGGCCGCAGAACCAGGTGCGGGTCATGTCGCTGCAATAGCGGCTCTTCACGCAGCCCATGTCAAACAGCACGCAGTCGCCCTCTTTTAACACGGTGTCGTCAGGCTCGTGGTGCGGGTCGGCGGCGTTGGCACCAAAGGAGACGATCGTCGTAAAGCTCGGCCCCTCGCAGCCGTGGGCACGGAACTGCGCGTCGATAAACTCGGCGACCTCGCGTTCGGTCATGCCGGCCTTTATATAGTGCTTCGCGGTCTCGTTTACCGCGTCGTTGATGCGGGACGCCTCGCGCATGAGGGCCTGCTCCTCGGCGTCCTTGCAGGCGCGGCAGTCGTCCACGCAGTCGCTGGACAGCACGACCTGCATACAGGGGTGGGTCTCCATCAGCGGGATCAGAAACTTAGCGGGCCACTCCTTGTCAATGCCCAGCGGCCTGTCCGCGTCCACGACCTCGGCGATCTGCGCCACGGGCTTGTCCGTGTCGGTGTGCCAGACGGTCCTGCACGGCGGATCGGGCACATTGAACAGTCTGTTCAAAAACAGCACCGGCTCGCCCTCGGTGGGCAGGTAGAGCGCCAGTAGACGCTCATAGGGCTCCACGGCGACGCCGGTCAGATACCACACGCTCTTGGGGTCGCAGACGATCATCTGCGTCAGTCCCTGCGCGCGCAGGGCAGCACGGATACGGTCCATGCGTTCGGTTTTCAACATACAAATGCCTTCTTTCCCATTATTCAGTTTTCCGCGGGCTTCATTGCACTTTTGCGGTACTGCTGGGGGCTTTGGCCCACCATGGCGGTAAAGCGGGTCGAGAAGTTGCTCTCATCCCCAAAGCCGACCTGGTGCGCGATCTCGCAGACGGAGAAATCCGTCAGCACCAGCAGCTCCTTGGCGCGTGTGATCCGCGTGGACAGCAAAAAATTGTAGGGCGTCGTGCCCATGTACTGGCGGAACAGCCGCAGGAACCAGCTCTTGCTCACCGGCGTCTGGGCCAGCAGGCTGTCCAGCGACAGCGGCTCGGCATAGTGCTGGCGGATGTACTCGGCGGCCTGTTCGATCAAGGTGCGATTGGAGCGGCTCTCGTCCCCGGCCAGCAGCTGGCGGGCCATCAGGGCCAGCATCCGGTGCAGGGCCAAGCAGATCTCGATCTGTGCGGCAGCGCCGTGCTCCCACTCGGCGGCCAGTGACTCAAACAGCGGCTGCATCTCCAGCCGACTGACCGTAACGGGGGACAGTCGCCCCTGCGGCTGCAGTACCTCGGCCAGATTGGCGACGCCCGCGCCGTCCAGATGCGCCCAGTAGTGGTGCCAGTGGTCCTGCCCGGGGGCAGTGCAGTAGCTTTGCGGGGTGCGGCAGTTCAACAGCAGGGCGCTGCCGGCGGGCAGCTCCACACGCTGGTCGTTTTGCTCGATCAGACCGGAGCCCGACAGCGTATAAAACAGCAGATAGCTTTCCTTATCGGTGCGGGCCGTGGCAAAATGGGCGCGGCCATAAAAGTTGCCGGCCTCGGTGCAGTAAAACGGCTGTGCCAGCGCCGCCGCGCCGGGGGTGGCGCGCAGCCAGGTGCTGCGTTCCTCCACGTCCATATTATAGGTCAGCATAGTGGCGGTCCCTCCCTTACTTATATGAACATGATAGAAACAAACCGCGCGTTTGTCAATAAAAAATAGAAAAAGCCTTCCCTATAAAAGAAAAGCGGGCAGGGGAGCGGCGGCACGCCCCGCGGCGTGCGCAGGAACAGGAAACCGTTCAGCCGGATGAGGGGGAAATACCGCGGGTGACCCCGCCTTGACAACGCCGCCCTTTTGTCCTATACTGATACACAGGTTAAACCTGGGTTTAAGTCATAGGAGGAAAACACATGGCCTATACAGTGGGGAAGATGGCGCGGCGGCTGGGCGTGCCCGCATCGACGATCCGCTATTACGATAAGGAAGGGCTGCTGCCCTTCGTCGGGCGCTCGTCCGGCGGCATCCGCGTTTTTACGGAGAAGGACTTCGAGTGGCTGCGCATCATCGAGTGCCTGAAAAAGACCGGCATGTCCCTCAAGGACATCCGCGAATACATCGAGCTGGCCATGCAGGGCGATGAGACCATTGCCCGGCGGCTGGAGCTGTTCCGCAAGCAGCGCACCGTGCTCGAGGCCCGCATGGCTGAATTGCAGCAGACGATGGACACCCTGGACTACAAGTGCTGGTTCTATGAGACCGCCGCCGCCTGCGGCAGCACCGAGGGCATCAGCGACCTGCCCGACGAGGCTCTGCCCGAGGCCCTGCGCCCCGTGCGGCAGCGTCTGCGCGCCGCCGCGGAGGCGGAGACAGAAGAAGTATGACCCCAAAACGCCGCCCCTGCAAAAAGGTCGGCGCTTTTTTGCGCCCCAGGTGTGCCGACTATAACAACCCACCCCGCAAAAATCCTGCCGCCACCGCTATATCTGGTGCTGCAGCGTACAATCTGCCACCAGACAAAACGGAAAATCTCAAAAAATCCTGCCGCGAAGTGTTAAACACAGCACAATTCCCGTAAAGATGCAAAAAATACGGAAAATATCTGCGTGAAACTTTCTATTGACACCCCGCGCGCCCTGTGGCAGAATGACGGTAAGAACCTGATTATGTAAAGGAGAGATCCCTATGACCCCTGAACTTCGCTGGCTGAGTGACCCCACCGTCTTTGCCGTGAACCGGCTGGACGCACACTCTGACCATCTCTGCTGCCGCACCTTGGACGAGGCCGAAAGCGGCCTGACATCGCTGCGCCAGTCACTGGACGGCGCATGGCGCTTTGCGTGGAGCGCCAACCCTGCCGCCCGCCCGGCGGATTTCTGGCAGCCGGACGCCGACCTGTCCGGCTTCGGCACCATCCGCGTGCCCGGGCACATCGAGCTGCAGGGCTACGGTCAGCTGCAGTACACCAACACCCTCTACCCGTGGGATGGCCGCAGCTGCCTGCGCCCGCCGCAGGTCGATTGGAACGATGACCCCGTGGGCAGCTATGTCAAAGAGTTTGATTTGGACGAGTCCCTGCGCGGCCAGCGCGTCTGCGTCAGCTTTCAGGGCGTGGAGCAGGCCATGTACCTGTGGTGCAACGGCCAGTTCGTCGGCTATGCCGAGGACAGCTTCACCCCGTCTGAATTTGACCTGACACCGTATATTCGGGACGAGAACAACCGCCTCTGCGTCGAGGTCTACAAGCGCAGCAGCGCCGCCTGGATCGAGGATCAGGACTTCTTCCGCTTCTCGGGCATCTTCCGCTCGGTCTACCTGTACGCAAAGCCCAAGGTCCACATCAACGACATCTGGCTCAAGGCCGACCTTGCCGCCGACAACACCACCGGCCTGCTGACGCCCCTCGTCAAGCTGGACGGCGAGACCGACGGCGCGTCGGCTGCCCTCGTCGTGACCGACCCCGAGGGCTACGCCGTCTACGAAGGCCCCGCCGCGGGCGATACGATCGAGATCGAGGGCATCCAGCCGTGGAGCCATGCAGCGCCGGTGCTCTACCACGCCGTACTGACCCTGCGCGATGCCGACGGCGTTTTGCAGGAGGTTGTGCCCTACGACATCGGCTTCCGCCGCTTTGAGATGATAAACGGCGTCATGTGCCTGAACGGGGAACGTGTCGTGTTCAACGGCGTCAACCGCCACGAGTGGAACGCCGACAGGGGCCGCGCCATCGGCGCCGACGACATGCACGCCGCCATGGCCGTGTTCAAAAAGAACAACATCAACGCCGTGCGCACCTGCCACTACCCCGACCAGAGCCTGTGGTACGACTTGTGTGACCGGAACGGCATCTACATGATCGACGAGACGAACCTCGAAAGCCACGGCAGCTGGCAGAAGCTCGGCGCGGTGGAGCCGAGCTGGAACGTGCCCGGCAGCCTGCCCGAGTGGAAGGACTGCGTCGTGGACCGCGCCCGCAGCATGTTTGAACGCGACAAGAACCACGCCGCCGTCCTGATCTGGTCCTGCGGCAATGAGAGCTACGCGGGCGAGGATATTCTCGCCATGTCGCAGTTCTTCCACGACCACGACCCGGGACGCCTCGTGCATTATGAGGGTGTGTTCCACTGCCGCGCGTTCGACGCCATCAGCGACATGGAAAGCCGGATGTACGCCAAGCCGTGGGAAATTCGCGAGTATCTCGAATCCCACCCGAAGAAGCCCTTCATTCTCTGCGAGTACATGCACGATATGGGCAACTCGCTGGGCGGCATGGAGAGCTATGTGCGCTTGGCCGACGAGTTCGACCAGTACCAGGGCGGCTTCATCTGGGACTACATGGACCAGGCGCTCCGGCACACCGACGCGCTTGGCCGCAGCGTGCTGGGCTACGGCGGCGACTTTGCGGACCGCAACACCGATTACAACTTCAGCGGCAACGGCATTGTCTACGCCGACGGTGCCGAGAAGCCCGCCATGCAGGACGTGCGCTACTGGTACGACACCCCCGCCCGCCGCGCCGCCCACGATGCCCGCAACGCCGCAGCCGCCGCCCGGGCGGACCGCGACGCGGCCAAAGCACAGGCCGCCCGCAAGCACGGCACGTTGACCGTGACCGAGGGCGACGGCAACCTCGGCGTCAGGGGCGACGGGTTTGAAATTCTCTTTTCCGCGGGCGAGGCCGGGCCGTCGTCGCTGACCGTCAATGGCAGCGAGTGGCTCTGGCGCGCCCCGCGCCCGGCGTTCTGGCGCGCCGCCACCGACAATGACCGCGGCTGCGGCTTCCCGCAGAAAGCGGCGGCCTGGCTGGCGGCGGATGTCTACCTGCAGAACCTCGGCTTTGTGGTCTTGCGGAAATCCGCCGACGGTGTGCAGGTGCGCTATACCTACGGCGTGCCCACCGTGCCCGGCGCTAAGGCCGAGCTGACCTACACCGTGGAGCCGCAGGGCACGCTGCTGGTCGAGGCCGTCTATCATGGCGTGCCCGGTGCACCGGAGCTGCCCTGCTTCGGCGTAAAATTCCAGACGTTTGCCCCCGTGGCCCGCACGCTCTGGACCGGCCTTTCGGGCGAGACCTACCCGGATCGCTGCAAGGGCGGCGTCTTTGGCTGCCATGAGGAGGTGCCGCACATTGAACCGGCCCTCGTCCCGCAGGACTGCGGCCTGCATGTGGGCACCCGTCAGTTCACGCTGGAGCAGCACAACGCCTGCGGTCAGACGGCGGCTGCGCTGACGATTGAACAGGCCGACGCGCCGTTTGCCTTCAGCGCACTGCCCAACACTGCGCAGGAGATCGAGGCCGCCCAGCACATCACCGAGCTGCCCACCACGGGCCGCACGAGCGTGACGATCCTGGGCGCAGCCCGCGGCGTCGGCGGCATCGACAGCTGGGGCACCGATGTGGAGGAGCCTTACCGCGTCAGCGGGGAAGGGGAGCACCGCGTCGCGTTCCGCATCGTGCTGTAAATACCCTAAAGGCGACACCGGAATTCCGTGAAATAAAGCCCGGAGCAGCAGAGGCGGCGTGCCGCCTCTGCTGCTTTTTTGACCATGCAAAAAGGGCTGAATTCTGTCAAAAATTGTGTTGCGGGATCGCAGAAAATCTGCTATACCTATACATTACATAACAAGAGGCGACGATGAGAGAAAGCGGCGTACCAACGCATTTAGCCTATACTGAGAAAAGGACGTAGAACGTGATGACTGACCTGCTGACCCTGTTGGGAGAAAATTTTGCATGGGAAAATTCCACTTGCCGCGCCCGGCGCACAGCCTGTCACATCAGCGGGCTGAACAGCCGCAGCACGCAGTCCCAGCCGCGCACGGCCAGGCTGCGGGTGTCGGCGTACTCCTGCGTGACCTCGCGGCAGACGGGGAACAGCGCGTCAAAATCGCGGCGCACATCGGCCACGGCGCTGCAGCCGCAGAACCAGCAGGCGTTCTCAAAGTGCAGGTACAGGCTGCGGAAGTCAAAATTGATCGTACCCACTACGGCTTCGGTGCCGTCGGTTACGCATTGCTTCGCGTGGATGAACCCGGGCGCGTACTCATAAATGCGCACGCCGCTCTTGGCAAGGCTGGCGTAATAGCTGCGCGTGACCGAGAAGATCAGCTTTTTGTCCGGGATGCCCGGCGTGATGATCCGCACATCAACGCCGCTGGACGCGGCCAGCCGCAGTGTGCGCTGCATCTCGTCACTTAAAATAAGGTAGGGCGTTGTAATGTAGACGTAGTCCTTCGCACTGCGGATCATGTTCAGGTAGACGTTCTCGCCGGTGGCCTCGTCGTCCAGAGGATTGTCCGCGTAGGGCAGCACCACGGCATTCTCCCGCGCGGTGTAGGGCACATCGGGCAGATAGCGCTCGACCTCGGGTGCGGCCTTCTGCGTTGCGCCCCACAGCTCTAAGAAAATCAGCGTCAGGCCGCGCACTGCGTCGCCCTCCAGCCGGATGCCGCTGTCCTTCCACTGGCCGTAAGGGTGGGTGCGGTTGAAGTACTCCTCCGCCAGATTGTAGCCGCCGGTAAAGCCGACGCGCCCATCCACAACGGTAATTTTGCGGTGGTCGCGATTGTTCATAAAGACGTTCAAAATCGGGATGACCGGGTTGAACCGGCGGCACTGTATGCCGCGCCCCGCCAGCTTTTTGACAAATTTGCTGTTGATAAACCCGATGCTGCCCACGTCGTCGTAAAATACGCGCACCTCCACGCCGTGGGCGGCGCGCTCGGCCAGAATATCCTCCAGCTCCTGCCAGGCGGAGGCGTCCTCAATGGCGTGGTATTCCATGAAAATAAACTTTTCCGCGCTGCGCAGGGCTGTTTTCTGGGCCTCCAGCGCCTCGCAGGTGTCGCCGTAGAACGTCACATCGGTGTTGTCATAGGCGGGGTAGCCCGCGCGGTCCTGCAAATAGCGGGCGTGGTTGCGGGTGATGCGGTCCGGGTAGGGCAGGGCGCGGCGCTGCTGCAAAATGGGTGCGTGATACCGGCGCAGCATCGTCATATTTTCGCCGAAACGGCGGCGCATGACGCTGACGGCCCCGCTGCGGCCAAACAGCAGATAGATGGTCAGCCCGAAGATGGGAAACAGCAAAATCAGAATGATCCACGAAATTTTATACGCGGAGTTGATATGCAGCCCATATATACGCAACGTAATCAAAAATGTCAGTACCGACGTGCATACCTGAATGGCGGTGGAGTAGTCGTTCAGCTTGAGGGCAAGCCAGAAGATCCATAAAACCTGCAAAAGTACGCCAATGCCCGCCAGCAGCATCCGGCTGACGCTGTTGGGGATGGCCTCGCGTTTTTCCTCGGTGGTGTTTTTCATGTGTGGCCCCTTTTGTGCCGGGCGCGGCCCGGCTGTGTTGATTTTTTATCCAGTATAGCACAAAATCTTGCAGTATACCACACTTTTGCACCGGAATTTGCGGTATGTTCACAAAAGGAGCGCCCCTGCAGCCGGGCAGGGGAGAGAGGACACGGGAAAATGCAAAATAGCACAAAAATTGTCCGCCTGTAAAATTGGCCTATATACGCTGAAATCCATACGCGATGCGCTCTGCTGCCCACACTTGCAGAGACAGCACAGATAAAATAGACGCAATATATGTGCGGTTTCAATGGCGGCAGTGTTGGCCGCGTTTTTTGGCGTGACGGCGCAGCTGATTTTTAAAAATGACGGTAATATGTGTAGAATTCTGCTCGGCGGCAGAGGTGCAGCCACGGCAAAGCGGTTGGAATACAACAGGCAAAACGGTGGGAAATCGAAAATAGAAGCAAAAAAATGTTTTTTGCTGTTTTTACATAAGGCTGTTGAAATTTGGCAGATTATGTGATATTATATTTTCACAAATGAGGACGTACGATGTCCTTACTGAATTTATTGGAGGAATTTATCATGTTCGAGAAAATTCGCAAAATGAAGAACAAGAAGGGCTTCACCCTGGTAGAGCTCATCGTCGTCCTGGTCATCCTGGCCATCCTGGCCGCCCTGCTGATCCCGGCTCTGACTGGTTACATCGACAGAGCTAACAACCAGAAGGTTATTGCTACTACTCGTCAGGTTGTTATGGCTGCGCAGACCGTTACTTCTGAGGATTACGCAAAGGCTGCCACTGGCAAACTGACCGCTGGAAATCTGACCTCTGGTGGCACGCCTGATTTGGATGAGGTTTTGAAGCTGGCTGAGATCACGCTTAACCAGAATGGTGTTACGGCTGTTACGGTTCATGTTACCGTGGATGGCCATGTTGATACTGTCTCTGTTACCCAGAGCGGTAAGACCTGCACCTATAACGAGGATGCTACGAAGAATGCCAACAACGAGAACTACTACGTTGGCTAATTTTTGATTAGGCTTTAAGAGTTTGGCCCGATGCCTTGGCATCGGGTTTTTTTATATAGTGCTTTAATTGCAATGTTGGCTTGGTTTAATATGCAGTAGATATAAAAAGTATCTCCGTCAATTTCCACCGCGTATACTCCCGCGGGCGGATATGGAATCCGCCCCTACGGTCTGCCAATCCCGTTGCATTCTGCCTGCCGCCAACTTCGGCGGGGTGGGGGCACCCCGCCCTACGTCCAACCAAAAAGGGGAACGTAGGGCGGCCAGCCCTCTGGCCGCCGTGCCCGCTTGCGGCCACAGTAAACCTTCCGTGCTATCCCCCCACCCTCACCCCACAGGGAAAAAGCCTCCCTTGTCAAAGGGAGGTGCCGAGCCTGCGAGGCGGAGGGATTCCTGCCCGTCTGCGGGTGTGACAGCGTGCAGGGCATAGCCCGTCGGAATCCCTCCGGCCGCCTGCGGCGTCCACCTGCTCCCCTTCTGGCGCTACGCGCCACCTCCCCCGGCACGGGGGAGTCTGTCTTTGACAAGGGAGGCTTTTCTGCTCCCGCCTTAAACTTCACTTCAAATTTCACTCTTGCAAAATCCGGCAAAGTGTGCTACAATCTCATAGCATACCGTTTTAGTGGGAAATATTCCCGCAACCCCAACCAAAAAAAGGAGAGTCCCGCCCCATGTCCGAACGCCTGTGGGGAATCCTTGTGGATTCCTTTGGTAAAATATTGCTGCCCGGCCTGACCGTCACCATCCCGCTGACCGCCATCTCGTTCACGCTGGCGCTTATCATCGCGGTGGCGGTGGCGCTGGTGCAGTTTGCCCATGTGCCCGTTTTGCAGCGGCTGGCCCGGTTTTATATCTGGGTCATCCGCGGCACGCCCGTACTGGTGCAGCTGTTCGTTGTGTTCTACGGCCTGCCCGGCGTCGGCATCCTGATTGAGCCGTTCCCCGCGGCGGTGCTCGTCTTTTCCATCAACGAGGGCGCGTACTGCGCCGAGACCATCCGCGCCGCGCTGGAATCCGTGCCCAAAGGCCAGATGGAGGCGGGGCAGTGCGTCGGCATGAGCTACTTACAGATCATCCGCCGCATCATCCTGCCGCAGGCGCTGCGCACGGCCTTCCCCACGCTGGCCAGTACGCTGATCGCCATGGTCAAGGATACTTCGCTGGCCGCGAACATCACCGTGACCGAAATGTTCATGACGACCCAGCGCATTGTGGCCCGCACCTATGAGCCGCTGGCCCTCTACATTGAGGTCGGTCTGGTTTACCTGCTGTTCTGCACCGTGCTGACCCGCCTGCAGGCCGTCGGCGAGCGGTACCTCAACAGCAAGGGCGCACAAAGGAGCTGAACTATGCTGCAAATCAGAAATCTGCGCAAGTCCTTTGGCGATTTGCAGGTGCTCAAGAGCATCGATCTGGATGTGAACAAGGGCGACGTCGTCGCCATTTTAGGCCCCAGCGGCAGCGGAAAAACAACGATGCTGCGCTGCTTGAACTTTTTGGAAAAGTCCGACGGCGGCACGATGCTGTTTGACGATAAGCGCGTAGACCTGGCCCGCGTCACCCACGCCGAGGCCAACGCCCTGCGCCGCCGCACGGGGTTTGTCTTTCAAAGCTACAACCTGTTTGCCAACAAGACCGCGCTGCAAAACGTGACCGAGGGGCTTATCATCGCGCGCAAAATGCCGCGCCGCCGGGCCGAGGAGATCGCCCGCGCCGCGCTGGTCAAGGTCGGCATGGATGACCGCGCCGACTACTACCCCAGCCAGCTTTCCGGCGGGCAGCAGCAGCGCGTGGCGATTGCCCGCGCCATGGCCGCCGACCCGGAGATCATCTATTTCGACGAGCCTACGTCCGCTTTGGACCCCGAGCTGACTGGCGAGGTGCTGGCCGTCATGCGCAGCCTGGCCGGGGAAGGCCGCACGATGCTGGTCGTGACCCACGAGATGGATTTTGCCCGCCACGCGGCCAACCGCGTGGTGTTCATGGAGCAGGGCGTCATTGTGGAGCAGAACACCGCCGAGGCGTTCTTCAACGACCCGCAGCAGCCCCGCACCAAAGAATTTTTGCAGACCTACAAGCAAAGGAGCCTATTGTAATGAAGAACCTGACCAAGCTGACCGCCCTGGCCCTGACCGCCGCGCTGGCCCTGACCGCCTGCGGCAGCAGTGCCGCCACCACCGCGCCCGCAGCGGAATCCGCCGCCGGGAGCACCGCCGAGGCCGCGTCCGGCGACCTGTTGAGCGAGATCCGGGCCAAGGGTACCATCACGGTTGCGATGGAGGGCACATGGGCACCCTGGACCTACCACGATGAAAACGACAACCTCGTCGGCTACGACGTCGAGGTCGCCACCGAGATCGCGAAGAAGCTGGGCGTTGAGCCGCAGTTTGTTGAGGGCGAGTGGGACGGCCTGCTGGCCGGTCTGGACGCGGGCCGCTATGACATCATGGTCAACGGCGTGGACATCACCCCCGAACGCGCCGAAAAATACGACTTCTCGACGCCCTACGCCTTCAACCGCACCGCCGTCATCACCAAGGCCGACGATGACAGCATCAACACGCTGGAGGACCTGAAGGGCAAAAAGACCGCAAACACGATCTCCAGCACCTACGCCGAGCTGGCCGAGCAGTACGGCGCGACGGTGACGGGCGTTGACGACCTGAACCAGACGTTTGAGCTGCTGCTGAGCGGGCGCATCGACGCGACGCTGAACGCCGAGATGACCTTCTACGATTACACGAAGGAGCACCCCGACGCGAATGTGAAGATCGCCGTGCTGACTGACGATGCGAACCAGATCGCCATCCCGATGCGCAAGGGCGACGAGACTGCCGCCCTGCGCACGGCCATTGATGCCGCCATTGACGAGCTGCGCGCCGACGGCACGCTGAAGGCATTGAGCGAAAAATACTTTGGCCGCGATATTTCTACGGAAGAATAACCTTTGTAAAAAACATAGAAGGGGCTGCTGCACACGCAACAGCCCCTTTTGTTTTTGGGGAAATTATACCTTGCGAAGGATGCCGTCGGTCAATTCGACGCTGTCGCCTTCCTCCATCCCGCCGCGGCGCAGCGCTTCGTCGAGGTAGGGGAGCACGCGCCGCGTGCCGTCAGCACCTTCCAGCACTACGTCAACCGGAATCGGCTGGTCGGCAGGCGGCTCCTCGCAGCCGTACATCTGTTCCTCAATGCGGAAAATTTTGTATTTCATGCAGTTTCACGCTCTTTCCGGGGCGGTGGGTCCTGTCTCCACAGCCTCGATTTCTTTGATCAACATCTCATGGCCCTGCAAAAGGTGGGTGCGCGGGCTCTGGCAGTGGGGGCAGGTGCGGCCAAACTGCACGGTGGGGTACTGTTGGCCGCAGTCCTCGCACACGGTCACGGCAGGGATGGTTTCCACGGTCAGCACCGCGCCGGGCAAAAGCTCCGATTTTGCCGCCGCCCACTTCCAGCAGTCCTGCAGATAACTCTTCACCACGCCGGAGACCTCGCCCAGCTGCAGCGTCACGCGCCGGATGCGCGTCGCGTCGTTCTGTCGGGACACGTCCTCCACCGTGCGGATGATGTGGAATACAATGCCAAGCTCGTGCATTACTTCTCCTTCTTGGCAAAGCGGATCTTGATCTCGCGCTTCGCCATGTAGGGCAGAATGGCCTTGAACTTGTCCTCGCTCCTGACCATCTTGCTGCACTCGGGCAGGTCGCAGTGCAGGCGGATGGCATCAAACTCGCACTTTGTCGTGCAGACGCCGCAGCCAATGCACTTGTTCGGGTCCACAACGCTGGCACCGCAGCCCAGACAGCGCGCTGTCACGATTTTGACCTGATCCTCGGTCAGCGTCAGGTGCGCGTCACGGAAGGAACGGTGCGCGTCAATGCCCGCATCCAGCGCGGCGGACTGGCGCGGTGCGCGGTCATACTCGCCCAGCGCCAGATTCGACTTGTCCAGCTCGTGGAAGTCGCGGTGGTTGCGGCCAATCGTCAGGCTGGTGTTGGGCTGCACAAAGCGGTGGATGGAGATTGCCCCCTGCTTGCCCGCAGCAATCGCGTCAATGGCAAACCGCGGCCCGGTGCAGACGTCGCCGCCGACGAAAATGTCCGGTTTTTCAGCCAGTGAGAGATGTGCTCAATGTCGGCGGACCGGTTCTCGGTCTCGATGGCTTTTTCAACCGGGATGACGTGCATACCGATGCCTGCGCCGCCCGGGGGCACCATGGCGGTGATGTGCTCCAGCGGCAGGAACGTCATCCGCTCAAAGAAGGTTGTCACCTCGGGGCGGTCGGCGATCTGCCGCTTGTTCATGTTGAAAAACTCTGCGCTGCCGGGCACGAACATCGGCAGGATGTACTGCTTTTCGCGGCGGGGATTCTCCCAGTTGTACTCCAGCAGATTTTGTGCCGTTGCTCCGTTTTATTTTCTGCGCCTTCCCCCTTGGGGCTGCGCCCGCCGGCGCGTGTCGACGCGCACCCGCCGCAGGCGGCTCTTCGCGCGAAGACTGACGGTGGCCCCGCCGGGCCGGATGCGAGCAA
>ENA-OQKP01000716-OQKP01000716.1-human-gut-metagenome-genome-assembly--contig:-NODE-716-length-22650-cov-5.200861_pt1 | contig 22650 bp, 18 predicted proteins | sample MGYA00242780_ERZ504802 | MGnify/ENA primary metagenome ERZ504802 (study PRJEB26092, sample SAMD00036406) | human gut metagenome | host: Homo sapiens | study: EMG produced TPA metagenomics assembly of... | reverse complement strand
GGGGGCCGTGCCGGGCTGGTTCCCGTAGCGGGAGTGGCCCGCGGCTGCCGTCGTGCCCAGCTTGCGCTGGGGCAGCTTGCCGGGCATGGTCTCGGAAACAGGCTGCAGCGGGTCAGCCGCGCCGGTCACGGGCATGGCCTGATAGACGTAGCTGCGGCCGGACAGCGGGTCACGGATGGCACCGCCAATGCAGGTCGCCGCGCCGCCGAAGGGCTCGATCTCGGTGGGGTGGTTGTGGGTCTCGTTCTTGAACAGGAACAGCCAGTCCTGCTGCTCACCGTCCACGTCACACTTGATCTTGACGGTGCAGGCGTTGATCTCCTCGCTCTCGTCAAGGTTCTTCAGAATGCCGCGCTGCTTCAGCGCCTTGGCACCGATGGTCGCGCAGTCCATCAGGGTGCGGTTTTTCCTGTCGCGGCCCGTCTCGGCGCGCAGTGCCATGTAGCGGTCAAATGCGGCCTGCACAAGCTCGTCGTCGATCTTCACGTCGTCCAGGATCGTGCCGAACGTCGTGTGGCGGCAGTGGTCGGACCAGTAGGTGTCGATCAGACGGATCTCGGTGATGGTCGGGTCGCGGTGCTCGGATTTGAAGTAGTTCTGGCAGAACACGATGTCCGCATGGTCCATCGCCAGGCCCTTCTCATTGCGGAACGCTTCCAGCGCGTCGTCGTCCAGCGCGGTGAAGCCGGTCAGTGTCTCGACCTCCGTCGGGATGGCAAACTCCATTTTCAGGGTGCTGCGCTCGTCAAGGCTTGCCTCGCGGGCTTCGACGGGGTTGATGACGTACTTCTTGATGGCGGCCAGGTCGGCGTCGGTCAGGTCGCCGTCCAGCAGATAGACGCGGGCGGAGCGCACCGCGGGGCGCTCGCCCTGGCTCAGCAGCTGGATGCACTCGCTGGCAGAGTCGGCGCGCTGGTCAAACTGGCCGGGCAGGTACTCGACGGCAAAAACGGTCTTGGCGTCGGGCAGTTTGTCGTAGGTCACGTCAACAGGCGGCTCACTGAACACGGTGGGCACAGCCTGCTGGAACAGCACTGCGTCGATGCCCTCGACGTCATAGCGGTTCAAAAGGCGCAGACCGGTCAGATTCTGGATGCCGACCAGATCGACCAGCTCATGCAGAAGCCCCTGTGCCTCGCCGTCAAAGCCGGGCTTTTTCTCAACATAAATGCGATATACCATTGTATTTCCTCCTGAGAGTTAAATTTGCAGGAAGTGACGGACGGAAAGCCTTCCCCCTGGGGGAAAAAGGTGGCCGAGGCCCCGTCCGAGGGCGGATGAGGGGAAAGTGTACCGCTGTATCCCGTTGACGGATCGCTGCGGGAAGTTTGCCCTCATCAGTCACCTTCGGTGACAGCTTCCCCCGATGGGGAAGCCTTTTTACTGCATTGCTGCCAGCGCTCTTGCCCCAATGTCACTGCGCTTGTGCAGCTTGTCAAAATGGATGCTCTCCGTGGCAGCATACGCCTTTTTCAGCGCCTCGGGCAGGGTGTTGGCCGTGGCGGTCACGCCCAGCACGCGCCCGCCGTTCGTGACGAGGCTGCCGTCCTTGATGGCCGTGCCGGCGTGGTAGACCGTCACATCGGCGACGTCCAGCTGGCCCGCGGTCAGGCCGGTGATCTCCTTGCCCTTCTCGTAGGCGAGGGGATAGCCGCCGCTGGCTAAGATGACACAAGCCGCCGCGCCGTCGCTGAATTTGACATCGGTCTTGTCCAGCGTGCCGTTCGTTGTGGCCTCCATCACGGTCAGCAGGTCGCTTTCCAGCAGGGGCAGCACGACCTGCGTCTCGGGGTCACCGAAGCGGCAGTTGTACTCGATGACCTTCGGGCCGTCGGGGGTCAGCATCAGGCCGAAATACAGGCATCCCTTGAAGGGGCAGCCCTCGGCCTGCATGGCCGCAACCGTGGGCAGGAAAATCTCCTGCATGCAGCGCTCGGCGACTGCGGGCGTGTAGTAGGGGTTCGGGGCCACGGTGCCCATGCCGCCGGTGTTCAGGCCCTCGTCGTGGTCGAGAGCACGCTTGTGGTCCATGCTCGAGACCATCGGCTTGACGGTCTTGCCGTCGCAGAAGGACAGCACGCTGACCTCGGGGCCGGTCAGGAACTCCTCGACGACCACATGGTTGCCGGACGCGCCGAACTTTTTGTCCAGCATGATCTCCTTGACGCCGTCGGCGGCCTCCTGCTCATTCTGGCAGATCAGCACGCCTTTGCCCAGCGCCAGACCGTCCGCCTTGATGACGACGGGGTATTTGCCCTCGGCTTTGATGTAGTCCATGACCTTCTCGGGGTCGTCGAACGTTTCATATTTGGCCGTAGGGATGCCGTATTTCTTCATCAGGTCCTTGCTGAACACCTTGCTGGCCTCAATGCGGGCCGCGGCCTTGTCGGGACCGAATGCCGGGATGCCCACAGCGGCCAGCGCATCGACCATGCCCAGCGCCAGCGGGTCGTCCTGAGCGACGACGACATAGTCAAAGGCTTCTTCCTTGGCAAATTTGACCATGGCGTCCACGTCGGTGGCCGGGATGGCCTTGCAGTGAGCGTCATAGCTGATGCCGCCGTTGCCGGGCGCACACCAGATCTCGGAGCAGCGGGGGCTTTTTTTCAGTGCGCGGATGATGGCGTGCTCACGCCCGCCGCCGCCTACAACCAGAATTTTCATAAGCGTCCTCCTTGACAGCACAACAGCCCGCGACGAAAAATCGCCGCAGGCGAGTTGTTTTTGCGTTTAATGATGGAACAGCCGGATGCCGCAGAACGCCATCGCAATGCCGTACTTGTTGCAGGTGTCGATCACCTGTGCGTCGCGGATGGAGCCGCCCGGCTGTACAATGGCGGTCACGCCGCTGCGGCGCGCGCGCTCGATGTTATCGCCGAACGGGAAGAAGGCATCACTGCCCAGGCTCACACCGGTCACGGCATCCAGCCAGGCGCGCTTTTCCTCGGCGGTCAGCGGGGCCGGCTGCTCGGTGAAGGTCTCGGCCCAGACGTCGTCGCCGATGACATCCTCCGGCGTGTCGCCGATGTAAACATCGATCGCGTTGTCGCGGTTCGGCTTGGCAATGTCAGCGCGGAACGGCAGGTCCAGCACCTTCGGCATGTGGCGCAGCTGCCAGTTGTCGGCCTTCTGGCCTGCCAGGCGGGTGCAGTGCACGCGGCTCTGCTGGCCCGCACCGACGCCGATGGTCTGGCCGTCCTGCACGTAGCAGACGCTGTTGGACTGGGTGTATTTCAGCACGATCAGGCTGATGATGAGGTCGCGGCGCTGCTCGTCGCTGATGACCTTGTTCTCGGTCACAACGTTCTGCAGCATCGTCTCATTGGAAATGTCCAGGTCCTGACGGCCCTGCTCGAAGGTCACGCCAAAGACCGTGCGGGTCTCCAGCGGCTTCGGCTCGTAGTCGGCGTCGATCTGGACGATGGCGTAGCCGCCCTTCTTCTTGGATTTCAGCACCTCCAGCGCGTCGGCGTCGTAGCCGGGCGCAATGATGCCGTCGGAGACCTCGTGCTGAATCAGCTTCGCGGTGCTCAGGTCGCAGACATCGGACAGCGCGATCCAGTCGCCGAAGCTGGACATACGGTCCGCACCGCGGGCACGGGCGTAGGCGCAGGCCAGCGGGGAAAGCTCGGTCTCCGGCGCAATGTGGTACATGGCGCGCAGGGTCTCATCCAGCGGCAGACCGATGGCCGCACCGGCGGGGGAGACGTGCTTGAAGCTGGCGGCAGCGGGCTGGCCGAGTGCCTTCTTCAAATCGCGCACGAGCTGCCAGGAGTTGAACGCATCCAGAAAGTTGATGTAACCCGGGCGTCCGTTCAAAATCTGCACAGGCAGGTCACTGCCGTCCGCCATGTAGATGCGGGCGGGCTTCTGGTTGGGGTTCGTGCCGTATTTCAGCTGAAATTCGTTCATATTAACCCTCCACAGCGGTGTATTTATTCAGGATAATGTCCTCGTACTCGCCGGTTTCCAGCTCGATGCTGCGGACAAACAGGCTGACCTTGTTGTCCTCGTTCAGGCTCGCCCACAGCTTGTCGGCAAACTTGTCCGCGTCGTTCGTGTCGATGGCGACGCGCATCGGCTCACCCGTAAAGCTGGGGATCGGCGCACCGTTCTTGACGTAAGTGCTGATGAAGTGTCCCTCACCGGCTACGGGCTGCGGGTAGTCGAAGGTCTGGCGCTGCACGCTCTCGGCGTTGCCCTCGTCGGACTTGACGATGGACAGCTTGTAGCCGCCGCGGCGCATATCGACAACGCCGGAGATGCGCGGGGTAAAGTTCGGCGCGTCGTCCTCATAGGTGCGGGTCGCCAGCGCAGCCTCAAAGCTGTAGCCGGGGAAAAGGTTGCCGTTCATGAACCGGGCAATCGTGTCGGTCTGGTCGCCGTTCGTGACCACGGTGGTCTCCCGCAGGGTCAGCACAGCGTTGTAGATGATGAGGTGCGGGTCCTCGAGCTTGGCCGGGTCAGCGGCCACCGTGCGGATGCCGCCGTCGATAGGCTCAAACACACGGTTGCGGCTGTTGGCGCTGCGGCCCATGATCCAGTAGGCGACGAACGCCTTCTGGCCGTCGGGGCTTTTGCCCAGCACAATGCCGCGCCCGGGGTAGTCATTCCCGGCAAGATATTTGTAGATGTTTTTTTTCATAATTGACCTCGTTTTGGTGTATACAAAAACATAAAACGGGATGTGGTGGCAAGGCTCTCTCCCTCAGTCCGCTGCGCGGACAGCTCCCTCGCAGAGGGAGCCTGGAAGCCTTGGCCCCCTCTGCGAGGGGGCTCCGCCCGCAGGCGGTGGGGGAGAGAACTTTGCCATTGTTGCGATTTTACACCTCGTCACTGCACACCATCGCCAATGCCTTGGGCAGCAGCTGCCACTCGGCCTCGACCATGACGCGCTTCTGCAGCGTCTCAGGGGTGTCGCCGGGCTCCACGGCCACGGCCTTCTGCAGCAGAATGGGCCCGCCGTCGCATTCCTCGTTTACAAGGTGGACGGTAGCGCCGGTCAGCTTCACGCCGCGGGCCAGCGCAGCCTCGTGCACGCGCAGTCCGTAGAAGCCGGGGCCGCAGAAGCTGGGGATCAGGCTGGGATGAACATTGATGATTTTATTGCGGTAGGCCGCAATGACCTTTTCGCCCAGCACGCTCAAAAAGCCTGCCAGCACGACCACGTCAATACTGTGCTTCTGCAGGGTGTCCAGCAGGGCGGCGTCAAACGCTGCACTGTCAGCGTAGTCCCTGCGGCTGACAACAGCGGATTCCACACCGAAATTGGCGGCGCGCTCCAGCGCGTAGACGCCGGGCTTGCTGGCAACGACCAGCTCGATTTTGCCGTTCGGGTTCTCGCCGCGGCGCTCGCTTTCCAGCAGGGCCTGCAAATTCGTGCCGCCGCCCGATACCAGTACCGCTACACGCTTCATACCAGCTCGACCCCGTCGCCCTCGACGATGGTGCCCAGACGGTAGGCGTCCTCGCCGTGGGCCTTCAGAATGGCAATGGCCTTGTCCGCATCCTCGGGCGCGACGGTCAGCACCATGCCGACGCCCATGTTGAAGGTGTTGAACATATCGTGCTCGGAAATGCCGCCCTCGCGCTGCATGACGTCGAACAGGGCAGGGATGCGCACATCGGCCTTGGCGATGCGGGCCGCACAGCCCTTCTTCAGGCTGCGGGGAATGTTCTCGTAGAAGCCGCCGCCGGTGATGTGGGACACGCCCTTGACCGTGATCTCGTCCATGACAGCCAGCACGGGCTTGACGTAGATCTTTGTGGGGGCCAGCAGGGCCTCGCCCAGGGGCTTGTCCATGCCATCGAATGTCTTTTTCAGCACATCGGGGTTGTTGTCAATATCAAAAATTTTGCGCACCAGCGAGAAACCGTTGGAGTGTACGCCCGTGGAGGGCAGTGCGATGATGACATCGCCCGGCTGCATCGTGGAGTTGTCCAAAATCTTTGCCTTGTCCACGACGCCGACGGTGAAGCCGGCCAGGTCGTACTCATCCTCGGGCATCATGCCGGGGTGCTCGGCGGTCTCGCCGCCCACGAGGGAGCAGCCCGCCTGGACGCAGCCCTCGGCCACGCCCTTGACGATCTCGGCGATCTTCTCCGGGATGTTCTTGCCGCAGGCGATGTAGTCGAGGAAAACCAGCGGCTTGGCACCGGCGCAGATGACGTCGTTGACGCACATGGCCACGCAGTCGATGCCGATGGTGTCGTGCTTGTCCAGCAGCATGGCGATGCGCAGCTTGGTGCCGACGCCGTCAGTGCCGGAAATCAGAACGGGATGCTCCATGCCGGTGCAGTCCAGCTCAAACAGGCCGCCGAAGCCGCCCAGACCGCCGATGCAGTTCTCGGTCATCGTGCGGGCCACATACTGCTTCATCAGCTCAACAGAGCGGTACCCGGCGGTAATATCCACGCCTGCAGCGGCGTAGCTGGCAGAATAGCTTTTTTCCATAGTAGAATAATCTCCCTTGCGAGTAAATCGTATGAATGGGGAAATGCCTTCCCCTGTGGGGGAAGGTGGCCGAGGCCCTGACCGAGGCCGGATGAGGGGTAAGCTTGCCGCTGCATCCCGTGAGCGGGTGGCCGGGGAAAGGCCGCCCCTCATCAGTCACCTTCGGTGACAGCTTCCCCCTCTGGGGAAGCCTTTGAACCTTACAGCTTCTTATTCGTCTTAGACTGGCTCAGCGGCTTGTCGTAGACAATGTCCATCGTCTCGGTGGGCGGGGCAACGGGGTATTTGCCGGTAAAGCAGCCCGTGCAGAAGCCGCACTTGCTGTGGATGGCCAGCTGCTGCACATGCTCAACGCTCAAATAGCCCAGCGTGTCAGAGCCCACCAGCTCGTTGATCTCCTCGACGGTGTGGCCGGTGGCAATCAGGTCCTTCTCGTCGGGAATGTCGGTGCCGAAGTAGCACGGGTGGGCGAACGGCGGGGCGCTGATGCGGTAGTGTACCTCGGCAGCACCGGCCTCGCGCAGCAGGCGGATGGTGCGGGCGCTCGTCGTGCCGCGGACGATGGAGTCATCGACCAGCACAACGCGCTTGCCCTTGACCGTGGACGTGATGGCGTTCAGCTTGATGCGCACGCTGCTCTCGCGCTGGGCCTGGCTGCCCTGAATGAAGGTGCGGCCTACATATTTGTTCTTGATAAAGCCCACGCCGTAGGGGATGCCGCTCTCCTGCGCATAGCCGAGCGCTGCATCCAGACCGGAGTCCGGCGCGCCGATGACGACATCGGCCTCCACGGGATGCTCCTGCGCCAGGAACCGGCCCGCCTGCAGACGGGCCTCATGCACACAGGTGCCCTCGATGACGGAATCCGGGCGGGCAAAGTAGATGTACTCAAAGACGCACATCGTGTGCGGCGCGGCACCGCAGTGATCCTCCATCGTGCGCAGGCCGTTGCGGTCGGCAATAACGATCTCGCCGGGGCGCACGTCACGGACGAACTTCGCACCCACGGCGTCCAGCGCACAGCTCTCGCTGGCAAAGGCATAGCCGTTGCCGTCGGGCAGCTCGCCGATGCACAGCGGGCGGAAGCCGTTGGGGTCGCGCGCCGCGATCAGCTTGGTGTGGGTCATAATGACGAGGGAGTATGCGCCCTCGATGTCGTCCATCGTGCGGCTGACGGCCATCTCAATGTTCGGCGTCAGCAGACGGTTCTGGGTCAGCAGATAGGCGATGACCTCGGTGTCCGACGTGCCGTGAAAGATCGAACCGCTCATCTCGAGCTTGCGGCGCAGCTTCGGCGCGTTGACAAGGTTGCCGTTGTGGCAGACCGCCATGGCGCCCTTGCAGTGATGCAGAACCATCGGTTGCGCGTTGGAACGGCTGCGCTGGCCCGCCGTGGCATAGCGGACATGGCCGGTAGCCATCTTTGCGCCGCGGGGCAGCTCCTCCAGCACGCGCTTGGTAAAGACCTCGCTGACAAGGCCCAGATCGCGGTAGCCGGACAGCACGCCGTCGACGTTCAGCGCAATGCCGCAGCTCTCCTGGCCGCGGTGCTGCAGGGCGTACAGCGCACTGTAGACGGCGCTGACCATATCGGTCCCGCCGGTCTTGTCATACATACCGAACACGCCGCACTCCTCGTGCAGGGACTCGGTGTATTGGGAAATTTCGCTCATTTATTTGCTCCAATTGTCGGAATGGTAAAGCCGTAGGGGCGGATCCTATATCCGCCCGTGGGTCGGCTGCCTCTTGCGGGCGCATAGGGAATGCGCCCCTACGGGAAAGCGCACGGTAAATTATGCGGGTGCAATCAGCCCAGCAGGCGCTTCATGACTTCCTGGTAAGCGTCGGCTTCGCCGCCCATGTTGCGGCGGAACAGATCCTTGTCCAGATGTGCGCCGGTGGTGGCGTCCCAGAAACGGCAGGTGTCGGGGCTGATCTCGTCGGCCAGGATGATCGTGCCGTCGGACAGGCGGCCAAACTCGAGCTTAAAGTCCACCAGACGGATGTTGGCGTCCAGCATGATCTTCTTCAGCACCTCGTTGACCTTGAAGGCATACTTCGCGATGGTGTCCAGTTCCTCCTGGGTAGCCAGGTCGAGGGCCAGGGCGTAGTAGTGGTTGATGAACGGGTCGTGCAGATCGTCGTTCTTGTAGCTGTACTCGAGGATGGGGGTCTTAAAGACCTTGCCCTCGGGCACGCCCATGCGCAGGCTGAAGTGACCGGCTGCAACGTTGCGGACGATGACCTCCAAAGGCACGATCTCGACCTTCTTCACAAAGGTGTCGCGGTCATTGACCTCCTGCACGTAATGGGTGGGGATGCCCTCCTTCTCGAGCTTCTGCATCAGAGCGTTGGACAGCTTGTTGTTGACAATGCCCTTGTCGCGAATGGTGCCCTTCTTCTCACCGTCACCGGCAGTGGCGTCATCCTTATAGTGGACCATGACGATCTCGGGATCGTTGGTAGCGAAAACCTGCTTGGCCTTGCCTTCGTACAGCTGCTCTTTGACTTCGTAATTCATGAGAAACGCTCCTTTTTATAATATAATATAGTAAAGTATATATGTGTACCTGTCTTTGGCTTCCCCCTTGGGGGAAGCTCCCGCCCGCAGGCGGGTGATGAGGGAAAGGCTGCCGGGACAGTCCGTTTACGGGATACAGCGGCAAGGCCGCCCCTCATCCGGCCCTTCGGGCCACCTTCCCCCCTTGGGGGAAGGCTCTTTTACAGTGCTGCGGCTTCAGCGGCAATGGCGGCGTCCTTCTTAGCAATCGCGGCGGCGGTGTCGGCGCGGAAGCTGTCAAGCTTCGCGGCCAGCTCATCGTCGGCCACAGCCAGGATCGCCACAGCCAGATACGCGGCGTTCTTCGCGCCGTTCAGCGCTACGGTAGCCACGGGAAAGCCGCTGGGCATCTGCACAGTGGCCAGCAGGGCGTCCAGACCGTCCATGGCGCCGCCCTTCATCGGGATGCCCACAACGGGCAGGGTGGTGTTGGCGGCAAAGGCACCGGCCAGGTGCGCGGCCATGCCGGCAGCGCAGAGAATGACGCCGTAGCCCTCGGCACGGGCGCTCTTGGCGAACGCGGCGGCGGCCTCCGGTGTGCGGTGGGCCGAAAGAATGTGCGCCTCATACGGCACGCCGAAATCCTTCAGCACCGTGCAGGCACCCTTGACCACCGGCCAGTCACTGTCCGAGCCCATGATGATCGCAACTTTTTTCATACGTTTTGAAACCTCCCTTACAAAGCAAACAGCGCAGTGCTCCGCATCAGGATACACTGCGCTGTGGTGTCGACGTAAAAAGGGTATGATGGTACAGAACACCCGCGAAGAAGCCAATACGCTGCATTGCGTTTGCCACGGAAGATCCCCCTTTAATAAAAGTAAGATGTGCCCTGTAATTGTAGTGTAAACGCTGGGCAAAAAAAATGCAAGCGCCCGGCGGACATTTCAGCCAAAAAACGGTGCAAAAGGGTTTTGACCGTCGCTTTTTGTCGTTTTTGATGGGTCTTGGAGGGCAATTGTCATACTTTAAAACGGCCTGTAAAATTTTGCTGGTACAGGGCACAAAAATATGATAAAATAGAAAAAATACATAAACAAGGAGCTTTGTATGATTGCACCCAAACGACGCCTGACAAATCACGCCCTGCACGGCAGGGAGGAATGGTTCAAGCGCATCTTCCGCGACCAGATCGCCGAGGCTGCGGGCATCCTCGAAGTCGTGCTCTCCGGCATTGTGCTGGCGGCCCTGCTCATGAGCATTGTCCCGCTGGTGGAGCTGATGCCCGGTCTGCTGACCGATGCCGACAGCCTGGAGATCCGCACCTTTCTGGAACGTGCGCTGGACATCGTCATCGGCATCGAGTTTATCAAGATGCTGGCCAAGCACAGCCCCGGCAGCGTGCTGGAGGTGTTGCTCTACGCCATTGCCCGCCACATGATCGTCGGCCATGAGGACGCCGTGCAGAACCTGGTCAGCGTGGTGGCCATCGCACTGATCTTCATCATCCGCAAGTATTTCTTTGTACCGTCCTTCGGCCACAAGATGCCCGGCGGCGAAATTGCCCCGGACATGGAGCAGAAGGCCGCAGAGACCCCGGAAGCAAAAGCGGGAGACATGGCGGAATAACGCCGGCCCGCCCCCGGGGACAGCGCCGCATGGTATGCGGGGGCCATTGGTGCGAACGGCGAAAATTTGTAAGCCTGTGTGATAACTATAAATAAGAATCCCCCTTCCGGGAACTCTGTAGGAGCCGATGCAAGCATCGACCCCTACAGCCTCCCGGAAGGGGGATTCTTTATTTTACGATTTTACCAAAATTTAACCAATCAGAACAGACCCGTGATCTTCCCGTGTACATCCACGTCAATGTCCATGGCAGCGGGGTGCTTGGGCAGGCCGGGCATCGTCATGATGCTGCCGCAGACAACGACCACAAAGCCCGCACCGGCGCTCAAACGCACCTCGCGCACATTCAGCGTGTGACCCTCGGGCGCACCCGTCAGCTTGGCGTTGTCGCTGAAGGAATACTGCGTTTTGGCAATGCAGACCGGCAGCTTGCCATAACCCAGCGCGGTCAGCTCGTCCAGCGTCTTTTTTGCGGCGGCGGTGTAGCTTACGCGGCCCGCGCGGTAGATCTTCGTGGCGACGGCCTCGATCTTATCCGTCAGCGGCGCATCCAGCTCGTAGGTGTACTGCACCTCGGCGCTGTCGTCCAGGATGGACAGCACGGTCTCGGCCAGCGCCTTGCCGCCCTCGCCGCCCTTGGCAAAGACCTCGCTCAGGGCGCAGGGCACACCGGCCTTGCTGCAGACGTCATAAATAACATCCATCTCCTCCGCAGTGTCGGTGGGGAAGGCGTTGATGGCAACGCAGACCGGCAGACCAAAGCCCTGCAGGTTCTCAATGTGGCGGGCCAGGTTCACGCTGCCCGCACGCACGGCCTCGGCGTTGGGCTTGCCCAGATCGGGCTTGGCCACGCCGCCGTGGGACTTGAGCGCGCGCACCGTGGCCACCAGCACAACGGCGGCGGGGTGCAGCCCGGCATAGCGGCACTTGATGTCAAGGAACTTCTCCGCGCCCAGATCCGCGCCGAAGCCGGCCTCGGTCACAACGTAGTCGGCCAGCTTGAGGCTCAGTCTGGTGGCAATGGCACTGTTGCAGCCGTGGGCAATGTTGGCGAACGGACCGCCGTGGATGATGGCGGGGTTGTGCTCCAGCGTCTGGACAAGGTTCGGGTCGAGTGCATCCTTCAAAAGTGCGGTCATCGCGCCCGCCGCGCCGATCTGCCCGGCGGTGACGGGCTGGCCGTCGTAGGTGTAGGCGCAGACGATGCGGGACAGACGGGCCTTTAAGTCCTCCAGATCGGTGGCCAGGCAGAACACCGCCATGACCTCGCTGGCAACGGTGATGTCAAAGCCGTCCTCACGCGGGGTGCCGTTGACCTTGCCGCCCAGGCCGTCCACGATGAACCGCAGCTGGCGGTCGTTCATGTCCATGCAGCGCTTCCAGGTGATGCGGCGGGGGTCGATGTTCAGCGGGTTGCCCTGCTGGATCGAGTTGTCGATCATGGCAGCCAGCAGGTTGTTGGCCGCGCCGATGGCGTGGATGTCGCCGGTAAAGTGCAGGTTGATGTCCTCCATCGGCACGACCTGAGCATAGCCGCCGCCGGCAGCGCCGCCCTTGATGCCGAACACGGGGCCGAGCGACGGCTCACGCAGGCAGAGCATCGTTTTTTTGCCCAGCGCGTTCATGGCATCCGCCAGACCGACGCTCGTCGTGGTCTTGCCTTCGCCCGCGGGCGTGGGGCTGATGGCGGTGACTAAGATCAGCTTGCCCTCGGGCTTGTCAGCCTTGGCCAGCTTGTGGTTCAGCTTGGCCTTGTAGTGGCCGTAGGGGATGACGTCCTCGCCCTGCAGGCCCAGATTGGCGGCGATTTCGGTGATGGGCTGCATTTTGGCGGCCTGGGCAATTTCGATGTCGCTCAACATTGTACGATTCCTCCGTTTTTGTAAAAACAATAAAGGGCTGCACACACCATACTCCAGTGTATGCAGCCCAGACGGTCGGCTTAAAAGGCAAGTGATAACGCCGCGTCCCCCGTGGTAAACCCCACACTATTCCGTCGGTCGGCGGCCTTGCTATAGGTAAAATGTACCACAGATAAAAACAGTTGTCAAGAGGTTTGCTATGTCAAACCGTCCCTTTCCCACAGCCCCACTTTTTGAAATACCGTCCCATGCTGACAAGCTGCATCTTGAACTTGCCTGCGTCGCGCATGGGGGCGCGGTGCCACGCATGAATGGCGGAAAACTGCGGAGCCAGCCAGACGGTGCCCTTCTGCAGCACCTTCTGGGTCAGGTCAGCGTCCTCCACATACATGAAATACCCGGGGTCAAACCCGCCGATTTCCTTGAACACATCGGTGCGCACGGCCATAAAGCTGCCGGTGCAGAACTCAATGCGGCGGGGCACGGTCAGATCCTCATCCTGCATCGTGTAGTGGTCGTCGGCCTTCTTAAAGCAGCCGCCGAGCTTCGGGGCCAGCTGCCGCGCCAGCAGCAGCCAGGGCGTCGGCTTGCGGCGGGGCAGGTGCTGCAGCTTGCCGTCCGGGTAGCGCAGCTGGGGCGTTGCCATGGCGGCCCCGGGCCGGGCCAGCAGCCACGCGGCCATGTTCTCCAGCACGTCGCCGGTCAGCAGGATGTCCGGGTTCAGAATAAAGTGTACGTCGCTAGTCAGACGATCCAGCACATAGTTGTGGCCCTTGCCGAAGCCGATATTCTTTTCCAGCGGCAGCACAGTCACGCGGCTGTCGCCGAAATCCGTCTCTGCCAGCTGCCTGCCGCAGCCGTCGGGACTGCCGTTGTCCACGACATACAGGGCAAGATCCGGGGCAGGGGTATAGTGCAGGATGCTGCGCACCGCGGCGCAGACCTCGTCATAATCACAGTACGCCACAATGCAGGCGCTGATTTTGGGCATAGTAAGCTCCTTGAGACAAAATTCTACTATCGGAGAACCTGTAGGGGGGCAGATACAAGCATCCGCCCCTACAAATGGGCGATTACTTCTCCAACGCTTCCAGACGGCTCAGGTCATACGGCGTGTCCTGATACACGTAGTAGTTCAGCCAGTTCGTGTACAGCAGATACCCGTGGGCGCGCCAGCGGAACAGCGGGTCGCGGCTCGGATCGTCGTCGGGGTAGTAGTTGCACGGGATGTTGATGGGCTTGCCGGCTTTCACATCGCGCTTATACTCCCTGTCCAGCGTATATTTGTCGTACTCGGGGTGGCCGATGACAAAGATCTGCCGCCCGGACTCGGTGGAAAGCAGCATCGGCCCGGCAATGTCGCTCTCGGCCAGAATGCGCAGGTCGCCGCAGGCGTCAATGGCGGCGCGGTCCAGCCCGGCCCAGCGGCTGTGCGGGGCGTAGAATACCTCGTCGAAGCCGCGCACCAGCGGGTTGGAGGGTCGTGTCACGCGATGCTCAAACACGCCGAACATCTTCTTGTCCAGATGCACCTTGGGGATGCCGAAGTGGTAGTACAGCCCCGCCAGCGCACCCCAGCACAGGTGGATGGTGGAGTAGACGTTCTCCTTGGTGTAGTCCATGATGCGGCAGAGCTCGTCCCAGTAGTCAACGTCCTCGTAGTCCAGGTCCTCAATCGGCGCGCCGGTGATGATCATGCCGTCAAAGCGCTCGTTTTTGATCTCGTCAAACGTCTTGTAGAACGCCTTCATGTGCTCGGGCGCGGTGTGGGTCGTGCTGTGGGTAGCCGTCTGCAAAAAGGTGACCTGCACCTGCAAAGGGCTGTTTGCCAACAGGCGGGCCAGCTGGGTCTCGGTCACGATCTTGGTCGGCATCAGGTTTAAAATCAGGATGCGCAGCGGGCGGATATGCTGGCTCATCGCGCGCTCCTGGTGCATGACAAATACATTTTCCTGCTGCAATTCCTCGTAAGCAGGCAGGTCTTTCGGGATGATAAGAGGCATAGGGAAGGACTCCTTATTCAGAATACCTTTATTATAAAGGTTTCCCCCGTAAAAAGCAACAAAAAAGCGCTCCCGGTGCAAAACCGGGAGTGCGGCGGCGCTTACCGCTTATTTGTACTTGACGTTGTCGATCAGGTTCTGCATGACGTCGCTCTGCAGAACGTTCATTTTGATGTAGTTCTCACCGTAGGCGGAGACATACTGGCTCGGGTCGGTGGTGCCGTAGTAGCGGCCAAAGTCAGCGTTCATGGTGGCGGTGTCGCACTTGAAGCCCATTTTCTCGGCCACGGCCTGCATCAGCAGGGCCTGCTGGGTGATGGACTTGATGCTGTCGTTGGCATCTGCCAGATAGGCATCCACGTTGTCATAGCTGCTGCCCATCATGCCGGAGGAAAGCAGGGTGTTCATGTCGGTGCCGTATTTCTGGGCGTTGGTGTAAATGCGGTACAGCAGCACATCGCGGTAGTAGTCCAGCGCGGTCTGCGGCAGCTCGTCCGCGTAGCTGGCCTTGTCATGCAGGGCGGTGTAAACGTCACTGGCCTGGTTGTCATAGAGCATCGTGGACTTGACGAAGGCTTTCAGCTCATCGACGTTGTTCAGGCTCATGCTCTCGCTGAGATTTTCCTTGACCCAGTCGTCGGTCAGCTCGGGAGTGACGGACTCCTTGATGTAGTTCAGGGTCGTCTCAAAGACGGCTTCCTTGCCGTTCAGGTCCTCATTGCCGTAATCCTCGGGGAAGGTGACCGTGACGTCAAAGGTCTCGCCGGGGGTATGGCCGACGATCTGATCTTCAAAGTTGTCAATGTAGGTGCCGCTGCCCAAAGTCAGGTCGGCACCGCTGCCCTTGGTGTCACCGCCGTCGAAAGCAACGCCGTCGATGCGGCCTACATAGTCAATGTTGACCGTATCGCCGTCCGCGGCTGCGCGGTCCTTGACCTCATTCGTGGTCGCAAAGTTGGACAGCACGTTGGAATCAATGTAATCATTGATGTCGTCGTCGCTGACCTGGCCCAGGTCGGCGCTGATCGTGATGTCCGCGTAGTCGTCGGGCAGGGTGACATAATCGGCGGCGGTCACGCCCTTGAGATAACCGTTCTCGTCAAACGCATCGGAAAAGCTGAAATCAGCCAGATAGGCGTACTCGGCGTCCGCGGTCTCAGCGCTGGCCTTCTCGGCGGTGTCAGCCGTCTCGGCGGTAGATTCAGCGGCCTCGGAGGAAGCGGTGTCAGCGGTATTGCCGCAGGCCGCAAGCACAGCAGTCATGCCGACAGCCATGCCAAGGGCTGCCACACGGCGAAAATTCTTCAGTTTCATGGGATTCTCCTGTCTATTTCAAAATTGCATACTTTCTTATTATACACGCTTTTTCGGAAAAGTAAAATGAAATTGCTGTGAAAATGTGGTATAATGGTAAAAAACAAACAACAAGGAGACATACACCATGGAAAAATCCAAAATTGACCGCATCAACGCGCTGGCAAAAAAGGCCAAGGCCATCGGTCTGACCGAGCGCGAGACCGCCGAGCGCGACGCTTTGCGCAAGGAGTATCTGGCCGATATGCGCGCGGCCTTCAAACAGCAGCTCGACAGCACCTATGTCCAGACTGCGGACGGCGCAAAGATCCCCTATGCCGAGTACGCGAAGCTCTCTAAGCATTGATCTGCCCCTGCAACTGCGCCAACGGAAACATTTGAATCTTGTACAAAACAGCTATAGTATTCTCTTGACAAATATGGTATAATACAGAACGGCAGCGGATCCCGGAGATTCCGGAAAAGGCTGAAATGCCTATTTACTTACAAAAGAGGTAGAAACGTATGCTTACTTCCATTACCGGCATTAACTGGGGCGACGAGGGCAAGGGCCGCATGGTCGACCTGCTCAGCCAGGACTATGACATTGTTGCGCGCTATCAGGGCGGCGACAATGCGGGCCACACCGTCAAGACCGAGCGCGGCAAATTCGTCCTGAACCTGATCCCCTCCGGCGTTCTGCGCCCCGACGTTGTCTGCGTTATGGGCGGCGGCATGGTCATCGACCCCGAGCACCTCGAGAAGGAAATCGCCTCCCTGACCGAGAAGGGTGTTGAGATCAGCCCCAAAAACCTGAAAATCTCTGACCGTGCGACCATCACCATGCCGTTCCATGTCGCACAGGACGGCCTTGAGGAGGAGCGCCTGTCCAAGACCGGCGCTCAGTTTGGCTCCACCAAGCGCGGCATCGCCTACAGCTACGGCGACAAGTACATGAAGAAGACCCTGCGCATGGGCGACCTCGTCCACATGGACGCCAGTGTCAGGAAGCGTCTGGAGACCATCGTCGAGTCCAAGAACCTGACCATGGAAAAGATCTACGGCCAGAAGCCCGTCAGCGTTGACGAGATGTGGGCCTGGTGCGAGAAGTATTCCAAGCTGTTTGCCCCCTACATCTGCGATGTGGGCGGCTATCTGGACAAGGCTGACCGCGAGGGCAAGAAGATCATGTTCGAGGCCCAGCTGGGCGCTCTGCGCGACATCGACTTCGGCATCTATCCTTACACGTCTTCCTCCAACACCGTGTCCGCCTATGCACCCATCGGTGCGGGCATCCCGGGCCACAAGCTGAACCTCTCCATCGGCATTATGAAGGCTTATTCCTCCTGCGTCGGTGAGGGCCCCTTCACCACGGAGCTGGCTATGACCGAGGCAGAAAAGAACGAGCTGCGTGAGCACGGCCATGAGTACGGCGCCGCCACGGGCCGTCCCCGCCGCGTCGGCCCGTTCGACGCTGTGGCAAGCCGCTACGGCGTGCAGTGCCAGGGCTGCGATGAACTGGCCCTGACCCTGCTGGACGTCCTTGACTACATGGAGGAAGTGCCCATCGTCACCGCCTACAAGCTGACCGACGGCAGCACGACCACCCGCTTCCCCATGGGCAAGACGCTGGACGACGCCCAGCCCGTTGTCGAGACTGTGCCCGGCTGGCACTGCGACATCACCGGCGTGCGCAGGTTTGAGGACCTGCCCCAGGCTGCTCAGAACTATGTCACACGTCTGGAGGAACTGGTCGGCTGCAAGATCAAGTACATCTCCGTCGGCCCCGAGCGCGATGCCTGCATCGTGCGGAAGTAATTTTTCTTCTTGACCCCCTCCCAGAGGAGGCAAGAACTTATAACCAACCAAAAGGCAGACCCTTACAAGGTCTGTCTTTTTCTAAAAAAAGGGGGCATTCCCACTGATTCAGCTTTTAATACGGACTTTCGTCAAAAATTATAAAAGCACCGCGGATCGCGCCGTCCGCACGGCCTACGGAAACCTGGCCTGCATCGTCAGCGTGGTGTGCAACCTACTGCTGGCGGGCGGCAAGATCGCCGTCGGTGTACTGACCGGCAGCGTTGCCATCACCGCCGACGGCATGAACAACCTCTCCGATGCCAGCTCCAATATCGTCAGCCTCGTCGGCTTCAAGCTCGGCGCGCGCCCGGCGGACTCGGAGCATCCCTACGGCCATGCCCGGTATGAGTATCTGGCCGGGCTGGCGGTCTCTGTCATGATCCTGGTCATCGGCGTGGAGCTTTTGAAGGAGAGCTTTGCCAAGGTTCTGCACCCGACGGAGGTCGCTTTCAGCTGGCTCATGGTTGCAGTACTGATTGCGTCCATCCTCGTCAAGCTCTGGATGAGCAGGCTGAACCGGCAGATCGGCACGGCCATCGGCTCGGAAACGCTGCTGGCCACCGCCGCCGATGCCCGCAACGATGTCATCACGACGGCAGCGGTTCTGGCAGCCACGATTCTGACAAAGCTCACCGGCTTTGCCCGCATTGACGGACTGATGGGTATCGGTGTGGCGGCGTTCATTTTGTACAGCGGTGCAATGCTCGTCAAAGACACCATCAATCCGCTGCTGGGTGCGGCGCCTGACTCGGATCTGGTCGAGCATATCGAGAAAAAGGCCCTGAGCTATCCCGGCGTGCTGGGCGTGCACGATCTGATGATCCACGACTACGGCCCCGGCAGCCGCCTGGTCAGCTTCCATCTGGAAATGGACGCTAAGAACGACGTCATGCGCAGTCACGATGTCATTGACCGTATTGAGCGGGACCTGCTTGTGGAGGACGGGCTGATCGCGACGATCCACTTTGACCCCGTCGTGACCGGTGACCCCCACGCGGACGAGCTGAAGGCGTTTTTGCAGCGTGAGGTCGAGGAGCTCGCGCCGCTGGCCAACATCCACGACCTGCGCATTGTGCCCGGCCCGACCCATACAAACGTGATTTTTGACTGTGCCGTCCCTGCCGAGTACATGACCGACAAACAGCACCGGGGTGTCAAGCTCGTCAATGCCCTGCGCAATGCCGTACAGGCCAAGTGGCCCGACCATTTCTGTGTCATAAAGCTGGAACCGGACTATGCGCCGGTACACCACGAATAAAAGAAATAACTCTGTAGGGGCAAGGCATGCCCTGCCCTCAACATAAAATCCATAGCGATTTGGCGGCAAGGCTGCGGGCCGGACATGTCCGGCCCCTACCGAGCACCATTACGGAAAGTAAAATTATATAGTAAGGAGAGGTATCCCCATGGACTACAACAAAGCTGCTCTGGAACTCCACAGCAAGTTCCCCGGCAAGATCGCCGTGCAGAGCCTTTGCGAATGCAAGGACCGCGATGCGCTGTCCACCGCCTATACCCCCGGTGTGGCCGAGCCGTGCCGCAAGATCAAGGCAAACCCCGATGACGTCTACACCTACACGATGAAGGGACGCACCGTCGCCGTCGTCACGAACGGCACTGCCGTGCTGGGTCTGGGCAACATCGGCCCCGAGGCCGGTCTGCCGGTCATGGAGGGCAAGTGTGTCCTGTTCAAGGAGTTCGGCGGCGTCGATGCGTTCCCCATCTGCCTGAACGCCAAGACGAAGGAGGAGGTCATCGCTGCGGTCAAGGCCATTGCCCCGACCTTCGGCGGTATCAATCTGGAGGACATCCGCAGCCCCGAGTGCTTTGAAATCGAAGCCGAACTCGAGCGTGACCTCGACATCCCCGTGTTCCATGACGACCAGCACGGCACAGCCATCATCGTGCTGGCGGGTGTGCTCAACGCCCTGAAGGTCGTCGGCAAGCGCATTGAGGACGTCAAGATCGTCCAGAACGGCCCCGGCGCGGCGGGCACGGCCATCATCCACATGCTGCAGGTCGCGGGCGCTAAGAACATCGTTGCCGTTGATGAGCACGGCATCCTCTACCCGAACCGCCCCGCGGGCCTTGAAGGCCACAAGGGCAGGCTGGCCGAGGAGACGAACCCCGACAAGCTGACCGGCGGTCTGGCCGAGGCCATACGGGACGCGGACATCTTCATTGGTACGTCGATTGCGGGCGCATTGACCCCCGAATTGGCCGCCACGATGGCGAAGGATGCGATCGTCTTTGCTATGGCGAATCCCACGCCCGAGATCATGCCCGACCTCGCTAAGCAGGCGGGCGTCCGCGTCATCGGCACGGGCCGCAGCGACTTCCCGAACCAGGTCAACAATGTACTGGCGTTCCCCGGCATCTTCAAGGGTGCGCTGTCCGTCCGTGCGCGGGACATCAACCCCGCCATGAAGATGGCCGCCGCCAAGGCCATCGCAGGTCTCATCCCCGACGACGAGCTGAACGAGGAAAACATCCTGCCCAAGGCATTTGACCCCCGCGTGGCCGATACCGTCGCCGCTGCCGTCGCACAGGCCGCGAGAGAAAGCGGCGTGGCGCGCGTATGAGCATCCGTGAAATTCCCGCCGCCGCCATCACCGACGCGGTGGAGACTCTCTGCATCGAGGCCAACACCCGGTTGCCCGCCGACGTAAAGGCTGCACTGGATGCCGCCGAGGCCGCCGAGCCGTGGCCGCTGGCAAAGGAGACACTGGGCTTATTGCAGCAGAATCTCTGCGTTGCGAAAGAGAAAGACCTGCCTATCTGCCAGGACACCGGCATGGCCTGCGTCTTTATCGAGCTGGGCCAGGACGCCCACATTGACGGCGACCTGACCGATGCCGTCAACGAGGGCGTGCGCCGCGGCTACGAAAAAGCATTCTTACGCAAATCCATCACCGCTGACCCGCTGCAGCGCGTCAACACGGGGGACAACACCCCGGCGTTCCTGACCGTGCATCTTGTGCCGGGCAGCGGCTGCAAAATCACCGTCGCCCCCAAGGGCGCGGGCAGTGAGAACATGAGCCGCCTTGCCATGCTCAAGCCGGCCGACGGCGTCGAGGGCGTGAAAAAATTCGTGCTTGACACGGTGGAGCAGGCCGGAGCCAACCCCTGCCCGCCCATTGTGCTGGGTATCGGCATCGGCGGCAGCTTCGACCACTGCGCAGCGCTGGCCAAAAAGGCGCTGCTGCGCCCGCTGGACGAACCCAACGCCGACCCGTATTATGCAGCGCTGGAAAAGGAACTGCTGGACGCCATCAATGCCACAGGCTTTGGCCCGCAGGGCTTTGGCGGTGCCACGACCTGCCTGGGGGTTGCCATTGAGCAAAAGCCCACCCATGTGGCCTGCCTGCCCGTGGCCGTCAACATCAGCTGCCACGTCACCCGCCGCGCCAGCCGCACGCTGTAAGGAGGCGCAACGATGCAATATGTACTGAAAACGCCCCTCTCCAAGCAGGACCTTGCGCCGCTGAAAGCAGGGGATACCGTGCTGCTGTCGGGTGTGGTCTACACCGCCCGTGACGCCGCCCACGCCCGTATGATGGAGCTGCTGGACAAGGGCGAGCCGCTGCCGTTCCCCATTGAGGGCGCGGCCATCTACTACGTCGGCCCCACGCCGGAGCGCCCGGGCTGTGCCATCGGCCCGGCAGGCCCCACGACCTCGGGCCGTATGGACGCCTACACGCCGCGGCTGCTGGATCTGGGACTGGCCTGCATGATCGGCAAGGGCAAGCGCACCGATGCCGTCAAGCAGTCCGTCGTCAAAAACGGCGCGGTCTATCTGGCCGCCATCGGCGGGGCCGGTGCCCTGATGGCCGGCAGTGTGCAGAGCTGCGAGATCATCGCGTGGCCGGACCTCGGCTGTGAGGCGGTGCGTAAGTTGGTGGTTAAGGACTTCCCGCTGACGGTCCTGCTGGACACCCACGGCGGCGACCTGTACCGGAGCGGCCCCGCTGCTTACCTCGCCAGCCGGGAGCACAACGCATGAGCCGCAAACGGATGGCAAAGTGCCTGGCCCTCTGTGCATTGGCGCTGGCCGTCTGCGTCGGCATAGCGGCGGCGCTGGTCATCTCCAAAAACCGGCAGAGAGCTGCCGAAGCTGCCGCTGCGGCCAGTGCCGCTGCTGCCAGCGAGGCCGCCAAAGCCGCCGAGGAGGAGGCTGCCCGCGCCGCCAGTGAAGCCGCCGAGGCAGCCCGTCAGGAGGAAGAACGCCTGGCCGCCGAAGCAGCCGCCGCGAAGCGTGCCGAGCAGGTCACCGCTGCGCAGGCCGAGCACGACAGCGTGCAGTACGGCGATAAGCTGGGCCGCATCTGGGTCGAAGGCACAAACGTGGACTGTGCCCTCTATTGGGGCGACAGCGAGGGTCAGTTTGGCCGTGGCGCGGGCTGCCGCGCCGAGAGTGACTGCGTCCTGCCCGGCGGGAACGGCACAGTCTTTATCGGCGGGCATACGGGCACGTACTTCTCGGACCTTGGCTCGACGCAGCTCGGTGCCATCATTCATCTGGAGACCGACTGGGGCGACTTTACCTATAAAGTCACCGACATGCAGGTCATTCAGGAGACCGACGTCGATAAGGTGCGCTGGGGTGCCGAGGAGCCCAGCTGTATCCTGTACACCTGCTACCCCTTCGGCATCCTGACCCACACCCCCCAGCGCTACGCCGTCTATGCAGACCCCGTCAGCGCCGACGAGTACGGTGTGGTACCGGCAGAGACAACCGAAAAATAAAAATGACCGAGGTACATCCCCCCGCAGGGGATACACCTCGGTCATTTCCTTTGGTGCGAGTAGTGATACAGCACTTTTTGAAAACCATCGTAGTACAATTTGTTTTTGAGGTCATCGGATAGCAACTTGCTTGTATCGCACCCCGATGGGCGGCTGTATTGAAAAAACAGTTGCCCTTTATATACCACACAACCTAAAAATTATCAAGTACGCGCAGCGTTCACTTCTCCCATCACCGGGAGCAAATGGAAGCTGCTTTTTTGTTTGTAACGAAAGGAGGCATCCGTGAAATGGCAGTTTTTC
>ENA-OQKP01000714-OQKP01000714.1-human-gut-metagenome-genome-assembly--contig:-NODE-714-length-22676-cov-5.881236_pt1 | contig 22676 bp, 20 predicted proteins | sample MGYA00242780_ERZ504802 | MGnify/ENA primary metagenome ERZ504802 (study PRJEB26092, sample SAMD00036406) | human gut metagenome | host: Homo sapiens | study: EMG produced TPA metagenomics assembly of... | reverse complement strand
AACAGTGGTATGACATACGTATATCATACCTCAAATCAGTCATGTCAGCTGGGCCCCGTTGTCTAAATGAAAGTGCAACACCCGTTAGATTGGAGATTGTCCGGATAGCCAAACGGAGGGGTGTTGCACCTATGGGAGAAGCATGTTCGCACCTGTCGGAAGAGGAACGCCAGGTCATCCAGATCGAGATCGGCAACGGCACCAGCATCCGCAGGATCGGTCTGATGCTCGGCCGCAACGCCTCGACGGTCAGCAGGGAGGTCAAACGCAACACGTGGTTCCCGTCCAACGAGAACGAGTCCTGACGGCCGTACCGGCCGAAACGGCTGAAGACGGGCCCGTGGACGGGCAGATACTACATCGCCGGCCCCGCGCGGCGCAAGGCCGACCGCAGGCGCGCCAAACCGCGCAAGCGCTACCGCCTGTCATGCGAACGCCTGTGGGCGCGGGTGGCCGAATGGCTGCGTCGCGGCCCGCCGCCGATCATCGGCGGATGGCCGCGCGTCCTGTTCCCCGACGACTCCGCCATGCGCGTGTGCCCGCAGACCGTCTACCGTTGGATCTACGCCGACCGCCATCGCCGTGAACGCCGGGCGCGCTGCCTTCCACGCGGCCACAGGAGGCGTCGCAGGCGTGGCGGCAGGAGGACGTCGCGTTTCCCGATTCCCGGACGGTCTCCCATCTCCGAGCGTCCGCCGGAGGCCGGCGACCGCAGCGGTTTCGGCCATTGGGAGGCCGACGGCGTGATCGGCGTCGGATGCGACCCGCACACCGAGGTCGAGAGGAAGACCAGGTTCCTCATGGCCGGGATCGTGCCCGGCAAGACCGCCGGGGAAAGCGTCGGGGCGCAGCTGGCGATGTTCTCGCCGCTGCCGGCCGGCGCGCGCGTCGGCGTCACGCACGACAACGGCACCGGGTTCGCCCGCCACACGCGCCTGCGCGACGAGCCGGGCATGGACACGTACTTCGCCGACCCGTACGCCAGCTGGCAGCGGGGAAGCAACGAGAACAGGAACGGCATCATCCGCCGGTATCTGCCCAAACGCAGCGAGATCCGGATGGACATGGCCGGGGAACTGCGGGAGATCGTCGACGAGGCCGACAACCGTCCCATGCGCGTGCTGGGCTACCGGACGCCCGCCGAGGCATTCGCCGACGAACTGCTAGAATTGCAGGACCAACAGGGGTGTTGCGCCTCTAAATAGACATCGGGGGCCTCGGACGCATAGACCCCGCGTGATAAGCTGCGATAGTCCTAGACAAAGGGACATTGCATCGCAGTCGCCCGCCACCGTTCACGGTCGGCGGGCGACTGTCGTTTAAGGTCACTCTTTGTGACCCATCTGCTCGACGGCATCGAGATATGCGCGGATCGCCTCATGCGTGCCGTATTCGCGAAGCAGACATTCGTATGCGTTGTTATGCCTATCGTCGCCATCGGAAAGCCGGGGCCTGGCCATGAGCTGGTTGAGGATCTCCTGCAACAGTTCCTTCAGAAAGGCGTCGATTTCGTCGTCTTGTCCTGTCTCCGAGAGCATCCAGCGCAGCCGGTCCACGTAGCGCGCGTCCTCGGCAAGCTTGCCCCGGGCGATGTAGATGGCATAGAGCCGTGCCAGCTTCTCGAAGTCATGGGATTTCTCGTACATGGCCTCCAGCAGAGTGAACCATCCGTGGGGCAGGTCCGCGGTCAGGTCCGGCGCCTTGGGGTCGGGCCAATGGTCCGTGTCCATGTCGATTTCCTCTTCGACGGAGGGAATGCAGTTGCCGAGTATTTCTCCGAAATGCGTGCCGTCCAGCCAACGCTGGTACCTGTACTCTTCATCCAAGCCGATGAGGTGCTCCAATCCGAGTGCTGTCTCCCGCGCGGCATCCTCGCCATACACCCACGCGCCCAATCGCCTGGCGCCACAACGGTCGACCATTTCCGACACCTCGCACGGGATGACGATTTTGCCATTGAGCTTCGATGAATACCGGTTGCGGTAGAACAGGCGGAAGCACACGGCGCACGCATGCACGCAACGCGGTGCCTCGCCCTGTGCACACGTGCAACCGATGCCGGTGATCGTCCGTTCCTGCATCCTGACGGCCACGGATGCGACCAGATTGTCGCCATCGACCACGTCCGCATGACACGTGTTGCCCATCTCATGCCAGTTGCGTAGGCCGCCGCGCTCGTACAAGCCCCTGCCTTGGCGGAGCAGCCGAGTCTGGGCCGCCACACGTTCCTGGATCTCCGACTCCGGGCCGTCGAACTGGAACAGCAGGCTGAACTCATTCACCTTCGTGACTGGAACTGCAAATGGCTTCTCGCCATTATCCCGACCTGGATGCCACATGACCATGCGTTCTATCATCCCCTAAGAAGCCAAAGGGCTCGCCTATGGCGGCTCTTTCCATGCAGCAGTCCGAATGGCGGATAAGTTGTTCGCACGAATCATGATCCCATCTACAGGACTGAGAACATAAGAAAGCTTCCTTTCGTTAGGTACCGGAAGGAAGCTAAACATCAGAGGGGCATACTCTGTATTGCACAGGAAACGGTTGTGGCACCGCCCTTGGGCAGTGCCACAACCATCATTCGGGATTCGCGAAGTCACATCATGCCGGGAACACAATCTGCGAGTTGACGCAGGTGATGACCATGGCCAGGATTGCGTTGACGATGCCGCCGAGATACGGGTTGCGGGTCTTCGCGTAGATGCCTCGCGCCGTCAGCGGAGTGACGAACAAAAGGAAGATCGTCAGGAACAGGTTGTCGACGATGCGCGTGTAAGCGGCGCCGAACATGTCGTTGACACCCGTGACCATGAACCACGTCCAGCCGGCGCCGGACACCAGTGCAGGCACGGCGGCGGTCACGGCGGCGAGGACCAGGATGTTGACGATCTTGTTCCGGCCGTACGACGTGTTGTAGTTCATGCAGTTCACGAAGATCGACGAGATCACATAGCCGATCAGGAAGATCGGCAGGACCTTGAGCATCTCGATGATCTTGTAGGCCGGGAACGGGACGATGCACCAGTACAGGAACGCAAAGTTCGTCTTGAAGAAGTACTGCGCGCCCCACACCAGCAGCAGGGTTCCGCCGGTGACAGTCAACGCCAGCATGATCGTCTTGAACAGGTCGAAGACCGTGGTCTTGATGTCGATCTCATCAAGATCCATGCCGTTCTTCTTGGCGAAGCAGTGATACCAGACGAACGCCACCAGACCGGTGAACACGGACGAAATGGCAAGCATCGCGGCGGAGAACAACGGCTGTCCCTGGCGGAAGAACGAGCCGATGTGCGTGTCGACGCCCAGATAGTAGAGCGACAGAGTGCTGACGGTCGCGAACAGAGTCGTGACGATGAGGCAGCCCCAAGCCCAGCGTTTGCTGCCCGGATGGGCTGCGGCGACTCGCATGACGGCTTCGCCGCTGGACGTGCCGCGGAACAACGGCATGCGGGAGAGCCACAGGGCAAAGAACACGACGAACAGGAACATGCCGAGGAAGCCGATCGTGCTTCCGATCATGCGCAGCGGGTAGATGCGGTTGGTGCTCTTGAGCGTGGTGTCCACGTTGAGCGCGCGGGTCATGAACTCGACTGCGTTCGTGGTGGACCTGGGCTGGAACAGCTGCGAAGTGTGGAAGCCATTCTCCATGTAGATGACGCGGGCCGCTTCCTTGCCGTCGATGGTCTTCGTATACCATTTGCCGCTCACACCGTCCGGCGTGGAGGCATCGGGCGTGATGCCGAAGTTGAGGAACGACTTGGCGTTGTTGTGCTTGAGATAATCGGGGTTAGGCAGCATCTTGCCGGTCGTCTTGTCGGTTTCCTTGAAGGAATACTGGTCGAACCTGCCGGCGATGATGCCGACGTCACGGTTCCCGTAATAGTTGAAGTATTCGCCATTGTTCTTGGACGCGGCCTGCGCGGACGTGGTCTTGCCGGGCACATAGCCGAACGCCTGGGTTTCGTTGTCCTTGTAGACGGCGTCACGACTGACGTACAGGATTGCCTTGATCAACGGAGTCTTGGCCTCGTTGTCAAGGAGGATGGTCTCATGGATGGTGTTACCGCCGCGGGATTGGCCGGACACGCCGATCTTGTCCTTGTCGACGAACGGAAGCGTGGTCGCATACTTGACGGTGTCGTACAGGCCGCGCCCGTTGACAAGCCAGTCGGTGTTGTTGAGGATCTCCGAGTCACCCATGCCGTACAGGTCGAAGGACAGGACGACGAAACCACGCCGCGCCCATTCGATCTGATAGTTGTCCCACTTTTCCTTCATGCCGTTGCCGCCATGCGAGAACACGATGGTGGGTGCGGGTGTCTTGTCGGTGGCGGTGTCGGGCTTGAGCATGTTGATGCCCAGACGGTGACCGGAGGATGATTCGATGATCAGGTTTTCCTTGTCGACTTTGCCGAAGTCGGTTTGTGCGAGGTTCGCCAGGCAGCTGCCGATGATGCACAGGGCCACGGCGAGTATGGTCGCCGCCCCGTACACGTGGGTTTTGATGTAATGCCAGGTTCTGGACATTTCTCTCCTCTTTCCTTGTCATGCGCGTTGCGCGTGTTCGGAATTCCGCCCTCCCATGGGCGTCGCCGTTCCGCTTCGAACCGGCGTACTCATGATGTTAACCGCGTTAATACTGGCTTTCCGGCGGCATGCTGCACAAATGTGCACGTCCAAAACGTTTCACCTCAATGTCCGTCTGCATCCAACGGGCGGGTTCATGCGGATTGCCGTCGGAAGCACAGGAACACGATTCGCGCTAACATGCACATATGTCCAAGGACCTGACGACCTCACTCGCATCGACGCAGACGCGACAGCACATCGAAACGCTCATCAAAGTGGCGCAACTCTACTACGAGGACGGACTCAACCAGGCACAGATAGCCAGACAAGTAGGATTCTCCCGATCCTCCGTATCACGCATGCTCACCGAAGCACGGGAGGAAGGCGTGGTCCACATCTCCATAGGCCACCCCTTGCAACGACTCGTATCCATGGAAAACGCACTGAAGAAGAAATACGGGCTGAAATGCGTGCGCGTCTCCGCCTCATACGGCGACGACATCGACTCGATGCTGGTCCCCCAATGCGGCGCCGCCCTGCTCATGGAGAATCTGAAACCCGATTCCCTGATCCTCACCTCCACCGGCACACCCATGGCATCGACCGTACGCGCCCTGCCGGTGCTCGACTACCCGCATGCCCATGTCACCCAAATGCTCGGCTCCCTGTCCCCCAACAATCCCCTGACCGACTCACAGGACATCTGCCGCATGCTCGCCGAGAAACTCGGATGCCCATACTCCACTCTTCCCGTTCCCATGGTCGTCAGAACCGCACAAATGGCAGAAGCATTGCGGGGAGAGGACATGATCGCCAGCACCCTCGCCCTGGGCAACCGTGCCGACATGGCCATCGTCGGCGTAGGCGCCATCCGAGAAGGCCATTCCGGTCGCATTTTCAACTCGTTCGAAGACGCGGCCATCGCGCGTCAGATGGAACGCGACGGCGTGGTGGGGCACATCTGCGGGCATCACATCGACGCTCAGGGGCGACATGTGCGCACTTCGTTGTGTGACCGGACCATCAGCGTGGATTTCGACCGTTTCCGTGAAATCCCTTTGGTGATCGGCATCGTATGGGAGCTATGGCGCGCGAAGGCTTTGCATGCCTGTCTTGTCGGTCATCTGATGAGCGGGCTGGCGACGAACTGTGGCATGGCCGAGCTACTGCTCGACATGCCCTGAACGACATAGGTGCAGAGCGGCGATCAACGCCGCCGACGCAACCAGATACCACGCCACGTTCCCTGCCAAGGACAATGAGTAGGAACCGGTGGCATCGAACATCAGCCCATGCACCGTCGTGGCAATCGCCACCGTCGCCTGTCCCGTCGCCGTGATCACGGACAACGGCCGCGCATAATCACCTTCCCCCGCCACCTGCCGTATCGTCCAAGGCAACGCGGTGAGCAGAATCGCCTGTCCTACGCCTGCGCACAGGCTTGCGCCCATGGCTATCGACGCCGACGTGGCAAGCCATATTCCGATCCAGCCGATCCACCCGATTACGGAATACAGGCCCATGACTAGCGACGGGCGCCGTCCGTCCAGCAAAAGACCGAGCGTGCTCTTGCCGACGGCCGAGACGATCATGCGTGTAGACACCACCATCGACGCCTGTCCCAAGGTAAGGCCGACGGCAAGCTCATGGGCTGGGACATGCTGGTTGATGCCGGACGCGATCTGCAGCAACACCATGGAGAGAAGCAGTAACCCGAACGCCAGATGACGCCGATATTTCTTCTGACTGTCAGACAAAGATGCATCAGGAATGTTGGTTTGGCTCTTCTGCACATCGGGAGCATTGCGTGGCGATGGTCGTTCCATGACCGTCGCCGCGAAAGGCAGCAACAATAACAGGACCGTGACACCGGTGGCGGCGTATGCCGTGCGCCACCCATAGGCGGTGATCATATGCGACACCAACGGGTTGAACACCGCCCCACCCAACCCGGACAAGCATCCGGCGATGCCCATCACCGTGCCGAACCGTGTCGGAAACCACATGGACAGCAACACGGGTGGCGCCAACGTCACCGGAACCACATAGGAAGCACCCATGACGGCGAAAGCCGCGTCGAACTGCCAGGCACTGTCGAACCATGCGCAGGCGAGGAACGCCGTCGTACACACGATGACGCAAACGGACAACGCCACCCTCAGATTCAAACGGGAGAACACGCGTCCGAACAGCAGCATCGCCAACGCGCTCACAATCAATCGCACCGACACCGGGAACGCCGCTGCCGTACGGCTGATGCCTAGGTCCTGGCCGAGTGCGTCGAAGTACAGTCCCGCCGTATTGACAATCAGACCGGAACCGACGAACGACATGACGCAACAGCCGGCGAACACCAACCAACGTCGAGAACCCTGCGAATATACAGACAGCATCCCTCAACAATAGCGGCGGAAGAACCGGATGATGCCATTGAGGACATCCAACGCTTCCGTGTTGTCGGGCAAGCCTGTCTCCTTGACACTGAAATCATGGTCCAACGGATGCGACAAACCCCTGGGCAGGACCCGCACCTCGTAGTCATGATGACGGTATTGGAGGATACGCGCGAACTCCAGCGTATTGTCCGCGAGATAATCCTCGGCGCTGGAGACCATGAGAATGGGAGGAAGGTTCCCGTCGACGACGAGACGATCCATGTCCAGGTATGGGGTGATGGCGATGCGATCCTTGGGCGTGGGGAAGAAGCCGCTGCCGTAATAGGCCATGGCTGTGCCATGGGCGCCGCCTTCGAAACGGTACATGCCGCTCACTCCTGCAATGCCGCGTATGCACAGGCCACTGGTTCCGGGCGAGACGCACAGTTGCGCGGCGACGATCGGAGAATGGAGAACAGCACACAGATAAAGGTCAAGCAACGTGGCCGCGGAATCCCCGGTAATGAATACTCGCGTCGTGTCGAACCCGTGTTCCTCGCAATGCTTGGCAATCCAGTCCAATGCGCGGACCGCATCCGCAAGCTGATCACGGAACGATACCTGGGGTACGAGCCGATAGTTGGCGTTGACGACCGCGAACCCATGCTTGGCGAACAGCATGTCACGACAGGTGGTGTTCCGTTTGTCCCCGTGATACAGACCGCCGCCATGGAAATCCACGATGACCGGCAACGGTTTCTTCGTCGGAATGTCAGCGGGACGATGGACGTCCAGCTTGTGCAGAACGTCATGTGATGGGTCAGACTCACCGACATAAGGGATGTCCATAACGGAAGCCACGCCCTCAGGCTTATGTTCAAGCCGGAGACGTTCCGCATCCCCGCCATGCCGGAATGCCGTATTCGCTTCGAACAGACGAAGCGTTTCCTCATCAATCATCACCATCTCCCATCTCCGGCCGCATTGCCGCGGATTCATCGTCAATTCCAATGTACGGCGTATTCGGGCCAACAAAGGACGATGCTCCGCACAAATGTGCACGACTAGGCCAGATGCGAAAAGGGTTCCTCCCGACAATCGGAAGGACCCCTTTTCGCATGGCAACTAGGCTCAGACCTTGCTCCGACGGCGCGAAAGCAACCCGACAGCCAGACCAGCCAACAATCCCGCAACACAAGTCAGGATGTTAGGCAAGCCGGTCTGCATATGACCGGTCGCCGGCGTCTGCACCACACAGGCTTGTTTGACGGTGATCGGGATCGATACTGTACGTTAGATGGTTTGGATCCGGTATGCGATAAGGGATTGTCGGAGACGCTGGAAGAGATTAACCGTAAGTTTGGCGCGATGCATGCGGGTATCGGCTGGGGTGACATTCGCGGTGACGGTCGTACGAACGAGGAGACCGGTGGTGAGTGGCGGACTCGGCTTAATAGGTTGTCGTCGTGTGCCACGACCAGATGGGATGAGATCGCTATCGCACATGCCTGCTAGCAGGTTCATGTCTACTTAGTGGCTCCGTGCATTGTTTCCTCGTGGTTACCGGTTTCGGCAGGATCGTAATAACTTGTGCGATGTTCTGTAACTCGCCGTAACATGTGCCCCCTTATGGTTAAAGCTATAAGTAAACAAAGTTTTCCTCGTTTTCCTTCTAAACCAAAACGTGGGCCGGAATTGGTTCCGTCCTGCGTTTCAGGGTGGGATCACAGCAGATCACAAGGGAAGGAAACGTTATGGCTCATCACGATCTCATCATTAAGAACGCGGACATCTGCACGATGGACGCGAACATGACCCGCATCCAACACGGGTATGTCGTCGTCGACGGAGAAACCATCACCTCTGTGAACGAAGGTTCCGTGCCCGCAGGAGTGGAGGCGGATACTGTCATTGACGCCGAGGGTCAGGTGCTGTTCCCTGGGTTCATCGACACTCATACTCATATCTTTCAGTCATTCCTCAAGGGTCTGGGAGCGGACCATCGTCTCATCGAATGGCTGAACCGTTCCGCCCTACCGTACGGCAAGTACATGACTCCATACCAGCATCGTCTCGCCGCGCAACTGACCTGCATGGAAGCCATTAAAAGCGGTTGCACGACGCTCTGCGAGTTCTTCTACACTGACCAGGATCCTGAGCTGGCCGACGGGTGCATCGCCGGCATGGAAGACACAGGGATCCGCAGCGTGTTCATCCGCACCTTCCAGGACTGCGGCGAAGACTACGGCATGCCCGCATGCTTCATCCAACCGGCAGACAAAGCCATGGAAGAAGTCAGCCGCCTACGCCACGATTACGCGGACCGTAGCGACATGCTCTCCATCTGGACCGGTCCAGACGTGACATGGTCCATCACCAAAGAGGGATACCGTACCATGTTGGACTACTGCAAGTCCGAGAACGTGCGCTACGCGATGCACATCGACGAAACCGAAGTCGATGACGACATGTGCCAGAAGCATTACGGGCAAGACATCGTACCAATGCTGGACGACATGGGCTTCCTCACGGATCATATGCTCGGCGTGCACTGCGTGAACCTCACCCCTGACGAGATCAAACGGTTCGCCGATAACGGTGTCTCCATCAGCTACAATCCGGTCTCCAACATGTACCTGGGGTCTGGTGCGGCGCCGATCCGCGAAGCATTGGATGCGGGAGTGAACGTGTCGATCGGCACCGATGGCGCGGCCTCCAATAACACCACCAACTATTTGGAGAGCATCAAGTTCGCGGCGCTCGTGCAGAAAGGGTTCACGCGTGACGCCGCCCGCATCACCGCCCCGCAAACCATCCGCATGGCCACGAACGGTGGCGCCAAGGCCATCGGCATGCCAGACACTCTCGGAGTCGTGGAGAAGGGTCGCAAAGCCGACCTGATTCTCTTCGACCCGCGCAAACTCACTTCCATGCCCATGCATGATCCTTACGCGACGACCGTGTACTCGTCCACGCCGGAAAACATTTCCACAACCATCGTCAACGGCAAGATCGTCTACCATGACGGCAAATTCGCCTGCGGTATCGACGAACGTGACCTGTCCGACGCGATCAACGCGGAGCTAACCAAACTCAAATCTCAGGTTGACGCCTGAGCTCTAACCTCACCCCGTTCCAATCTGGAACGTCCCTCGCCACCACGCCAGTTGACGAACCTCACACATCACGTTGAATTTGGAAGGAAAACTATCATGAGTAAGGAAGAAACGCCGCAACTCGTAGCGGGCATCGACGACAAGATTCCAGTCGGCAAGTCCATCGTCCTCGGACTCCAGCACGTCCTGTCCATGGACCTGTACATCATGCCACTCATCCTGGGTGGCGCCATCGGCCTGGCAGGAGGCGACCTGTCCTACTTCCTGCAGATGAGCTTCTTCGCCTGCGGTATCGCCACACTCCTGCAAAGCGGACTGTTCATGCGTTATCCAATCGTGCAAGGCCCGTCCTATGTGCCTCTCGCCGCACTGTGTATGATCGGCGCGACCATGGGCATTCCCACAATGATTGGTAGCCTCATCCCGGGTGCGATCATCATCATCCTACTGGGCATGAGCAAACTGTTCTCCAAGTTCATCAGCAGCGCCATCCCACCGTTCATTGGTGGCATCATCATCCTCATCGTCGGCCTCACCCTGGTGCCTACCGCGGTCACTGGAGTGTTCAGCACCAAAGGCAATCTGACCGCTAACGCTTTGAGCGGCTGTGTCACATTCATTGTGCTGCTCGTATGCATGGTCCTCCAGTACAAGCTGCGCAACAGTGGCATTCTCCACATGTTCTCCGTGATCATCGCACTTCTCGTCGGCACACTGGTTGCCGTCAGCATGGGCGCAGCCGACTTCAGCAGTGTTCCGGGAGCCGCATGGTTCTCACTGATATGAACTGATTTTTGTTCCGCATTTCCTCTAACTCGATGGGAGATGATGGAACCATGGCAAAGGGCACTCGATATACGCCGGAGTTCAAGGCGAAGGCGGTCAGACTGCTGGCGGAATCGCGTTCCTCGTATTCGTCGGAGACGAACGCGATCTCCGCGGTGGCGAAGGATCTGGGGATAGCGCCGGAATCGCTGCGGCGTTGGCGCAACCAGTCGGACGCGACGGTCGCGGAGGAGACGAGGCAGTCGGCCGAGGACGCGATGGCGGAGCTGAAGAAGCTGCGGGCCGAGAACGCGCAATTGCGTCGGGCGAACGAGATTTTGACGACGGCGTCGGCTTTTTTCGCGGCCAGGCTCGACCCGACACGGCGTTGATGGCCGCGTACATCGACGAGCATGAAAGCCGTTTCAAGGTCGGGCCGATCCGCGGGGTCCTTTCCGAATCGTTGGACTGCGGGTTTCTCACGCCGCGCGGCTACCGCATGCTCGAAACACGTCCCGTCAGCCGCATGCGGGCGAGGCATGAGGCGCTGGCCCGCGACATCCTCCAGATCCATTCGGATTTCTTCATGGCCGTGTACGGTTACGGGAAGATGCGCGCGCAGCTGGTCGCCCAGGGCCGGGATCCGGCCGAGGTCGGCCGCGACCAGGTGATGAACATCATGCGCGAGCTTGGCATCCGGGGCGTGCGCCGCGGCAAAACCCCGGTGGCGACGAAACCCGCCAAGGGCACGGGCGGCAGGCCGGATCCGGTGGACGGGAGGTTCGAGGCTTGTGCGCCGAACCGCCTGCACGTGGCCGACATCGCCTACGTGCGCATGGCCAACGGCTCGTTCGGCTACACGGCGTTCGCCGCCGACGTGTACGCCCGTCGGATCGTGGGATGGGCGTGCGCCACGACCATGAACACGCAGGAGCTGCCTGCAGGCGTTGGAGCAGACGATCTCATGGGCCGCGTCCCGCGGCGGCACGGATGGTCTTATCCACCACAGCGACCATGGCACGCAGTACACCGGCACGGTGTACACCACCAGGGTTATGGAATATGGGATGCTGCCGTCGACCGGCACCGTCGGCGACTCGTACGACAACGCCATGGCCGAAAGCGCCGACGGCGCGTACAAGACCGAGCTGGTATGGCGGCGCAAACCCTTCGCGGATCTGAAGGACCTGGAATTGGCGACGTTCCGGTGGGTCTCGTGGTGGAACTCGAAGCGCCTGCACCAGTCCCTGGGCTACAGGACACCCGAAGCGGTGGAAACCGAGTATTATCAACATCAAGCGGCGCAAGCCGCCTCACTATAAGGGCGGAACAAAAATCAGGCCACTTCAACTGGTTCAACCCTGCCATGCGTCATCAGGAGTTACGACGCACCAAGCAAGTCACGTTCATCTACATGAAGACAGATGAAAAGGCTGACTGAAGTCTGGTCGATTGCGTGATGATTGAGGGAACGAAAAACAAGGAGTATCAATATGTATGAGCCATATACAAGACAATCATTGCCAGATAAAGAGTATCGAGAACTGCTCGGCTCGGCGATTTGTGTTTTCAATTCAAATGTTGCTTTTGTTATTGAAAACATCCTTAATGCAGACGATGCGGATAATTTTAACTGGTATGATCTCATCGATCTTAGTGCTGGAGATCTCAGTAGCCCGATAAAACAAACCATTACAAAGAAAGCTGGCTCAAAAATTGGATCTCTGTTTAATACAGTAGTTCAACAGAGAAACAGGATTTTGCATAGCTTTCAAATTACTGAAACAGTCTCTTGCAAACAGATTCTTTGTACAAAGGATAAGCGAAATCATCAATTTCTCATCACGGAGGATTATCTTCTCAGATTCATTGCCGACAACCAGAAGTTGTCTGAGTTGCTCTATGCTTTCCGTAAGCAGATGACTTGCTAGTGCCAGGAGCGATGGCGTACACTCGCAGTCTGGTGATCAGAACGTGGGAGGTCATTGTTTTTCATTAGGTGTCCGGACATGCAGCGTTCCTTGAGGTAGATGGCTTCGTCGAAGGTCTGTACGCTTGCACGCTCACGCCGGCCAGTATATGCGTGTGAGCGGCAGCAGGGCGCTGGTCTCCAGGTCGGTGGTCTCGTAGTTGTCGACGAACACGCGGGCGAATTGGTCGAGGTTGAGCAGGGTGACGGGCACGCGGGCGCGTTCCGCCTCGTAGAGCGCCTCCTTGGTGAAGCCGCCGGTGCTCACGTACAAACCCTTGTCGGAGTCATGCAGGCCGCCGATGAACGAGCGAACCGCCGGCGCGCCCATGGGATTGCCGCGATGCTTGACTTCGACGATGATGCGTGGGGAGGTCAGTCCCAGTCCGTCGGAGGAGGCGATGACGTCGCGCCCTTGGTCGCCGCCTTTGGACGTCAGGGCGGTGCGGTAGCCCATGGCGCGCAGGAGGCCGGCGACGAGGGATTCCATGTCTTCCCAGGAGAGCGCGACGATGCGGTCCTTGATCTTCTCGATGCCCTCGTTCGCGGTGATGCGACGGGTCTCATCGTCATCCGTGGTCTCGTTGTCCGCGGCCTGAGCGGGCGCCGAGGGTGAATCGTCGCTGGTTCCTGCGGCTGCGGTCAGGTCGGCGAATACGTCATCGCCGATCTGGCTGAGGGTGGCGATGGTGCCCAGCGAGTTCTTTGAGGTGTCGGCGAGTTTGTCGCGCGACGCGACCGTCCGCCAGATCACCGGGCGTGAGTACCGGCTGTCGTGCTCGTCGTCACCGGTCTGCATCACCGAGCCGAAACGGTGCACCTGCCCGGTGATCATTGCGCGTGCCTGCTGGGAAGAGTCGGCGTAGATGGCATCGACCATGTCACGCACCTCCTGGCGTGCTGCGCCGGCGATGTCCAGGTCGTTCAGCTGCCAGTAGATTGCGATGTATCCATTGGCGAACCAGTCCGAGGCGTACCGTGCCTCGCGTCCTGCGCGAATCAGCCATGCGGTCATGGCGGTCTCCTTCCCGTTGCGGCCTCAGTTTGGTTGTTGCAGTAACTCAGTTTAGTGGGGACCGAGGTAGGGTGCACTGAGCCGAAAAGAAAGATGTCTTGGAGTCCAAGCATGGAGCGCCGCTCCGAATCGGCGGTCAAGCCGGATATGACACGGCCTATAGCCGATAAAACAAGAGCCCCCGGGTTTGAGCACTGTAAGGAGGCTTGGGGGCTACTGTTAGCACTGATATTACGTCAATTCATACGAAGGCACAAACGGGCTTCCCGGCTGGACAGAAAGTAGCCCTCATCCTTGCGCCATGACCGTTTGCTGCAGGGGAAAGAGACTTAGGCTGCATCCCATCATGTCTGTCCTCACGGTCATGACTGCGGCGATAGCTAAGTGATGGCATCACCACGGATGGCCACGTAGGCGTGTCGCTTGGGTTCCGGGTCTCCGTGCCGGACATGTCCTGTCTTGCCGGCACAATGGTCGAACAGATGTTCGAGTCCTATGGGAGGTGCGGCATGTCACAGGAGACGCAGGTCAAACGGGTGTGGCGTTATCGGCGCAACCCCCATGCGCGCAGGCTGCCGCTCATGATGGAGTCCGTGCACGCCGGTTTTCCGTCGGTCGCGCAGGATTACGCGGCAGGGGACCTGAGTCTGGACGACCGGCTGGTCGATCATCCCGACACGACGTTTCTGATCCGGGTAGCGGGGGACTCGATGACCGGGACCGGCATCTTCGACGGGGACCTGTTGATTGTGGACCGGAGCCTGGAACCCGAGGATGGGGACGTGGTCATCGCCGTGCTGGATGGTGACATGACGGTCAAGCGTCTCGCCTGCGACGCTCATGGCAGGTATCTGCACGCGGAGAACCCGAGGTATCCGGACATTCGGCCTGCTACAGATGGGGAGAACCTTATCTGGGGAGCGGTCACCGGCAGCATCCACCGGCAGGGGCGGCGCCGGTGAATGGGTTCGTGCTGGCGGACGCCGACAGTTTCTATGCGAGCTGCGAACGCGTGTTCGACCCGAAGCTGATGGGCAGGCCGGTGGTCGTGTTGTCGAACAACGACGGGTGCGTGGTCGCCCGGTCCAGCAACTACGAGTTGTATGCCTCGTTGAGCCGGCGGATGATGAGCGTCATGGACCGGTATATGGCGGGTCGGGGGGCGTACAGCATCGACGAGTGCTTCCTCATGCCGCCCGACCATGCCGTTGATACGACGTGCCGGCTGATGAGGACCGCGGTGCTGAGAGGTGTGGGGGTTCCCGTCACCGTGACGTGCGCACCCACGCGCACGTTGGCGAAGATCCTGAGCCATTGGGCCAAGCACACTCCCGCGACCGGGGGAGTGGCCGTCTGGGACGGTCTGCCGGCCGGCCTGACGGAGGAGATCATGGCTGCGACGCCGGTCGGCGAGGTATGGGGTGTGGGCCGGCTCCTTGAGCCCAAGCTCATGGGCTTGAACGCCACCACCGCGCTCAGGCTGCGAGGCATGGATCCGGCGTTTGTCCGTCGCAGGTTCGGTCTGAACCTGATGCGGACCGTGCTCGAATTGCAGGGCACGCCGTGCATCAGTCTCGACGGGTTCGACGCCATCGAGGGACGTCGGGAGCATCAGATCATGTGCAGCCGCATGTTCGGGTATTCCATCACCAAGATGGAGGAGCTCGCGGGAGCGGTCAGCGTGTACGCGCAGCAGGCGACCGCAAGATTGCTTCGGCAGCATGGGCTGACCCGGCTCATCGGCGTCTGGTGCGCGACCAGCCCCTTCCGCGACGACTATCGGATTGCCGGCGGGTATGGCCGTCCGCTGGATCCGACCGACGACCCGATCACGGTCTCGCGCATCGCCGTCGACGTAGCACGCGCCCATGCGAGGCCTGGCTATCGTTGGGTTCGAGCCGGGGTGATGCTCTCCGACCTGGCCGACCGGGACCATTTCGACACGTTGGACGGCCTGGGGCCGGTGCGCGACAGGGGACTGTCCGAGGCGCTCGATGCGGTCAACCGCAAGTTCGGCACGATGCACGCCGGCATCGGCTGGGGAGACATACGCGGACAAGGACGAGCGGATGCGGAAACCGGCGGAACATGGCGAACCAGACGCGGCAGGCTGTCACCAAGAGCCACGACACGATGGGACGAAATCGCCGTGGCACACGCCCGCTGACCCAGACATGGGTTTGGTGCCTGTTTCAAACTAATGGCCGCCAACTTGCGATGCTTGCATCTTGCAGTGCACTCGGCGACGTTTTACCGGTATGAGAGATCAAGGATAAGAGAGAGGAGCTTCGATAATGGATGTGGAATATAAGGATGCCACCGAATGGCTGGAAGGCCTGCCCGTCGGGGCACAAGTGCTGACCCCGGATGATTGGGTGTTCGCCAAACAAGCCGGCGGTACATGGGTGTTCCGTTTCTGCCCCGGGCATGTGACGACTGCCGGCATGATTGCCGCGCATGGCATGTCCGAGCTCATTGATCCGGCCGTGTGGAATGAGGAGGCTGGATGCAGACAGATCGGCGGCGCCCTCGCGTACTTCGACCCGTTCAAACGCATTGAGCGCAGGGTGGGAGAGGATCCGGAGGCGTTCCAGCATGCACGGGAAGCTGATCCGGACGTATTCGTCGCTGGTCTACAAGACAAGCCCGTGCGATCCGGCCATGAATGGGGCATCGAATGGTCGGTCTATGCGGGCCCGGCTTCCCACTGCTGGAACGGGTATGCGCGGATACCCGAAGGCCATCCTTGGATGGGCCAGAATTGTGGCAACATACCTGCCGACGCGCCGGGAGGCGTTTCCTATGGATGCGATCAGGACGGATGGATCGGATTCGGCACCATGCGTGAGGACACGGTGAATGAAGCTCCATCTGATGGATCAGAGCATGACCGCATGGTCGAGGAACTGTGCGAGAAGCTTGGAACACCAATGCCGGAACAATATGAATGGACTTGCGACGACGTGACCGACATGGCTCGGGAGCTCGCCCGGCAGATTCGGCGGGCTAGCCGGAGAGGAGCGCTGTGCTTCGGGTCGCTGTGAGAGGCACTACCCTCGTTGGTACAATGGCTCTCATAGCTAAGGACGGGAGACGGCATGGAAGCGGACGGGAAGGCGTCAAGGAAACCCATCCTCACTGTAGAGGAACAAATCGCGCACTTGAAGGCCAAAGGCGTGAAGTTCGTGCTTTGCGACGAGGCTGAGGCTGTCCGGTACCTTGCGGAGAAGTGCAATTTCTTCAAGCTCGCCTCATACCGCAAGTTGTTCGCGAAGCGCGAGGGCGGTGATCGGGACGGCCAATACGTCGATCTGGACTTTGCCCAACTGCGTCTCCTTGCCTCCCTTGACCAGCAGCTTCGCTTTGTCTTGCTGGGCATGACGCTCGACATCGAGCATTTCCAGAAGGTCGCTGTCTTGCATGAGATGGATGCAAGAGGAGAGGATGGGTATGCTATCGTCGCTGACTACATGGCGTCCTTGAGCCAGCCGAACCGGGATTACCGTCTGCACGAGCTTAAGATGAGTGGGTATAGTCCGTACAGTGCCGGGGTATATGCGAAATATGCCGACGACATGCCCGCTTGGGTGTTCTTCGAACTCACCTCGTTTGGTACATTGATCGATTTCGTCCGGTTTTGTGCCAGGCGTTGGAATGACAGGTCTTTGCATGTGGCTCATTACGATCTCAAGGGCGTGAAGTCTCTGCGGAACTGCGCAGCTCATGGGTCGTGTATCGTCAACGCTTTCGCCGACCGTGGAGCGGGAAGGACTGCGGTCACCAATTCCGTCGTGCGCGCTGTCTCTGTTGCGAATGTTTCGAAAGCCACTCGAGCCAAGTGGATGGGGTGTGCAGCCATGCAGCAGATTGCGACGGTATTCGTCGTCTATTCACGGCTCGTGCCCGAGGGACGCTCCCGCAAGTGTGCGATGGCGGATCTCGCGTCCCTGTTTGCAAGGGTGGAGGACAGTGCTTCCATTCTGCCTTCGCAGGGACCGGACTCCACGGCATGGGCGGCGTTCCATTTCATGCGCTCATTGACAAAGGGGCTGGGATTGCTATAATAGTTGCAGATGTCAAAACCTTTGGGTTTTAGGGGCGGATTCGCGAAAGCGATTCTGCCCCATTTTCATAAGGCGGAAAGAACGGGTTAAGTAAAGAAAAGTGTGTCTTATCGTGCGTGTCGATGGCGTGTCGGTGAGTTAGCGAGATCGTCCGCCCCAGCCTTTCCTGATGCCGAACCCGCCCTCGTAGGCGTCGACGCCGGCGGCCGGCAGTTGCACGCCGGTCACGGTCACGGGCGTCGGCCCGTCGTCCTCCGCCGGTTCCTTTCCGGTGGATTTCCAGTAGTCGGGCGTGACGAACGACATGGGGTCGGGATGTTCCGTGAGCATATACACCGTCCATTCGCAGCACCGTTTCATATGCTCTTCCGACAGTCCCCGGTGGTGGTCGAGCGTGCGCTTGACAACCGCGTTGGTCCCGCCTTCCAGCTGGTTCGTGGTCGACGGCAACGATTCTCCGTCCCCCGCGATGGCGGGGTCGCAGAACGCGAACAGCATCCCGGCGCGGTTGAGCCGGACGAGCCGGAAGCAGGCGCGGCGCAGACGTTCGTGCGTCCACCACCACTTGCGCCCCCTGGCGTGCGCGGGATCCTGTTTGGCCGTGGTCCTTTCCTTGAGGTAATCGCCGTGTTCTCCGTGCCATGCATTGAGTTCGGCGAGCCAGTTGGCGGCCCCGTCCACAGTGCTGATTTTGGTGAGCCTGCGTGCGAGTCTGAGCAGCGCCCTGCCGGCCTCGCTCTTGGGCCTGTTCGTCAGGTCGACGCGGGTGTTGCGCAGCACGTGCACGAGGCAACGCTGCGCGCGAACCCCCTTCCACCGGGCCCCGGCGGCCGCCAGACACCCCTGGCCTCCGTCGCACACCAGCAATCCCGGCCTTTTCGATCGTCCGAAGAGCTGCCGGTAGGCGTCCTTGGTCTCCGTGGAGCACCACTGCCATGCGACCGGCCGGCCGTCATCACCGGTCAGGGCCAGCAGGCACCAGCCATAGGGAACATACGTCCCGTCCGCCATCACATACCGGTGGGAACGGGAGGCGGGCGGCAGGACCGGTTCCACGCTCCAGCACCACACGATACGGGCCGAGAACGTCTGACGGGTGATACCGAGCCGGGCGGCGGCCTCGCCCATGGACTCCTTGCCGGTGACCCATGCGATGAACGCGCGGAACTCGGCCCTGCGCGCCGGGTCCCCGCGTTCCGCGACCGTGCTCAGCCGGCCCGCATCGCACCTCCACCGTTGGGGGCGGGCCTTCGTGAACCCGTTCCTGCGCATCGCGCGCCCGCACAAGGGGCACTTCCTCGCCCTCGAAGACTTGTTCCTGCTCATAGACCAAGCCAACCCGAAAAGTCAAGCACCCCGCCGGATTAACGCCCGACTCGCTAATCACACCCCGACACACAAGACGCCAGTAAGCCTCACAGCAGATTTAAGACACACTTTTCTTTACTTAACCCGACTAACCTCCTGTCATATAAGGAACCCGTTGGCTTGCCGGGCGCCGCTGGTGCGGTATCCGGCAAGCCGGCTGGGTTTTCATGGATCTCTTTATTTGCCATTGAGGCGTTTCGATACCTGTTCGATCTTGTCGTCGAGGTCATCCCGCTCGGCGCGGAGCTTCTCGAGGACATCCCGCAGCGTCTCCTTGCTCACGTCGTCCTACAGGAAGTCGTAGGAGAGGAGCTCGACGACCTTGCGCAGGTGCGCGGGTACGATTTTCTGGTAGTGCTCGAAGGCGACCTGCAGGTCCGCGTGCCCGCAGTTGTCCATCGTTTCGCGCATGGTCGCGCCGTTGAGCATGAGCATGGTCGCATGGGTGGCGCGCAGCGTGTGGAACGTGGCGTCCGGCCGGTTCGCCGCTTTGCGGGCCCGCTCGAACTGGTGGGCGACGCTGTCCTGCGTGTACATGGTGTTGCGGGTCAGCGGGCTGTGGCGTTGGAACAGCATGCTGTCCGGGGTCTTGTCGTCGCAGTGTTCGCGGATGTGCTTGCGGATCATCGGGATCAGCACCATGGGGATGGGCACGTCGCGTATGCCCGCCTTGGTCTTGGTCGTGTCGAGGATGAACGAGCCCGCGTGGTCGGGATCCTTGTTGACGCTGTGGCGAACGTGGAGTATCCGGTTGTCGAGGTCCAGGTCCCGCAGTCTCAGCGCGCATGCCTCGCCCACGCGCAGTCCGCCGACGAGCGCTGCCAGCCATACCATCAGCTGCAGGTTGTCCGGCATCGCGTTGACGATGGCGCATACCTCGTCCTTGGTGAACGGCAGCTGGTCGGCTTTCCTGCTTTTGGGCTGGGGATGCTTGACGCTGCATGGATTGTAGGCGAGCATGGGCTTGCCGTCGGCCAGGATCTTCTTGGACGCGTGGTTGAACAGCTGCGAGATGACCACGCATTCATGCCAGAACATGGACGGGGTCAGCTGGTCCTTCCTGCCCGAATACCAGTGCTCGATTTCCCCGGGCGTGATCTCGCATACTGGTTCGGATCCGAAATAGTCCTTGAGCCTCGTCAGCGACCGCTTGAGGACCTCCCTCCTTGAATAGGAGAGTTCGGACCCGTCGGGCGCGCGATGGGTCTCGTAGTACAGATCGCAGAAGTCGTTGAACGGCATGCGACGGGCCTTTTCCGCGTCGGCGACCAATGACCTGCGTTTCGTGGGATGCCGCCATTCCTTGACCCCGAGATTGTGCAGGCGGACGAGGTATCGCTCCTCGTCTAGCCATTGTTCCGCCGAGTCCTTCGAGTCAGGGGAGAAATTGCGCTGCACCTTTTTGGAAGGGTCCAGGGGATTCGTGTACCTGGCCTGCCAGGCGACCCGCTCCCCGTTCTTGCCGAAGCGTTCGAGGATGGTTCTGAATTTTCGTTGCTTTGGCCGTTTCGTGATTCCTCCTTCATTGGCTTCCGGCCGTCTCCGGAGCTCCCGGATTGCTGGGAACGAAGGCGCCTTATGGTCTTGTTCAGTTGCGTGCGCCGATGTTCGAGATCGTCGATGACGGTTCCGAGCGCGTTCTCGTCCGTGTCTGGCGGAAGGAAGTCGCATGAGCACAGGTCGGTGACTTTGGCGACGTGATCGTCCAACCCGGGGGAGCATAGCTGCGACATGGTCCTTGTGGTCGCGTAGCCCAGCACGTCCATCGCTTCCTGCATGGTGCCGCCGTTGCGCAGGAACATCAGCGCATAGGTGGCCCGCAACGTGCGATACGTGCCGTCAGGCCGTCCGATCTTCTGGAACGCCTTCCTGAGGTTCGCTTGGAGCATGGCGGGATTCGGATAATCCGCCAGACGCCATTCCTGGCTGACCGGGAAGAGGAAGCACTCGTTGCTTCCGCTTGGGCAATACCTTTCGGCGTGCCGTAGGATGGCAGGTTCCAGAAGGCCGGGGAGGGGGATGGTGTTGCCCCTGGGTCGATAGGCTTCCGTGATTCCGTATCCCGGCCTGCCTGGTTTGCGCACCACGTTCGAGTTGATGTGGATGAGATGATGTTCAGTATCGATGTCTCCCAGGCGCAGGGCGCAGATCTCGCCCATGTGCAGGCCTCCCGCCGTCAGTCCGAGCCAGACGACCAAACGAAGGTGTGCAGGCATCGCTTCAGCGAGCTCGCGCGCTTCTCTCACGGTCAGCGGTCGCTCGTTTCGGGAATTCAGATCACGACCGGGCGTATCTATCCGGCATGGATTGGAGGGGAGAATAGGTTGTCCGTCGCCCAATCCGTCGGTCACCGCGGCGTTGAACACGCGGCGAAGCATCATCGTCGCACGCCGCAACCGGTACGGGACATCGATGCCTGTGCCGCGTCGAACCATCGGTCGATATCCGCCTGCCTGATGTCAAGCAATTGACTGTTGCCGAAGGTCTGGTCCAGATCCCTGATGGCGGCTTTATGGGAGCCCATTGTCAGTGGGCTCAATTGCTCGCCCCGGCTGTTGCGCAGCTGCCGGCAATACCAGTCGCTGTATTCGCCGAAGGTCAGGCCATCGGGATTCTTGTAGACCAGCTTCCGTTCCGTCCTCTCCGACGGCGGAATCCATGCGCGTTCGCCTGCCCGATACTGTTCGACCAGCTCCCGCTCCTCGTTCAGCCAGCGTTCGGCGTCGGCCTTCCTATCAGGAGGGAAGTTTCGCTGCACTTTGACGGTGTTGTTGAGAGGGCTCCTGTACCTGGCCTGCCAGGCGGAGAGAACGCCCTTGGCGTTATGCCTTGCCACCAGCGTCCCGAAGGAACGCTTCGCTTTGTCGCCCATGTCATACCTCCACGTATGAGTGACATTGATGAATGTGGTAGCGCAGGGCGCATTGTCCCTGCTCCAAAGAGTGAAGAGACCCGGTGCTGGCGAGCGGCTTCCGTCGGCTCCACAGCAACAGGAACGCGGTGCATAACAATGACGGAGCCAGGCTGCGGCGCCTGGCTCCGTCAAAGTAGGCACACGTCGGAATCGTTGTTATCCCATTTCCCCCACAGAAGTCAAACCCGATGCCAACAACACCGCCAGGGCCACCCGGGTTCTCATGTCAACCCCAGATTGGATGCCTAGGCAGTCGTCCTGATCGGCGCATGAACGCGGCATCGTCTTTGATGCCTCGCATGCGCCCGTCTGCTCAGGCGCATCCCCCAAGACGCCAACGGTCAGAAGCACATACCAGAGTGCACACAACCTATCAAAGTACGCCCGCTGATCAGGGCCCCCCTTATCTGAAACATCAGAATCAAGGACATACCGCTTGGACCCCGCTCCCGCAAGGGACGCGGGGTTCTCGCGTTCCGGGGTGCGGGCGTTTTCCCGGAGACTGGATGAACGGAATCCGT
>ENA-OQKP01000709-OQKP01000709.1-human-gut-metagenome-genome-assembly--contig:-NODE-709-length-22725-cov-3.950836_pt1 | contig 22725 bp, 15 predicted proteins | sample MGYA00242780_ERZ504802 | MGnify/ENA primary metagenome ERZ504802 (study PRJEB26092, sample SAMD00036406) | human gut metagenome | host: Homo sapiens | study: EMG produced TPA metagenomics assembly of... | reverse complement strand
CATACAACACACAAGGACACAAGCACAAAACGAGCAGTTGCCTGTACAACATTTCGACAAAATTCGACATCATTGTCCGATAATTGCAAAAAGTTTCTTGGCTTTCATCCCACGGTTAAAACCGTGGACTTTCCCACCCGACTTTTGTAAAGCGACCGGAAATCATAGCACCTGGTATGGTATTCTGTGTAGATGTCGGTATTTACCATGAAGAATGGGGAATCGGATTCCGCCTAGAGGATAACTGTCTTGTCACAGAGGACGGATGTGAAAATCTGTCCGCTGGCATTCCGCGTACAATACAGGATATTGAGGCAGCTATGCGCGGAGAGTAAAAATAATAATAAAATAGAGTATTTTTAGAAAAGTATAAATATTAGATTAATCGGCAATAGCCGTCCAGAACAAATATGATTTCATATCGTTCTGGGCGGCTGTTATCCTTTTAATCCTTCTGTACTAATACCTTCAACAAGGTATTTCTGGAAAAATAGGAAGATAAGAAAGATTGGAATGATGGATAGGGTGGACATAGCGAACATACTTCCCCAGTCAGACTGAGAAGATGGATCAGAAAACATTTTTAGTGCGATGGATAGAGTATATTTTGCTGGAGAATTCAGATAAAGCAGAGCTCCGAAGAAGTCATCCCAGCGCCACATAAAGGAGAAAATAGCGGTTGTGACGATAGATGGTTTAATCAGAGGAAGAATAATCCTTAAAAATATTCCATAATAAGTGCAGCCATCAATTCGGGCTGCTTCATCAAGTTCAGTTGGAATACCACGTATAAACTGCATATTCTGGAAAATGAAAAATGCTTGTCCAAAAAAATAGGGAACGGTTAGTGGCAGGATTGTGTTGACCCAACCGAGCTGTTTAAAAATTAAAAATTGTGGAATCATAATGACTTGGAAAGGCAGCATCATGGTAAGCATAACGCATGAAAACCAGAATCTTTGTCCACGAAAATGCAAGCGAGCAAAGCCAAATGCAATAATGGCAGAAGAAAAGACAGCACCTATAGTTGCGATGATAGCAATAAGAAAGGAATTAGAAAAAAAGACACCAAACGTATAGCCACCGAATCCTTTCCAACCATTGATATAATTTTCAAAGTGAATTGTATCTGGAATTAATCGGTATGATTCTCTAAAAATAGAACTACTTTCTTTGAAAGAGCTCATAACCATCCAAAGAAGCGGATAGATCATCAGGAAGCCAAACAAACATACAAGTACATGATAAAGAATATTATGAAAGCGCTTGCTTCGCTTCATTCCAAGTTTTCTTGATAAACTCATAATATCACCTCTCTGATTCATAATAAACCCAGTGTTTGGAGGAATAGAACACAAGGCCAGTTATAATAGAAACAACAATAAGAAGAACCCAAGCCATTGCGCAGGCATATCCCATATCGTAATCAGTAAATGCTTTTTCATATAGGTACAAGGCATAAAATAGTGTACTGTTGAGCGGCTTGCCACCAGTAATGATGTAACCAGAGTTAAATACCATAAAGCCGTTGATCATCTGCATAACTAAGTTAAAAAAGATGGTAGGAGTCAGAAGTGGCAGTGTAATTTTGAAAAAGCTTTTTGCTGCACTTGCTCCGTCTACTCTGGCTGCTTCATAATAGGATTTTGGAATCTGTTTCAGACCAGCAAGAAAAATTAACATGGAGGAGCCAAATTGCCAAACAGAGAGTAGAATTAGAACCCAAATTGCAGTTTTAGGATTGCCAATCCACGAAATTGTAACATCTAGCCCAAGTGCTTGAAGAACTGAATTGATAACTCCGCTGCTGGAAAAAAGCTGTTTCCACATGACAGCAACAGCGACACTACCTCCAATGATTGAAGGCAGATAATAGACTGCGCGGTAAATACCAGTTAATTTGGTCTTTTTTGTCATAATCATGGCAACGACAAGAGCCATAAGCAGTTTCAAAGGTACAGATGCAAAGGCATAGAAGAATGTTACTTTCAAAGATTTCAAATATTTAGAATCCTTTGTGAACATTTTGGCATAATTTTTCAGACCAACCCATTTAGGCGAGCCAAGAATACTATAGTCGGTGAAGGAAAGATATAGAGAAGAAATCATTGGAATTATGGTAAAAACAAGAAAACCAATGATAAATGGGAGAATAAAGATATAACCGGCAACCGACTGCTTGCATAAAAAATTGGAAATAGATACTTTCTTTTTTTTCATCTAAACACATCCTTTTTTAAAACAAAGCGTGCGCGAATTAACGGCACGCTTTATTACTAATTACCAATGTTAATTGTCTGCGTTTGCTTTTTCAGCAAGAATTTCTGATCCTTCTTCAAACACCTGACTGGCGGCATCTTCAGGTGTAATTTCTCCGTAACGAACCTGTTCAGTTAGATCGTCTACTAAAGTACCAATTTCACTGGAGCCAGATGGAGATGGTGGATCCATAGGAGTTGCGACTGCATTGACATCGTCAATAAATTTGTAGACAACTTTATCATTATCAGACAGCCGCTCGTCGAAGGAAGCAAGAACATCGGAGTCAACCGGCACACCGCGCTCTCCATTTAATATTTCGTTGGCTTCAATAGAAGTCGTGATGAAATTGATAACATCGGCAACAATTTCTGGATGTTCTGTTGTCGAAGAGCCACATAAGAATTGGCTAGATTTTAAATATTGAACCTGCTGTGTGTCATCTTTCATAACAGGCCACATGGTAATGCCAAGCTCTCGGCCAGAGGTGGAACTGATAGTTCCATATTGATTTGAGTTGGAGAATGAATTCCAACAGGTCTGATCAATGATTGGCATAGTTTCTGTGACTGTAGGATTTTTTTCGGTTAGAATTTCCGGAGATACGTGCCAGTTAGATTTGCTTGCGTCTGCAATCATCTGGAAATATGTAAGAAATACACTGTCATCGTCTACACCGAACGCAGTTCCATCTTCGGAAAATTCTGAGGTACCGATTCCACGGAATAACATGCCCAGAACCATTGAATCAATATAGGTTTGAACACCAGTTTTGTCATAAATGGTTTGGGATATATCGAAAAATTCATCCCATGTCATTTGCTCAGGAATAGTAACACCTGCAGCTTCCACAGTTTCTTTATCATAAAAGAGTGCTGGAGAGTTTAGACCAATGCACATTGCGTAAAGATCATCGTCAAATGAACCACTGGCAAGAACTGCTTCAGATACCCGGCTAACATCCAATACATTGGATTCTACAAATGGTTGAAGATTCAGCATCAAATTTTGATCATAATAAGAACGGATTTGACCATAATCCTGCTGGTAAATATCTGGTAGAGATCCTGTTGCAGCTTGCGTTGACAGCTTATCGAAATATCCGTCCCAACTAGATGGTTCAGTTTCAAATGTAACATTTGGATGCTTCTCGGTGTAAAGATCGAGTGCCTTTACAGTCAGGTCATTTCGTGTTTGGTTGCCCCACCAAGCGACGCGGATTGTTATTTTTTCATCGTCTGTTTTGTTATCAGAAGCAAATACAGGGAGTGTGGCGCAACTTACCAAGCTGGCAGTGAGTGAAATAGTTACGAGTGATTTTGCACGTACAGTCATAAAAGATGACCTCCTTTTTCTTTGATGGTTCCATTATAGAAAGAAAAAGATAGTATGTAAATGCGGTAAACCGACTTGATGTATTCAAAAACCGACATAAATCTTGTAGCGCTTGCGATTTAAAAAAAGGGACTATATAATAAGATAAACAAGAAAATAAAGGAGTAGTGGAATGAAAGGAATTTTGCCAGAAGTGCGTGTTAGCAGGATGGGAATTCGGAAAAAAATGCTGTTAATGTATGCCACTGTTATATTTACGATGACGGTTGTGACAGCTGTTATTTTTATGTGGATGAATAAACGCTATGCAGAAATGTTATATCAAGAAACAACTGATTCATTGTTTCTGATTTCTAACGAGATGAAGCTGTATCTTGATGGTATTGAAGCAGATTCTTATTACATGGTAGCAGATGCGTCATTGCAGTCAAATTTGTCTGCTTATCAGAGTGCAGCGGATGGCTGGCAGAAACGTAAGCTGCGTAACCAGATCGAAAGTAGCGTATATAATTATGCAGTTGGGAATAAATATATAAGATCAGTTACTTTGATAACACCGGAATTTTCAGTGTGCAGAGGAAGTTCTTCCGTACAAGAGTCAGAAGCATATTTGGAACAGTTAAAGCAGCAGGCAAATGAGGAAAACGGGAAAGCGTTCTGGGCGGTTAGCCAAGAAGATCCGTCAACAATTCTTATGGTTAGGTCGTATCGTGAAATTCACAATTTGAGTCTGAAAACATTGGGATACCAGATTTTTCGAGTTGATATGAAGCGTATCGCAAATCAGTTGATGGAAAATTATAGTTACTTGACAAGCGAGATTCCGTTGATTATTTTGGATCAGAAAACATCTACAATATTGTATCCTGATCCAACGAAAATACAAGAGACTACAATAACAATGATTCAGCAGCTTCCTGAGGATGGATACAAAATTATTCGAGATGGGAAGAAAAATTTGTTTTCTGTTGTACACATGGTTGAGAAGCCACGATGGAGATATTATTTGTTTATTCCATATAATTCGATTTTTAGTTCAATCCAAAACTGTATTCTGACTGTATTTTTTAGTTTGCTTGTGATAACTGTGGCCATGCTTGTTGCAGCGGGGTGGTTTTCGGCTGGAATGTGTAAGCATTTTTCGATACTTCAGATGAAGATGAAGCGAGTAAGCAGTGGTAATTTGGAACCGATGGCAACTGATTGTAATTATCAAGATAGAGGCGATGAAATTGGATTCTTGAATTGTTGCTTTGATCAAATGCTATTGGATCTGAGAAGATTGACAGAAGAAAATGAAAAAAAACAGCAACTGTTAAGAGAAGCACAGATCAGGTCTCTTGAACAGCAGATGAATCCACATTTTCTGTATAATACATTAGACTTAGTATACTGGAAGGCAAAGATAAATGGAGAAAAGGAAATTTGCACAATTACAGAGTCATTGGCAAAGCTCCTGCAGTCTTCATTGAGCTGTCATAAAGATGTTAATTCTTTGAAGCAGGAATTGGAATTGTGCCAGTATTATATGAAAATTCAGAAAATGCGATTTTGCGAGAAATTGATTTATCAGGAAAGGTTAGATCCGACATTGTTAAATGCACAGGTTCCATATCTTTGTATTCAACCGCTGTTAGAAAATGCAGTTAAATATGGGGTGGAACAGGCGCTTGATTTTTGCACAGTAATATTGAGTGCAAAAATAGAAAATGGAATATTGATTATTTCAGTTGAAAATGATGGAAGTGAAGCACCAGAGGATCTGATGAAGATGCTTTATCAAGGAGAAAAGAAACCTCAGGGTCATGGAATAGGATTGATTAACATTGATAAGAGAACAAAACTTTTGTTTGGATCAGAGTATGGGATTTCAGTTGAGAGTAGTCCAGACTTGGTGAGAGTTCTTCTTAAACTTCCATTTCGGCAGAAATAAGAAAAAGGCGCATTGAACAAGCCAGAATGGAATTTTAATTTGGGGTAAACTACAGACAGTTGATAACTGTTCTTTTGCCTGAAGGAGGAAAAACAATGCTGAAAATAGTAGTAGCTGATGATGAAGCGTTTGTATTGCAGTCAATTTGTACATCAATTAATTGGAAAGAGATAGGACTTAAATTAGTGGGTTCATGCAAGGATGGTATGGAAGCTTGGCATGCTATTTTGGATGAAAATCCAGATTTAGTTATGACAGATATTCGTATGCCAGGATTGTCTGGTTTAGAGTTGATTGAGAAGACAAAAGAGATTAGTCCACAGACAGTTTTTATTATTTTGTCTGGGTATCAGGAATTTGAATATGCGAGAACAGCAATGCAGTATGGTGTCCGCCATTATCTGATTAAGCCATGTAGTTGTGAAAAAATGGAAGAAGTGCTAAGAGAGGCAATTCAGGAACAGAAACATCAGAGGCAGTTAGAAGCAGCATTAGATAAAAATCGTATTTTAGGTAGCAAAATGTGCGTGCTTGCTATGAAAGAGGGACTGTTGGAGATGATTGGACGGGAAGATCGTGGTATGAAAAAAGACCAAAGTGAAAACTGGATTACGATATCTGGACAGTTAGGAGAGGATGTACAGATTTTGTATGTTTATTATCTGGAAGAGGTGTGGATTCGTCATTTCGTTAGGAAATTGCCACAGAATGTTATACAAAAGGCAGGACAATTGATGCTGTACGTGAAAAACACATTGATTTTTCTAAATAGTGGCAAGGAACGACTGACGAAAAGTGATATTTCGGCAATTGAAGAAATTGTCTGTGATGGACAAAGTGTTACAACGCTTTGCGAGACACATCTGTTTCCAAATTTTCAGGAAGCAGCGAGAGAACTTGTGCCGAAGATTAGACGTTACAGTAGTCTTTATCTGGTGGAATTGGACGGAACTTGTATTCAACTTAAGCATTATGCCGGTGTATTTGCGGAGCCTAAGGAATTGTTGACTCGCTGTATTGAGCATCCACAAGAAGGGTTGGAAGAACTGCGAGAGAATATTAGGAAACTTGAAAATACTGATTTGGTAAAAGCGTTTGCATTTCGTATGTTGACGTATATGCAGGAAAAATATGAACAAGAATCGCCAGATGGATTTCCAGCATTCTGGGAAAAACTTGCACGTATGCAGGATGAAGAGGAAATAGGTGTGTTTTTGACGGATTGTATTTCTAATTTATATTTAAAGCAGGCAAGCCGGACGGTTTATAGGAATTTTATCTTAAAAACTAAAAGTTATGCCAGAGAACATATGAGTGACGGGAATCTTTCTTTGAAACGGATTGCGGAAAACTATTTGTATATGAATACGGATTATGTTAGTCGCGAATTTTACAGGGAAACAGGAGAAAAATTTTCTACATATTTGAATAGAATTCGCATGGAAGAGGCAAAACAACTGTTACTTTTATTGGGAGACGAAGAAAGAATTTATCAGGTTGCTGAGCAAGTGGGTTGTTCAAATGCTAGATATTTTGGACAGGCATTTAAAAAATATACCGGACAGACGCCGACAGCGTATATTCGGCAGTATAAGAATTAAACAGGAGGAGACAAAAATGGATTCAATGAGAAGTTTGCAGACAAAAAATGGAATGGTCATTAATTTGGATGAACGTCATTATTATGTTAGTCGTTCACTTGAAGAAAAAAATGAAGGACCATACTGCTTTAGGAGCATTAAGGAGGCAGCTGAGGCGATTCCAGACGGAAACAAAGAAACACCATCAGTTTTGTATTTGGAGCAGGATGTGTACTGGACAAATGGAGCACCAGATAGAGTTGGTCTGGTTATTCAGAAGGAATGGCTAACACTTTGTGGACTAGGAAAAAAGCCAGAAGATACGGTAATTGCAGACAACCGTGGACATATGGTTAATGCCTATCCGTCAGATAATAGTGCAAGTTCACCTGCACAAACAATGATTGTAAATGGAAATGGATTTCGGGCAGAAAATCTGACAATTGGAAATTATTTAAATATTGATTTAGAATATCCGCTTGATCCAGCTCAAAACAGAAAGAGATATTCGGATATTATAACACAAGCATATGCAATTGGCAGTCAGGGAAAATATGATTGTTGGTCGTTTGAAAATTGTCGGATTCTTGGAATGCTAGACACGTTGTCATTTCATCATAATCGTGTTTATTTTCATAATAGTTTAATTCGCGGAACCAAGGATTTTATTGGTGGCGGAGATTATGCTGTTTATGAGGAATGCCAGATAGAGATTTTTGATACCTGTCCAATGTATATGGCAAGAGAAGCAGCTACAGTGTATCGAAATTGTAAATTTACTGTGCAGCTGGAAGATTTCGATACGCTGTATTTAACAAAATTTGGAGGACAGTTGGTACTAGATAACTGTAGTTTTTGTGGAAATTGTAAAATAATAGAATGGGAACTAGAGACGAAGAAAGACGCGAGATGCTATTGGAGAAATGTAACGTTGAATGGACATCCCGTAGCAATTAGTCAAGCTTCGCCATGGAATAGTATAGAGCTGACAAAGAAAATAGAAGGTGCATTTTCTAACAGTAATATGCTAGGAGGCAATGACGGTTGGAATCCTACAAAAACAGCAGGAGTATATAAGACAACAAGTCCAGTTCGCGTATTGGTTAATGGGGCAGATAGCGTCAGATATGGAGAGACAACAGAATTGACAATTGAGACATGGCCTAAATATTTTGAAATGCAAGATATGTCAAATTTATATGCAGAAGTGGATATAGAAGAACCGACTGAGCAAATTCATGAGCATTTACTGCCCAAAATATATTCAGTACCAGAGAATAGCTGTGGATTTAATGGACTACATATTGCTGTTACTGGACAGCAAGAAGAAGCCATTGCAGCGAAAATTAGTGTGACAGTATCAGTAAATGGAATTATAGGGGTACATACCATGCAGACGATGCCAAAGCCACAGAAAGCACCAGAGTGGATAAAGTTTCCTAAACTTGTTATTGAGGAAAATGTTTTAAAATTAGAATATCAGTTGAGTTTGATACAGGAACAAGATTGTTCTGACATTATATGGAAACGTGAACGCGATGGACGGATTTTGGCAGTCAGTAACGGAAAACCGTGCAGACAGTATCGACTGCGTGAGGCAGATATTGGTTCGGCAATTGTAGTAGAGATTATTCCAAAAAGTCGCTACAGTATTTCAGGAGAATGTTATATTGAAAAGAGCCAACTGATTACAGAAGATATGGTGGATATAAAGAAAATACAGATTTTGGATTTTCAGTCTTTTCCAACGATACCGCAGAGCGCAAAAATTGGTGATTTCTTTATCGACACATATCGTCCATTGTATCATGGAGATGAAGTAGCACATGTTGCAGATTGGATACCTGGAAAACCAGAACAGGCATGGACATATGGTCGTGGTCGCGATGGTGCAAAAAGATGTTGGGGCTTGACAGCAACTGCTCGCGGAGCGTCTTTACAATATCGAAAAGGTGAATGGAATGGAGGAATGAAGGTAACTGCTGTATTTTGTCCGGATAAAGATACAGGAGAGGGATTTGGAAGTGCAAATGGCCAATTTGTTGAATTGTTTTTGAAATACGATGCTAAGAGTCGCACTGGTTATGGATTGAGGATTGAACGTCTGCCACAGCAGGCTAATGGATGTGCATTTTCTTTGCGTCATTATGAAAATGGAAAAAATCATTGTCTAACGACGCAGTTGATTACAAGTGCATATATGCCATCTTGTACTGTTACTTTAGAAGCTACCAACGGAAGAATGACCGCATATGCGAAGACAGACTGGATGCCTCAGCCAAAACATGCAAAGGAATGTGGCTGTCCGCATGAAGTAACATTGGCATGTGCATATCTGGAAAATGGTTATGGTGACGTGGAAATTCATCATACCGGGACTGTGCCGATTGGAAACAGAACAACGATTGCATCCTTAGAAATAGAGTATAGTTGATGGATTATTATACAATAATCACAAATTTATTGTTTAAGAAATAGCAGTCAATTATTTAAACAAAAAACTTCCCCTATGCGCAGAATCTGTTGTATAATGGCAATAGATTCTGCGCTTTTTTGCGTATAAAAAACGGCGAAAAATGAAGGGAGACAGAATATGGGACTGACAATTCTGCTGGTGGATGATGATCAGATTCTGACAGAAAAAACAAAAAAATCATTAAATTGGGACAATCTTGGCATCGGTATGGTATTTACTGCAAATAATATCCATGAGGCAAAGGGAATTTTAAAGGTATACAAAGTAGATATTCTTCTTTGTGATGTGTATATGCCGATGGGAAGCGGTCTTGAGCTTGTGGAATGGATACGTGAGGAAAGAAAAGATATGAAATGTATCTTTTTGTCGAGTTATGCAAACTTTACTTATGCACAGAAGGCGCTTCGATTAGGTTCTGTTAACTATCTGCTAAAACCAATCTCCAATAAAGATCTTGAGGCGGAGTTAAAGACAGTCTGTGATGAACTGTTAAAGGAGCATACAAATCTGAACAGTCAGGAGAAGAAACGACGTGAGGAAGTGTGGAGAAAGGTGTTGGTGCAGGCACTTTCTGATGGTGTTGGTACGTCAAACACTCGTAGTTTATCTGATACTCAATATAGTGAACTCTATCCATCTGTGCAGCCAATTACACTTGTTCTAGCAGGGCTTCTCGACAACAGCGATGAGCGTCAGAAGGTAAAGGATATTTCATTATATAATTATTGTATGCGTACAGTCTCAGAGAAATATTTGCGGGAACTTGATCTTGACGTGATTGTATCATACAAGGATGCCGAGTGGCTTATCGTATTAAAAAATTTTGCCGATTATGATCGCCTTGAGGAACAGCTGTCAAAAATGCAGCAAGAGTTAAATGAACAGACTGCGCATAGCTATTGCTTTTATATTACAACAGGGCGCCCATATGCCAGCATCGCAAAGGCAATTCGTATAATTTCTGATATGCGCGAGTATGCAATTCCGAATAAACGATTGATGATTGAGGAGTGGGCATGGGAACTTCGAAAGATTTCTTATTCACAGCCTTCGTGGGAGAAATGGCAGGAAATGTTTCACAAAAGTACAGCTTCAGGTGATTCATCTTACAATACTGCTTACATGGATGTTATGAAGGAAATGCTTACCTATGTTGATCATGCATGCGAGAGCGGAAGCTGGTACTTATCGGACTTAAAACGCTTTGTGAAGCATATGGGCGATTTGCTGGTAAAAGTTTTGCGTGACAACAATGAGACATTTGAAGAACTGTTTGACTGGCAGGAGTATGAGCGAATGAGCTTTTTGGCACGACGCTCCGAGCAGGGCTGTATTGATCTTATTGAAACTGTCTGGAAAAAGATGGATAGTCTGCATAAAACAGAAGACAAGGCGGAGTCAACCATTGCCAAATTAAAAAAGTATATTGAAGAAAATTTAGGCGGTGAATTGACGCGTTCTGTTCTGGCAGGACAGGTGTATCTGTCAGAGGATTATATAACGAGGCTTTTTATCAGGGAGACTGGACAGACACTGCCTGTATATATTGCAAGACGGCGTATGGAAAAGGCAGCAAAGCTTCTTAGGGAATCTACAGATCCAATTAGCAAAATTGCGATGGAGGTTGGATATAGCAATTTTTCCTATTTTAGCAAGACATTTCGTGATTATGTGGGCAGCACACCGAATGAATATAGGGCAAAATATAGGAAATAGATTTGTGAGTTTTTACTGGTTAACAAAAAAATGTTAACAAAAAAACGATAAAATAACAAAATAACGATTTTTATGAAAAAAGATATCACAAAAAGATATCTTTTTTTTGTTATTTCCTATCAGAAATTTTGTAGCAGAAAAAATATAAAAAATGTACTATAAAACCATAAAGAAAAAAGAAATAATTAGTAAAAAAGGAAGGAGAAAAACGTGAAAACGAAAAAGACTCAGTCAAAAAGCAGCAAGCTCAGTGTAGGGCAAAAGCTTAAGGAAAGTAGTCAGCTATATCTGTTGATGCTTCCGTCTATCATCATTTTCCTGATCTTTACCTACTACCCGATGTACGGTGTCATCATTGCCTTTAAGGATTTCAAGCCGGCACTTGGTATTATGGAAAGTAAATGGGTCGGCATGAAGAACTTCATAACGTTCTTCAAATCGTATCAGTTTTCCGTGACAATCAAAAATACGATCGTAATCAGCTTGTACACGATTGCTGTTACGTTCCCATTGCCAATCATTATGGCGCTTATGGTGAATCAGATCCGATCAACAAAGTTTAAGAAGGTTTTACAGGTAGCTACTTATCTGCCGCATTTCATTTCAGTCGTTGTTATGTCTGGTATGATTATCCTGTTTTTATCACCAAGTACAGGAATCATCGCAAAGCTGGTTGGACTGCTTGGATTCAAACTTCCAAACCTGATGGGTTCTGCATCTGCGTTCCCTCATATTTATGTATGGACAGAGGCATGGCAGCATGTCGGTTGGGATTCCATCCTCTACATTGCAACACTTTCCTCAGTTGACCCAAGCCTTTATGAGGCAGCCACAATGGATGGTGCAAACAAGTGGCATAAGATTGTTAACATTGATCTTCCATCATTGGTTCCAACAGCGACAGTTATGTTTATCCTTCGAATGGGAAGCGTTATGAGTGTTGGATTTGAGAAGGTTTATCTGTTACAAAACAACTTAAACAGCAGTTCAAGTGAGATCATCTCAACCTACGTGTATAAGATGGGTCTTGTAAGCAATCAGTACAGCTTATCAGCAGCGATCGGCCTGTTTAACAACATCATCAATCTTGTTCTTTTGATAGCAGTCAATCTGATAGCTAAAAAAGTCAGTGATACTTCATTAGTCTGATGGAAGGGGGAAAAACAGTGAGCAAGGCAGCATACAAAATAGCAAAGACAAATAAAATTAAGCGTTCAAGAGCCGACTTGATTTTTGATATCATTCTGTATACGATTGGAATAATTCTGATTCTGATTACACTCTATCCGATGTACTTTATCGTAATCGCGTCCATCAGTGATCCGCAGCTGGTATCAAACGGCGAGATCATGTTTATCCCGCGCGGCGTCAGCTTAAAGGCATATAAGCAGCTTTTAGGTTATACAAGACTCTGGACTGGCTACAGAAACACTATTATCTATGTAGTGCTTGGAACAATTATCACATTGGCTGTTAATATCCCGGCTTCTTACGCATTATCAAGAAAGAAGCTTTACGGCAAGAAATTGTTCAACATGTTCTACCTGATTCCAATGTTCTTTACCGGTGGTCTGATTCCTACATACATGGTAGTAAAAAGTCTTGGATTGACCGATACAATGACCGTTATGGTGCTTCCATTCTCGGTTGTTACTTATTATATTATCGTTGGAAGAACTTTCTTTGAAAACAGCATTCCAGATGAACTTTGGGAGGCAGCACAGCTTGACGGCTGCGGTTACATTTCCTTCTTCTTTAAAATCTGTCTGCCGCTTTCTAAAGCAATCATCGCTGTTATAGCATTGTGGGCAGCAGTTGGACAGTGGAATGGCTACTTCAACGCATTGATCTATTTAAGAAGTGAGGCACTTCAGCCATTGCAGATCGTTCTTAGAAACATCTTAATCAGTAACCAGACAATAAGTTCTATGATGACAGGATCAGCAGCAGTAGAAGCTAAGCAGATGGCCGATTTGATTAAGTATGCAGTAATCGTTGTATCATCAGCGCCAATCATGTGCATGTATCCATTTGTACAGAAATATTTCAATCAGGGCGTTATGCTCGGTGCTGTAAAGGGCTGATATAAAAGGCTGTAAATCCTGAAATAAATCAATAAGAAAGATCCAAAACAAAAATAGTAAAATCATAAAACAAAAAAGGAGATTAAAACTATGAAAAGAAACATGAATCTGAAAGCAACCGCAGGCATCCTTCTTGCACAGGCAACTATGCTTGGAGCTATTGCAGCACCGACTGTTACTGCACTTGCAGACGAGGGTGATGCAAAGCAGTTTACTGTAGCAACTGTTCGCTGGACTGATGCATGGCCAAATGACTTCTTAAAGGAAGGCGTAATGGCAGAGATGGAAGAGAAGGCAGGTGTTGATCTTGACTGGCAGATTTATTACAACTCTGACTGGTCTGAGCAGAAATCTCTTCTTCTTGCTTCTGGTGAATTGCCGGATGCATTTGTTGGAAGTATCTGTCTGAATTCTTCTGATATGGCACAGAACAAGGATTATTTCGTTGATCTGACACCATATATCAACGAAGAGACCATGCCGAATTTGACAAAGGCAATGGAAGAGTGTCCGGAGCTTCGCGCTGCATGTACAGATCGTGACGGAAAGATTTATTCCCTCCCTAAGAAGCTTCCTCTTCGTCCGACCGTATGTGGAAATGGACTGTACATCAACCAGGATTGGTTAGATAACCTTGGCTTAGAAGCTCCGAAGACACTCGATGAACTGACCGATGTACTCCTTGCTTTTGCAAAAGAGGATGCAGCCGGTGACGGCGATCCGACAAATGAGATTGGACTGACAAACAATGCAGGAACTAACCTTCAGGCAGACTGCCAGCACATCCTTTCTGTATGGGGCTGCATGGTTAGCCGTAATACCAACTACATGGGATTGAATAATGATGGCGAGGCTGTATTTGTTCCAGCACAGGAAAACTATAAGGAAGCTGTTGAGTGGATGCATATGCTCTGGGAAAACGGCGTACTTGATCCAGAGTATTTTACTCAGGATGGTTCTGCAGTAACAGCAAAGCTTCAGGCAGAGGGCGGTTCTAAGGTTGGAATTATCTCTGCATGGACTGCTGATTCAGAAGCTGGTCAGAATGCAGATCAGTACTCCTTAATGGAGGCTGTTGAGGGCTACAATGATATTCATTATGTAGAGTGTGCTACAGCATCATTAGACATTACAGATCGAGAGCTTGTTATCACAACTGCATGTGAGGATCCAGAGGCACTGTTAAAGTGGGCAGATAATTTCTATGATGATCTTGTTTCCTTACAGACTTTCTATGGTTCACTGGGTGTTACTGTAACAGCAAATGATGACGGAACTTACAGCGTTCATTCTACAGATGATGATACTTCTCTTGATACAGCAGCATGGTCTAATTCCTTAAGAGATTTTGGCCCGAAGTACATGAATCCAGATTTCTATGACAAGGTTATTATTCCGGATGATGTATCCGATGGAACAAAGCTGAAGGAAGATGAAGTAAACGCAAAGTATGTTACTACTGATAAGAATACCGGAATGCCAGCTCTTCAGTACACTGAGGATGAGTTAAATCGTATCACTACAATCGGAACTGATGTTTACAACTATGTTGAGGCTATGTATGCTCACTGGGTAGTAGACGGTGGTGTTGAGGATGAGTGGGATTCCTATATCGAGCAGTTAAATGCAATGGGTCTGGAGGAAATGGTATCCTTACAGCAGGGTGCATATGCAGCTTATCTTGAGAGCATGGAGTAAATAAAATTTCTCTGTAGACAAGCAAAATGAAATAGACTACAATAAAAGCAGACAGATTTTCTGGCTGCTTTTGTTGTAGGACGTGATAAAGGAGGTAAGCCAATGCATATTAAGGTAAAGCAGTTCAGTTTAAGACAGATCGTTTTAACAATTCTTTTAATTGTAATGCTTTTGCTGTCATGCTTGGCAGGAATACTTCTTGTCAGCACTAACCAGAATAGGAACCTGGTAAATCAATATGTGTCAGAGACGGTAGAGCTGTATGTTAGTCAGCTTCAAAAAGAGATGGACGTTATGCGTGTAGAGCTGATTAACATTCTAGAGTCGAATGAGGCGACAAATGAGCTGCCAGATTACTTTAACTCAGAGAGTTCTCAGGTATTTCCAATTTTGAAAAAAATTTCAGAGCAGCTTCGCATACAGGCAATCTGGCATGATGCCGTGTATGGCTATTTTGAATATATCGGTACAGCAAATGCCTTAATTACTAGTACGGGAACAAAGTTTTCGAAGAGTGTAAAAGCGTCGACTGAACGTTTTTTAATGGTCTATCTTTCTGCAAATATGACAAGACGACAGAACTCACTTTATCATGAATTCATCAAGATAGAAGATCAGATGTACCTGCTAACCTGGTATATGAAAGGGCAAAAGATAGCAGGAAACTTGATTCCATTGCAGCGCATTTTTGAGGATCTTGAAAATTGCACGAAAGGCTACACGATTCTGCCATACATATATGACACTGATAATGAAGATAATATTTTTCCGCAGAATGCCAGTGAAGAGGAGATTAAAGATTTTGAGCAGGGAACTGTAAAGCAGGCGAATGTATATCGTTATGCGATTAGTGGTCTTGGTGATTTGTGCATCTATGTTGTGCCGGGAAATGGTGTGATTCAAGCCGCAAATAGGTGGGAAGTTGTTCTTATTATAATGCTGTTAATTTGTATACTTGTTTGTGCTGCCATTGTATCAATCTATGTTCGTCATATCTTATTTCCACTCCAAAGCTTTGTTAATAGTTTGGATGAGCTTGACACAGACACATATCTGCATGACAATTCATCCAATAACTTGCTAGAGCTTGAGAGTGCAAATGAACAGTTTCGAAATCTAATTCGAAAGATCCAGGCACTAAAAATTACGATTTACGAGAAGGAGCTTAATGAAAAACAGATTGAGCTTGAGTTTGCGCAAGAGCAGATAAGGCCGCACTTTTTCCTAAATTGTATAAGCCTGATACATGGAATTGCAGACAACAAGGGTGAAACAGATATTGTTACTATCACTGCCATTTTGTCTGATTATATTCGCTATATTTATAAGGGTTCTCAAGTGCTTCGTCCTCTTTCTGAGGAGATTGCCCACGTGGAAAATTATATCAACATTCAGCGCTTTCGCTACGGTGAAGATTATTTTCAATTTGACTGCATGGTAGATGATGGACTTGGAGATATTGAAATTCCAGTGCTTCTTTTGCAGACACTTGTGGAAAACTCATTTTCGCATGGTCTGACACCAGAACGAAAAGGAGAAATTTCTTTGTTTATCACAAAAGAAAAACATAATGATGCAGAATGTCTTTATATTTGTGTGTCAGATAATGGCAAAGGCTTTTCAGCGGAAGTACTTGAAAAAATCGAAAATAATGGCGAAATATATTACAATGACCGCCGCCATGTTGGCCTTCAAAACATCAAAAAACGTTTAAATCTAATATACGGCGAGCAGGCAGAATTTCACTTGTCTAATATGGATGAGAACTTTGGCGCAATATCAGAGGTATGGATTACGCAGCAGGATAAAAAAAGAACACAGCAGGATTGTGTTATAAATAGGAACAATATTGCAAGAAATATGTAGAATTATGCTTTATACTAAAACAAATAAAATAAAATATAGAATCAGAATATAAGGAGGATATGAAAAATGAACGTAAAAAATGCAATTGTACAGGGCGAAAATTATCGTTTTACCGTACTAACACCGAGCATGATTCGTATGGAATACAGCGAAAAAGGTGTGTTTGTAGACAAGAAGACTCAGATGGTTGTAAATAGAACCTTTGATGTGCCGGAATACACTGTAAATGAGAAAAACGGCGAGCTGATCATTGAGACTGACAAGGCAAGACTTGTCTACACTGGAGGCAGATTTGCTGGAAACAACCTGCGTATCGAGCAGAGAAATCAAAAAGTCATCTATGAGTCCACATGGCATTACGGCGATACCGGACATAACCTGAAGGGAACCACTCGTACACTTGATCAGGCAAATGGCGAGATTCCACTGCAGGACGGTCTGTTTTCCATGGAAGGTTGGGCTGTTATCTCTGATAAGGGCTCCATGCTGCTGACAGAAGACGGTTGGATTGAAAGAAGAGAAGACATTGACGCAGAGGATTTGTATTACTTTGGATACGGTACCGACTATTTGGGCTGCCTGAAAGATTATTATAAGCTAACTGGTGCAACCCCGATCCTTCCAAAGTATGCACTCGGCAACAGGTGGAGCCGCTACTATAAATATACGGAGAAATCGTATCTCGAGCTGATGGACCGCTTCGAGAAAGAGAATATTCCATTTACCGTTGGTGTAATTGACATGGACTGGCATTTGACTGAGATCGACCAGAAATATGGAGCAGGCTGGACAGGTTACACATGGAACAAGGACTTCTTCCCAGATCCAAAGCGTTTTACCGACAACCTGCATAGAAGAGGCATGAAGGTAACGTTAAATGATCATCCGGCAGACGGTGTCAGGGCATTTGAGGATGTGTATCCAGAATTTGCCGCCTACATGGGCGTGGATCAGGAAAAGGGCGAGCCTGTTTTGATGGATTTTACGAACAGAAAGCTGCTTGAAGGCTATTTTAAATATGTCTATGAGAAGATCGAGAAAAAGGACGGTGTTGACTTCTGGTGGATCGACTGGCAGCAGGGTACTAACACCGCGATCCCGGGCCTAGACCCGCTGTGGATGCTCAATCACTATCATACCATACACAGCCAGAAAAAGGACGGCAAGGGACTTATCTTCTCCCGCTATGCCGGTCCTGGAAGCCATCGTTATCCAGTCGGATTTTCAGGTGACACCGTGATTACATGGGAATCATTAGATTTCCAGCCGTACTTTACCGCAACAGCCTCCAATATCGGCTATGGCTGGTGGAGCCACGACATTGGTGGTCACATGATGGGCTATAAGAACGATGAGCTTGCACTTAGATGGCTGCAGCTTGGTGTATTCTCCCCGATTATGCGTCTTCACAGCACTTGCTGCGAGTTTAACGGCAAAGAGCCATGGCGCTATCGCAAGGAAGTGGAATTGATCATGGATAAGTTCCTTCGTCTGCGCCATCAGATGATCCCATATCTTCATACGATGAACCGCAGAGCAAGCGAGGAAGGTATTCCGCTTATTCAGCCGCTTTATTATCAGAATCCTGGCAAGTGGGATGCATTTAGAATGAAGAACGAGTACTATTTTGGCTCAGACATTCTTGTAAATCCAATCACACAGCCAGTAAGCACAGCTACCAGAATGGGTAAAGTTATGACACTTCTTCCAGAGGGAACCTGGATTGATTTGTTTACAGGAACAGTTTACAACGGAGATCGTAAGATCGAGCTGTACCGCAGCCTTGACAGCATTCCAGTACTGGCAAAGGCAGGTGCCATTGTCACACTTGATGCACGTACAACAGGCAATAAGATTGATAATCCAGATATTCTTAAGGTTATCGTGGCAGCAGGCGCAGACGGAAGCTTTAGACTTGACGAAGAAGCAACCGATAATGTTTGGTGTTCAACCACATTTACATATCAGTGGGGCGATGAGGCTGTTCTTACGATAACACCAGAAAAGACAAAGAAGGAAGGAATGCCAGCAGAACGTGCATATGAACTTATATTTGCAGGTACAGCGTCAGGCATGACGGCACAGAAAAAGAAAGCAGACGGCACATATGAGACGCTTGAGACTTCTTATGACAGCGACAAGCAGTGCACAACAGTAATTCTTCCTATGCAGGATATTGAAAGTGAGATTACAGTCGTTACATACAATACTGCACTTGCTGATAATCATCAGGTTGAGCGTATCTTCGAACTGTTAAATCGCGCAGAGATTGAGTTTAGCTTAAAGGAGCAGATCTATGCAATCGCCCAGAAGAAGGGATCAAGAAATGATGCATATTTGCTTGATCAGCTCACACTTCTTAATGCACCAGAGGATGTATTTGGAGCAGTGAAGGAGATTTTGACAGCATTAGATTAAGAATAAGTATCATGTTAAAATAAAAGACAGTATTTAGTAGAAAGAGGTTATGGAGCATATGAACGAAAAATGGTGGAAAAATGCAGTAGTTTATCAGATTTATCCGAGAAGCTTTAAGGATTCAAATGGAGATGGAATCGGTGATTTAGAGGGTATCTATGAGAAACTTGACTATCTGGCAGAGCTTGGCATTGATGTGATCTGGATGTCTCCGGTTTATAAATCTCCTAATGATGATAATGGATATGACATCAGTGATTATCAGGATATCATGGACGACTTTGGAACCATGGCTGATTTCGACCGTGTGCTTGCGAAGGCTCACAGCTTAAATATCAAGATTATGATGGATTTGGTTGTTAACCATACTTCCGATGAGCATAAGTGGTTTATTGAGAGTAAGAAGAGCAAGGATAATCCGTATCACGATTATTATATGTGGGCAGATCCTGACAAGAACGGCAATCCGCCTAACCGATGGGAGTCATGCTTTAGCGGTTCAGCATGGGAGTATGTAGAGAGTGTAGGTCAGTTTTATCTTCACTCCTTCTCCCGTAAGCAGCCAGATTTAAACTGGGATAATCCGAAGGTTCGCGAGGAAGTCTTTAAGATGATGACCTGGTGGTGCGACAAGGGAATCGATGGCTTCCGTATGGATGTAATCAGTATGATTTCTAAGTATCCTGGTCTGCCGGATGGACCAGAGAATGGAAATGGCTACACTGGAAACACAAGCTGTGACGGCCCAAACATCCACAAATATCTGCGTGAGATGAACGAAAAGGTGCTGTCTAAGTATCGCCTGATTACTGTAGGTGAGTGTCCAGGTGTAAATGCTGAGCAGGCAAAGAAATATGCAAACATTGATGGCAGCGAGCTTGATATGATTTTCCAGTTTGAGCATGTTTCAGGAAGTGCGCTGAAACCGTGCCATCATGGAAAGTGGGACGGTGAGGCAATGACTATGCCAGAGCTGCGTGCAAACTTTACAAAGTGGCAGAAGGACTTAGAGGGATGCGCATGGAACAGTTTGTTTTTATCTAATCACGATCAGCCAAGATGTGTTTCACGTTTTGGAAATGATAGTGAGCAGTACCGTGAGCTGTCAGCCAAGATGCTTGCAACTATGACCCATTTCCAGAAGGGTACGCCATATGTATATCAGGGTGAGGAGCTTGGCATGACAAATGCCTACATGGAAAATATCGCAGATTATCGTGATATTGAAAGTCTCAATGCTTACAAAGAGCTGACAACAAAAGAAAATATCCCGGCCAAAACAGTTATGGGCTATATCAAGGCAGTTGGACGTGACAATGCACGTACACCAATGCAGTGGGACGCATCTGACAATGGCGGCTTTACATCGGGCACACCATGGCTGCAGGTAAATAAAAACTACAAAACAATCAACGCAGCCGCACAGGTAAACGATCCAGATTCTGTTTTTGCTTATTATAAAAAGCTGATTGCACTTCGCCATACAAACGAAGTTATGGTGAACGGTGTGTATGACGTATTGATTCCAGATCATCCGCAGATTTACGCATATACCAGAACACTCGGTGATAAACAGCTGCTTGTACTTTGCAACGATTCCGACACAAATGTTGCCATCCCGGCAGAGATTCAGGAAAAGATTGCAGACGCACAGGGCATTTTGATTCAGAATTATAAAGATGTAAAGGCTGGCGTGCTGAGACCTTACGAGGCAGTGGTGTATAAGATTTAAGTGCTGCCGCGACAATTAGTAATGTAAGGTGACCATGGGGACAGGGACGGTGGCTCAAAATGTGTCACTACTGGTTCAATATGTGTCCCTAATAAAAAGTCTGAAAGTTCAAGAAAAGAGCTTTCAGGCTTTTTTTCTTTATTTGAATGCAATCGAGTTTGCAAAGAACAAAAGTTCGTGAATTTGAGCCACCAGGGACACTAATCTGACCACCGTGCCTGTCCCCAATGTGGTCTGATGATGGTGGAAATCCGACTCTGTTAAGAGGTGTCCCGTTAACCTGGGGAGAGGGCCGCCGATTAAAGAAGGTAAGCCTGTCATGGGGAACTGTAGACTTTGCCTACGACAGTGATGGAAAGCGCATCAAAAAGACAAGCGGTAATACAGAAACAAAGTATTACTATAATGGAAGCACACTGAGCGGTCTGGTGAGAACCACAACTGGAAACACAGGTACTACTAAGACTACGGTACAGTTTGTGTACGATGCCGAAGGCAAGCCATTCCTGCTTCGATTAAATGGAAAGACGGATTACTTCTATCTGTATAATGGACTCGGAGATGTTGTAGGTCTGGTTGACAGCAGCAATCAGGTAGTGGTAAGATACCAGTACAACAGCTGGGGTAAGGTAACGTCCACACAGGATACCAGTGGCGTGTCCCTTGCAACGCGGAACCCATTCCGCTACCGAAAATATGTCTACGATCCAGAGACAGGACTGTACTGTCTGGGAAGCCGCTATTACGATCCGGAAGTTGGAAGATTTGTGAATGCGGATGACACGGATGTGATCTTTGCGAAGCCACAGGAGCTGGGAAGCAAAAATCTGTACGCATACTGCGATAATAATCCAGTAGTAAAAGAAGATTACGGGGGAGAATTTCCTATTGCAAGTATTGTTGGTGCTGTTGTTGGAGCTGCGGTTAGTGGATTTTCTTATGTGCTTACTAGTGGAGGTGAAATTGATGGTGTTGAGCTAGCAAAATCATGCCTGATAGGTGCAGTTTCAGGAGCGTTAGCGCCGTTGGAACCCGTAAGATCAATAAAAAAAAGGATATTTAGCGGTAGCATCAGTAATTAATGGAATTAATACTGCAATTAATACAGATGGTGATATACCAACACGCATTGTTTGCGGCATAATAGAAGGTGGTGCGACAATGGCATCAGGATATATATGCAACAAGTGGACTGGGGATGTAGAATTAACAACAAAAGCATATCAAGTAATTGCAAATGCAGCAGTTGGCTATACGGTTGGTCAAACAGCAGAGCTTGCGGCAATAGGATTTTCGGCGGCAGCAAAGTCCGGTGCAAATGCGTCAAAGGAGACAAATTCTGCAACGTCTAATGCGAGAACCACTAAACAGTCAAATACCAGAGTTATAACAACGGTATCCGGAAGAAAAAAGGTTATCAATAAAGTGAAGAAGCCAACAAGACGAAATACAAAGTTTCAGCGAGTATGTATGGCATAAACTAAAATAAAAAACAATGTTCAGGCAGGGGATTCCTCCTGCCTGAACAGCATGAAGGGAGAATTGAGTTTGAAAAAAAGATGTATTTGGAATTGGGATCATGGGAAGAAAATCGAATATTTGGAAGAAAGAGGAAAAAAAGCAAAGTT
>ENA-OQKP01000689-OQKP01000689.1-human-gut-metagenome-genome-assembly--contig:-NODE-689-length-23390-cov-24.400722_pt1 | contig 23390 bp, 22 predicted proteins | sample MGYA00242780_ERZ504802 | MGnify/ENA primary metagenome ERZ504802 (study PRJEB26092, sample SAMD00036406) | human gut metagenome | host: Homo sapiens | study: EMG produced TPA metagenomics assembly of... | reverse complement strand
ACAGAATCTGAGAAAAGAGTTATCAGGGAGAAATAAAAATGCAGATAATATCCAGTTATGGTGTAGAATTACGAAAACAGAATATCCCGATCCGCCAGACACTGGAGATCTACCGTTCTGCTGTCAGTTATCTGATTGGAATTTATGTGCAGGTATGGGAAAAATTAGCAGAAATCCCGGATGCAAAGAGGCGTTTTAATGCTGCAGAACATCTGGTACATACTACGAAGAAAAACCATGCCTGTTTTGATTTTGATATCCGATTCTCAAAGATGCCTTCCTATCTGCGCAGATCTGCCATCCGGCATGCACTGGGGACAGTATCCTCTTATAAAACACGGCTGGATCTATGGGAAAAGACAGACAGAAAGAGCGGGAAACCAAAGCTTGTATATGAAAACCACGCCATGCCGGTCTTCTACCGTGATGTCATGTACCGTGAAGGAGCGGAAGGGAAAGACGAAGCATACCTGAAACTCTATGACGGCCATGACTGGAAATGGTTCTGTGTACGTCTGGAGCATACGGATATGGAATATCTGAGAAAATGCTGGTCAGGAAAAAAGGCATCTGCCCCGACTCTGGAAAAGAGACACCGGAAGTACTTTTTGCGTTTTTCCTATAAAGAGGAAGTAACACTTACCAAAACACCTGTGAAAGAACAGATCATCTGCAGCGTGGACTTAGGGATCAATACCGATGCAGTCTGTACCATCATGCAGGCAGACGGAACTGTCCTGGGAAGAAAATTCATAGATCATCCCAGTGAAAAAGACCGGATGTACCGCACACTGAGACGGATCCGCAGATCCCAGAGGGAACATGGTTCTGCGCAGACACAGGGAAGATGGGCATATACGAAACGTCTGAATACAGAACTGGGCAAAAAGATTGCAGGTGCGATTGTAAGATATGCGGAAGAAAACCATGCAGATGTGATCGTGTTTGAGTATCTGGAGATGCAGGGGAAGATATCGGGAAAGAAAAAACAGAAACTGCACCTGTGGAGAAAGCGGGATATCCAGAGGCGCTGTGGACATCAGGCACACAGGAAAGGGATGCGGGTATCCAGGATCTGCGCATGGAATACCAGCAGGCTGGCTTATGATGGTTCCGGGGCGGTAATACGCGACTGGGAAAATCACAGCCTCTGTACTTTCCAGACAGGAAAACGATATAATTGTGACCTGTCAGCATCCTATAATATAGGAGCGAGATATTTTGTCAGAGAACTTTTAAAACCCCTTCCGGCAACGGAAAGGTCTTTACTGGAGGCAAAAGTCCCTCCTGTAAAGCGTAGAACCTCATGTGTCTATGCGGATCTGAGAAAACTCCATTCAGAAATGGAACTCTTAAAAGCAGCATAGATACAGGCAGATATACAACGGACTACCTGTAATGTGGGAACCAGCCATATCCGGCATGGGAAATGCGCATAACTGCGCACCTAAATTACAGGCGTATCCGCCGATATTCAGTCTGACGCCTAAAGCGTCTGGAAGCACGTGACTTTAGTCATGTGAGGTTTACTTTACAGGAATCAGTTGTAGGCGAACAGATTTTTGTGTATAATCATAAAGATATATGCCTGTTCAGGCACAAAAAATATTTCGAGAGATGTAAACGGTAACCGGTACATATTTTGAATCTGAAAGATTGTTGCAGAAATCAACTTGTTGATCAGCATGGTTGTTTGTAAAATAATGTACCGTACAGGAAGAAGACAGGAGAAAATATGAGCGATATTTATAGTACATTAAATCCTCAGCAGCAGGAAGCGGTTTACCATACAGAAGGTCCACTGCTGATCCTTGCGGGAGCGGGTTCGGGAAAGACAAGAGTACTTACCCACCGCATTGCTTACCTGATAGATAAAAAGGGAATCAATCCCTGGAACATTCTGGCTATCACATTTACAAATAAAGCAGCCAGTGAGATGAGAGAACGTGTAGATAAAATAGTGGGATTTGGTTCCGAGAGCGTATGGGTTTCCACATTCCATTCTACCTGTGTGCGTATTCTGCGTCGTTATATTGATCGTCTTGGATATGATACCAGATTTGCTATTTATGACACAGAAGATCAGAAAACTCTGATGAAAGAAGTATGCAGAAAACTGAATATTGACACCAAGAAAACAAAGGAACGTTCTCTTCTGGCACAGATTTCCCATGCAAAAGATGAACTGATCACACCGGATGAGATGGAACTGAATGCAGGTGGGGACTTTGTTAAAAAGAAGGTTGCTGAGGTATATCGGGAATATCAGGCTGCTTTGCGCAGAAATAATGCGCTGGATTTTGATGATCTGATCGTAAAGACCGTAGAGCTTTTTCAGAACTGCGGAGATGTTCTGGAAAACTATCAGGAACGTTTCAGATATATCATGGTGGATGAGTATCAGGATACCAATACTGCACAGTTTAAGTTTATAAGCCTGTTGGCCTCTAAATATGAAAACCTCTGTGTAGTCGGTGATGATGACCAGTCTATCTATAAATTCCGCGGTGCAAATATTGGAAATATTCTTGGATTTGAGCATGTTTTTCCAGATGCAAAAGTTATCCGTCTGGAACAGAATTACCGTTCCACAAAGAATATTCTGAATGCAGCCAATGCGGTGATCGCAAACAATACCTCACGTAAATCAAAAACACTCTGGACTGAGAATTCGGAGGGGGAACGAATCCATTTCCGCCAGTTTATGAACGGATATGAGGAAGCAGAGTATGTGGTAGGCGAGATTTCCAGAGCTCACAGAGAGAATGGTGCGAAGTATAAAGACTGTGCAGTTCTGTACAGGACCAATGCACAGTCACGACTCTTTGAAGAGAAGTGTCTTCTTGCGAATATCCCTTACAAGATTGTAGGCGGTGTGAATTTCTATGCGCGTAAAGAAATCAAAGACCTGTTATGTTATCTGAAGATAATTGACAATTCCAGAGATGATCTGGCAGTCCGTCGTATCATCAATGTACCGAAGCGTGGAATCGGAGCCACAACTCTTGGCAGAATACAGGATTATGCGGATAAAATGAGTGTGAGTTTCTATGATGCCTTGCGTGTGGCAGAGGAGGTCCCGTCTATTGGAAGAAGCCTTTCAAAGATTGATGGATTTGTAACCTTTATTCAGAGTTTAAAGAGTAAGGCAGAGTCTTATACAGTACGTGAACTTCTGGAAGAAGTGATTGAACTTACCGGATATGTGGCAGAGCTGCAGGCTGAAGATACAGATGAATCGAAGGCAAGAATCGAGAATATTGATGAACTTATTTCCAAGACAGAATCCTATCAGGAAGCAATGGAAGAACAGGGACAGACTGCCACACTTTCAGGTTTTCTCGAGGAGATTGCACTGATCGCAGACATTGACAGCGTGGATCCGGATCAGGATTATGTGCTTCTTATGACACTACATAGTGCCAAAGGTCTGGAGTTTCCGAGAGTATTTCTCGCAGGAATGGAAGATGGGATGTTTCCGTCTTATATGTCCATTATATCAGATGACAGATCTGATCTGGAAGAAGAGAGAAGGCTCTGTTATGTGGGTATCACAAGAGCTATGGAGGATCTGACGCTGACAAGTGCTAGACAGCGGATGCTCCGGGGAGAAGTACAGTATAATAAAGTATCCAGATTTGTACGTGAAATTCCGCGGGAGCTTGTGGATCTGGGACAGGAAGCTCAGGAAAAGAAGAAAAAGATTGAAGAGATGATTCAGGCAGACAGAAACCTTGCAAAAATGAAAATGTCTTTTGAGACGAAAACATTCAAGCCCAGAGAATTTAAGGTGACGAAGGCTGCTGCACTGGATTACGAAGTGGGAGACACTGTCCGCCACATTAAATTTGGTGTAGGAATTGTCAAAGACATTGTAGACGGCGGAAGAGATTATGAAGTCACTGTTGATTTTGACAAAGTGGGAATAAAGAAAATGTTCGCAGGATTTGCAAAGCTGAAAAAAATATAGTAATGGGGCAGGTGACTTAAGTCACCTGCGGAGGCTGCGAAAAGCAATAAGCAGTAAGGCGAACGATTTTATCCGCTTTATATATGAGACAGGAGTTTAGGAAGTTTCATAAGACTGTCAAATTCATGATCAGGGATGATTTCTGAAGTCTTCTCATGGCTGGGATTAAACCAGATCGTGCGGATTCCGACATTGATGCCGCCCTGGATATCAGAGGTCAGGCTGTCCCCGATGATTACTGCTGTTTCCTTATGGAAATCAGGGATTCTGGAGAAACAGCAGTCAAAGTATTCCCTGCCCGGTTTATTGTATCCCAGTTCTTCGGAGATAAAAATACCCTCAAAGTAACGGGAAATTCCGGAACTTTTAAGCCGTCCTTTCTGGACACTTAAGGTACCGTTTGTAACCAGATACATCCGGTATTGACCGTAAAGAGTTTCGAGCAATTCTTCTGCACCATCTATGAAATAGTGTCCCTGGGCCAGAAGAGTTTCATAGGTATGTGCAGCTTCTTTTGCAGGTACATCCACATTCAGCTCTGCAAAAAGAAGCCGGAATCTCCGAAGCTTTACCTGGTCTCTGGTGATCTTGCCCTGTTCAAGAAGCTTCCACTGGGCGAGGTTGAGCTCACTGTAACGCTTCAGAACTGAAGGCTCGGGAGCAATGTGAAAACTTTTCAGAGTTTTTGCGATAGCTGCTCTTTCTGCCCGGTTAAAATCAAGTAATGTATTATCAAGATCAAAAAAAAGTGTTTCTACCATAAGTATTTATCCTCTCTTATCAGATCGTTGCTGTCGGCATATTTTTAAGTCAGGGACAAAATTCATTCCAGATTGCCTGCGGCAATGGAATTTTGGCTTGTATGTCTCGGGATTGTGTGAACAGTAACCCCCTGATATCATTATAATAAAGAAACTAACAAAAGTATAGAATAAATGCAGATATCTTATGGTAAAATTACAGAAAAAGTGTTATAATAATTTCATTAAACAGCAGACGGCAGAAGTGTTAAGTGTCAGCTGATGAATTATTGAGAGGATGGTGCGATTATGAATATCAAAATTGAAGAATTATTATCAGCATTAAACAGAAAAGAAGAAGAGAAAGAAAAAAATACAGTCCTCTGGGTACTGGCAATCATTGGCGCAGTTGCAGCAGTAGCAGGTATCGCATTTGCTGTATATCATTTCTTTGCTCCGGATTATCTGGAAGATTTTGAAGAGGATTTTGACGATGACTTCGACGATTATTTCGAAGATGAAGAAGAATAATTACCTGTAATATGAAAATGGAAGAGTAGCTCCGGCTTATACCGGGGCTATTTTTATGGAGGTTATATGAAAAAAGGCGAAATTTATGAAGGCGTGATTGAGAAAGTAGATTTTCCCAATAAGGGAATTGTGATAACAGACGGACAAAAAGTTACCGTAAAGAACGGAATGCCCGGACAGAAAGTTCGTTTTATGATCAATAAGAAGCGTTCCGGACGTGCAGAGGGAAGACTTCTGGAAGTGTTGGAGAAGTCTCCGCTTGAAACAAGAGAACCGGTCTGTAGCATTTTTCCGGAATGTGGAGGATGCATGTATCAGACCATGTCCTATGAAAACCAGCTCAAAATGAAAGAATGTCAGGTTCGTGAACTGTTGGATGGTGCATTGAACGGCACTGATTACCAGTGGGAGGGAATTCATGGAAGTCCCATTGAATTCAGATATCGAAATAAAATGGAATTCTCCTTTGGTGATGCATATAAGGATGGTCCGTTGACGCTGGGTCTGCACAAAAAAGGCAGTACCTATGATGTTTTTACAGCAGATGACTGTCAACTGGTTCACGAAGATATGACGAAAATTCTGACTTGTGTGCATGAATACTTCCTGAAACGAAACGTTTCCTATTATAAAAAGATGCAGCATACAGGATATCTGCGCCATCTGCTTCTCCGCCGCGGTGTGACTACAGGAGAGATTCTGGTCCATGTGATTACCACCAGTCAGGAAGAACATGATCTGGAATCTCTGAAAGAAGAACTGCTTGCACTTCCGCTGGAGGGTAAAATTGTGGGAATCATGCATATTATCAATGATTCTCTTTCTGATGTGGTGCAGAGTGATGAGACACGTATCCTTTACGGTCAGGATTTCTTTTATGAAACGCTTCTGGGACTGCGATTTAAGATCAGTACATTTTCATTTTTCCAGCCTAATTCACTGGCTGCGGAAGTGCTTTATTCTATTGTACGTGAGTATATCGGAGATACGAAAGATAAAGTAGTGTTCGACCTTTACAGCGGAACCGGAACGATCGCCCAACTTGCAGCCTCCGTAGCGGACGAAGTGATAGGTGTGGAAATTGTGGAAGAGGCAGTAGAAGCTGCAAAACAGAATGCAGCACTGAATAACCTGAGTAATTGTAAATTTATTGCAGGGGATGTCCTTAAAGTCCTGGATGATCTGACGGAGAAACCGGATGTGATCATTCTGGATCCGCCAAGGGATGGAATCCATCCCAAAGCATTGCCGAAGATTCTTTCTTATGGGGTAGACCATATTGTATATATTTCCTGCAAAGCGACCAGCCTGGCAAGAGATCTTCCGGCATTTCTGGCGGCAGGATATAAGCTGGAAAAAGCCTGCTGCGTTGATCAATTTTGTCAGACTGTTCATGTGGAGACTGTGGTGGGACTACAAAGGAAAGATACCTAGAAATCCTTGAATTTACGCACTTTGTAGAGTTTTTCAGTTTCAACAAAATCGGTGAAAATCACAAGGAAAAGATACTTGTGCAGAGAGTAACCGTAGTTGTTGCCTTAGACCTCGGTACGGGGAACACAAAGAATCTTGAATATGAAAATGAATAGAGAGCTATCAGATCATTGATAGATTATAGGGATACTTGTTAAAAGCGGGTGTCCCTATTTTTTATGGGGCATTCCAGAAATGGAGTGTCTTTTTTATACCAAAATATTAAAAATTCAGGAGGAAAATGAAAATGACAAACACAGCGTTAAGAGCAGAGAATAGCAATTCTCGCACAATTACTTTCAAGAGCAAGGAACACGAAAAATTTTATATGGAATATCTGAAAAAATGCAGATATCAGGATGTTTATCATCAGGCTCTGGTTTATTGCCTGGGTATCGACAGAGACACAAGAGAAAATGTGAATAAAATCTATAATTTTAAAACTGGATGTGTAAAAACGGAATGCCTGCAGGAAGGGTGGCAGACCAGTGGAAGTTTACGAATTGTCCGTATGGCATTTAACCTGTATTGTAATGGAACACCAAGCGTCGGAGATTACGAAGCAGAAGAAGATCAGTTGAAAGAATGTCAGTGTTATACCGTAGAGGATCTGTTTTGCTGTGGATATGCCCGGTATTTCTGGGAAGCTATTAAAATCCGTTATCCAGAGTATTGCTTTTACAAAGACTGGGAGGATATATATGCTGAAAATTAGATTACAGGGTACTTTGAGGGACATTCAATGGTTTCGACGTATTTTGGAAAATCATAAGGAATTGGATGTCCTGGAAGTATCTGATGCTTATGCAAATAAAGGAACAAATAAATATTTTCGTGTTTATGTAGAAGTAGAAGAAAAACAGTAAATCGGAGGAAGGTATATGTGTAAAGTAATTGCTATTGCAAATCAGAAGGGCGGAGTAGCCAAAACAACGACAACCATCAATCTGGGAGCCGGACTGACAAAGAATGGGAAAAAAGTAGTGCTGGTAGATGCAGATCCGCAGGGACATCTGACAATGGGAATGGGATTTCCCAAAAATCTCAAAGTGACTTTAAAGAGTATGATGGAAAATATCATCATGGGACTGGAGTTTGATCCAAAGGAAGCAGTCTTGCACCATGAAGAAGGGATGGATCTGATTCCGTCCAATAAATTGCTTGCCGGAATGGATATGTCCTTATTTACTGTTGAGGATAGGGAAAAAGTACTGAAAGAGTATCTGGAACTATTGAAAGATGAATATGATTATATTCTGATTGACTGTATGCCATCATTGGGAATGCTGACAATCAATGCGTTGAGTGCAGCGGACAGCGTTCTGATTCCGGTACAGCCACAATATTATGCGGCGGATGGACTTATGGAATTACTGAAAGTGGTAAAAGGAATCCATCAGAGGTTTAATCCGGAATTGCAGATAGAAGGTATTTTGTTCACAATGGATAATTGCCGTTACAATAATGCAAAGAGAAACAAACAGGCAATTAAAACTACATATGGAAATGACATTAAGATTTTTGAGCAGACGATTCCGAGAACGGAAAGTCTTGCAGAAACAGCATCTGAAGGTGTAAGTATATTTGCTTATGATGGAAAAAGCAAAGGGGCAGACAGTTACAGAGAACTGGTTCAGGAGGTGTTGAAACATGCGTAGACCGAAAAAAGAGATTCAGCTTACCTCTTATGATGAGTTACTGGGATTAGAAGAATCACCGGAAAAGAGTATGAACCAGGTTGTGGAAATAGAACTGGAAAAGCTCTATCCTTTCAAAAATCATCCATTTCATGTAAGCGATGATGAAAAAATGGCTGAGACAGTAGAGAGTATTAAAAACTACGGTGTTTTAAATCCTGCTCTGGTAAGACCCCGATCAGAAGGTGGATATGAACTGATTTCAGGTCACAGGAGAAAAAGAGGCTGTGAACTGTGTGGCAAAACAACTATGCCGGTCCTTGTCCGAAACTATACAGATGATGAAGCTGTCATAATTATGGTCGATTCCAACATTCAGCGTGAAAATATTCTGCCAAGTGAAAAGGCCCATGCCTATAAGATGAAATATGATGCTATGAAGCACCAGGGAAGTAAAGGTGAAAAATATACGGCAGATATGGTTGGTGAAACAGCCGGGGACAGTGGAAGAACTGTGCAGAGATATATCCGTCTGGCTTCATTATCAGATGGATTATTGGAATATGTGGACGATAATAAAATCCCTATGATAGTGGGAGAAAAATTGTCTTATCTGAAACCACAGGAACAGGAATGGCTTCTGGAAGGAATTGTCAACAGTAATATCTTTCCGACAAAACAACAGGCAGAACAATTAAAGGAATGCAGTGCAAATGGAAAATTAAATCAGGGTTATATCTATGCCGTTTTATTGAAAAAAGAAAACAGTAAAATCAATGTAACCATTCCGGCAAAAAGAATCGGCAATTATTTTCCAGAGACATATTCTAAAGAACAGATAGAAGAAGTTATTTTTATGCTTTTGGATAAATGGAAACAAAACAGAGAAGGAGTAGCAGATGCAGAAGATACAGTTTGATTATTTTACGGGAATGGAAGCGGAACAATATAGCTTTTATCGTGTCCCGAAAGTGCTGTTTACAGAACCATGCTTTAAAGCTCTTTCTTGTGAAGCAAAGGTATTATACGGTCTGATGCTGGACCGTATGAGCCTGAGCATTAAGAACCGATGGCTGGATTCAGAGGACAGAGTATATATTATTTTCACGGTGGAAGAAATTGCAGAGCTGATGAACTGTGGAACCCAAAAGGCAGTGAAGCTGGTAAAAGAGTTGGACAGTAATAATGGGATTGGACTGATTGAAAAGAAACGTCTGGGTCTGGGAAAGCCTAATGTTATTTATGTGAAAAATTTTATGCTCAGAGAAGTGCCAGACCAAAAGCCGATGGATAGCTGTGCAGATTTGCAATCAGAGCAGAAAAATTATAGAAAATGTGCAGATCTGCAATCTGAGCAGGGAAACCATGAAGAATGTGCAAATCTGCAATCAGAAGCTGAGAATAGGGAAAAAACAGGCACTTTTCTGAATTGTGAAAATCATCATTCAGGAGTAGTGAAATCCACAATTCAGGATTGTGTGGAATCACAATTACAGAATGGTGAAAATCACAATTCAGGAATGATGAAAACCACAAATCAAGAATTTCCAGAATCACAATTCCAAAATTGTGAAAATCATCATTCAAGAATAGTGGAAATCACAAAACCAGAATATCCGAAATCACAATCTAATAATACTGATATTAACAAGACTGATATTAGTGAAACTGAGATAAATCAATCCTATCCAATCATATCAGGCAATCTGAAAAAGAAAAGAGATGTGATGGAGGAGATGCGGGCATATCGTGAAGTGATTCATGAAAACATAGATTATCAATATCATGCCAAAGAAGATGTGGATGAACTGGTAGAACTGATGATTGAAGTTATGATGATGCCGGAGGACAGTATGATTCGGATCGCAGGGACAGAAAAGCCAGTTGCTTTGGTGAAAAGCAGGTTTATGAAGCTGAATTATTCACATATCGAATATGTGCTGTTTTGTCTGAATCGAAATACGACCAAGGTTGGAAACATTAAAGCATATCTTTTGACTGCCCTGTATAATGCCCCGGCAACGATAAACAGCTATTATCAGGCAGAGGTTAATCACGATATGTATGGAGGATAAAGGAACATGAGAAATATGATAAAAAAAGTTATTGTTCCAGCACTGGTGATTGTTGTATTGTTTGCAGTGCTGAGACCGCTTTGTATCCAGGATGGGAAGTGCAATTATTTATTGCTGTTGCTACTGATGGGGATACCATTCGGAATTGGAAAAATGTGTGTCTGGATGGTTCCAAGAGGGTTTGACCTTGGAGGAACACTGGCAGTATGGATAATGAATTTTCTGATCGGAGGATTGATAGGAAGTGTCGTTCTTCTGGCAATGGTTGGACAGGCAATCATTTATCTTAGTGTTTTCTTGCTCACAGTTATTACAGGAATACATAAAATACCGAGAATAAAATGAAATAGATCTTTTGAAAAGCAGCTAAGACAAAATTAGCTGCTTTTTTTCTGGAAACTTTGCGACACAATGTCGTAAAGCTGGGATAAATTGCAGGAAAGGAGACACCGTATTGAGCAATCGTGCAATTTCCACAGAACTTATTGAATTGGGAGAACGGATCAGAAAACGCAGGCAGGAAATGAAGTTGTCACAGGAATCTTTTGCGGAAAAAGCAGGTATCAGTGTCAATACGGTCAGCAGGATAGAAGGAGGGCAAACGGCAATGTCTGTTGAGATTTTCAGGAAGATGATTGAGATCCTGGAAACAGATGCCAATATCCTGATGGGAAAAGAGAGGGACGATGCAGAAAAAAGAAAGCAGTTTGAGGAAGTATTTTATCGTATTCAGAAGATGGAATGGAAAGAGCAGAAAATTATCATGCAGACAATAGATTCACTGATAGAAAGTTTTAATGAGTACAGGTGAAATTTCACCATATATGGGGTGTAAAACAAAAAAACTCCCCATATATGCTAAGGATAATAGTTTTTTGTGCTGTTAAAATAGCAAACAGAGAGAAAGAGACAGAAACAAGGAAGGGAGACAGGATTGATGACCAGACAAGAAAATTTAATCTATCGGAAGCAGTGTCCCTATGATGCAATGGGAGACTATTCTGTTTTGATGGAAAATGAAAAGAACATAAAAACAGAAAGAAATGCAAAGAAGTCTGGCCGGGACATCAGACGGAAAATAAAATAGAGGCTGCTGTAAATTAGCAGAAAGGGCAGTAAGGAAGTTTCAGGCTCTCGTTAAAAAAAATGGGTGTGCCGGAAGCTGTTTTTTACTGCCCTTTTGCCAGTAGATCAGTAATAATCCTATCCTTTCTGCTGATGGGCACCTGTTGCCAGCAGGCAGAAGGGTGGTAATCATGCTGACATTGCAGGAATTGAAACAGGTTGTAGGTAACAGGGAAGAAAGAAGAAAGGTTCCATCCGCCAGGTATTTAAGAGAAAACGATGTGGCAGTTGTAAAGCATAGACTGATAGATGGTGCGGAAATTATTGCGTATCAGACAGGATATGTTTTCTATTGTGCAGGTGATTATGGAACGGTTTTTTCTTTATTTACCTGTCGAGATTATGTATATGAAGCAGGAAGAAAAATAATAGTTGTTAAGGAAGATTTTTTTGATAATCAGCCCTGGTATGTGCGGTTGATATTAGAAGGTGAAGATCGGCTGTGCAGGAACAGGGAGGTACGAGAACATAATAATTGCATTTCATATAGCCATATTTCAGAAGGCTGGTGCGAATTGGTGGATAAAAGGCAGAATGTACTTGAAAAACTGATTATAGAAGAAGCTATTGGAGAATTCATGGATCTGCTGACTGACCGGCAGAGACAGGTGATCCATCAAATTTATTTTCAGCAACGGACACAAAGAGAAGTGTCACGGGTGTTTGGAATTACAGAACCGGCAGTATCAAAATGTATTTCACAGGCAAAGCAGAAAATGAGAAGAAATGCAGGCAGACTGACCGGAGTGCTTCAGAAGGGAGAATAAAAGATGCGTGGTAAAAAACCAAAGGAAAGACAACGGTATGTGCTGCGTGTAAATGAAACTCTCGTAGAAGTTACCAGAGACGTATATCTGGCATGGTACCAGTCAAGAAGAAAAGAAAGATACCAGCTTGAAAAAATGCAGAAAAATGGTGTATGCGGAATAGAAAAAGTAGGAGAAACGAGTTACAACAGTTATTTGCATATATTATCACCAGAAGAAATAGTCATCAGGGTGTCAGAAATACAAGAGCTGCAGGAAGCACTGAAATATTTGTCTGAAGAAGAAATGGAATTGATAAGACTATTATTTTTTGAAGAGTACACAGTTAAAAAAACAGCACAGTATTTCGGGTGTTGTACAAAGACAATCAGAAACAGGAAAAACAAAGTATTGCAGAAACTAAAAGACAGGCTGGAAACTTTGTAAGTTTTTGCTGTTTCAAAAAATTTTCTAAAAAAATTTCAAACAGGTTAATTTTTGCCCTTTCACACATGCGGTTAGTGGAGGGGCAAATGTCTATTTTAATTCAAAACAATAAATTCCCTCCTAAAAGTGAACCTTGACAATTTCATATCAGCAGCAAGAGGATACCTGAATTTCCCAGCTACGCATCTGGCGGCGGGTGTTCGGTGACAACGTGAAGGGCAATGGATGAGAGGCACCCTTGGCAGGAATGATTACGAATTACCTCTTGCGGCTTAAATAGCTCAATCCTGTTTTTATTTAAAAGTCAATCCAAGACATAAGGGAGGTGGTTCCTATGATTGATTCATGCAGGTGTAAGCCTGAACGAAAGTGGAGTAAATTATCGAAGAAAGAGAGGACTCAGTCAAAATGAAAATGCGATTTAAAAGATTCTTGTCGGGATTTATGGCAGTTGCAACTTTGGCGTCTGTTATCGTTCAACCAGTCATGGTTTCTGCTTCTGAATTAGAACCAGAGCCAACTTCATTTGAACAGCAATATCCGGAACTGCAGGATGTGCAGGATACTCTTGACAAAGATGAAATTGTGGAAGCAAAGGATATTGAGATTCCCTATGGAGAAGAATTTGAGGTGGAAGTCGATCTGTCCGGTATAGAGGGCGTGAATGAAAAAAAGGTGAAAGTTTTATTCCATGAAGCAAAGAGTGAAGCCGGTACAGATTTTGACGCACATACACCGGATACCTACAAAGCTGTCTATGCAGTAGAGCCAGTCAGCGGTCACCCAGCTTACAGAGTAAGCAGAAACATTACGGTAAAAGAGCCGGAAACAGAAGCACAGACAAAGAGTTCTTCTGAAAATACAGCTGGTGAAGGAAATGCCGGTGAAACAGAAGATTCCGGTAATGCGGATGAAGATGCTGATTCGGACGGGTCAAAAGAAATTGTAACTGATCTTACAGATGAGCAGGAAGTGACGACAGATGAAGAATCCGGTCTGGCTGTTTCAGAAGTAATGGATCAGGCAGCGGAGAACGGTATCGACCTTTATTCTATGGAAGAAGGAGAAGCGGTTACTTTCATGGCAACAGACATTGCAACACAGAGTACCAAGAAAGTTACAGTAACAAGAGGAACCTGTTATCAGTATTCGGATTACGGGTATGGAAGTTATCTGACTTACAAATATACGGTTCAGTTTGGTAATGTTTCTGCAACAGCATATTGCGTGGAGCCTTCTAAATCCAGTCCGGGAAGTGGTACTTATGATATTACAAAGCTCAGTGATGGTAAGAAGCTGGCAAAGGTTTGTTACTATGGCACAAAGGCTTCCGGTGATGAAGGATTTTTCACAGAGGAAAATGGATATGGAAACCTAAGTGCAGGTGCCAGATTTATTCTGGTACATCTGGCAGCATCTTATGCTAATGGTGGAGATTCTGCCTTTTCCGGTGCAAGCGGTACAGCAAAGACACTTACAATGAAACTGTATAATTACTGTATTTCACAGCCGGAGATTCCAGATGTAGATATGAGTTTTTCTGATGCAGATGTGACAGCCTATGTAGATGGCAATAGCCAGAGAACAAAGGAGATCACCTTTAAAGCGGATGAACTTCAGAGTATCACAATGAAACTCCCAAGTGGTGTGAAACTCCATAACGTGACAACCGGAAAGACAAGCAAAGCTGGTGAAGCAGTAGAAATCAGTGGTGGAACTAAGTTTTACTTATCTGCACCTCTTACACAGGTACAGGATGTCGCAGGAAGCTGGTCTGCAACGATGAAGGGCAGTGTAACAAAAGATTATTCTGCATATAAGATCAGTACCGGATCTGGTTCACAGGACCTGGCCCTGGTATTTGGTGAAGGTGTTGATGATGAGAAATATGTGGACTTCAAAGTAACCTGGGTGCAGCACGCAAGTGTGAAGGTGATTAAAAAAGATGCAAAAGCAGACGCAAAGCTGTCTGGTGCAGTGTTTGGTTTATACAGTGATGCAAACTGTACAAAGCTGATCACAAAGTTACCGGCAACCGATGCGAACGGGGAATCGTCCGTACAGATCATTAAGACACAGGACACTGTATATCTGAAAGAGATTACAGCTCCGACAGGATACCGTATCAATGCAACTGCCTACAATGTAAAACTGGAAGTCAGCAAAACAACGACTGTGACTGTTCCGGATGAAGAACAGATGGGACAGCTGACTGTTTATAAAGAAGGTCAGGTTCTGACAGGTGCAGATGTCACCGAGAATGGAACAACATTTAAGTATGAGAAACGCAGACAGAAAGGTGCGATTTATGATGTGTATGCCGGAGCAGATATTAAAACTGCTTATGGTGCCAAGGTTTACAGCAAGGGTGATCTGGTCAAAGAGAATCTGACAACAGACTCGAATGGGGCAGTCATTCTGAAAAACCTGCATCTTGGTACATATATCATCAAAGAAAAACAGGCTCCGACCGGATTTTATAATGCCGGGGAAGAAAAGTCAGTCACTCTTTCTTATGCAGGACAGAATGTAGATGTTGTTTTTTCTGAGACAACTTTTACGAATGACAGACAGAAAGCAGAAGTAGTTGTGACAAAGCAGGATAAGGATACAGAAAATCTTCTGGATGGAGGAATTTTTGGACTTTACGCAGCCAGTGACATTAAAAATGCAGATGGAACGGTTGTTGTAAAGAAAGGCACTCTGATTGAGAAAGTGACAACTGGAAATGATGGAACGGCGAAGTTTACCGCAGATCTGCCGCTGGGATTTTCCTATGATGTAAAGGAAGTACAGGCTCCGGAAGGCTATCTGAGAAATGCGGATGATGTCTATACGTTTACTTTTTCTTATACAAACGATAAGGAAGCGAAACTGACATTTAAGCATACCTTCAAAAACGAGCGTGTGACAGCAAAGATTTCCTTACAGAAGCAGGACAAAGAAACAAAGAAGGCTGTTCCACAGGGAGATGCTACTTTAGAAAAGGCAGTCTATGGACTATATGCCCGTGAGGATATTGTCCATCCGGATGGAGCAACTGGTGTGATCTACGAAGCGGGTGAGCAGGTTGCCACTCTTACAACAGATAAGAATGGACAGGCTTCTGTAGATGGATTATATCTTGGCAATTACTATGTAAAAGAGATTACTCCTCCAACGGGTTACCTGGCAGATGAAGAAGAACATGATCTGGTCTGCAACTATGAGGGTGATTTTGTAGCGGAAGTAAAACGTGACTGTCTGTCTCTGGAACAGGTAATGAAGCAGCCATTTGAAATCATCAAGGCAGCGAACAACGGAAAGACAGATGCCGATTTACTGAAAGGTGCAGGATTTACCGCTTATCTGGTATCTTCCCTGACAGTAAAAGAAGATGGCAGCTATGACTTTGGTTCTGCCAAGCCGGTAGTGATCGGGGAAAATGGTGCAACAGAGATCTTTACAGATGAGAAAGGGTATGCCCGCAGTATTGCGATTCCGTATGGAACTTACATCGTCCGTGAAACAACCACACCACATAATTACACTCCGGTCAATGATTTCATCGTACAGATTACAGAGAATCATCCGACTACACCGCAGGTATGGAGGGTGCTGCTTGACAAAGAGTTTGAAGCGAAGCTGAAGATCATCAAACAGGACGATGAGACAAAGAAAGCAGTCCTTCAGAAAAATACGGAGTTTAAGATTTTTAACCTGGATACAGAAAAGTATGTGGAGCAGGTAACAACGTATCCGACGACGGTAAAACACAAATCTTATTTTACAGATGAGCAGGGATACTTAATCCTTCCACAGAATCTGAAGATTGGACATTACCGTATTGAGGAAGTGAACGCACCTTATGGATATACGCTCAATGAGAATTACTATGAGGTAGATGTAGATTCCAATACAGCATATCAGATGGACGGAACTTCCGGCGATGTGATCATTGAGATCGCATACGAGAATCATCCGGTTAAGGGAGAACTGAACATCGTAAAACAGGGTGAGGTCTTAAATGGTTATAAAGATGACTTTACTTATCAGAAAGAAACTCTGGGGGGAGCAGTCTTTGAGGTATATGCTGCCGAAGATATTTATACAGCAGATTTCCAGAAAGATGATAATGGAAACCGTATCCTGGAGTATGCTTCTGGGGAACTGGTAGGAACTGTTACCACGGATAAGGATGGAAAGGCACAGATCGCTGACCTTCCACTTGGAACCTATAAGATTGTTGAAAAGACAGCACCAGAGGGCTTTGTGTTAAATGAAGAAGCACAGACAGTAACATTTGAATACAAAGACCAGAAAACACCAGTTATTGAGCAGACAGCAACCTTTGAGAATGACCGCCAGAAAGTGGAAGTGTCCGTAGTCAAACAGGATGCAGAGACAAAAACGGTTGTGGCGGGTGCAGAGTTTGGTATCTATGCAAAAGAAGATATTCTGGCACATGAAGAAGTGATTGTGAAGGCAGATACCTTACTTGGAAAAGCAGTCAGTGGGGAAGATGGAAAGGCAGTATTTGACGTTGACCTTCCATTTAGTACTTACTATATCAAAGAACTTGCAGCTCCGGCAGGGTATGTCTCTTCTTTTGAGACTTTGGAAGTGACTGCCAAATATCAGGGGCAGGATGTGAAAATGGTAGAGCTGGAATCTGTATTTAAGAACCAGCCGACAAAAGTAACCTTTACGAAGTCCGATATTACGACAGGCGTGGAACTTTCCGGGGCAACGCTTACGGTGCTTGATAAGGATGGAAATGTGGTAGATACATGGAAGTCTGTAAAGGGTGAGGAACACTTGATTGAAAGACTCACAGCCGGGGAGACATATACTCTTCGTGAAGAAATGGCTCCTTATGGCTATCTGATGGCGGAAGAAGTTTCCTTTACTGTGGACGATACTGCTGAAATCCAGAAGGTAGAGATGAAAGATGCAGTGCCAACCGGAACACTTATCATCAATAAAAAAGGTGAGTTCCTGGAGAAAATATCTGCACTGGATTCCATTGGCGGATGGATGAAGCATCTGTTTGAATATCTTTCCGGTTCCCTGAAAGACGTTACTTTTGAGGTTTATGCCTTAGAAGATATAAAAGCGGCGGATGGTGAGAGTGAAGATTACTACAAAAAGGATGCACTGGTAGCAACGATCACGACCGATGAAACAGGAGTGGCGAAACTGACAGACCTTCCTCTTGGCAAATACTGTGTCAAAGAGAAAGAGACAGCAAATGGATATGTCCTGGATGGAGAAGCTCGTGAAGTGGATCTGACTTACCGTGACCAGAATACCGCAGTTGTTACTTATTCTGCTGACTGGCAGAACAAACGCCAGAGAGCAGAAGTAAACGTGTTAAAGAAAGAAAAAGATTCTGACCGTGTACTGGAAGGGGCTGTATTTGCCCTGTGCAATAAAGAAAATATTGTCAATGCAAAGGGCGATGTGATCTTGAAAGCGGATACGGTTATTGAGGAGCAGGCTACGGATAAGGAAGGAAAACTGACCTTTACGGCAGATCTGCCACTTGGCTATACCTACTATGTGAAAGAAACTTCTCCGGCACCGGGATTTGCGACAACAGACCAGGTACAGGAATTTACTTTTGAATATGGTGGGGCAGATAAGGAAACACTGTCTTATGTGTTTACTTTTGAAGATGAGCCGACAACCGTAGAGTTTACCAAAACATCCCTGACAGACGGAAAGGAGATTGAGGGAGCAAAACTGAAAGTTACAGATGAGAGTGGAAACACTGTGGATGAATGGACTTCTGGTAAAGAACCACATATCATCAAAGAACTGACCGCTGGCAAGAAGTACACCATGACAGAAACACTTCCTGCGGACGGTTATGTGACAGCAGAGAGCATCACTTTTACGGTGGAAGATACCGGTGAAGTACAGAAGGTGGAAATGAAGGATGATGTGACAAAAGTGCAGATTTCCAAGACCGATATTTCCGGTAAGGAGCTGCCAGGAGCGAAACTGACGATCCTTGATAAAGATGGAAAGACCGTAGAAAGCTGGACATCTGAGAAAAAACCACACTATATTGAGATGCTTCCAATCGGGGAATATATCCTCCGTGAAGAAACTGCACCGGATGGTTATCTGGTTGCAGAAGATGTGAAGTTTACGGTCAAAGATACTGGAGAAATCCAGAAGGTTGTGATGAAGGATGAGGCGAAACCAGAGGAAACTCCAACAGAGACACCGACGGAAACACCAGAAACCACACCAACACCGGAGACAAAAACCACAGAAGAAACAAAGAAATCGACTTCACCAAAGACAGGAGATAATACACCGATTCTGTTCTGGATTCTGCTTGCAGGGGCTGGAATGGCTGGTCTTGGTGGAACAGTGATTCTTCGCAAAAAGAAGAAATAAGAGATCATAAGATTTCTTAGTAATGGATGAGGGCATTTATGGACACAGGATTCATAGATGCCCTTTTATAAAATTTCAAAAGAATTAGGGAGAAAAGAAGATGACAAAAACAGTATTGATCGTTGCTGCAACTGCAGTATTTCTGGTATATGGATTTGTCCTTTGGTGCTGTATCAAAGTGGGGGCAGAATCAGAAAAAGAATATATGAAACTGGCAGAAAAGAGAGGAAAGGAGCAGCAATGTGATAAATGAGGATAAGACAGCAGTGAAAGAAGAAAGGGCGTGGTGTGATTGCAGGATGAAGTGAATGAGAAAACAGTCTCACTTTGTATCCGCTGCGGCAAGGTCACTGCCAACCTGCTGAAAGCTGCCATGGTAAAGGCTCTTGCAAAGATGGAGCAGGAGAAAAAACAGCAGGGACAGAAACAGCCCCAGAAGGAAAAGGAGGATAAGACCTATAAGGGAAAACAGAGTCTTGATAAGCTGATGAAGCAGAATGTACAGCTGTCCAACATTGAGATCACAGATGGAAACATCAAGTCTTTTGAACGGGTAGCAAAAAAGTACAGAATTGATTTCAGTCTGAAAAAAGATGTGACTGCTGACCCGCCAAGATATTATGTGTTCTTTAAGGCAAGAGATGCCGATGTGATGACTGCCGCTTTTAAGGAATATACAGGACAGACGTTGAATAAGGACAAAAAACCATCTGTGAGGAAGAAGTTACAGCAGGCAATCACCAAATCGCTTGCAAAGCACAGAGAACTGGAGAAAACAAAAGGAAAGGAGAAGGAGCCGTCATTATGAGCAGATTACAGAAATTGCTTGGTGTAGGAAAAGGATACCTGGAGAGGTTACCGCCGGTGGATGTACATAAGCTGCTTCGGATTGTTCTGATGAATCTTCCGTATATCGTGATCTTTTATGTGGGAAATAAGCTGGCATGGTTATATCAATACTGTGTGGGTGATTCCATGATAGAAAGACTGATGGTACTGGTCTTAAATTTCCAGATGGCATTCAGCAGGATTCTTCCAAGTATGCATAAAAATGAATTGCTGGTTGGGATTACAGGAGCCGTGGCGGTGAAGCTCTTGGTCTATATGAAAGGGAAAAATGCCAAAAAGTTCCGGCAGGGAGTGGAGTATGGTTCGGCAAGATGGGGGACGGCAAAAGACATTGCACCCTTTATCGACCCGGTATTTGAGAACAATATCCTGCTGACCATGACGGAACGGCTGACCATGAATGGCAGACCAAAGAATCCGAAATTTGCGAGGAACAAGAACGTGATCGTGATTGGCGGATCTGGCTCAGGAAAGACACGTTTTTATGTAAAACCCAACTTGATGCAGATGGGAAAATACATCAGTTATGTGGTCACGGACCCGAAAGGGACGATCATCATTGAGTGCGGAAAGATGCTGGTACGGCATGGATATAAAGTGAAAGTATTGAATACGATCAATTTTTCCAAGAGTATGCACTATAACCCGTTCCACTATATCCATTCAGAAAAGGATATTTTGAAACTGGTAAATACGATTATGGTGAACACGAAAGGGGAAGGCGAGAAGTCCAGTGAGGATTTCTGGGCGAAAGCAGAGAGGCTTCTGTACTGTGCCCTGATCGGCTATATCTGGTATGAAGCACCGGAAGAAGAACAGAACTTTGCGACCCTGCTTGAGTTTATCAACGCTTCGGAAACAAGGGAAGATGATGAGACATTTAAAAATGCAGTAGATATGCTGTTTGAGGAACTGGAAAAGGAAGAACCGGAGCATTTTGCAGTGCGTCAGTATAAAAAATATAAGCTGGCGGCAGGAAAGACAGCAAAGAGTATTTTGATTTCCTGTGGTGCAAGGCTTGCACCGTTCGACATTGCAGAGCTTCGTGAGATCATGAGCTATGATGAGATGGAACTGGATATGGTAGGTGACCAGAGGACAGCACTGTTTATTATCATTTCTGATACGGATGATACCTTTAACTTTGTTGTGGCGATGATGTACAGCCAGTTATTCAACCTGTTATGTGACAGGGCGGACGATGTACACCATGGCAGATTGCCATATCATGTCAGAATCCTCTGTGACGAGTTCGCAAATATCGGTCAGATTCCAAAGTTTGACAAGCTGATCGCCACCATCCGTAGCAGGGAAATCTCTGTATCCATTATCCTCCAGTCGCAGTCCCAGTTAAAGACAATCTACAAAGACGCAGCTGAGACGATCTTAGGAAACTGCGACACGATGTTATTCCTTGGCGGTAAGGAAAGTTCGACCTTAAAGGAGATTTCCGAGACGCTGGGAAAAGAAACGATTGATTTATATAACACTTCGGACACCCGTGGACAGAGCCGTTCTTACGGGATGAACTATCAGAAAACAGGAAAGGATATGCCATACTTGTTCGTGAAGAGTTCAGTTGCCTTGAATTTATCATGAACAGGGACACGATCAACTGGATTCTGAAAAAAACTGAATACAGGAGGTCGAACATGGAGCATTTACCAAAGAAAATCCATCAAAACGGCATCAGCTACACGCTGGTGGGAGACTACTACATCCCCGATCTGAAGCTACCGGAGGAAAGCCGCCCCATTGGACGGTGGGGCCGGATGCACAAGGCGTTTCTACAAGAACACCGTCCCGGCCAGTATAATGCCCTGCTTCTGTCGGGAAAGCTCTGGACGTATCTTGCTGACCTGAACGAACAGGCCGCTGACCGGCTGGCGTGTATCGTCTCGCAGATGCAGAAGGCGGAGGCCGTCACCGAGGAACTGAAAGCCCGTGACCAGCTTGCATGGGTCGAGGCCATGAACAGCATCCGCAGCCGGGCAGAGGAAATCATCCTGTCTGAGATGATTTTTGTCTGAGGGAGGTGGGTGCATGATACTGGAAGAAATGTTTAACGGCAGATTTTATCCCTGTGAAACGGTAGTCGCTGATTCACCGAGGTTCAAGCAGGCAGTCAAGGCCAGTGCCGCCCTGATGGACACCTTATCGGAGCATCTGAGCAAAGAGGACTATACACTGGTTGAAGAACTGCGGGCGCAGGTGGCAATCGCTCAGTGTGAGGAAAACGAAAGCCACTTCAAATATGGCTTTTCGGCGGGACTGCTTGTCCAGCAGGAAGCCCATGAGCAGGTGTCGCAAAGGGAAAAAGAGTAATATCCCCCATTGTAGCCGTTCTCATTTTGAGTACGGCTACTTTAATCTCATGAAGTGGTGGTGGACAAAGTGGCCACTACCACTTTAGCATTGTGAAGTGGTGGGTATCAAAATGATACCCACCAGAAATCAGTCACTCGCTTTATCTGGATAAAGTGGTGGTTCCCATTTTGAGAACTACCAAAATTGCAGGAATTATTTCCGTTATTCTTTTGAAGTAGGTGTACCCAAATTGGGGACACCTACTTTAACGCGCGAAAGTAGTCGGGGTCATTTTGACTCCGACTAAAATCGAAACAACATCGACTTTTGGCTGTGCCCATTTTGGGCACAACCACCACAACAGAATACAGTTTCATAAAGGTCATTTGCCGATCAATCGGCGGATGGCCTTTTTTCTGCCTTTACAGCCGTCAACCGTGACAAACACGCCCGGTAGCTGTACCGCAAGTCACTCTGATTCTGCCGTGTCCAGACTTATACTTTTTATTGTCAGAAGCGAATATCGAGTGATGGGCTATGTCTACAAGACATACCGAACTGCGTCTGCAAGGGACTCTGGAACCGGCGTTTCTTCCCTTAAACTGGAAAATACAGACAGGGATATACATAAAGCCGATACCGGCAGACTTACTTCTGCTTGCGCCTAGCCTTACGGTTGGGCAGGATGGGGCTGGCCTTTCCTCGCATGTTGTTGGGATTTTTGAGAAGTTTGGACAGGCTCAGTATCCGCAAAAATGCCGAAAAATCCTCCGAGGAAATCTTCTCAAAGGGTATCTGCAACTTATCGCAGAACTCGTGGATCAGCATCTCTATATCGCTGCCCTGTCCTATGGCCTGCTCAAATTTTTCCTTTACATCATCCAGCGCGGGCTGCGGGTCGGCGGTAGTCTTGTCCTTGCGGTGTGCTTCCCGGATGTCCCGGACGATGCTGTCCAGATCATCGTGTATGACGTGGCTGTAAAAATCGCTTTCCTGCACCTGCCCCAGTTCCAGCGTCCGCATATAGAGGTCATCTTCTCCGGGCGCATACTTGCTCATGACGGTCTGCCGGGTGGCCTCCAACACCAGATTCATCTGCT
>ENA-OQKP01000676-OQKP01000676.1-human-gut-metagenome-genome-assembly--contig:-NODE-676-length-24059-cov-8.108641_pt1 | contig 24059 bp, 20 predicted proteins | sample MGYA00242780_ERZ504802 | MGnify/ENA primary metagenome ERZ504802 (study PRJEB26092, sample SAMD00036406) | human gut metagenome | host: Homo sapiens | study: EMG produced TPA metagenomics assembly of... | reverse complement strand
CCCCGAAGGAGCGGGGGGCAAAAAAAAACACAAAGACAACAAAAAACGCAAAGCCCAAGACGCCGAAGGCTGCTAAGACGGCGAAAAAAGCCCCGGCGGACGAGACCCAGGAGCGCAAGGCTCCCGCACAGGAGAGCCCCGTTCCCGCCGCGCCGGAGCTTGCCGAGCCCAAATCCGAAAGCAAGCCCGAACCGCCGGAGACCCCCGCCCGGGAGGACGCTGCCGCACCCACCGTGCCCGACGTCCCGAGTGCCCCGGAACTGCCCGCGCCTGCGGAAAGGGCCGAGCCCGCCCCGACGGCCCCCGAACCGACAGCGGACGCCCCCGCCGCCGACGATACGCCTGCGGCAGAAGCGCCACCCGAGGCCGCCGCGGCAGACACAGCCGTTACCGACACGCCCGAGCAAACCGGGGACGTCCCCGCGGAGGACGCTGCCGAGCCGTCCGGCCTTGTTTTCAGCGATGGTCTTGCCAACGATAAAGCCCTTGCCGCTGAGGCCGCCCGCATGGCGAACATCTCCCGCACGGCACAGCTTTCGATTGCGCAGATCATGGCCGGGCTGGAGGAGAACCCCACGCCGTCTGCCGGGTCTGCCCCGGCGCCCGAGGCACCGCAGCATGACAGCGCCGCCGACGACGAGGACGACGAGCCTCAGGATACGATCCCGCAGGCCCTCGGGCGCGGTGTGTTCGGTATGTTCAAGTGGCTGCTCCTCGTTGTGCTGTTCGTGCTCATCATCGCAGGCGGCGGCGTGGCATGGCTTTACCGCAGCGCCACGCCTGACATGCTGCCCGAAGTCAAGGTCACCTTTGACGGCCAGGAGCTTGCTCCCACGGCCTACAAGTGGCACGTGCCGGTGGTCGGCAGCTTTTTCAGGCGCACCTACGCCGAAACGCTCAATTCCTCTCCCGTTGTGCTCGAGGATGCCATATCCGACGCATCGCCGGATATTATCGTGACGCCGTCCGACTACAGCACCCAGCTGACCATCACCGACGCCGACAGGGAGACCGTGTACGAGGGCAGCGCCACCGCCTTCCGCAGCTATCTGTTTGCGGAGAACGGCACGTTTGACGCCAAGCTCGTCGTCACCGCGTCTGACAGCGCCGCCGAGGACCGCTCCAGCGTCACCGGCACCGAGACCTGGCAGTTCCGCTTCACCGTCAGCATCAAGCCGTCCGTCACGCTCTGCACACCGACGGTGCAGCAGGGCAGCGTGGCCGCCGTGCGTGTCGGCAGCACCATGAGCCGGACCGAACCGACGCTGACGGGCCCGCTGGAAAGCACAGGCTTCGTCAGGGCCGCCAACGGCTGGATCTGCTACCTGCCCATCCCGTGGAACGCCGAGACCGGAAACACCGAGCTGACCGTGACTGCCGACGGCTATACCGAGACGCTGACGCTGTCGGTCCGCGCGGCCTCCTACTCCTACAAGGATTACAGCGCCAATTCCCAGCTGACGTCGCCCTACATCGGCGCGGACGACGGCCCCGATGCCGTCCGCAGGCTGCTGACGACTGACGGCGGCGAGATCCAGTGGGCCGTGGGCGGCTTTGTGCAGCCGTTCCTGGACAGCTTTGACACGCCGCTGCTCTACGGCATGACCGAGTACGTGGGCCGTTCCTACAGCGAGCGCAGCACGAACTACGGCTACGGCGGGCGCACCTCGACAAATGTCGTCATCAAGCCGAAGAAGTCGAAGGATTCTATGATCGTGCCCGCCAGCGGCCATGTGCTGCTGGCCGAGGACCTTGGCGGCAGCTACGGCTGCACCGTTGTCATCGACCCCGGCGCGGGCCCCAGGAGCATCTTCTACGGCCTGACCGCACTGAACGTCGAGGCCGGGGACGATGTCAAGCAGGGCCAGCTGCTGGGCACCAGCGGCAGGACCGTTGTGGCCGAGCTGCGCATCGGCACCGTGCCCATCAACCCGCTCCTCGTCTGGCGCGGCCAGTGCGACGGGCTGAAATATTTTTGAGTAAAAAGGCATCCATCTTTTAGGAAAAGGTGGGTGCCTTTTTTTGCGTGCCGGGGCTTCCCCCTCGGGGGAAGCTGTCGCTGAAAGCGACTGATGAGGGCAGAGCCGCCGCAATTGCCCGTAAATTGGCAATAGGGCACACTCTGCCCTCATCCGGCCCTGCGGGCCGCCTTCCCCCGACGGGGAAGGCAGAAGGCACAGGTACACGCGCCCCGGCATAGTATGGCGCAAATCAAACCGAGGTGAGCGCCTATGCCGAAAACATTTTGCGTGGTCGGGCACGATGCCCGCCAGCAGGCGGCGGCGCGCGTGCTGCGCCGTGCGGGTTACGGCGTGACCGCCGCCGACAATGCCGCCGCAGCCGATTACATTTTGCTGCCCATGTCCCAGGGCCGCGTCAGTGACGAGGTCGCCCGCGCACTGCAGGGTGCGGGGCAGGGGACGCTGATCTTCGCGGGCCGCCCCGGGATGCCGGTGCGGATGGCCGCGCGGGAGGCCGGGCTGCCGCTGATCGACTATTTTCTGCGGCCCGAGCTGGAATGCCTGAACGCCGTGCCCACCGCCGAGGGCTGTCTTGAGCTGTTGCTCCGCCTGCGGGAGCGCACGATCTGGGAGAGCGGCTTTCTCGTGCTGGGCTATGGCCGCGTCGGGCGCGCCGTGGCACGGCGGCTGGTGCTGCTGGGCGGGCGCGTCACCGTGGCTGCCCGCAGCCCCGAGCAGCGGGCCAATGCCCGCTGTGCCGGGTGCCACGCCGCGCCCCTGACGGCCCTGCCCACACTGCTGCCCGGCTTTGACGCCGTCATCAACACGGTCCCCGCGCCGGTGCTGCCCCGGGCCCTTCTGCAGCAGCTGCCGGGCGGGGCGCTCATCATTGACCTGGCCAGTCTGCCCGGCGGCACCGACTTTGCCGCCGCCGAGGAACTGGGTCTGCACGCCGAGCACGCCCTGGCCCTGCCGGGCCGCTGCGCGCCGCAGACAGCCGGGGCGCTGATTGCACAGACCGTGCTGGCGATCCTGGAAGAACGCGATCCCGACGAAAGGAGCACCGCCCCATGACCACCCAATCCAAACGCACCGTCGCCTTTGCGCTGTGCGGCAGCTTTTGCAGCTTTGCTGCGGTGCTGCCCCAGCTGCGTGTCCTGACTGCCCGCGGGTGGGACGTCCTGCCCATTTTAAGTGCCAGCGCCGCCGGGCTGGATACCCGCTTCGGCACCGCGTCAGCCCTGCGGCAGACCTTATATGAAGTGACCGGCCACAGACCGCTGACGACCCTGCAGGCCGTTGAGCCGCTCGGCCCGCAGCGGCTTGCCGAGGCGCTCATCATCGCCCCGGCCACCGGCACCACGATGGCGCTGCTGGCCGCAGGCATCAGCTCGACCCCCGTGACACTGGCCGCAAAAAGCCTTTTGCGCGGCGGACGGCCCATTATTATCGCGCCGTCCACGAACGATGGGCTTTCGGGCAGTGCCCCGGCGCTGGGCCAGCTTTTGCAGCGGCGCAGCTACTATTTTGTGCCCTTCGGCCAGGACGACAGCTACAAAAAGCCGTGCAGCCTGAAAAGCGATTTCACGCTCCTGCCCGACACATTAGAGGCCGCGCTGCGCGGCGTGCAGATCCAGCCGCTGCTGCTGTAATAAGCGGGAGGGAGCGCGGCATATAACGGGGTAGAGATACCCCTTGCCTTCCCCCTTGGGGGGAAGGTGGCCCCGCAGGGCCGGATGAGGGGAGAGTATGCGGCGGCGACCCGTTGACTGACAATGCCGCCCGGTAGGGGCCGGGCATGCCCGGCCCGCGCGTGTAAGGCAGCCGGCTGTCTGCCGGAAGGCTGCGGGCCGCATATATGCGGCCCCTACCGCGCATCCTCCCGCTTTCTGGCAATATCATAGTTTTAGGAGGCCCCGCTCATGCAGACGATCACCATCCACGGCAGACGCACCCTGCACGGCAGCATCCGGCCTGCCGCCGCCAAAAACAGCACCCTGCCGCTGCTGGCGGCGACGCTGCTCTGCGACGGCCCCTGCCGCCTGCGGGACGTCCCGCGTCTGGCCGACGTGGACACCAGCCTGGCGCTGCTGGACTCTGTCGGAGCCCGGGTGCGGCGCTGCGGGGCGGACCTCTGCACCCGTCCCGCGGACCGTCTCTGCGGCGACATCCCGGAGCATCTGGCCGGGGCCATGCGCAGCTCGGTATTTTATCTTGCGCCGCTGCTCTGCCGCGTCGGCTATGTGCGCCTGCCGCTGCCCGGGGGCTGCCGCCTCGGCCCGCGGCCCGTGGACATCCACCTGGCCGGGCTGGCCGCCATGGGGGCCGAGGTAGAATTGGAGGGCATCGCCGTCACGCTGCGGCGCACGGGGCCGCTGCATGGGGTGGATTTTACACTGCGGCTGCCCAGCGTCGGGGCCACAATGACCCTGCTGATGGCCGCCTGCTGCGCCGCGGGGCAGACCGTGCTGCGCGGCGCTGCGCAGGAGCCGGCGATCGGCGACATGATCGCGTTTCTGTCTGCCTGCGGGGCGGATATTCAGGGCGCGGGCACGCCGGTGCTGACCGTGCAGGGCGGCAGACCGCTGGGCGGAGCCTTTCACCGCCCGCTGCCGGACCGCATCGCCGCCGCGACCTACGCCGCCGCACTGGCGTGCGCGGGCGGGCAAATCGAAATTGCGGGCTGCGACCCGGCCAGCTATGACTCGTTTCTGCACTTTCTGGCCGGGACCGGCGTGCAGGTCAGCCGGGTCGGAGACTGCGTGCGGCTGGCCCGTGACCCCGCCGTGCCGCTGCGGGGCGGGGCGCACCTGCGGGCCGACGCCTGGCCCGCCTTTGCCACCGACACTGCGCCGCTGGCCGCCGCCGTGCTGCTGACGGCAGCAGGGGAGAGCGAAATTTACGACAGCCTGTTTGCCAACCGCTTTGCCTGTGCCGCGGGCTTTGCCGCCATGGGCGCAGCCTGCACGGTCAGGGGGCGGCAGCTGACGCTCCCGGGCGGGGCCGTCCTGCACGGGACGGACGTCACCGCGCCCGACCTGCGCGGCGGAGCGGCGCTTCTGGCGGCGGCACTGGCCGCGGACGGTGAGACCCGCCTGCGCGACCCCGGGCACATCCCCCGCGGGTATGAAAATTTACCCGCCGCACTGCGCGGGCTGGGGGCAGAGATTTCCTGAGACCTTCCGCAGACTGCCGCCCGCCTAACGCATCCGGGCCGGGCACGCCCGGCCCCTGCGGGGAGACCGCCCGGCACATGGCCGATCACAGCAGCTCCGCTTCTCAATTTTTTCACATTCTTACACAAAGTATGTAGCTTTGTACTAAAAATACAGTCTCTATCGCGGCCTGCGTTGTCCAAAAGGGCAGGGCAGGCCGTATTTTTTTATGAATTTCTCGCTAAGGTATTGAAATTGCGCGGAAAATTTGCTATCCTTATAAACAGTTATATGTAAAAAATCACGGATTAGTGTGCCCATGCGTGGGTGCACCCCAGGAATCCGGTTTCACAACATCACTTTTAGGGGGATACACTCATGGCATTCGTTCTCGACGAAGAAATGCAAAATGTAACCAATATCAAGGTTATCGGCGTAGGTGGCGGCGGCGGCAACGCCGTCAACCGCATGGTGGAGTCCGGTCTGTCCGGGGTCGAGTTCGTCGCGATGAACACCGACCAGCAGGCTCTGCTCAACTCCAAGGCCACTCAGAAGGTCCAGCTTGGTGCCAAGCTGACCAAGGGCCGCGGTGCCGGTGCAGACCCCGAGATCGGCCAGCGCGCCGCCGAGGAGAGCAAGGACGAGATCACCAACGCGCTGAAGGGTGCGCAGATGGTCTTTATCACCGCCGGCATGGGCGGCGGCACCGGCACGGGCGCTGCCCCTGTCGTGGCCGAGACGGCCCATGACCTGGGTATCCTGACCGTCGGCATCGTCACGAAGCCCTTTGCCTTTGAGGGCAAGCGCAAGATGGCGCAGGCCGAGCAGGGCATCGCTTCCCTGATGATGCACGTCGACTCCCTGATCGTCATTCCCAACGAGCGCCTGAAGCTCATCAGCCAAGAGAAGATCACCCTGATGAACGCCTTCGAGGCCGCTGACAACGTGCTGCGCCAGGGCGTTGAGAGCATCTCCAGCCTGATCAACATTCCTGCCTTCATCAACCTGGACTTCGCGGACGTCCGCTCCATCATGAAGGACGCCGGCTTTGCCCACATGGGCGTCGGCGTTGCTAAGGGCGCCGGCAAGGCCGAGAACGCCGCCAAGGCTGCCATCTCCAGCCCGCTGCTGGAGACCAGCATTGCCGGTGCACGCGGCGTCATCATCAACATCACCTCCAGCCCCGACATCGGCCTGGAGGATGTCGAGACCGCTGCCAGCATGATCACCCAGAGCGCGCATCCCGATGCCAACATCATCTGGGGTACTGCGTTCGACGAGCGCCTGAGCGACGAGATGAGCATTACCGTTGTTGCCACAGGCTTCGAGAGCACGCCCGAGGTCGACGAGCCCATTCAGGCCCATGTTGACGCCAAGCGTGCCGCACAGGCCGCTAACCAGCCCGCCGCACAGCCTGCCGCTGCTCCGGTCCAGCCCGTGCAGCCTGTCCAGCCGCAGGTCAACCCCGTCATGCCCAACCCGATCTTCACCCAGTCCTTCAGCACCGGCATGGACACGCCTGTGGCCGCACAGCCCGCAGCCCCTGCCGAGGAAGAGGATGACGGCGATTACTTTGACGACCTGCTCAGCATCCTGAACAAGCGTTCTTAATGATTTTTTTGCGAGAGGATGTAAAAAGCCATGCCGTCTGAACCGATGAACATTCAGGAACAGGGTTTTCGTTCCAGCTTGTTCGGCTTTGATAAAAATGACGTGCTGGCTTACATGAACGCACTGGCCAACGAGGCCCAGCAGCACGAGCTGGAGTACAACCGCCAGCTTCAGCAGCTGCAGTCCAAGCTGGACGAGCTGCGCAGCGAGCGGAGCACCGCCGACAGCCGCATGGAGGCCCTGAAGGCCGAGCTGGCTGCCGCGACCCAGCGTGCAGACACGGCCGAGGCCAAGCGCCGCGAGGCGGACGAGCAGCTGGAGACCATCAAGAAAAAGACGGCCTCCTTCCAGTCCACCCAGCGGGAATCCCAGAAAAACGCCAACATCTGGCAGCTGAAATGCCACGATCTGCAGCAGCAGGTGGACGAGCTGCAAAAGCAGCTGACCGCCGCGCGCGCGCTGAACACTGCCGCCGCCCCGGCTGCCCCCACATCCGATCTGGTGCGGGAGGCCAAGCTCGAGGCCGGCAAGATCCTGGCCGATGCCCGCCTGTACGCCGAGAGCGCAGAGCGGGAGCTCAAGCAGCAGGCCGAGACCCAGAAGAACCGCATGGCGGAGAATGCCCGCAGCATTGCGTCGGGCGTCATGCTGGTGCGGGAGCGTCTGGCCCGCGTGGACGAGCGCCTGAGCGCCGCCACGCTGGATTTAGACGGCCTGACACAGGCCATCTATCAGGCGCTTGACCAGACCGAGGCCGAGCTGAAAGATCTGGGCACCGATATGCGCAGCTTTGCGCAGGGCACACCGGAAACGGATATTCCCGCACCGGTGCCGCCGCGCCCCGCTGCCAAGCCTGCCGCCCCGTCTCCCGAAAAGCCCGCCGAGCGTCTGCGCGTCAAGGCCAAGGCACAGCCCGTGCACCACACGGCCCCTGCCGCCCCGGTCCACCGTCTGCGCAACACCCGCCGCCCGATTTCCCAGCTTTTGCAGGATCAGATCGACAAATTGGGCCGGGAGGAGCAATAAGTTTGTACATAGCCACTCGGTTTTGCGCCGGGTGGTTTTTGTTTAGAACGGCTCCCCCTGGGGGGAAAGGCTTGGTTTGTTCACAAACCCTTCTTAATTTGTTGAATTTTCCTTCACGACTTTAACACAAATGGCGGGTATACTATAAGTGTTCTCAGGAAGGGAGCAGGGACCCGGGCCTGAGAACAGAACCCCAAGTTTTTCATCCATACTCCTCTTTTCTTTTGATGCCGAAGCGGTGCAGGAAAGTCCTGCACCGCTTCGGTGTTTTTTGGGACAGATTCCTGCATTTGACAACGTGTTTTCCTGCACCGTACTCTTGCCGAATCGTGCAGAACCCTGTATAATATAATCTGATATTGTATCGCCGCGGGGCAGACCCGGCGCACATATCCCGCAATTTCACTCCATCCGCAGGAGGCAAAATCCTATGAGAGTTGGTCTGGACATTGGTTCCACCACCATTAAATGTGTTGTGCTGAACGACGCCGGGCAGATCGTCTATTCGACCTACGAGCGCCATTTCAGCCATATTTTAGAGAAGGGCAGGGCGCTGCTTGAGAAGGTTGCCGCCGAATATCTGCCCGATGGCCGCGCCTACTTAGCCATCTCCGGCTCCGCCGGTATGGGCCTGGCCGACAGCTGCAAGGTCCCCTTCGTGCAGGAGGTCTTTGCCACCCGTGTGGCCGCCAACCGGCTGGCCCCCGGCACCGACTGCATCATCGAGCTGGGCGGCGAGGACGCCAAAATCCTTTTCCTGACAAACGGCACCGAGGTCCGCATGAACGGCAGCTGCGCCGGCGGCACGGGCGCGTTCATTGACCAGATGGCGACCCTGCTGAAGATGGGCGCCGACGAGATGGACAAGGCCGCGCAAGCCGCGACCCGCACCTACACCATCGCCAGCCGCTGCGGCGTTTTTGCCAAAAGCGACATCCAGCCCCTCATCAACCAGGGCGCACAGGCTGGCGACATCGCGGCGTCGATCTATCAGGCCGTTGTCAACCAGACCATTGCAGGCCTTGCACAGGGCCGTCCCATCAAGGGCAATATCCTGTATCTCGGCGGCCCGCTGACCTTCTCCGGGACGCTGCGCCGGAGCTTTGACAAGACTCTGGGTGTCACCGGCACCCTGCCGGAGAACAGCCTGCTCTTCGTTGCGATGGGCGCGGCGTTCTATGCCGACGAGGAATCCGACCTGCGCGAGGTTGCCAAGCGCCTCGACGAATACAGCGCCACGGCGACCTACGTCAGCCTGCCGCCGCTGTTCGCAAACAAACAGGAGTACGAGGACTTCCACGCCCGCCACTTAAAGGCCACCGTGCCCTGCCTGCCCTTTGGCGCAGACTGCGGGCCGGTACATATCGGCATCGACTCCGGCTCCACCACCATCAAGCTCGTCGTCATCGACAACGACGCAAACATTCTGTTCGAGCGCTACCGTCCGAACCTCGGCAACCCGATCCCGCTCGTCAAAGAGACGCTGCTCGGCCTCTACAGGGATCACCCGGGCCTGCAGATCGCCAGCGTGACCACCACCGGCTACGGCGAGGATCTCGTCAAAAATGCGTTCCACTGTGACCGCGGTCTTGTCGAGACTGTCGCGCACTTTACCGCCGCCAAGCACTTTTTGCCCGACGTGGATTTCATCATCGACATCGGCGGTCAGGACATGAAGTGCTTCAAAATTGAGGACGGTGCGATCAGCAACATCTTCCTGAACGAAGCCTGCTCCTCCGGCTGCGGCAGCTTTTTGCAGACGTTCGCCCAGGCGCTGGGCTACGACGTCAAGGAGTTTGCCGCGCTGGGCCTGTTTGCCGACAAGCCCGTTGACCTTGGCAGCCGCTGCACCGTGTTTATGAACTCGTCTGTCAAGCAGGCGCAGAAGGACGGTGCCTCGATTGAAAATATCAGCGCCGGTCTGTCCATCTCCGTCGTCAAGAACGCGCTGTACAAGGTCATCCGCGCGTCCAGCCCCGAGGAGCTGGGCCGCAACATCGTGGTACAGGGCGGCACCTTCTACAATGAGGCTGTGCTCCGCGCCTTTGAGAAGGAGATGGGCGTCAACGTCATCCGTCCCGACATTGCGGGCCTGATGGGCGCTTACGGCGCGGCCCTGTACGGCAAGGCCAAGGCAGGCGCGCACGCCCGCAGCACCGTGCTGACCCAGCTGGAGCTGGAGCATTTCAGCCAGAAGGTCAACACCGTGCAGTGTCAGGGGTGCGGCAACCACTGCCAGCTGACCGTCAACGTTTTTGCCGATGGCAAGCGCTTTATCTCCGGCAACCGGTGCGACAAGCCCGTGACCGGCAAGGCCAACAACGAGGACCTGGACCTCTACGCCTACAAGCTCAAGCTGCTGGACGGCTACCGCAAGGCAGCAGCCCCTGCGAACAGCCGCGGCAAGATCGGCATCCCGCTCTGCCTGAATATGTACGAGCTTTTGCCGTTCTGGCACACGCTGTTCAGCCGCCTCGGCTTTGAGGTCGTCGTCAGCCCCTTCTCCAACCGCAAGCTGTACCAGAGCGGTCAGGCGACGATCCCCAGCGACACGGCCTGCTTCCCGGCCAAGCTGAGCCACGGCCACATTCACTGGCTGTGTGAGCAGGGCGTGGACGCGATTTTCTACCCCTGCATGAGCTACAACTTGGACGAGCACCTGGGCGACAACCATTATAACTGCCCCGTCGTGGCCTACTATCCCGAGGTGCTCGAGGGCAACTGCCCCGAGCTGAAGGCGACGAAGTTCATCTACGATTACTTCAACCTCGAGCGCCGCAAGGATTTCTACAAGAAATTCCAGCAGACGCTGGACCATTATTTCCCGGGGCTGGACCGGAAGGCCGTGCACGAAGCTATTGATGCGGCCTACGACGAGTACGCTCGCCACATGCAGCAGCTGCGCGACAAGGGCACCGAGATCATTGCGCAGGCCCGCAGGGAAGGCCGCCGCATCATTGTGCTGGCGGGCCGTCCCTACCACGTTGACCCTGAGGTCAACCACGGTATTGACCAGCTCATCATCCGGCAGGGCGCTGCCGTCATCAGCGAGGACTCCGTCAGCTGGCACGAGCAGAAGTTCCAGACCTCCGTCCTGAACCAGTGGACCTACCACAGCCGCCTGTACGCCGCCGCGAAATACTGCACCGAGAACCCCGATATGGACCTTGTGCAGCTCGTCTCCTTCGGCTGCGGTCTGGACGCCGTCACCACCGACGAGACCCGCGAGATTCTGCAGGCGGGCAGCAAGCTGTACACCCAGCTGAAGATCGACGAGATCACAAATCTGGGCGCGGTGAACATAAGACTGCGCAGTTTGTTTGCGGCGCTGGAAGAACGCAAAGAGGATAAAAAGTAAGAGGCAATTCCATGGAATACATGACCCCCAACTTTACCAAGGACATGGTAAAGACCCATAAAATTCTCATTCCGAACATGGCCGTGACTCAGTTTCGGCTCATGCAGGCGGCACTGGCCAGCGAGGGCTACCAGACCGAGGTGCTCGGCAACTGCGGCAGCGAGGTCGCGCAGCTGGGCCTGAAATACGTCCACAACGACACCTGCTACCCGGCGTTGCTCGTCATCGGGCAGTTTCTCGACGCGCTGAACAGCGGCAAATACGATTTGGACCACACCGCGCTGCTCATCACCCAGACCGGCGGCGGCTGCCGTGCGTCCAACTACATCAAGCTGCTGCGCAAGGCGCTCGTCAAGGCGGGCTACGGCAATATTCCCGTAGCATCGCTGAACTTCTCCGGTCTGGAAAAGGGCAGCGGTCTGCCGCTGACCGTGCCGCTGCTGCGCAAGGTCATTGCGTCGATCTTTTACGGCGATATGCTGGTCGCCCTGCGCAGCCAGACCCACGCCTACGAGAACCACAGGGGCGATGCCGACGCCATGACCGAGAAGTGGATCTCTACGATACAGGGCTGGATCCGCGACGACAAGAACTACTCCGCCCATGACATGAAGCGCCGGTTCTACGACATTGCCGCGGACTACGCGACCATTCCCATCACCCGCGTGCCGAAGGTCAAGGTCGGCGTCGTCGGCGAGATTTATGTCAAATACTCGCCGCTGGGCAACAATGATCTGGAAAAATTTCTGGAAAGCCAGGACTGCGAGGTCAACCTGCCCGGCCTGATGGGCTTTGTGGAGTACTGCGTGGCCAACTACAAGCTGGACATCGACCTGTACGGCGGCAACAAGCTGGTGGCGGGCGGCGCGGACGCGTTCTTGAGCTGGCTGGACGGCATCGGCTGCGCCAGCTATGATGCCATGCGCAAGTACGGCTTCTACGCGCCCGGCTCGTTCCGCGAGCTGATGAAAAAGCCCGAGGGCATCATCTCTCTGGGTGCCAAGATGGGCGAGGGCTGGCTGCTGACCGCCGAGATGATCGAGCTGGTCGAGGGCGGCTACGGCAACATTGTCTGCGCCCAGCCGTTTGGCTGTCTGCCGAACCACATTGTGGGCAAGGGCATGATCAATAAGATCCGCGCCCTGCACCCGGACGCGAACATCACCCCCGTGGACTACGACCCCAGCGCGACCCGCGTCAACCAGGAAAACCGCATCAAACTGATGCTGGCCGTAGCCCGCGAGAAGCTGGACCAGCCCGGCGAGGTACAGCCTGTCACCGCGGAACAGCTGGCAGGCGGCGCACCGCAGGTGGAGACGGTGGTACGATAAATTTATAAAAAAGCCGCTGGCATAATTGTCAGCGGCCTTTTTATACAGGCTTCAAGCCTTCCCCCTTGGGGGAAGGTGGCCCCGCAGGGCCGGATGAGGGGTACGTTCACGGAAATAACCCGTTTACAGGCAATCTCCGCAAGGTTGCCCCTCATCAGTCAGCGGTCTGGGCCGCTGACGGCTTCCCTCACATCTCCTCCACCTGTTTCAGCTCTACCTCCCGCTTATCGATCACCAGCAGTCCTTCCTTCTGCATCTGGCTCAGCGCATTGCTCAAGGCGCTGCGGTCCACACCAAGGTGGTCGGCCAGCTGCTGGCGGTCAAAGGGGAGCGTAAACCGCAGGCTGCCGTTTTGCCGCGCCAGCATCGAAAAGTACGCTGTGATCCGCCCGCGGATCGTCTTGGGGGCGGTGTACAGGCTGCGCTGCGCCAGCCCCAGATTTTTACGCGCTGCAATGCGCAAAAGATTTTGCGTCAGCTTCCAGCGCCACGGCTCGCAGCCGCACTGCAAAAGCTGCCCGGTCTCCAAAAACAGCGCCTCGCCGTTTTCTGCGGCCACAACGCTGACCCGCAGCGGCTCGTCCGGCAGACAGGCGTAGGTCTCGGCAAACAGATCACCCGGCCCGGCCTGGCCCAGCAGCGTCTTGCTGCCCCAGACGTCCAGGTGCTCCATGTGCACCCGTCCGGCCAGCACCACGCCCAGCGCCGGGGCTCTCTGCCCGGCCTCCAGCAGGGTCTCCCCCTTGGCAAATGCCCTGCGGCGCATCCGCAGCGCGGTTACGGCTGCCTCGGCCTCGTCGGCGGTCAGGCCGCGGAACAGTGGTACATCCGGCAATTCCATAATTATGCACCTCACATGTTGTTGCTACAACAGAACTCTTGCTGCCATTGTAGTAAAATGACAGCACAAAGTCAAGGAGGCTGACCATGAAACGACAAATCATTCACATCGACCAGGAGAAATGCAACGGCTGCGGGGCCTGCGCCGCCGCCTGCCACGAGGGCGCGATCGCCATGATCGGCGGCAAGGCCACGCTGATGCGCGACGACTACTGCGACGGCATGGGCGACTGCCTGCCGCACTGCCCCACGGGGCCATTACGTTTGAGCAGCGCGAGGCCGCGCCCTACAACGAGGCCGCCGTGCAGGCCGCCAGGCAGCACAAGGCCGCCCACACGCCCGGCTGCCCCGGCAGTGCGCCCAAGGCGATGCACGTCTGCCCGGGCAGCATGGCCAAGGCCCTGCACCCCGCTGAGGCAGGGGAGAGCGCCCCGACGACGGCCCCCAGCCAGCTGCGCCAGTGGCCCGTGCAGATCAAGCTGGTGCCTGTGAACGCACCCTACTTTGACGGTGCGCGGCTGCTGATCGCTGCCGACTGCACGGCCTACGCCTACGCCGCGTTCCACGAGCGGTTCATCCGCGGGCACATCACGCTGGTGGGCTGCCCCAAGCTGGACGACGTCGATTACAGTGAGAAGCTGACCGCCATCATCCGCAGCAACGACATTCAAGAGGTCACCGTTGTGCGCATGGAGGTGCCCTGCTGCGGCGGGCTGGAAAATGCCGCCAAGCGCGCCTTGCAGGCGTCCGGCAAGTTCATTCCGTGGCAGGTCGTAACGATCTCCACCGACGGGCGGATTCTGGACTGATTTTTTTGCAAAAAGGGCTTGCATTCTGCAAAGCAGTATGCTATAATAACATACGTCGCTGAAACGCAGCGACGTATATGCGCGGTTAGCTCAGCTGGTAGAGCATCTGCTTGACGTGCAGGAGGTCACAGGTTCGAGTCCTGTACCGCGCACCAGAGAAAGCCCCTTGCCGATACGTTCGGCAAGGGGCTTTTCTTTTGTTTCCGCGGATGCAAGCATCCGCTTCTGTATGTAGGGGTCGATGCTCCTCATCGACTCGGGAGCTGAACGACTGCCGCAGGGCCGGGCGTGCTGCGCCCCCGCCCCTACAATGCACTTTTTGTGTCCCCATTGACGAACCTGCGCTGGTACGATATACTTATATTTTACGGCATTTTGTCGTACTTTGTGCAAAGCAGGAATAGGAAAAGGAGGGAGGATCGCCGTGATTTTCGGCAAAGCGATCAACCGATACTATCTCAAGTACGCGCCGGTGCTGCTGCTGGGCATTCTGTCGCTGCTGACGGTGGACTACATTCAGCTGCTCATCCCGGAGCTGTACCGGCTGGTCATCAACGGCGTAAATCTGGGGCAAGTGGTCGTGGACGGCCAGACGCTGCCCTTTACCAGGGAGGTACTGTTTCAGCACATCTGCCTGCCAATGATCTGGATCGTCGTGCTCATGGTCATCGGGCGGTTCCTGTGGCGCGTCTGTTTCTTCGGGTCAGCGGTCAGCGTGGCCGCCGATTTGCGGGAGCGAATGTTTGACCACAGCCGCCGCCTGTCCCAGCAGTACTATCAGGTCAACAAGGTCGGCAACCTGATGAGCCTCTACACCAACGACCTCGACACCATCCAGGAGTGCTTCGGCGACGGCATTTTAATGTTCTTTGACGCCGCCGTGCTGGGCATTATGGCGCTGGTCAAGATGTGGCGGATGGACTGTAAATTAACACTTCTGGCGCTGATTCCGGCGGCGGTCATGTTCGTACTCGGCACCGTCATGAGCCAAGTCATGACCAGACGGTGGGAGGAGCGCCAGCAGGCGTTCTCCGACCTGTCCGACTTTGCGCAGGAGAACTTTTCCGGCATTGCGGTCATCAAGGCGTTTGTGAAGGAGCTCAAGGAACTGATTGCCTTCCGCCGCCTCAACAAGGAGAACGAGGAGGTCAACGTCGCCTACACCAAGATTGCAACACTGCTCGAGGTGCTGGTCACGCTGTTCGTCGAGTCGGTCATCTGCGTGATTTTGGGCTACGGCGGCTGGCTCGTCTGGCGCGGGCAGTTCAACGCAGGTCAGCTTGTGGAGTACATCGGCTACTTTGAGGCCATCGTCTGGCCCATCATGGCCATCTCGATGCTGATCGAAAAGACCTCCCGCGGCAAGGCATCGCTGAACCGCATTACCGAGCTTCTGGATGCGCCCATCGACGTGGCGGACCGCGACGGCGTCGCCGACCTGCGCAATCCGCACGGCGGCATTGAGTTCCGCCATCTGACGTTCCGCTACCCAGACGGCGAGTACGACGTGCTGAAGGACGTATCGTTCACCATCAAGCCCGGCGAGAGCGTCGGCATCGTCGGCAAGACCGGCGCAGGCAAGACCGCGCTGGTGGACCTTTTGCTGCGCACCTACAATGTGCCCGACGGCACGCTGTTTGTGGACGGGCAGGACGTGAACGCCGTGTCCATCCATTCGGTGCGCGACGCCTGCGCCTACGTGCCGCAGGACAACTTCCTGTTCTCGGACACGATTGCCCACAACATCGGCTTCGGCGTGGACGACGCCAGCCAGGCCGACATTGACCGCGCCGCCGCGCTGGCCGATGTGCGGGACAACATCGTGGACTTCAAGGACGGCTACGAGACCGTACTCGGTGAGCGCGGCGTGACCGTCTCCGGCGGACAGAAGCAGCGCATCTCGATTGCGCGTGCCCTGCTGAAAAACGCGCCGATCCTGATTCTGGACGACTCTGTCTCGGCTGTCGATACCCGCACCGAGAAAATCATCCTCGACAACCTCAAGACCAGCCGCGCGGGCAAGACGACGCTGCTGATCGCCCACCGCATTTCGACGGTGGAGCAGCTGGACAAGATCGTTTTTATCGAGGACGGCAGGGTAGAGGCCGTCGGCCCGCACGATGAATTGTATCGCAGCTGCGCCGAATACCGCCGCATGGTCGATCTGCAGAAGCTCGAGGACGAGGAAGGAGGCGGCAGCCATGGCTAACGTAAATCCGCTGTTGCTGGTAGGCGCAGTCATCGGTATCGTCACGGCGCTGCTGGTGCTGGCCTGCGCCCTCGTCAAGGACAAAAAGGAGACAATGAGCTTTGAGCGCACGATGAACGACGGCGAGATTCTGCGCCGCCTGGCCGGGTACGCCAAGCCGTACCTGGCGAAATTCGTCGTTGTGCTGTTTTTAATGCTGTTCTCGATTGCCTATGACATCATCTCGCCGCTGATCGTCGGCGCACTGGAGGAGCTGGTCTCAGGCGAGTTCGAGCTGCCGCGGCTGTTCGCGGGCGTCGCCGTCTATGCGGGCGTGCTCGTTTTCTCGATGGCCAGCACCTACTTCCAGGCCGTCATTCTGCAGCGCGTCGGCCAGCGCATCATCTCCGACCTGCGCGAGGACCTATTCACCCACATTGAGTCGCTGTCCCACGAGCAGCTGAACGAGATTCCCGTCGGCAAGCTCGTCACCCGCGTGACGAACGATACGAACGCTATCTCGATGATGTTCACGAACCTGCTGGTCACGCTGACTAAGAACATCTTTGTCATCCTCGGCATCCTGGTCGCCATGCTGGCGCTCAACTATGAGCTGACGCTGATGGTGCTCTGCTTTGTGCCGTTCATCGTGATTTTTACGGTCATCTTCCGCAAGTTCTCCCGCCGGGCCTACCGCAAGGTCAAGGACGCGACCACCGACATCAACACCTACCTGTCGGAGAATCTGTCCGGCATCAAGGTCACGCAGATCTTTGGCCGCGAGGACGAGAAGATGGAGGAGTTCCGCCAGAAGAGCCAGACCCTCGCCAAGGCCACACAGGAGCAGATCTTCGTCTTCGGCGTCTTCCGTCCGCTGGTGTATATGCTGTATATCAGCTCGATTTTGTGCCTGTTCTATCTTGGCGGCATGGGCCATCTGAACCATGTCACCTTCCTCGGGCAGACCATTTCCAGCGGCACCATCGTCACCTTTTATATGTATATCTCCAAGTTCTTCACCCCTATCCAGAACCTCGCCGAGCAGTTCAACTGGCTGCAGTCGGCGCTGGCGTCATCGGAGAAGGTCTTCTCCATCATGGACATCCAGCCCCAGATGGTGGACGCCCCCGATGCCGTTGAGCTAGACGAAGTGAAGGGCGACATCGAGTTCCGGGACGTCTGGTTCAGCTACATCCCCGGCGAGTGGGTGCTGCAGGGCGTTTCCTTCCATGTGGAGCCCCGTCAGACCGTGGCCTTCGTCGGCTCTACCGGCTCGGGCAAGAGCACCATCCTCTCCCTCATCTGCCGCAACTACGAGTTCCAGAAAGGCGAGATTTTGATCGACGGCATCGACATCCGCAAAATCAGGATCTCCTCCCTCCGCCGCCACTTCGGCCAGATGCTGCAGGACGTCTTCCTCTTCTCGGGTACCATCCGCAGCAACATCGTCCTCCGGGAGGAGAACATTCCCGACGAAGAGATCATGAAGGTCTGCCGGTATGTCAATGCCGACCACTTCATCAACAAACTCGAGCACGGCCTCGACGAAGAAGTCCGGGAGCGCGGCAATAACTTCTCGGCGGGCCAGCGCCAGCTGCTCAGCTTTGCCCGCACCATCCTGCATAAGCCCAGCGTCATGATCCTGGACGAGGCCACCGCCAACATCGACACTGAGACGGAGCTTCTGATCCAGGATTCGCTGGAAAAGATGCGCAGCGTCGGCACCATGCTCATCGTGGCACACCGCCTCTCCACCATCCAGCACGCAGATAACATCATCGTGCTGTCGCGCGGCAAGATCTTGGAGCAGGGGACTCACCAGCAGCTTCTCGCCGCACATGGCCGATATTATCAGCTGTACACGCTGCAATACCACAAAGAGCAGATGGATAAACAGTAAAGCAAAAGCAGGTGCATCCAGCGGATGCGCCTGCTTTTTTGCATAGGCTCAATATTGATACGGCACGATGTCCGGCTGGTCGGGGCGGTGCTCGCCGATGATTTTTTCCATCCAGATCATGTCGTACCAGCGCCCGAACTTATAGCCGCAGTTGTGGAAGGTACCGGCCAGCGTGAAGCCCAGATGTTCGTGGAACTGGGCGCTGTTTTTGGTGAGGTATTCGTCCTCCACCTGCGGGTAGCCGATGCAGGCGTAGAGATTGAGGACACCCATGGCCTTGAGCCGGTCGGCCAGCGCCTCATAGAGGACGCGGCCCAGTCCGCCGCGCCTGGCGTCGTGGTCGAGGTAGATGGTCAGCTCTGCGGCCCAGTCGTAGGCGGCACGTCCCACAAAGGCGTGGGCATAGGCGTAGCCCTCGATGCGGCCATCCCGCTCGATGACAAGATAGGGGTACTTCTGCATGATGGCCCGCATCCGGCCCTCGAACTCGGCAAGCGACGGCACATCGTACTCGAAAGTGATGACCGTGTGCTCGACGTAGTAGGCGTAGATCTCCAGAATGCGGGGTGCGTCGGCCAATGTGGCGTTGCGGATGGTAATATCGGACATGATTTTTACTCCTCAGAACATCGTAAGGGCAAGCGCACACAGCGGCAGGAACAGGATGCTGAGCAGAGTGGTCAGCACGACGCTGCCGGCGGCAAACTGCTCATCGTGGTGGAACTGGACGGCGAACACCGAGGTGATGGACGCGGCCGGACAGCATTCCAGCAGCAGGATGACCTGCGTGACCATGCCGTAGCGGAAGAGCCCCAGCGCGGCGAAAGCTGCGATGGTCAGCACCGGAATGAAAAGCATCCGGACTACGGTGAGCTTCCAGATGTGCTTGTCGGTGAGGGTGCGGTGCAGGTCGCCCGAGGCAATGAGCATACCGGTGATGAGCATGGAGAGGGGAGTGTTCATGTCGCCCAGAAGCTCCATGGGCTGGACGATGAGGTCGGGCAGCGGGATCTGGAGCAGGTAGAGGACGAGACCCACGACGATGGCGTAGATGGCCGGGCAGTGCAGCAGGCTCTGGGCGACCTTTTTGGGGTCGGAGCTGCCGCTGACCATGCTGTAGCCCACCGTCCAGAGCAGAAGATTGAACATGGTGAAGAAGGCGCTGGCATAAAGCAGACCCTCGGAGCCGAAGAGCGCCGAAATGAGGGGCAGGCCCATATAGCCCGCATTGGAGAAAACACAGGCGAACCGGAAGATGGGCGTCCGGCTGTCCCTGCTGCGGGCCGTGAACAGCAGGGTGATGACGAGGCCCAGCAGGATGGACAGGGTGCTCAGGGCGAACGCGGCCATGAGGTTGTGCAGAATTTCTGCGCTGAACTCCATGCGGTAGGAGTTGATGATCATGGCCGGAACGACGAGGTTGACCAGCAGGTTCGAGAGGGTCTGCTTGCCCTCGGGGCGGAGCAGGCCGGTCTTGGCACCAAGAGCACCCAGCCCTATGAGGATGAACAGTTCCGCCACCTGCTGGGCGGTGATGACAGCAAGGTCCATAATAAGCTCCTCTCCTTACAGGATGACGTTCTTGATGAGCAGCGAAACACTGCCGTCCTCGGCGTGGAGAAATTCCACCGCAGAATCCTCGGAGAGGATCTCGGTAGGGATCTTTACCTCGATGCCGCTGGCGGTGTGGATGCTGCGGCTCTCCATCCGGCGGATGCGGGCGGGGGAGACAGTGACGGGCTGCTGGGCCTGCGCCGGCTCGAGGACGTCGCTTTTCTCCACATAGTCGTCGAAGGGGACAGCCGCCAGCGGGTATTCCTCAGCAAGCTGCCGGCGCACCTGCTCGACCGTCACCTTGTTGTCGTTGTCAGCGGCCTGATTGGCGATGAGCATGGCCACCTGTGCCTCCACATGGGGCTCGTCCTGATAGTTCTCCTGCACGGCCTGGACGGCGGCGTCCTGAATGGCCTGCAGCTTTTTCTTTTCCGGCTCGGCGGTGGTGTACTGGAAAACGACGGTGGAGAGGTAAAACTCCTTGTGGCCGTCGATGTCGAACTTTTTCTCCAGCAGCTTCATGGAGTAGTCGGTCAAGTCCACCAGTGCGCCTTCCTCCACCTTGCCGCTCTGGGTGGGGAGGCAGGCCCGCTGCTGGATGATGGAGTTGACCGGCGCACCGTCTACGCTCTCGGTGTAGTGGGTGTAGCCGTTTTTATAGTTGAGCTTGAGGATGCCCAGCCACGGCTGGCCGTCCCGGGTGAAGTCCACCACGGCGAGGTCGGCCCCCGGAATGGTGGTATGAGCGTGCATATAGTCGAACAGCACGCCCGCGATGCGGCAGGACAGGTCGATAAAGTCCTTGTTCTGTTCCAGCTCGTACCGGAACGCCGAGTCCGGCAGGGGGCGGCACTGGCGGATGTCGTCGCTGGCAAGCAGCTTTTCGATGTGGTATTGCAGATAGGCCGTCTTTTCGGCTGTCATCTCCATGCAGCTGCCGCTGAGCACGGGGGCGTCCAGCGTGGTATCCAGAACGTGGAGAATGGCCTGATGTACGATGATCTCCATAGGTGAACCTCTTTTTTGTATACAAGAAATCTCAAATCACCTGTCAGTATAACACAACCCGGCCCAAAAGGCGAGAATGACTTGAAGCTCTGTGGCAGAAATGCTATACTTGGCCCAGAAACACCTATTATATAGGGCAAAAGAAGGGAGACTCCGGTATGGAATTTCGGGAAAAGCCGATGCAGAACCTCATCCGCATCAAGGAGAAGGAGATCTGCAAGAATGTGCAGGCGCTTTTGCTGGACGGCGAAAGCATCGTGGGCGCATACAAGACGGTGCGCGATCAGGCCGTTTTTACGAGCCACCGCATTTTTATGGTGGATATGCAGGGCGTTACCGGCACCCGGCAGGAGATCTTCGTCCTGCCCTACCGGAAGATCGTCCACTTCGGCATCCAGACGGCAGGCTTCGGCGACCCATTGCAGACTTCGGAACTGACGGTCTGCTACGCCGACGAGCACGAGATGAAGTTCGGCTTCATCGGGCAGGAAGAGCTGCTGGCTGTGGCGCAGGCCATCAGCCGGTGCATCCTGTAAAATAAAAATGCAACAAAACAGGACAGCCCCGCTCTGAGATGTGCCAGAGCGGGGCTGTCCCGTTTTGCTGTGATGATGAATAATGAAGAATGGATGATGGCGTTTTCAGCAGGCGCGGCCAGCCTCGAGCATATAGCGCAGGAAGCCGGTGACATCAGCGGGGTCGCTCACGCTGATGCTGAAGCCCTTCTTGGGAGCGTCCAGGGTCTGGAAGATGGCGGAAGCCTCGTTGTCCTTCTTGAGGTCGCAGGTGGAGCCATTGTCCAGGTGCAGGATGACGCTGCCGCGGCTTGCGGCGACCTGTTTCATGAAGCGGTTTTTATCAAAATATTCGATGCGAAGCATAATAAATACCTCCGTGTTCGGTAAAGTGTGTAAGGCTTCTGCAAAAGCCCTGTGGGTCGGGGTGCGGGCGGCATCGCGGCCTTGGAGCTGTGGGACAGTGCGCAAGACCCTTGGAAGTGGGTTGTATCTGCCCCGTTTCAGTGCTATACTGAGCTTATCAGCTCCGATGAAATAATACCACGAAACCGGCACAAATGATAGAACAAAAACACATACTTTGTACAACAAAATCGGCTTTGATAAAAAATCTTCAATGTATTGGGGAAAGGAATTGGCGAATATGGCACTAAATATCAGCTCCAACATCGTCGCCAGCGAAAAGGGCAGGGAACTTGTGCAGCACGGCAGCGCGCTGTTTCCCATCGCCTGCTATGCCGAGGATCTGTCCAGCTATTCGGTGGCGTGGCACTGGCACGAAGAGTTTGAATATGTGCTCTGCACGAAGGGACCGCTCCATGTGGACGTCAACAAGACCCGCCTCACCTTGCAGACCGGGCAGGGAGTGTTCATCAACTCGGGCGTCCTCCACGCGGTGGAGCAGGCACCGGAAGGCACAGCCCTGCTCCACTCGGGCGTGTTCCATCCGCGGCTCGTGGGCGGTATGGATACCATCTTCTGGCAGAAGCTTATCCGCCCCATGACCCAGCCCGACGCCCCGCCATTTTTCCTTCTGGATGGGTTGGTGCCGTGGCAGAAACAGGTGCTGGACTGTCTGCACGAGAGCTGGAAGGCCGTGTCGGACGAACCCTTCGACTACGAGAACCGGGTGCGCTACTACCTCTCGCTGGCCCTGCGGCTGCTGAGCACCCAGTGCGTGGGCGGGCGGACGAAAGTCTCTCAGCAGGAGCAGATCGCCTCCGAGCGGATGAAGCAGATGCTCCGCTTCGTGGAGGAACACTACGCGGAAGAGCTGACAGTCCAGCTCATCGCGGGCAGCGTGGCCCTCAGCGAGAGTGCCTGTCTGCGCAGTTTCAGGCAGATGCTGGGCATCACGCCCATCCAGTACGTCAAGCAGTACCGGGTGGAAAAGGCCGCTGAGCTGCTCCGCTCCACCCGGCTCAAGACCGGCGAGATCGGCGCGGAGTGCGGCTTCACCGATGGCAGCTACTTTATCAAGATCTTCCGGGAGATAAAACATTGCACTCCCAAAGAATACCGTATGAAATTTTGTTGAGATGTGAAAAAAGGAGAAATCTACCCCGTGCAGCGTACATTGACATCCGGCCCCATCACCGGCAGCATCCTGCTGGGCCTCTGCATGGGCAGCGGCGCGGCCATCTCGATGCAGTACGGCAGTGGTGAGTACGATAAAATGCGCCAGAGCGTCTTCCAGTCCTTCGCCTTCATTGCGGGCATGGCGCTGGCGGACGCCATCGGCATCGGATACTATCTGGTAAGACATAAGAAGGTGACACAATGAAAATCGAACACGTTGCGTTATATGTCAACGACCTCGAAGCCGCAAAGGACTTCTTCGTCCGCTATTTTGACGCCGTGCCGAATGCGGGCTATCACAACCCGAGGACGCACTTCCGCTCCTACTTTCTCACGTTCGCGGACGGCGCACGCCTGGAGCTGATGAACAAACCCGGGATGGCCGACGAGCCGAAGCCTGCCGCCCGCACCGGATACGCGCACATCGCGTTCAGCGTCGGCAGTCGGGAGAAGGTGGATGCGCTGACAGCCCGCCTCAAAGCCGACGGCCTCGAAGTCCTCAGCGGCCCCCGCACCACCGGAGACGGCTATTACGAAAGCTGTGTCCTTGCGGTGGAAGGAAATCAAATCGAGATAACGGTGTAACACAAAAGAGCAGAGTCTGCGGTGAAAACCCGCAAGTCTCTGCTCTTTTTATTTGCATATCAGCCCAGAAGCACCACGATGCCCGCCACGGCCAGCGAGATGATGAGGAACATATTTTCCGGGCCGAGTATAGCACAGGGGCCGGGAAAAACTACAAAAAGCCCGAAATACACGACGAAAATATTGTATTGGTTGCGCAACGACCTGTGAAAGAAATGAGAAAACTAAAACTTTTTAGATAAAACTATTGACAATGGTGGCCTCGCGAGTATAATTGCCTTATCAAATCGTTCAAAACATTTAACTAAATGACGTGAACTGATTTGCCCGAACAAGATACGATAGTACAACACACATACACAAGATAAAAGGAGAAAATCACCATGACTTTTGAGGATATGAAGAAGATCGTCGTTGACACCCTGAACTGCGAGGAGGAGAAGGTCACGATGGAGGCCAGCCTGACCGAGGACCTCGAGGCCGACAGCCTGGACGCTGTGGAGCTGAACATGGCTCTGGAGGATGCTTTCGGCGTCTCCATCCCCGACGAGGAGCTGGCCAACATGAAGACCGTCGGCGACATCTTCAACTACCTGACTGCACACGCTGAGGCATAACGATGAACGACATCAGAGAC
>ENA-OQKP01000665-OQKP01000665.1-human-gut-metagenome-genome-assembly--contig:-NODE-665-length-24467-cov-5.875062_pt1 | contig 24467 bp, 16 predicted proteins | sample MGYA00242780_ERZ504802 | MGnify/ENA primary metagenome ERZ504802 (study PRJEB26092, sample SAMD00036406) | human gut metagenome | host: Homo sapiens | study: EMG produced TPA metagenomics assembly of... | reverse complement strand
GTCATGGGGGAGAGCCTCGTTGATTTGGGGATGTTGGGGGTGGGGGAACCGGGGAGGGGCGGCCACGGAAAGCCCGTCGGGACCCTTCGGGCCGCGCACGCTCGGCGAGCCATTCGGGCCCGGACCCCTCTGTCGCACCGCGACATCTCCCCGCGCAGTGGGGAGTCACCCCTAAATGGGGAGCCTTTTTGCGCGGGCAGAGCCCGCGGGAAAAGCCTCCCCATCAGGGGAGGTGGCCGCGAAGCAGGCCGGAAGGGTTCGGGAAGTTGGCGGGTGGCTGCCGTCCCCGGTTCAGCCTCTGCGTCCGACCCCGTACTGCGGGGCCTCCGGCAGCACAAACTCTGTGGTAAAGTTGGCGGTCAGGTCATTGATGTTCATCCGAACGCTCCAAAAGACATCGCCGTAATCGCGCAGGACCGTGTACTCCGCACCCAGACCGGCCAGAGTCGCCGTGTCGGTGACGATGTAGACTACATCCCCCTCGGGGGCGTACTCGGTCAGACTGTTCTGGTAGACGCGGCTGACCGTGCCGCCGTCGGCCAGCGCCCGGGCGGCTTCTGCAGTGGTGCTGACCAGCTGAATGCGCGCTGTCGCGGGCAGGGCGGCCATCAAATCCCCGCGGGTGATCTCGCCGTATTCCGGCTCGGTCACACCGCCCGCGAACGCCTCGACGGACGCCCCCTCCGGCAGCCCCGTGGCCGGGTCATTTGTGACGATCTCGGCGTAGAGCGCCGCCAGATAGTTGCCGAAGCTGATGGTTTTGTTGGCGTCGGGGTTCGCCGCGTAGGTGAACAGCGGCGTGTAGAGGATGCTCTGGTCGTCGGCGTCCAGCGTGGCGATCTCCGCCGCGGCGCTGGTATAGGCGTCCGCACCGGCCTGCTGGGCCTCGTCTGCCGTCTCGGTGGGGGCGGTGGTGTCACTGCCGCCCACGGCCTCGGTGTCCTTGCCGGGGTCGGCGGCATCGGCAGCGGTGTCGGCCTGCGCGGCGTCGGCGGTGCTCATCGCCAGCCAGGTGGCGCGGCGGCTCTCCATCTCGGCAGCCGCCACAGGCTGCCGGAGCTCGACGCGGCAGCCGCCGCCCTGGGTAAAGACCAGGTCCAGCTGCGCCACGCCGGTCAGACCCAGGTCCGCGCCCAGCACGTTCGTGCCGTTTTCCGCCGTTGTGCCGTCAATAATGGCCGTCACGCCCTGGCTCAGCAGGGCCTTCTGCCAGTCGCCCGCCGGGGCGGTGGAGACAATCGCAAGGATGGCATCGCACCCGGCGTTCTGCAGGGCGGTGATCTGCTCGGCGGCGGTGTCGTTCCAGTCGCGGGCCGTGATGAACTCCCCGTTGGACGCCGAGATGACCGCGGCCTGCGCCGGGTCGTTCAGCACAAAGAAGCCGATTTTATACCCTGCGCGCTCCACGACGGTGTAGCGGCCATTGGTCACGCGGTTGCGGCTCCAGCTTGTGGAGCGGTAGAACACAGCGGTGCCCTCGTTGTTCAGCAGGTTGGACGCCAGCGACGGGCCGCTGCCCATGTTGGCATCGCTGACCAGGCGGGTCGTGCCGTAGGCAAAGTCGGTCAGCGCCATGGCGTGCAGGTCGTACCCTGCTGCCGAGAACGCCGACAGCATATCCATACCGCCGGTCAGGCTGGCGCTCTCGGTGCCGTGCAGGCTGTCGCCCGCGTCCAGCAGGATGGAATCCGGGGTCGCACCCTTGAGCGCGGCGGCGTCCGCCAGCGTGACGCGGTCCCCGCGCAGGCCCGCCGTGGCAAAGATCGGAACCGTGATGTCCCCGACCCGCACGCGGCAGGTCAGGCTCTCGGTGCCGTCGGCCAGCGTGGCCGTGATCGTGCATTCCCCGCTGTCGGTGCGGGCGCGGACCGTGCCGTTTTTGTCCACGGTGGCCACGGTCTTGTCGCTCGTCGTCCAGTAGACCCTGCGTCCGCCGTCCTCCTCGCCCGGCTCGTTCGTCGCCAGCGTGGCGTAGGCGTCCTTGCCGTCCATGTGCAGCTCGTCGGTGTAGGTATCGTTCAGGAGCACCGGCGCGGCGGTCTTGCCGTTGCAGGCGGACGCACCGGTAAATTTGAACGGTCTCATGACAAAATCCAGATCCACCGTCTCACTCTGGACGCCGTAGTCCGCGCCCGGGGCGCTGAAGGTACACTGCCACATATCGTAGGTGCCCGCGTAGTCCAAATCGTCGGAGAACCGCGCGATCCAGAGGTTGTCGCGCCATTTGTCAAAGGCGGGATCCGTCATGCGGGCGCGTACCCAGTTGCGGGAGGCATACAGCCCCTGCGCACCGGTGTAGCCGTACTCGGTCAGGCGGTCAAAGAACGCCTGCGTGATCTCGGCCATCTCGGAGGGGAAAACGCCGCTGATGTACTTATCTTCGAGGTCGTAGTAGACCGGGTAGCTCAGCCGGTAGGGCGCGGCGGTGTAGTCGTCCAGCCCCTCCTGCGGCGGGGCGGTCAGGCCCAGCAGCCGCGCGACGTGGTCGGCCTCGCTGCGTGCCTCCTCCACCGTCGTGGCGTAGGAATAAAGGTACGCGCCGAACGGGATGCCCAGCCGGGTGCATTCGTCGGCGTTGCGCCGCCACTGGGGGTCATCCTGCGCCCAGTTTTCCTCCTGGCCGTCCCACTCGCCGCCGAAGCCGCAGCGGATGATGGCAAAGTCGATGCCGGCAGCCTTGGCCTTTTCCCAGTCGATCTCGCCCTGGAACTTGGATACGTCCATGCCCTTGAGCACCGCGGCGGGCATGGCCCGGCCGCTTGTGTTGAAGTAGTAGCCCAGATCGTTCTTCTGCCAGGCCGCGGCGGGCGTGCCGAAGTCCGCCTCGGCGGGGCCTTTCTCCTCTGCCGAGCAGCGCACCAGCACCACCGACACAATGACCACGACCAGCAGGCAGAGCAAACACAGCCCCAGCACAAGGCGGCTGCGGCGGCGTTTGGCGCCGGGACGTTTCTTTTTCTTCGGCGGCGGAGGCGCGTCGGGGCGCGGGGCCGCTTGCCCGGCCTGCGGGGCGGGCGCAGCCGTCCGGGCAGGGCGGCGGTAGACTTTGCGTTCTTCTGGCACGGTGCGTTACCTCTCTTGGGCAGATTTTATGCTGTGGATAGATACTATTAGTGTAGCATTTTGTCGAAGAAATTACAATCGGAAACGCGGGATATTGGGGAATTTTTACAGAATAAAAAAGCGGCGGCCAGCTTCCTGACTGCCGTTCTTTGCCTTCCCCCTCGGGGACAGACTCCCCCGCAGGGTCGGATGAGGGCAAAGTTACCGGAATCGACCATTTTACGGGATGCCGCAAGAGCTCTGCTCGCATCAGTCAGCGGACGGGGCCGCTGACAGCTTCAGTCTCCGCGCTAAGAGCCGCCTCCGGCGGTTGCGCTTCGACACGCGCCTGCGGGCGCAGCCCCGCGGGGGAAGCACCCCAGCAGCGGCACCGCACACAGAAAGAGGTGCCCCAGCGGGGCACCCCAGCGTGTCGAAAAACCTCCCTCTGCGAGGGAGGTGCCCCGAAGGGGCGGAGGGAGAGAACCTTGCCATAGCCCGAAATATTTCGGACAGCCGTACAGTTCTCTCCCCCACCGCCTGCGGGCGGAGCCCCCTCGCAGAGGGGGCCAAGGGGTGAGCACACCTTTTTCGACAGTCTGAGGTGCCCCAGCGGGGCACCCTTTGTCATATCACGCATGATTTACTTTTTATCCTCTTCGGTCTCGGCGACGATGTAGATGGGGCGGTGCTTGACCTCCAGGTAGGTCTTGGCGAGGTACTCGCCCACAATGCCGGTGCAGAACAGCTGGACGCCGCTGCACAGCAGAATGATGCAGACCATGCTGGGCCAGCCGGAGGTCGGATCGCCGAACATCAGCGCGCGGACGACGACAAAGAGGATGCCGATGAACGCGAGGATGCAGAACAGCACGCCCGCCCCCGCCGCGATCAGCAGCGGCGTGGTCGAGAAGCCGACGATGCCCTCGATGGAGTACTTGAACAGGCCCCAGAAATTCCACTTGGTCGTACCGGCGACGCGCTCGATGTTCTCATAGTCGAACCACTTGGTCTTGAAGCCGACCCAGCTGAAAATGCCCTTGCTGAAGCGGTTGTACTCGGCCATGCTGAGCACAGCGTCGGTCATTTTGCGGCTCATTAAGCGGAAATCCCGCGCACCGTCGACAATTTCCGTATCGGACATCTTGTTGATGATCTGGTAGAACTTGCGGGCAAACCAGCTGCGCAGCGGCGGCTCGCCCTTGCGGGTCGTGCGGCGGGTGGCGGCGCAGTCGTACTCGCCGGTCAGCAGCGTGTCCAGCATCTGCGGCAGCAGCGCGGGCGGGTCCTGCAGATCGGCGTCCATCGTGGCGACGTAATCGCCCTTGGCGGCCTGTAAACCCGCGTAGATACCGGCCTCCTTGCCGAAGTTGCGGCTGAACGAGACATACCGCACGCGGGGGTCCTGCGCGTGCAGCGCACGCGCGACGCGCAGCGTGCCGTCGCGGGAGCCGTCGTCCACAAAGATAAACTCAAACTCCGCGCCGTGGCTGGCTTTCATCTCCGCCGCCACGCGGGAGGCTTCTTTATAAAAAAGCGGCATCGCTTCTTCTTCATTGTAACAGGGTACGATCAGACTGATGAGCATGGTGTGACCTGCTTTCGTCAAGAAATTTAGTATTTTTTATTATACCGTAGTTGACGGAGTTTGTAAACAGGGACTATTGAACCACGTGCGCTTTGTTAGGGGCGGCGAAATATTTGCATCGCAATAGCGGCAGCGTCATCGGAGGGGTCAAGACCCCTCCCTACAGTACCGCGTTCACAGGTGCTTTGTAGGGAGCGGTCTTGACCGCTCCGGGGAACTTTGCGGCAGCCGCCCACCAAAAAAGGCAGAGCCTTCGCTCTGCCTTAGAGTGCTTATAAAATTTTAGCCTTTGACCGCGATATTGACCAGCTTGCCCTTGACGTAAATCTCCTTGGCAATGGTCTTGCCGGCGATGGCTTCGGCTACGGCGGGCTCGGCCTTGGCGGCGGCGATGGCGTCCGCGTTCTCGATGGCGGCGGGCACCTTGATGCGGGCCTTGACCTTGCCGTTGACCTGCACGGCGATCTCAATCGTCTGCTCGACGCACTTGGCCTCATCGTAGGTCGGCCAGGCGTGGTAGGCCAGCTGCTCGGTGTGGCCCAGCTGCTGCCACAGCTCCTCGGTCATGTGGGGGGCAAACGGGTTCAGCAGCTGCAGCAGCAGCTCGTACTCGGCCTTGGTCGCACCCCCCTGATCGCTCAGCGCGTTGACGTAGATCATCAGCTGGGCAATGGCGGTGTTGGCCTTCAGCGCGTCAATGTCCTCGCCGACCTTCTTGATGGTGCGGTTGGCAACGGCCTCCAGCTCGGGGCGGACGCCCTCGCCGGGAACGAGCTTTTCGCTCATCGACCAGATCTTATCGAGGAAGCGCTTGCAGCCCTTGATGGAGGAGGTGTTCCACGGGGCGGCCTTCTCAAAGTCGCCGATGAACATCTCATACAGGCGCAGCGTGTCGGCGCCGTACTCGTTGACCACATCGTCGGGGTTGACGACGTTGCCGAGGGACTTGGACATCTTGACGATGGGGTGCTCGGCCATCTCGCCGTACTTCTCGACAAGGGCCTTGCGCGCGCCCTTCTCGTCGCCGTACTCGGCCAGCAGGCGCTTGCGCTCGGCATCGGGCTGGTTCTCAAAAGCATGGGGGTTCAGGCCCAGGATCATGCCGTGGGAGGTACGCTTCTGGTACGGCTCCTTGGTGGGCACAACGCCGATGTCATACAGGAACTTGTGCCAGAAACGGCTGTACAGCAGATGCAGGGTGGTGTGCTCCATGCCGCCGTTGTACCAGTCCACGGGGCTCCAATACTCGAGCGCCTCCTTGCTGGCGATGGCGTCGTGGTTCTTCGGGTCGCAGTAGCGCAGGAAGTACCAGCTCGAACCGGCCCACTGGGGCATGGTGTCGGTCTCGCGCTTGGCGGGGGCACCGCAGCAGGGGCAGGTCGTGCTGACCCACTCGGTATGGCGTGCCAGCGGGCTTTCGCCGTTCTCGCCCGGCTCAAAGTCCTTGATCTCGGGCAGGCGCAGGGGCAGCTCGCTCTCGGGCAGGGGCACCCAGCCGCACTTGTCGCAATAGACCATGGGGATAGGCTCGCCCCAGTAGCGCTGGCGGCTGAACACCCAGTCGCGCAGCTTGAAGTTGACCTGCTTGTGGCCCTTGCCGTTCTCCTCGAGCCAGGCGTACATCTTGTTCTTGGCGTCCTCAACGGACAGGCCGTTCAGGAAGTCGGAGTTGACGAGCGTGCCGGTGGCCACGTCGGTGAAGGCCTCCTTGTCGAGGTCGCTGGGCACAGTGCCCTTGACGACCTCGATGATGGGCAGGCCGAACTTTTTGGCAAACTCCCAGTCGCGGGTGTCGTGGGCGGGCACAGCCATGATGGCGCCGGTGCCGTAGGTTGCCAGGACGTAGTCTGAGATAAAGATGGGGATCTCCTTGCCGTTGACGGGGTTGATGCCCTTGACGCCCTCGACGACAACGCCGGTCTTTTCCTTGTTCAGCTCGGTGCGCTCGAAGTCAGACTTGCGGGCGGCCTCCTCCTGATAGGCGGCGACGGCGTCGGCGTTCCGGATAAGGCCCGCGTCGACCCACTTTTTGATGAAGGCGTGCTCGGGGCTGATGACCATGTAGGTCGCGCCGAACAGCGTGTCCGCGCGGGTGGTGTAGACCGTCAGGGTGTCGCCCGCGGTGGTGTCGAAGTTGATCTCGGCGCCGTGGCTGCGGCCGATCCAGTTGCGCTGCTGGGTCTTGACGCGGTCGATGTAATCGACGTCGTCCAGGTCGTTGATCAGGCGGTCTGCGTAGGCCGTGATCTTCAGCATCCACTGGCTCTTGTTCTTCTGGACAACGGGGCTGCCGCAGCGCTCACAGACGCCGTTCACGACCTCCTCGTTGGCCAGAACGACCTTGCAGCCGGTGCAGTAGTTGACGGTGGTCTCCTTCTTGTAGGCAAGGCCCTTCTTGAACAGCTGGATGAAGATCCACTGCGTCCACTTATAGTACTCGGGGTCGGTGGTGTTGATCTCGCGGTCCCAGTCAAAGGACAGGCCCAGCGCCTTGAGCTGGCTCTTGAAGCGGGCCACATTCTGGGCGGTGACGATCTCGGGGTTGATGTGGTTTTTCAGGGCGTAGTTCTCGGTAGGCAGGCCGAAGGCGTCCCAGCCCATGGGGTACAGGACGTTATAGCCGCACTGACGCTTTTTGCGCGCGACGATGTCCAGTGCGGTGTAGCTACGCGGATGGCCGACGTGCAGGCCCGCGGCGGACGGGTACGGGAACTCGACCAGCGCGTAGAATTTCGGCTTGGAATGGTCGATCTCGGCATGGAAGGTATCCTCGTCCTCCCAGACCTTCTGCCATTTGGCCTCAACTGTTTTAAAGTCGTATTTCATAAATTTCTCCCCACAGATAAATTTTTGATGGGTCGTAACCTTCTTAAAGCCTTCCCCCGAGGGGCTGCGCCCGCAGGCGCGTGTCGGAGCGCAACCGCCGAAGGCGGCTCTTAGCGCGTAGACTGAAGGTGGCCCCGCAGGGCCGGATGAGGGGCGCGTGTGCCGCCGCTGCCCGTTTATAGGCTGCCGCGGGAAAGTCTGCCCTCATCAGTCAGCGGTCGGGGCCGCTGACAGCTTCCCCCGAGGGGGAAGCCATTCCGCATTTTTACTGCTCGTTCTCGGGCTGCTCCGGCATCCACTCGCTGGCGGGCACAACCGTGGCGTCGGCCCAGAGGTGCTCGAGGTCGTAGTAGTCGTGGGCCTCCTGGGTAAAGACATGGACGATGACGCTGCCGTAGTCCAGCAGCACCCAGCGCTTGCCGTCATGGCCCTCGGTGCGCAGCACCTTGACGCCCTCGCGGTCCAGCTGGAACTCGGCCTCATCGGCCAGTGCGCCGACATGGGTGGTGGACATACCCGTGGCAATGACGAAATATTCGGTGACGGTGGTCAGGTCCTCCACGGCCAGAATGTGGACGTTGACGGCCTTCTTTGCGTCCAGCGCACGCGCCAGACGAATGGCAAGTTCTTTGCTTTGCATACGTGTTTCTCCTAGTGTAAGTTAAGCGGCAGGCTGGCTTTCGCTCTCGGTGGAATCGCTGCTGCTGTCCGCGGTGTCGGTGGACTCGGAATCAACATACTCCACCGTGTGCGAGCCGTCCAGATTCTGGTTCTGCTGGGCGTCTGCGGCCTCCTGGTTCAGCTGGCCCATATACTGCACGTTCGGGTCGGTTGCGGTGTAGCCGCTCAAATCAAAGCCCAGCACAGACGCATCGTCGCAGAGCTGCAGCTCACTGGCATCCACAAAGCCGGTATTCTCGCGGAAATACTGGTTCAGCAGGTCGGCGTCCTCCTGGCGGGCCGGGTAGACAACGGCCTGTCCGTTGTACTTTCCGGCCATCTTAATGGGCATCTGGCAGATCATGATCTTGCTGGAGTCGATCTTCAGCATACTGACCGCAAAGCTGACAAGCTGCGAGGCGCTCAAACTAGTCTCCATATAGTTCAGCACGGCGGGGGTCAGCTTGGCGACGTCCCAGATGTTGCCGATGCTCTTCAGGCGGCGGAACAGTGCCGAGTAGAACTGCCGCTGCATATTCAGGCGGCCAATGTCACCGTTGTTGTAGATGTGGCGGGTGCGCAGCAGGAACTCGCAGGCGTCGCCGTTCAGCGTCTGGTAGCCCTGATCCAGGTGGCTGCCTTTATAATCCATCTCCTGCGGGACGTACAGTTCAATGCCGCCGAAGGTGTCGACCAGCTGCACAAGCATTTCCAGGCGGATGGTCATATAGCCATCGATCGGCAGCTGGTACATATTCGAAACCTGCTCACACAGGGCTTTCATGTTCATGCTGTTGCTGTCGGCGGCCTGGGTCTTGGCAATATTGTTGATGCGGTAGTTGCCCGACACGCTGCGGTCGGTCGTGACCATCGTGTCGCGGGGGATCTGCAGCATCTTCATCTCGCCCGTCTCGTTGTTGAAATGGACGTAGAGGATCATATCGGTGTTGCCGTCATCGACGCCTGCATCATTGAGGTCGTCGCCCTCCTTCTGGGACGAGCGGTCGATGCCAACCATCAGGAAGTTCATCTCCTTGCCCTGAAACTCCTTGGGGGTGTTGATGAGCTGATCCAGCTTGATGTTGCCGCCCGCCGGGGTGATGGCCCCCATGATGAGCGCGAACGCACCGCCGAAGATCAGCGCGATGACCAGCAGCGTGATGAGCAGGATCTGCCACCAGCGGATCTTTTTCTTCTTTTTCCCATTTCCGCCCTTGCCGCTGCCGCCCTTTTTGCCGGACTTTCTGCCCTTTGCCTTGCGCGGGGCGTCGTCGTCATCGCGCGGGGGCTTGCGGCTGCCGCCATTGCCGCCTGCGGCGGTGCGGGGCTTATGGGCTGCGGGTTGCGGGGCATCCGCATGCTTTGTGCGGCGGGGCTGTGCGGCAGCCTCCTCCAGCCGGATGCCGCCGACGGGGGCCGCCTGCTGCACAGAGGCCTGCGCCTGGGGGCGCGGGGCGGACTGCTGCCCCTGCCGCGGGGCCGCGGGCTGCTCATACAGCTGGGCGGCGGCCTGCCGGGTGCGCTGCTCCGGCTCCGGCGGGCGGTTCACGGTGCGGCGGGGGCGCTGCACCTGAAACTGCAAGGTATCGCCGTATCTGCGCTCGGCAGCGGCGCGGTAGGCCATGGCCTGCCGCTGGGCGTAGGTCAGCTCACGGGGTCTTTCCGGTGCGGGCGCAGCCTGCTGGACAGGCTCCTGTACCGGCGGCTCGGGTGCGGGGGCAGGCTGCCCGGTCACAACGGGGCGCTGGCTGATATGCCGTCCCTGGGCCGTGCGCATGGGTTGCTGCACGGTGCGGCGGCGGGCATTCTGCTCGGCCAGCTGTTGGGCGCGGCGGCGGGCAGCCTCATACTGCTCCTGATCCAGCCCGCCCGATGCACTGCCGGTATACAGCTTACGCGGTTCGCTCATTACATTTCCTCCCTGCTCTGTGGAGTGTTTTTATTCAAGGTGTGCTTTTGCATACTCATAAGCGGCGACGCTTTCAGGGTCCAGCGAGCCGCCCTTTTCTTCCACAAAATCAATGCTGCGCTTGAGTGCGTCGCAAAGAGCCCGGTCCAGATCCTGCATTTCCAGCGCGCGCAGGTCGTCTACGCCGGGCCAGTCGCGCTCGGCGCTGGTCATATCGGCCAAATAGATAATCTTATCGAGCTTGGACATTTCCGGCTTGCCGGTAGTATGGCAGCGGATAGCAGACAAAATTTCCGGGTCGGTGATGCCCCATTGCGTTTCGGCCAGGATGGCGGCGGCGATGCCGTGCCAGACCGGCAACGGACGCGCGGGGGCATTTTCTGCTATTATAGCATTATCGGCAAAAATCTGCAACAACTCCTGCTTGGGCAGTTCCTTGGCGGAATCGTGCAAAATTGCCGCCATAGCGGCCTTTTCCGGGTCTGTGCCCCAGCGCCTGGCAAGTTTTACAGCCATTTTTTTTACATTTTTCGTGTGCGTCCAGCGCTTTTCGCTCAGGCGGGCCTTGACCAACTTCTTGGCTTCGGAGTAATCCATGGCAGTCCTTCCCCTCTCTTTTACAATTTTTGCATTGTGATGGCGGCAGCGTCCGCGGAGGGGTCAAGACCCCTCCCTACAGAGCAACATTTATGGCAGGCTTGTAGGGAGCGGTCTTGACCGCTCCGGGCAATTTTGCGGCTGCCGCAATGCTCCGCGGGACGCATATATGCGTCCCCTACAGTCTGCCGGAAGGTTCGCAGGGGCGGCTTTATCGCCCCTTTTCGGGTCATGCGTAGGGCTGGGTGTCCTCACCCCGCCTCGGCGGCCTGGGGGCAGGCCGCCCTACAGGCTCCCGTACAGCCGATGCTCCTTTATCACTGCCAGCACCTCCGGCGGCAGCACCTCCGTCCACTGCTCCTGCGGGATCTTCCCGCTGCGGATGTCGCTCGATGCGCAGGGGTAGCTCTCGGCGCGGGCAAAAAGGACGCGGCCCCCGGCCTTTTTCAGTTCTGCGGCGGCGGCGTGCAGGGCGGCCTCATCGGTGCCGGTGCGGCTCTCGACGACGAGGGCAGCCATTTTCAGCATATCCTGCCAGCGGTACCATTCCTGAAACGTCAGCAGCATATCGCTGCCGACGCAGAGGTACAGCGCGCCGTCCGGATCTTGGCCGCGCAGCCATTCCAGCGTGTGCACGGTGTAGCTGCGCCCGCCCCGGCGTATCTCCCAATCGCTGACCTGCACCGCCGGGGACAGCGCTGTAAAGCAGGCACACATCTGCAGGCGCAGCTCTGCCGGGGTGGCGCTGGCGTGCTTGTGGGGCGGCGTGCCCGCGGGCATAACGAGGGCGCGGTTCGGCTGTACCAGCGCCAGCGCGGCGCGCAGGTTGTTCATGTGGCCGTTATGGGGCGGGTCGAACGTCCCGCCGTAGAGCAGTGTTTTCATTTTGCCAGCACGGCGGTGTAGGCGCTTTCCTTTTTCTTCTGCTTGAACAGCACAAATTTGCGGCCAATGACCTGCACGCACTCGCAGTCCAGCGCCTCGCACAGGATGTCGGCGGCCTCGCGGGCGGAATATTCGCTGTTTTCCAGCACCTTTACTTTGATAAGCTCGCGTGCGGCGATGCAGTCGGCGATGCCCTGCTTGAGGGTGTCGTCGATCTCGCCCTTGCCGATCTGGTAAACGGGGTCCATCGTGTTCGCCGCGCTGCGCAGAGCCGCGCGCTGTTTGCTGGTTAAAGACATAGGGTTTCTCCTTTATAGTTATAGTATGTATCATATCGCGGTAGGGGTCGGGCATGCCCGGCCCCTACAAAGGCTTCCCCCGAGGGGGAAGCTGTCGCCCGCAGGCGACTGATGAGGGCAGAGTCCACGGCAGCTTCCCGTTCACGGGTACCCGCCGCAAGGCTGCCCCTCATCCGGCCTCGGGCGGGGCCTCGGCCACCTTCCCCCAAAGGGGAAGGCTTTTATCCCAAAAATTCGGGCAGCTTTTCTGCCAGCTTCTCCATCGCCCGGCCGCGATGGCTGATGGCGTCCTTCTCGTCGGGGGTGAGCTGGGCGTAGCTGCGGCGTTCGGTGTTCGGGCGCTTGCCGTCGGGTGCGCCGTACTCGTCGGGGATGAACAGCGGGTCATAGCCGAAGCCGTAGTCGCCGTTCTGCAATGTAAACGCAATGCGGCCCGGGCACTCGCCCTCGACCTCCAGTGCGCGTCCGTCCGGCAGCATGAAGCAGACCGCCGACACGAACTTTGCGCTGCGCTGTTCCTCCGGCACGTCGGCCAGCTCCCGCAGCAGCTTTGCGTTGTTCGCGTCGTCGTCGCCGTGATGCCCGGCGTAGCGGGCGCTGTAGACGCCGGGCGCACCGTGCAGCGCGTCGGTGCAGAGGCCGGAGTCATCGGCCACGGTGGGCAGGCCGCTGGCCTTGCAGAACGCCTCGGCCTTGATGCGGGCGTTCTCGGCAAATGTCGTGCCGGTTTCCTCGGGGTCAAGGTCTATCCCCAGCTCCCGCAGGCTCTTGACCTCATGGCCCATGCGTTCCAGAATGCGGCGCAATTCCTTCAGCTTGCCCGCGTTGTTGCTGGCGGCGCAAACGATCATGCTTCGCTCTCCCCTTCCTCTTTTTTTCCGTCCTTCTGCAGGGCGGATTCCGGCAGCAGGCTTTCGACGAAGGTCTGTGCGTCAAATTCCATCAGGTCGTCGATCTTCTCGCCGACGCCGATGAAGCGGATGGGCAGACCGAGGTTCTCCCACACAGAGACCGCGCAGCCGCCGCGGGGCGTGCCGTCGAGCTTGGTCAGCACCACGCCGGTGGCGTTGGCGGCCTTGCAGAACTCCTCGGCCTGGCTGATGGCGTTCTGGCCCGTGATGGCGTCGAGCACCAGCAGCACCTCAAGGCTCGCCTCGGGGCTGGCCTTCTTGACGCTGCGGGAGATTTTGGACAGCTCGTCCATCAGGCCCTTCTTGTTGTGCAGACGTCCGGCGGTGTCGGCAATGACCATGTCGTAGCCGCGGGCGTTGGCGCTCTTGACGGCGTCGAAGATGACCGCCGCCGGGTCCGCGCCCATGCCGGCCTGGACCAGCGGCACGTCGGCGCGCTCGGCCCAGAGCTCCAGCTGCTCACTGGCGGCGGCGCGGAAGGTATCGCCCGCTGCCAGCATGACGCGGCGGCCCTGCTTTTTGTACAGGCCGGCCAGCTTGGCAATCGTCGTGGTCTTGCCGACGCCGTTGACGCCGATGACCAGAATGACGGCGGGCTTGCCGTCCAGATCCATCGGGTAGCGGGGGGTCAGCTCCTGGCAGATGATGCCGCGCAGCGCGTCCAGCGCCTCCTGACCGGTTTTCAGGTGTTTTTCCTTGACCTCGTCTTGCAGCTCGTCCACCAGACGCACGGCGCAGGCAGGGCCGACGTCGGCCAGAATGAGCTGTTCCTCGAGCTGGTCGTACAGATCATCGTCGATCTGCGCGTTGGTCAGCGTATTGACGATGCTCTGGAAAAAGCCCGTGCGGGTCTTTTCCAGCCCGCGCTTGACCTTTTGCTGCTCCTGAAATTCCTCCTCGGAAATATCGCGTTTGAAAAAGTTGAAAAAGCCCATCGTGGCCCTCCTTACTTTTGATTTGCCGCCCCGCGGGTTTGTGTGGCTTCCCATTGGCGGGTGGTCGTATTTATGTGGCGGGCCGGGCATGCCCGGCCCCTACATGCCATCAGGTAATAAGGTCCGCGCTCACATTATCCAGATCCAAGCGCAAAATCTTCGACACGCCGTCCTCCTGCATCGTGACGCCGTAGAGGACGTCGGCGGCCTCCATCGTGCCGCGGCGGTGGGTGATGACAATGAACTGGGTGCGGTCCGTCATGCGGCGCAGATACTGCGCATAGCGCGCGACGTTTACGTCGTCCAGCGCGGCCTCGATCTCATCGAGGAAGCAGAACGGCGCGGGGTTGACGCGCAGGATGGCGAAATAGATCGAGATAGCGACCAGCGCCTGCTCGCCGCCGGAAAGCGCGGACAGGTTCTTGATGACCTTGCCCGGGGGCGAGACTTCAATTTCAATGCCGGATTCCAGCACGTTCGCTTCATCCGACAGGTACAGCCGCGCATGACCGCCGCCGAACAGCTCCTTGAAAATTTGCTGGAAGTTCGCGTTGATCTGCTTAAAGCTCGCCGTGAACAGCTCCTGCATCTCGCTGCACAGCTCGGCGATCATCTTCGTCAGCTCGGACTTTGCCTTTTCGACGTCGGTGACCTGCGCCTTCATGAAGTCATAGCGCTCCCTGACCTCTTTATATTCGTCAATCGCGCCGACGTTGACGTTGCCCAAGGCGCGGATCTTGCCGCGGACCTCGGTCACGCTGCGGCGCAGCTCGGTCAGGCTCTCAAACGGCACGCACTGGCTGCGGGCCTCGCTCTCGGTCAACTGGTATTCTTCCCACAGCTTGCTGTTGGTGTCGTTCAGTTCGGTCTCGGCGGCGGTGCGGCGCTCGGCCAGGCGGGCCATCTCGCCGCTCATCCGCTCGCGCTCGTCGGTCAGGGCGCGGTTGTCCTGCCCCAGCTTCGAGATCGCAGCCTCCTTTTCGAGGCGGGCCGCGTTGGCAGATCGAATCGTTTCCTCCGCGGCGGCAATTTTCTGCTGGTTGTCGCCGCGCACGCGCTCCATCTCGGCGATTTTCAGCGCGTTGGCCTCGATTTTTGCCTTGGCGGCCTCAATTGCCGTCTGCAGCTCGCGGGCGCGGGCGTCGGCCTCGCCGGTACGGCTCCGCAAGCCCTCCAGCGCGGCCTCATGCAGGCCGACGTCCTTCTCGTCCGCCAGGCGCTGCAGCTGCTTTTCGGACAGCTCACCGGTGATTTTTTCGCGTTCTGCCGTCAGGCTGCCCGTGCTCTCGCCCAAGGCGGCCAGCTCGGCGGTGTACTGCGCCAGCTCGGCCTCGGCGTCGGTCCGGGCCTTCTCGGCCTCGGTGCGCGCGGTCTCGTTCCGGGTCACGGCGGCCTGCTGGGCGGCGATCTCGGCCTCGATGCTCCGGGCCGTCTCGTCGTACTGGGCGGCGGCCTTCGTCAGGCGCTCGAGCTCGAGGTTCGCGCGGACGTGCTCCGTCGCGGCGTTCATGCCCTCGCCCTCGGCACCGGCCAGCTGGGCCGAGAGGTTGTCCACCTCGGCCTTGCGGGCGGCCAATTCCTTTTCCGCCTCGGTGCGTTTCTGCTCGAGCTTCGTCAGCTTGCTGCGCAGCTCGTCCAGCTCCTGCTTGCGGCTGAACACGCCGACGCTGCGGGCGGTGGAGCCGCCGGTGAACGAGCCGCCCGCGTTGATGACCTGGCCGTCCAGCGTGACGATGCGGTTCCGGTAGCCGAGGTTCCGCGCCACGGCGGACGCCTCGGTCAGGTCCTCGACCACGATGATGCGGCCCAGCAGATTGTCGATGATATGCTGATATTTCGGGTCTGTCCTGACCAGGTCGGCGGCGACCTCCGCCGTGCCGGTCAGGCGGCCCGTGAAGCGGGAGCCCTGCACGGTGTCCAGCGGCAAAAACGTAGCGCGGCCTGCGCGCTCGTCCTTCAAAAAGCCGATGGCGGCGCGGGCACAGCCCTGGTCCTCGACGACGATGTTCTGCAGCGCAAAGCCGAGCGCTGTCTCAATGGCGGTCTCGTAGCCCTTTTCGACGGTGATGATGCCCGCCACGGGGCCGATGATGCCCCGCAGCCGCCCGCCGCCCGCCGCCCGCATGACGGCCTTGACGCTCTGCTGGTAACCGTCCATGTTGCGCTCCAGATCTTCCAGAATGTGGATGCGCTGGGCGGCGGCGGACCTTTCTCGGTCCGCCTTCTGCAGGTTGTCGGCAGCCTCGGCCTGCTGACGGCGGCGGCTGTCCAATTTCAGCTTCAGGCCCGCCTTGATGTTGTCGTTGCGGGTCACGGCCTCCTCGGCGTCCTTAAAGCGGCGCTCGGCGCGGCGGCGTTCCTCGTCGGTGGCGGCGGCGCCGGCTTTCAGCTCCTCGGCCTGGCGCTGTGCCTCGGCCAGGCGGTTGGCAGCAGCCTCCCCCGCCGCCTGCGCCGACGCGGCGCTGACCCTGGCGGCGGTGGCGGTGTCCTGCAGGCGGGCCATGGCGGCGTCAATGACGTCGCGGCGCTCGCCGCTGGCGGCGGCCTTTTCCTCAAGGGCACGCAGGGCCTCGCGCAGCTCGGCCACGCGGGCGTCCAGCCCGGCCATGCCGCTTTTCAGCGTCTCGATGGCGGCGCGGTGGTCCGCGGCCTCGCGCTCGATGCTCTCGCGGCCCTGTCCGGCGCGCTCCAATTCGGACGCAGCCTCGTCGATGCGGAACCGGCTGTGCTCGCTCTCGTTTTTCAGGACGGCGATCTCGCTCTCGCTGCCGGCGTTTGCCTCGGTGATGGCGCGGATGTCGGCGTTGGCCTGCTCGACGGCCAGCATCAGCTGCTGGGCCTCGGCACGCAGGGACGCGCTTTTTTCGTCAAACTCGTCCAGCTGGCGGCTCAGGCGGTCATAGTCGGCCTGGGCGGCCTCGTACTTGCGCTGCTGGTCGCGCAGCGAGTCGTTGGCGCGGCGGATGGCATCGACCCAGAGTGTGATCTCCAGCGTCTTGCGCCTCTCGCTCAATTCCAGAAACTGCTGGGCCTTCTCGCTGTCGCGTTTCAGGGGGCCGACGCGCTTTTCCAGCTCACCCAGAATGTCCCGCAGGCGCTCTAAGTTGCCCTCGGCGGCGTCCAGGCGGCGCTCGGCCTCGTTTTTGCGGTAGCGGTACTTGGCGATGCCGGACGCTTCCTCAAAAATTTCGCGGCGCTCCGCTGATTTTGCACCGACGATCTCGGCAATGCGGCCCTGCCCGACGATGGCATAGCCGTCGCGGCCAATGCCGGTGTCGAGCAGCAGCTCGTACACGTCCTTTAAGCGGACGTTCTGGCCGTTGATGGAGTATTCACTCTCGCCGCTGCGGTAGTACCGGCGGCCGATCGTGACCTGGTCGGCGTCCATGTCCAGACCGTGGTCGCTGTTGTCGATGGTCAGCGCGACGGAGGCATAGCCCATGGCACCGCGGGACTGGGTGCCGCCGAAGATGACGTCCTCCATCTTGCCGCTGCCGCGCAGCTGCTTGGAGCTGGTCTCGCCCAGCACCCAGCGGATGGAGTCGGAGATGTTCGACTTGCCCGAGCCGTTCGGCCCGACAACGCCGGTAATGCCCTCGCCGATCTCGATCTTTGTCTTATCGGGGAAGGATTTGAAGCCTTGGATTTCCAGTTCTTTCAGGCGCATTCCATGGGTACCTTTCAAAATTCTTAAAATGGTCGTAGGGGCCGGGCATGCCCGGCCCTCAACCTCGCCTTATGTACCCGTAAACGGGTCGCGATTTTTATGCCGCGGGCCGGGCATGCCCGGCCCCTACAGCCGCGGCGGCATGGGGGCATGCCGCCCTACAATTTCATTGCAATTTTTCCAGCGCCACCTTTGCTGCGTGCTGCTCGGCGGCTTTTTTGCTGCGGCCACGGCCCTCGGCCAGCAGCTCGCCGTTGCGCCAGACGCAGACCGTAAACTGCTTGTTGTGGTCGGGGCCGGTCTCGCCGGTGACCTCATATTTCAGCACGGCAGACGGGTCCTGCTGGACGACCTCCTGCAGACGGGTCTTGTAGTCGTCCTCGGCAGTCTTGCCCTCGGTGATGAAGGGCAGGATGAAATTGCGCGCGGCCTCCATGCCGCCGTCCAGATACAGCGCGGCAATGACCGCCTCGAACGCATCGGAGACAACGCTCGGGCGGCTGCGTCCGCCGCCAAGGTCCTCGCCGTGGCCAAGGCGCAGATACTCACCCAGCTGAATTTCCTGTGCGAACTGGAACAGTGCATCCTCGCTGACGAGGCTGGCGCGCATACGGGTCAGCTCGCCCTCGGGGCGGCCCGACTGGTGGAACAGGTAGTCCGCTACAACGACGGACAACACGCTGTCGCCCAGAAATTCCAGCCGCTCGTTGTGGGTCGTGGCGACCTTGCTCTCGTTGGCATAGCTGGTATGGGTCAGCGCAATGCGCAGCAGCGCAGGATTTTTGAATGTATAGTGCAGGACCTCCTGCAGTTCTTCCGGTTTGTGAGCCATATTCTTTCACCTTTCCGGCTAGTCCGTAGGGGTCGGGCATACCCGGCCCTCAACCTTATCTCGATTGCCCTTTTACGGGCGGTATTTTTTATGCCGCGGGCCGGACATGTCCGGCCCCTACAGGGCAGCTTTCCTTTTACCTTTTAAGCGTCTGCTTCTTCCGCCTGCTTCGCTACTTCTGCCAGCGCCTTCTCCATCGTGCCGCACAGGTCGTTGGCGACGCAGAGCTTGGCCTGACGGATGGCGTTCTTGATGCCCTTGGCGTGGCTGGAACCGTGCGCCTTGATGACCGGCTTCGCGGCGCCCAGCAGCGGTGCGCCGCCGACCTCCTCGGAGTCCATCATACGTTTCAGCTCGCCCAGACCGCCCTTGATGCCCAGATAGCTGAGCTTGGTGATCAGGTTCTGCAAGAAGATTTTTTTCAGCATCCCCAGCAGCGTTTTGGCGACGCCCTCGGTCAATTTCAGCACGACGTTGCCGACAAAGCCGTCGCAGACGACGACGTCCACGTCACCGTCCATGATGTAGCGCGGCTCGATGTTGCCCGCAAAGTGGATGCAGGGGTTTGCCTTCAGCAGCTTGTGGGCCTCGCGGTAGGTCGGCGTGCCCTTCGTGTCCTCCGCGCCGTTGTTGACAAGCGCGACCTTTGGCGTTTCGCGGCCCATGACCTTCTCGGCGTAGACGCTGCCCATCGTGCCGAAGGCGTTCAGCATTTCGGGGCGGCACTCGACGTTCGCACCGCAGTCCAGCAGCAGGAAATTCTGCTTAGCGCCGGGCATCGGGGTGGCCAGCGCCGGGCGCTTGACACCCTTGACCGTGCGCACGATGAGACTGGTGCCGACGTGCAGCGCACCGGTGGAGCCGGCACTGACAAAGGCATCGGCCTCGCCGTTCTTCAGCATGGTCAGACCCTTCACAAGGCTGGAATCCTTTTTGTGGCGCACGGCCTTGACCGGGTCATCGTGCATGTCGATGGTCTCGGTGCAGTTGAGGATTTCAAACGGTGCAAGGTCGATTTTATTCTCTTTTGCGCAGTCGCGGATGGCTTTTTCCTCACCCAGCAGCACCAGCTCCATGCCGTCGCCGAACTCCGCCGCAGCCTGGCTCACGCCCTGCAAAACGCACAGCGGGGCGTTGTCGCCGCCCATGGCATCCACTAAAATTTTCATGCTTCGTACTCCTTTACCCACGCCTGCATGGCGTCCTGCGCGGCCTGCGAAAGCGCCATGTAGCGCTCCCGCTTGTCGCGGATGCCGTTGATCTCCTCGGTGCGGGGCAGGATGCCCATGTTCGCACCCATCGGCTGGAAGTCCTTGTTCGGCGTCGTGATGTAGTCCAGCAGCGCGCCGCACATCGTTGCCGCCGGGGGCGGCGGCAGCTCGCGGCCCTTGAGCCGTGCAAGCATCTGGTGCGCCGCCAGCAAGCCGGACGCCGCGCTCTCCATATAGCCCTCAAAGCCGGTGATCTGCCCTGCAAAAAACACGTTGGGATGTTCTTTCAAGAACTGCTGCTTCGTCAAAACTTTCGGGCTCTCCAAAAAGGTGTTGCGGTGCATGACGCCGTACCGCACAAATTCGGCGTGCTCCAGGCCGGGGATCATGCTGAACACCCGTTTCTGTTCGCCCCATTTCAGGTTGGTCTGGAAGCCGACGAGGTTATAGAGCGTGCGGGCCGTGTTCTCGGCGCGCAGCTGGACGGCGGCCCAGGGGCGGTGGCCGGTGCGCGGGTCGCGCAGACCGACGGGGCGCAGGGGGCCGAATCGGATCGTATCCGCGCCGCGGGCGGCCATGACCTCAATCGGCATACAGCCCTCGTAGACGGTCAGGTCGCCGTCAAAGTCGTGGAGCGGCGCGCGCTCGGCGGCAATGAGCGCCGCGTGGAACGCCTCGTATTCCTCTTTATTGAACGGGCAGTTCAGGTAGTCCGCCTCGCCGCGGCCATAGCGGGACGCGGCAAAAACCTTGTCATAGTCAAGGCTCTCGGCGGTCACGATGGGCGCGACAGCGTCATAAAAGCTCAGCCGATGGTCGCCGGTCAGCGCGGCGACAGCCTGTGCCAGTGCGCCCTCGGTCAGCGGGCCGCTGGCGACGAGCACGGGTGCGCTCTCGTCCAGCGCCGTGACCTCCTCGCGCCGGACTGTAATGTTGGGGTGGTTTTCCACCATTTCGGTCACAGCGGCGGAAAACACATCGCGGTCCACGGCCAGCGCACCGCCCGCCGCCACGCGGGCGGTCTCGGCGGCGTCCAACAGATGGCTGCCCATCATCTTCATCTCAATTTTCAAAAGGCCCGACGCGGAGTCGGGGCGCTCGGCCTTGAGCGAGTTGGAGCAGATCAACTCCGCGAAGCCCGCGCTTTTATGGGCCGGGGAATATTTTGCGGGCTTCTGCTCGTACAGCTCGACCTGCACGCCGCGGTTCGCCAGCCAAAGCGCCGCCTCGCAGCCGGCCAGACCGGCACCGATGATTTTCACTTGCATAGTTTCTCCGTAACGTCTCTGTTTTCCGCAGGTTGTAGGGGCGGATACGCGCATCCGCCCGCAAGTCGGCAGCCTGTCCGCGGGTCGATGCAGGCATCGACCCCTACAGAAGTGCCGAAAGCGGTCATTTCTTCTCAATCGCCTTCACAAACCCGCACCCCTCTTTGGCGCAGTAGAGCTGGCCCTTCTTTTTAAAGAGGGTGCTGCCGCACTGGGGGCACTTTTCGGGCACCGGCTCGTCCCAGGTCATATAGTTGCACTTGGGGTAGTTGCTGCAGCCGTAGTAGACGCGGCCCTTGGCGCTCTTGCGCACCAGCATGTGGCCGCCGTCCAGCGGGCAGAGGCCGCCCGTGTCCTTGACCAGCGGGTGAGCGTTGCGGCACTCCGGGAAGCCCGAGCACGCCACAAACTTGCCGTAGCGGCCAGATTTGATGACCATGGGCCGCCCGCATTTTTCGCAGATCTCATCCGTGGGGATGTCCTCGACCTTGATGCGCTTGCCCTCCATGTTCTTCTCGGCCTGCTCCAGGCTCTTTTCAAAACCCTGGTAAAAGTCGTCGATGGTCTTGACCCAGTCCGCCTGGCCGGCTTCGACAACGTCGAGCTTTTTCTCCATGTCAGCGCTGAATTTCACGTTGACGATGTCGGGGAACTGCTCCATCATGACCGTGTTGACGGCCTGGCCGAGCGGGGTGGTTTTCAGCTTCTTCTGGTCCTTCTCCACATAGCCGCGGTCCACGATGGTCGTGATGATGGGCGCATAGGTGGACGGGCGTCCGATGCCGTTTTCCTCCAGCGCGTGGATCAGCGTGGCCTCGGTGTAAAGCGGCGGCGGCTGGGTGAACTTCTGGTCCGCCGTCAGCTTTTTGAGTTTGAGGGTCTGGCCCTCCTCCAGCGGGGGCAGGGCGGTCTCCTTCTTTTTGGTGTCGTCGGTGGATTCCTCGTACAGCGCGGTGAAGCCGTCGAACGAGACGCGGAAGCCCGACGCACGGAACAGGTAGTCCCCTGCCGTGATGGACGCGGAGACGGTGTCCTGAATGCAGTCGGCCATCTGGCTGGCCATAAAGCGGCTCCAGATCAGGCGGTAGAGCTTTGCGGTGTCGCCGCTGATGCTCTGCTCGACCTCGTCGGGGGTCAGCTCGGGCATAGACGGGCGGATGGCCTCGTGGGCGTCCTGCGCGGCGGTGGCGGAGCGGCTTTTCCACTTGCGGGCAGTCTTGCAGACGTAGTTGTCGCCCCAGCGCTCCGCAATAAAGGTCTTGGCCGCGGCCTGGGCCTCGGCGGCAATGCGCAGCGAGTCGGTACGCATATAGGTGATAAGACCCACCGTGCCGTGTCCCGCAATGTCCATGCCTTCATACAGCGTCTGGGCGGCGCGCATCGTGCGGGTGGCCGAGAAGCCGAACGCGCGGCTCGCGTCCTGCTGTAAGGTGGACGTGATGAAGGGCGGCGAGGGCTGGCGGCGGCGCTTGCCCTTTTCGATCTTCGTGATGGTATAGTCCCTGCCGTCCAGCGCGGCCAGAATGCCGTCGGCCTGCTGCTTATTGGTGACGGTCAGCTTTTTGCCGTCGGCGGTGGCGGCCAGGCGGGCCGTGAACTCGCCCTTCTCGCCCTGCGGGTTCAGCAGCGCGTCGATGTTCCAGTATTCGTCGGGCTTGAAGTTTTCAATTTCCAGCTCACGGTCCCGGATCAGCCGCACGGCCACGCTCTGCACGCGGCCCGCGGACAGGCCACGGCGGATCTTCTTCCACAGGAACGGGCTCAATTTGTAGCCGACCAGACGGTCCAGCTCACGCCGGGCCTGCTGGGCGTTGAAGAGGTCGATATTGATGGCGCGCGGGTGGGCCATGCCCTCCTTGACGCCCTTCTTCGTGATCTCGTCAAAGGTCACGCGGTTGGGTGCGCTGGGGTCCAGCCCCAGAATGTTTGCCAGATGCCAGCTGATGGCCTCGCCCTCGCGGTCCGGGTCGGTTGCCAGCAGGACGCCGTCGCACTTTTTGGCCTCGGCCTTCAGCTCCTTGACAAGCTTCTGCTTGCCCTTGATGGTGATATATTTCGGTGTATAGCCATTTTCGACATCAATGCCCAGCGTGCTGGCGGGCAGGTCGCGCACATGGCCCATACTGGCCGTGACCTTGTAGCCGCGGCCCAGATACTTGCCAATGGTCTTGGCCTTGGCAGGGGATTCCACGATGACTAATTTTGGCATAAGTTACCTCAATGTTTAAATTTAGATGACACGCATACTTCCGAGCGTTGCCTGTAGGGGCGAACATTGTTCGCCCGCCAGCTTATCGCCGCCACAAACGCCCCGGGTCGTCGAGGACGCCGACCCCTACAGCCGTAGGGGCGGATTCCATATCCGCCAGGGCACCTTGCCACTGCCTTCATCTATTATCCTGCAATATATCTTCTCCCCGGCTGCGCCTGGGCTCCGCCCATCAGCTCCAGCTCGGTACACGCCGCCAGCACCCGTCCGGCGGGCAGGCCTGCGGCGGCGCACAGGGCGTCGATGCTTTGGGGCGTGGGCTTTAACACGGCGTAGACGGCCTGCGCATCGGCGCTGACCGTGGCCGGGTCAAACCGCTGCTGCGCCGGGGCGGCGGTCTCCGCGCCAATACCCAGTATATCCAGCGCGTCCGCGGCTTTGCAGAGCGGCTCGGCGCGGTGGGTGCGCAGCAGCTCGTTTGTGCCCTCGCTCAAAGCGCTGTAGATGCTGCCCGGCACGGCCAGCACGGGGCGGCCCAGCCGCTCTGCGTGGCCGACGGTGTTCAGCGTGCCGCTGCGGGTGCGGGCCTCGGCGACGCAGAGCGCCTCGCTCTGCGCGGCAATGAGCCGGTTGCGGGCCAGAAAAGTGCCCGTCGTGCGCCCGCTGTAGCCGGGCGGATACTCGCTACAGACCGCGCCGCCGCCCTTCTCAATGGCGGTGCGCAGCTTCGCGTTGGAGGCCGGGTAGGTCTTGTCGATGGCCGTGCCCAGAAAGGCAACCGTCGGCACATCAGCCTGCACGGCGGCGCGGTGTGCCTCGCTGTCCAGCCCGTCGGCCAGGCCGCTGACGAGCACGACGCCCGCCCGCGCCATCGCCAGTGACAGGTCAAACGCGGCCTGCCGCCCGTAGGTGCTGGGCCGCCGCGTGCCCACCATGCCCGCGTACCGCCGCCCGTTCAGGCAGGCGATGTCGCCGGTCACGTAGAGCGCAAGCGGCAGGTCGGGCAGGTCCCGCAAACGGTCCGGGTATACGCCCTCGTCGGGCGTCAGCACGTCGATGCCCGACAGCAGGCAGTGGTCGAGCCGTTCCTCATAATCAAAGGGCGTCGTGTCCCGCAGCTGTGCCAGCGCGTGGGGCGTCAGGCAGGCGGGCGGGGCCTCGGTCCCGGCACGCAGGGCGTCGTACAGCTCCGCCGGGTCGGGGTAGAGCGTCAGCAGCTCCTGCGCATATTGGCAGCCCGAGCCGACGGCATCCGCCAGCCAGAGCCAGGCAAGTGTTTTGTCCATGGTTGCCGACGCCTCCCCCTACGCCTGTATCTGCGTTTTCACACACCCCTGAAATGCCACAGCAGCACGCTGCCCGCCACTGCCGCGTTCAAACTCTCGACGCGGTCTGTCATCGGGATGCGGACGGCCATGTCGCAGGCCTCGACGGTCCTGTCCGTCAGGCCCTGCCCCTCGCTGCCGATGACGACGCACAGCCCGCCCGGGAAATCGTTCCCGGCCTCGTCCAGCGGACGCGAACGGTAGAGCGCCGTCGCCAGCGTCCTCCCCCCGCGGGCCCGCCACGCCGCCAGCGCGGCGGGCAGCACGTCGCCGCGCAGCCCCCGCAGCCGCCCCCCCCCCCCC
>ENA-OQKP01000646-OQKP01000646.1-human-gut-metagenome-genome-assembly--contig:-NODE-646-length-25081-cov-5.691673_pt1 | contig 25081 bp, 23 predicted proteins | sample MGYA00242780_ERZ504802 | MGnify/ENA primary metagenome ERZ504802 (study PRJEB26092, sample SAMD00036406) | human gut metagenome | host: Homo sapiens | study: EMG produced TPA metagenomics assembly of... | reverse complement strand
GTGCGCGCCCAGGTCTCGCCAACGAAAAGTCAGCCTGAAATTTCTGACCTCCCTTCCTCGTTATTTACCCTCAGAATCTTTCCATCAGCTGTTATTGTGCAAGACTGTCAACTGCTGCTTTTGCATGCTCTACAAACAGCTGCTGGATCGGCTCTAATTCGCCTAAACCTCTTACAAGGCAATTTACTTCATAACCAGCTTCTTCAAATGTGGTCTTCCAGGAACCTTCTTCATCGCCTGCCATATCATTGTTTGCATGGTCACCTGCAACGATCATCAAAGGCTCTAATACAACTTTCTTATAGGAACCTTCTTTAACCTTTGCTAATACATCATCCAGACTTGGGGTTGCTTCTACTGTACCTACATAATAATGATCAAAACCTGCTTCTGTAAGCATATCCTGCATCTTCGCATATACCTTGTTGGAATCAGCCTCTGTACCATGTCCCATGAAGCAGATAGCAGTTTCGCCGTCATCATATTCCTTAGTTGCATCTGTGATTGCCTGGATCACTGCCTTAAAATCATCATCAGAAGTAAGCAGCGGCTCTCCTACAGCTACCTGATCAAATGAATCTGCATTTTCTGCAATCTCATTTACCAGATCTGTATACTCCAGACCATTCATCAGATGAGTTGGCTGGATCACCAGTGTCTTCACGCCGTTTTTAACTGCACGGTCAAGAGCTTCTGTCACATTATCAATGGCAACATTATCTCTCTTCTTTACATGATCAATGATGATCTGGCTGGTAAAACCTCTTCTTACAGAAAAATCAGGTTCTGACTTTTCAATGGCATCTTCAATAGCACCAATGGTTAAACGGCGGCTGTCATTAAAACTGGTTCCAAAGCTTACTACTAAAAGTTCTTTTTCACCGATCTCATCCTGATTTCTTGTGTTATCCAATGCTGCATCTCCTGTATCGTAGTTTTCCTCATCCTCTTCTTCAGCAGTTGTTTCCTCTTCTTTGGTCTCTTCTGCTGTGGTTTCTTCCTTTGTTTCCTGGACGGTTGTCTCTTCTGCGGAAGCTGCGGTTGTCTCCTTTGGGCTTCCTGAGCATCCAGCTACGGTACCTGCAGCTACTGCTGCCGCTGCGAAAAGCAGCATTGCTTTTTTCAACTTCATTTTCATTTTCCTCCTTGTCCTAAGACACATATGTAATATGTATCGAACCGGGAATATCCCCGGCAGGGCGCAGGAATCCATCTTTCTGTTGTGAGTCAGAAATCCTGAAAATATTCTCCGGCAAAAACTGCCTCAGACACTTTTCAAGGACCGGCACGATCAATGACTCGTGACCCGGAATGAACTTCTCCTGTACCAACAAATGGCAGGTTTCCTGGCTTGCTGCTTTCCACATATAAAACTGCCTTCCCGGATTTCCAGTGGCGGACCTTCCTTATTTCTATCCTCATTTTATATGCGCTGATCTGTAACGAATAGCCATTTACAGATCTAATTACAGCTTACAGTGACGAGATCGCGCAGGTTCTTCCCCTGCTTCCCTTTTACCCTTTTATAAACAGATTCCGCTGTTGCTGACAGCAGATACACTTATAAATGGCACCATTTGCTCTTAACTCGATATAACGCTATCCTAACACCGAACCATTTAAAAAGCAATGGAAATTTATTATTCCTCTACACCCAGGAGCAGATCAGGCTCATATTGCCTGCAAAATGGCAGCTTCCAAAACCCGCAGGAATAATAAAATGATCTCCTTTGCGGATTTCTTTCTCATTTATGGTTCCTTCTCCCTCTATCACACTGACATTTACAAAACCAGCCTTAAAACTATGCTCCCAGTTTCCATGGATATCGTATTTCTCTACTGTATAATAAGGGCATGTCTCCAGATGTTCCAGATCTGCTCCCTCTGTATGAGTGACGCTTCTCTGGTCTTTTTCCGGCTGGAACGGGGTTTTTATCACATCCAGACTCTGTTTTACATGTAGTTCTCTTAACTTTCCATTCCATTTCCGGTCATAATCGTAAACGCGGTATGTAATATCACTGGACTGCTGTGTTTCTAAGATCACAGTGCCCCCTTTGATGGCATGGACACAGCCCGGGTTGATCTGATAAAAATCACCTTTTTTTACAGGAACTTCCCGGATCAGGTCTTTCCATCGTTTTTCTTCTACCATCTGCTTTAATTCTTCTTTGTTTTTTGCATAATGACCAATAACAATGGTTGTTCCCGGCTCACAGTCTAAAATATACCAGCACTCCGTTTTTCCCAGAGAACCATTTTCATGTTCCTTTGCATAAATATTATCCGGATGTACCTGAATGCTTAAATCTGACCTGGCATCAATGATCTTGATCAGAAGTGGAAATTCTTTTCCATACTTTCCATCTTCATTTCCAAAAAGCTCCGGATGATCTGTCCACAATTTCGATAAATGTTCCCCTTTATAGGTTCCCTGTGCAATCTGGCAGTCTCCATTTTTATGAGCTCCGATGCCCCAGCATTCTCCCGTACTGTCACCTGGTATCTCATATCCGAAATCTTCCCTAAGCTTTTTTCCTCCCCAGACAGCTTCCTTGAAAACTGGTTTCATAAACAGTAATTCACCCATATGTATACATCCTTTCGTTATTTGTCTGATTTATTTAAAAGTTACAGTTCAGCCTTGCGAAGATTTAGGGTTAAAAGTACGTTGAAAACTTGTTTTCATAAGTGCTTTTGGCGCTAAATCTTCATAAGGCAGACGCCCAAAGCTTCTTGTCCGCTGCAAGCGGGCAAGAAGATGCAAGGCTGAACTGTAACATTTAAAAGAATTCCTCCACAGGAACCGGTTTGCCGAAATAATATCCCTGGGCATAATCGCAGCCCAGACTATACAGCATTTCTGCCTGTCCTTTCGTTTCGATCCCTTCAGAGATCACTTTAATGTCCAATGCTTTTGCCATATTGATGATCAGACGGATCACTTCTCTGTGGCGCGGATCTGTAATATCTGCTGTAACAAACTGGCGGTTCAGTTTCAGGTAATCAACCGGCATGTTGGCAACCATTGCAAGAGAAGATTCACCTGTTCCGAAATCATCCATTTCAATCAGAAAACCTTCTTTTTGAAGATTGACCAGTACCCCGGAAATAACAGCTGCATCTTCCACATAAAATTCCCTGTTTTCTATCTAATTTTGAAAAATATTCCGGGTTCGCTTCCTTTTCACACTGAAAAGAAGTTTCTACCAGATCTTTAAACTCTTTTTCATATTCCAGCCATAACAAGCTCATTTTCTATGTCCCCTTTCTGTGCAGCCGCTTGCTTTTGTTGTATTGTGAGCATCCGTATTTACGCTTTGCTTTTATATTAACACATTCATAACATACAGACAATAGAACTCATTACAAAAAAACTGCCGCAAAACAGTTTTCTATTCTGCGACAGTTTTTATTTTCATGTTTTCTGTTGATTAGAACAGTCCCGGGAACAATGTAGCCGGAATAGCCAGCCAGAAGTTCGGGAAGATTACTAACAGCAGCAGTACTGCGATAGAGGATAAGAAATAAGGAAGAGTTCCCTTAAATGCATCCTCAATGGTAATACCACTGATAGAAGAAGCGATCAGCAGGCACAGACCATAAGGTGGAGTTACCAGACCAAGAGCCAGAGTAACAACGATGATCAGGCCAAGGATGATCGGGCTTACGCCTAAAGAAGTAGCTGCAGGAAGGATGATCGGAACGAACAGGATCATCGCCGGAACAGCATCCATGAAAGTACCCACAAACATAAAGAATGCAACTACTACAAGGAGGAATACCAGTCTTCCGCCTGGCATGTTAGCGAAGAAGTTCTGTACAACTACATTCAGCTGATAGTAAGCTAATAACTCGCCTAATGCGTTTGCTGTAGCTAAAGCGAACAGAGACAGAGAAGACAGCTTCATAGTCTCGATCAGGATACGAGGCAGGTTCTTAACCTTGATTGTTTTATAGAAGAAGATACCAACCAATAATGCATACATACATGCAAATGCTGCAGACTCAGTAGGAGTAAACAGACCGCTGACAATACCACCGATCAGGATGATAGGAGTAAGCAGTGCTGGCAGAGACTGGAACGTTCTGCGGCATACTTCCTTAAACGGAACTCTCTCACACTTAGGGAAGTTCTTTCTCTTGGAATAATATTTAATAACTGCCATCATAGCCAGACCAAGTAAGATACCAGGAACCAGACCTGACATGAACAGCGCACCTGTACTTACGTTAGCAATACCTGCGTAAACGACCATGGTGATACTTGGAGGGATAATGGAACCTAATGTAGAAGATGCTGCGGTAACGCCAACAGATGTTCCTTTGTCATATCCCTGCTTCTCCATTGCAGGAATAAAGATCTTACCAACACCAGCAGTATCTGCCTGGGAAGAACCGGAGATACCAGCGAAGATCATGGATACAAGTACGTTTGAATAAGCAAGACCACCGCGAAGGTGTCCAACTAAAGAGTTACAGCAGTCGATCAGCTTTTCAGTGATCTCACCTTCGTTCATAAGGTTTGCTGCAAGGATAAACAGCGGAACAGCTAACAGTGTAAAGCTGTTCAGACCATTAAACATTTTCTGGAATACAACTAAATTTGGAATCTGTCCCAGAGATGCGATACCGGTAAAAGATACAACACCAAGTGCGAATGAAATCGGCACACCAATGGCAACAAAAGCGATAAACATTACTACTAATAAAACACCCATTACTTGTTGTCTCCTTTCGTAACAGCACCGATTTCTTCAATGATCTGCGCGATCAGGTAAATAGCTGAGGTTACACCACAGATTGGAAGGCAGGTCCATGTAGGTCCACGCTTAAAGGACGGAATATTGGTCCAGGTATAGTTCCAGAACTTCTGTGTTAATTTATAACCATAATAAGCCATTAATACAGCAAACACCAGCATAATAAGAGAGATGATGATTGCTAATATGCTCTTAATTTTCTCGTTTTTCAGCATATCGCTGACGGAAGTAAACGCAAAGTGACGTTTTTCATAAACCATAGCTCCTGCGCCCATAAATACAGCCCAGATAAAGGAATACATAGATACGTCCTCAGTCCAGGTTGCTGCGATGCCGATGTAACGAGAGAGCATCTGGAATACTACTGTAAGAAGGAAGATGCAAAGGAAAAATCCTCCTACAGCAATCTGGATCTTCTGCATCCATTCAATTGCTTTCTTCATAATGTGTTCTCCTTTCAGGAAATCTTAACACCATATTAACACTCTTTTAAACCTAACATCAGCCATCCAGTCGCCCAGATGGCTGATATCCTCCGGATCAGGAATATCTGATCCATTTAATTTTGTTTGTTTCTTAAATCTTAACCCGTTTTGCTTACAGATTATTCTGCTGCTGCACGGATCATCTCTAACTCTTCGGTCATGTTGTTATCAGCTGCGAACTTATCCTGGATTGGAAGAGCCAGTGCCTTGAATGCGTCGATATCAACATCTTCAAAGTTGGTAACTTCTGCGCCATCAGCGATAACTTTCTCTTTGGACTCTTTGAACATACGGTAAACTACCTGACGCTCTTCTTCGGTACAAGCCTTAACAGCTTCATCGATCCAGCCCTTCTGCTCATCAGTCAGACCATCATAGAAATCGCCGTTCATCAGTAACAGACGAGTGGTGTAGTCATGATGTGTTTCAGAGATGTAGTGACCGTTTGGAGTCTTGTGATGCTCTTTTAACATAAAGCTGGTGTAGTCATTCTCAGCGGAATCAACAACGCCCTGCTGTAATGCCTGGTATAATTCGCCCCATGCTACAGATGTTGGGATAGCGCCGCAAGCCTTCCAGAAGTCCTGCTGTACCTGAGAAGACTGAGTACGGATTGTCATACCCTTTAAATCATCTGGCTTGGTAACTGGCTTTTTGCCATAGTAATCACGAACAGAGGAGCTCCAGTAAGCCATGATACGGAAGTTGTTTCCAGTCTTTTCCTTAACAACTTCTTTCATCTTGTCACCGAATTCGCCATCTAAGCACTTCTCCCAGTGATCAAAGCTGTTGAACAGATATTCCAGTGAGAAGATATCTACTTCCGGAACACCGATAGCGGTCATGAAACCTGGGGAAGCAACTACCATAGATGCAGCGCCCATTTCCAGTTTCTCGATCAGCTCGTTCTCGTTCTCGCCTAAGGTTCCCTTATGTACAGTTACAGCGATCTTTCCGCCGGAAACATCCTCAACTACCTCTTTGAACTTGTCCATACCATAGGAATATGGGTTGTCTAAAGAAGTCTGGTTGGAAGCGATGATCAGATTTAACTCTGGAGTTACATCTGATTTTGCTGCCTCTGTTGTCTCTTCTTTTGCATCGCCTGCTGCTGCGGTTGTCTCACTTGCTGCAGCTGCTGCAGTTGTCTCTGCTGGCTTGGAAGATCCACATCCAGCTAATGATGAAACCATCATAACGCCTGCCAGTACTAATGCTAACCTTTTTTTCATACTTCTACTTCCTTCTCTCTTTTATTTTTACAGTCACTTGCGTGTCTGCAAATCTCAATTTCATACACAATTTTAACAAAATTCTAACCTGTTTTCAAGGTTTTTTGTGTGATTTTTTCTTTGCAATCGGTTGTGTTAAGAATCTATAAAAATACTATCATATTTTTTTTCGAATAGCAACTGGTTTTATACAATAAAATCGCACAAAATACAACTCCGATATTTGTATATGATTAACAAAGGTTGTATACAAGTTAAAAAGCTATTGGGAAATATACTTACTATTTTTTCCCAATAGCTTTGTTTATTTTGACATTTTTAAATTTTAATAGTTTTTTTATAATTATCCGTCGATCCCGGCCCGTTTTCTGTATGCACGCCATTGATTTTCAAAAAAATAATCCACTTCCGGGATCGGACGCACCGGACGTCTGGATGAAACCGGCTCTCCATCTTTTAAAACAACTTCCTGCACTTCTTTTCCATGGGTTTTCTGATCCAGCTTGCAGCGGTAAAGTTCTCCAAAAGGTTCGCAGCCTTTAAATCCTGGCAATTCCCCCTGGGGATCTGTATACAATGCGGATCCTCTGCTGGCGCCTCCTGCTTTTGCGTAATCCAACATAGCAAAAAGATAGACCTTCTGGGAAAGAAGCATATCATACAGCTTATAAAATAAAGCAAGCTGCGAAACCTCCGGCTTCCTTACTTTTCTCTGAAAATCCCTTATATCCTCTGATGTTTCCCTGAACGCTTCTTCCATCTGTGACCGACTGCGGATCATACCGGCTGCAGCACTCATACGTTTGGAAGCTTTCAGCCACAAAGCCGCCGGTGACTGGTTTCCATTTGCATTTTCAGAAAGGCTGATCCTCTCAAAAGCTTCTTTTCTCAGCTTTTCCCGGATCTTTTCTTCCTTTGGATCCCTTTCTGTTTTTTCTGCCTCATACATTTTCTTTAAGCGGATCCCCTCTGCCGCGCGGACAGCACCTACCTGTCCTGCATTTAATGCAGTTCCGCCGGGGCGGGTCACCCCATGGCTTGCACACACCTCGCCTGCCGCATACAGACCGGATATGCCTGTTTCCCACCCGCTGTCAGCAGAAAGGCCGCCGTTGTTATGCTGGGCACATACTGCGATCTCCAGGCGTTCTTTATAAAGATCTACATTGTAATCCTTATAGAAATGGATTGCAGGCTCATTCATATGCTTTAAACGTTCAATGGGAGTTCCAAAGCATGCGCCTGCCTGTTTTAAATATTCAAAAGCCTCCGGGAGCAAAGATGCGTAGGGCAATGCTTCACTTTCTTTCCGTTTTCCCGGATTGATCCTGTAATCTAAAAATACTCTGCGTCCTTTTATGACGGTTTCCTGATATACCAGAAGGTCGATCACCGAAGAGCCGCCAAATACCTTATTTACATCAAAAGGCCACTGATATCCTTTCAGAAAAACCATGGAAAGCAGATCCGGCAGTTCCTTAAAGTATTCTAAAAGAAACTCCTTTTCATCGTTTCCTTCCTGATCAGTAGAAATAAAAGCTGGAAGCACCTGCATATAAGTACCGCTTACATTCCATCTGGGATTTAAAGACGCCATCCCAAACTGCCATTCTGTGAGATTTTTTCCCGCAGCTCCCGCTTCAAATGCCATACCGGAAGATCCTGTCTGGGAAACCGGATAAACACTGTCATGATACATTCCAGCCGGACCGCCTGTAGCCAGGATCACATTTTCGCACCAGATCAGTACATAAGAAGATTCCTCTTTCGCCGTTTTATCCAGGCAGAGTACCCCTTTTATCTTTCCTTCAAAGGTAAGCAGTCTGATAACCTGCATCTGGTCCAAGATCTGGATTTTCTTTTCTTTTACCACTTTTTCCAAGGCTTCTGTCATCAATTTTGAAGTGTAAGGATCTGCACTGGTGGCTCTTCTTCCACGGTCATGGTCTGTTTTGTATCCCATAAATTCTCCCTGCTCCGTACATGGAAAAGGAACTCCCAATTCTGCAAGGGCAAAAAAACAACGTGCTGAAAGAGCTGCCTCACACAAAGCCTGGTCTCCATCTACACACTGGCCTGCAAACAGGTCTTCTGCCATATTTCCCACACTGTCCGGATCTTTTCCGGATAAAGTCAGCTTATAATAGGTCTGCTTATCAGAACCTGTATTTCTGGACGTACCTGCATTGATATTTTCCGTTACGACTGCCAGGCTGCGTTCCCCGTTCTGGTACAGTCTTAAAGCAGACTGAAAACCTGCCGCTCCGCTTCCGATGACCACCTGTGCTATCGTTTGCTCCTTCAGTTTCATTTTTAATCCCTCCTCTACAGTCTTTTTATGTGAAAGCCACCATCTACATCCACGTAATTTCCTGTGGTATAAAGCACACGGTCAGAGCAGAAAAAGGCGATCATCTCTGCCACATCTTCTGCTTTTCCCCAACGTGCAATAGGAAATACACCATCTCTGATCATCTTATCATATTTTTCAGTAACAACGCTAGTCATATCTGTGGCGATTACTCCCGGCCGCACTTCATTGACCAGAATGCCCTCCTGTGCCAGCCGGTCTGCAAACAATGTGGTCAGCATGGAAACAGCTGCTTTGGAAACACAGTACTCTCCCCTGGATGTTGAAGAAACCTCTGCGGAACATGAACCCACATTTACAATATGTCCTCTGCTTTGAAAAAGCTGCTCCTGTTTTATCATCTGTCTGGCAGCCAGCTGGGTAAGAAACATGGTACCTTTGGCATTGATCCCAACAACGCGGTCAAAGCTTTCCTCTGTCATTTCCAGCAGATCCTTTCTCTCTTTTGGCGCAACCCCGGCATTATTTACCAGGATGTCCACTCTTCCAAATCGTTCCACTGTCTCCCGGATCAGACGTTCTCTGTCTTCTCCACAGTCCAGGGATCCTCTTACATAATGCCAGCTGATCCCCGCCTGGGTCAATGCTTCCAGTGCTTCTTTATAACGTTCTTTTTCTCCTGTTGCAAAAAGGACTACCTGGCAGCCATCCATTCCCAGTTTCTTTGCTGCTGCATATCCGATTCCACGGCTTGCTCCTGTTATAATTGCTGTTTTTTTCATTTTTCCCTCTGTTTCTGACTCATGTATTCGTCTTATCCTCTGAAATTAGCCGGCTGATTTCTTTTAATTTCCAGAAATTCTTTATAAAAAGGCATAAAGGTTTTGGAATCCCGGATCACACAGCCTGTAGGCTTATGAGCACGGATCAGATCACCGCATTTTCCGCAGGTCATGCACACCCTTTTCGGATCAATGCGGCCATTTTTAATGATCTCATTGGCATACTCAGGATCTGCAAACGCCATTCTTCCAAAGAGCATACCATCACAGAATCCTTCCTCTACTGCACCGGCTGTATACAGATCTGCAAACTGTCTTAAATAAGTAGGTGCAGAACCAAAAATAACCATCTCAGGAACTGCCTTTTTCACTTCTCCGATTCCCTCGATCATACGGCCAATACCTGTAAATGGATGTTCATCCGGCTCATATTTTCCCATATCAAAAGGTCTTGTTACATGGGTAGTCGCATAAGGATTTCCCATGGTCAGATTCATCATCCGGATCCCATAATCCTCATAAAGCTCTTTTACCAGGCGGACAGGCTCTTTCAGATCCGGCACCAGCCCGTTTCCTTCTGAAGCTCCAAATCCCCATGGATATTCATATCCATCATAAATTCCCAGACGGCAGGTTACCTGAAAATTTTCATCCTCCCACACTTTTGCTGCATTAATGCCGTTTTTTAACAATCTGGTACGGTTTTCATAACTTCCGCCATATTGTCCCGGACGATCATAAGCAGACAGAAGCTCTGCCAGAAGATAGCCATGACATGATTTAATATCCACTGCGTCAAAACCTGCTTTTTTCGCCAGAAGTGCTGCTTTTCCAAAACTTTCTTCCAGACTTTTCAAATAATCATCTGTAACTATGCAGGAATCATCTGCTGCCCGGTACTGCTCCAGCTGAGGATGACGATAAGCGATCATTGGCGCCGGATGATTATCTGGATTTGAATAGCGGCCGCTGTGGTTTGCCTGCATGATCCGATACGGCTCAAACCCATTTGCCTTACGGCCCGCTTCTTTGATCTTTTCATTCATCCTCTTATAGTTTTCCACATTTTCTTCCGTAAGAAGAAGCTGTGTTTTGGAAGAACGGCCTTCCGACACAATGGAAATAGCTTCAAACCAGATCAAGGCGCTTCCGCCAACTGCCTCATTTACATATCTGCGGATAGTATAATCCGAAGGTGAACCATCTTCTAACGAATCAGCTCCCTCCATAGGCGCAATCCCCAGGCGATTGCGAAAAGTAATATTTCCTGCTTTCAGTGGGGTTTTTAAAATATCTGTAGTAGAAGCAAAAGGCAGATATACATTCAATTCTTCTGCCCGTTTTTTTACTTCTTCCAGCGTTTTATAATAAAATTTTTCCTGTGACATAAAATCTATTCCTTTCCCGATGCTTTCCTGAACTGGCTTGGAGACATTCCCACGTACTTTTTAAACAATTTGGAAAAATGGTTAAAATCTGTATAGCCGCATTCCACCGCTATTTCTGATACAGAACTGGCCGTTCCTGCTAAAAGTGCCTTGGCACGGCTCATGCGAAGGGAGATCACATAATCCATGGGGCTGTAACCCGTTTCTGCTTTAAATACATGAGCAATGTAATGTTTATTTAAGAAAAACGTTTCTGCCAGTTTTGTGACAGAAATCTCTTCCGTATAGTGGTGATCCAGATAATTCAATACTTTGTAAGCAATGGCTGCACTGGCATCCATACGAACAGAAGACAATATTTCTTCACATTCCCTGAAAATAGTAATAAACATACGTCTTAGATCTGCGCCAATATACATTTCCCAGTAAGGTCTTTTTTCCCTGTATTCTTTTTCCAGTTCCTGTATCACATCATATATGTAATTCCAAATAGGATCTGTAAGGGCAAGTAAGTGAGAAAAATTCTCAGGTCTTTTAATAAAGATAGAAATAAGTTCCGGCGCATTGATCTCTTTCTGGAAAAACAGCGGATTAATCTGGATAATATAACGTTCATAGGGATATTCCAATACCTTTAGCGTATGTTCCTCCAAACTGTTTAAAAGGATCATTCCCCCTTTTGATACCTCATACTGCTTTTCACCTACCTGATAAAGAATCTTTCCTTTCAGTAAAAATACCACCTGATAGGTATGCTCATAATGAGGTTCTAACTGATAACAGCATGAACTATACCTGTGTTCCATCCAGAAATCTTCCATAAAATACCGCCTCTCCTTGCCCTTGATCCACTAAAGATACCTACGCCCCATTTTATCAGATATCTTACAAAATGAAATGGAAAAATAAAGTTGCCAGCAATACATTCGCCAGAATTGCAAAGGGCTGCGCCGCACCATAACCAGCAGTAGGCTCTTCCGACTCAGTAGAACTAATGGCAGCTCCCAGTCCAGGTGCAGAAGTACAGCCTCCTGCAATTGCACCACTTAAAATAATCCAGTTCAGTTTGAAAATATAGTGACCGATCAGGAAGCTTACCAGCACGGCAATTGCCTCTACAAAAACAGCTGCAATGGCCAGTGAAAGACCTGAACCCATTAACGACATAATTACATCATAGCCATAGCGAAGTCCTACTACTGCCATAAAAAATGTCAGTCCCATCTGATACATAATCCCTAAGCTTTTATCTTCCATACGGAAATTTACCGGTCCGATCTGCCCCACATAACTTAAGATCAAAGCAGCCAGCAGCACACTGCCTGCTGCACCTAAGGAAAAGTTGCCTAATCCGCCTAAGGGAATGGTAATACTTCCAATGACAATACCAATGATAGCTACAAAAGAAAGGATCATAAAATTCAACGGCTGCGGTTTCACTTTCTTTTCACCGGTCATATTTTCTGCCAGTTCCTTCTGATATTTCTCCTTTTCTTTCTCCATATCAATGCGGAATATTTTGGGAAGAATCGTTTCCATCACAACGATCACAAGGACACCGATAGGAAATGCCACCGTGTAACCAAGACTTATGGAAGAAGCCGCTGCTTCTTTGTAAGCTGCCACCTGCTCATCACTTAAAGATGGGGTGTTTTCTACTGTTAATTCTCCTGAAGGTTCGATCTTTAACAGCATTTTTTCTTTATCTTCTGCAGAATATTCTTCATATAATTTCTGATAATCCACCTGACCTGCAGCATCCAGGGCAGTTCCGTATCCAGGTGTAGTTGTCATGGCACCTGCATACATACCAATCGTTTCAAACGGGGTAATGGCGTCATTTCCTGAAAGAACCATTCCATAAAGAACACAGGCTGCGATCAGTGAAACTACAGGAATGGAAATACCGATCACCACAAATTTGCCGCCGTATTTTTTGAATATAGCTCCAATGCTTCCTCCCACCTTCATTCCAATTGCAACAAGAAAAAGAAGCAGAAAGAAGGTAAAGAAAGCCTGTGCCACTACTCCTGTAGAAAGAATTCTTTTTGCTGTGCTGTAATATGCCTGACCTTCTTCTACTGTGTGAGCCCACTTTGTTACAAAATAGCCGATCACAATACCGGTAAAAATACCGCCAGAAACTCCCAGTGAAAAACTGCCGATCTTAATTTTTCCAATAAGCAATCCTGTAGCGATCGCAAGAAACATTAAAAAAAACTGATTCGTTAATACTGAATTAACCATTGCTGACATTTGATTCCCTCCAAATCATTAAGCATTTCTCATCTTTTACACATGAAAGATACGTTCCGCATTTTTATAAAGGATCGCCTCTTTTTCGTCTGCAGACAGCCCCAGACTGTCAATGCATTTTAACGTCCTGTCAATATAGCCTGGTCCTTTTTCCGGATCAAACGGCATGTCAGAAGCAAATAGCAGATGCTCTTTTCCAAAAAAGTCCAGTCCGCAGCGAATAGCTGAAGCTGAGCCAAAAGAAGCTGTATCTGCATAAAACTTCTTAAATGTATCTGACGGATTTCCTTTCATCCTGGTTTTCGTCAGTTTTTCTTTTAATTCCGGAGCTGTCCTTCCGCCATACATCTTCAGACCATTTTCGATGCGTCCTGCCAGCATAGGGATCATAGCACCTACATGATGGGTGACGATCTTTAACTGAGGAAAATCCTCAAAGATACCTGAAAATGCCAGACGGCACATGGCTACTGTTGTCTGATAAGGCCAGCCGATGAGAAACCACAATTCATATTTAGAGCAATCTTCCGTTGGGAACTCTGGAACCTTCTGACCACCAACCGGATGGATCAGGACCGGAAGGTCCAGTTTCTCACAAGTTTCATAAATGGGCCAGAACTTTTCCTGATCAATGGCTTCTCCGTTCATATGCGTATAGATCTGGATTCCTTTTGCCCCCATATCCTTGCATCGTTTGATCTCATCTACAGACGCAGCCACATTGTTAAATGGAATGCCTCCGATAAATCCGCAGTAACGATCCGGATCACTGTCTGTGATCTTCTTGATCTCATCATTTCCGATCGCTGCTAACTTTGGTGACTTGTCCGGTCCTGCAAACAGTTCTACTGGAGGTGATACAATATTAGGGATCTGCTTATATCCCTCAAATCCTTCCATCACCTGTTTTCTGTACTCCATATCGGACATAGCCTGCATTTTCAAAGCACGTATAAACATGTGAGACTGATTTGGTGATTCATTCATGGCCAGTTCTGCATACTTCTGCGGCATTAAATGACAAAAAACATCAATTGACTTCATACTTTTTTTCTCCTCTTCGTTTTTCTAAATTATAACGTTAAGGTGCCTTCCCATTCTGGTATATTTTTGCGGTAAATCTGGTGTTTTCTGTCCTTTTTTGTTCAAACTGACTGTTTTTATTAACTTCCGCATCGTTGGCACAAAAAAGAGACCTGCATATTTTCATACACAATGGTCTCTTTCCAGCTATCTGTTTTATTGTTGCAGCTCAGTCTTTTTTGCTATTTCTTCAAACCATAATGATCTGCCAGCTTCTGCAGTGCAGGCAGCGCTCTGTGGATCATCTCATTGGATACACAGTATGCCATACGGACATATCCAGGACAGCCAAAGCTGGTTGCCGGTACGATAAGAAGGTTAAACTTCTTTGCAGCTGCAGAAAATTCTGCGTCATCTCCTGTAGGTGCTTTCACCAGCATGTAAAATGCGCCTTCCGGCTTTACACACTCAAATCCCATATCTTTCATGGATTCATACAGCAGTTTACGGTTTCTGTCATAAAATGCTACATCTGTCTTTACATCCAGACAGTCAGCTACAACCAGCTGGAATAAAGACGGCGCATTGATATAACCGATACAGCGGTTTGCCACTACCAGAGCATTGATCATGGTATCATATTCTGCGATCTGACGGCTGACAGCCATATAGCCGATACGCTCACCAGACAGTGACAAAGACTTACTAAAGGAGTAAACTACGATACAGTTTTTAATATAATCCGGTGCAAATGGAAGTTCACAGCCATCGTATACCAGCTCACGGTAAGGTTCATCAGAAAGCACATAAATAGGATGTCCGATACGTTCTTCTGCTTTTTCCAGCATTTTCTGTAAACGGATCAGAGTCTCTTTATTGTATACAACACCGGATGGATTATTAGGGTTATTAATGATCACAGCCTTGGTACGCTCTGTAATGTACTTGTCAGCTTCTTCTACGTTCAGCTGGAAAGTCTCATAATCAGCCGGAACTACCTTTAAGTTTCCGCCGAAATTCATAACATAGCTGTTGTACTCGCCAAAGAAAGGAGCAAAGCAAAGAACTTCATCTTCCTGCTCTAACAGGCAGCGCAGTACGCAGTTGATGCCGCCGGCAGCGCCTACCGTCATGATAATGTCTTCTTTTGTAAAAGAAGAATTGTATTTTTTATTTAAGTTTTCTGCTACTTTTTCTCTTACCTCAGGATAACCCGCATTTGGCATATAGCAGTGTACAAAATTGGCATTTCTGTTTTCCAGAATATCATAAATGCTCTTTTTTACCTGTTCCGGTACTGGAGCTGCCGGATTTCCAAGACTGAAATCATATACGTTTTCAGCACCAACGACCTTTGCCAGCTCTATGCCTTCCTCAAACAGTTTTCTTATGGTTGAACTTCCTGCTACCAGTTTCTGCATATTTTTTGAAAGAACCATCTCTCTACCTCCTACAGCAAGATGCCTTTATCCCCTTGTGAAGTCTGCACCGCTGTTCCTTTTTCATTATCAAAAAGTGTAACACAAGAAGTTTACCAGTGCAATGATTTTAACAATTTTTTATTTGACAATTTAAAGTTATAAAGTGTTTGTAAGGCCGAACCGGGTTACCAGCAGAAATTTGCCTTACCTGTATCAAGTATGGTATACTGATGGATATATAGAAAATTGATACCAGCAACAGGAGGTTTCCTCTTTTATGAGCACAGATTCTTCTCTTTATATCACTGGCCGTGAGGTGGCAGTACCTGATATGTTAAATGCCCGTGACCGGCGTTTTGCCATCCAGCAGGAGCTGATCCGCACCCATCATGCCACTGTCATTTCTTTTACACTGAATATACCGGGACCAGTCAAAGTCTTTCCTTTAGGTGAGATGACCTTTGAGGAAGGGATCCGCCTGATTGATTCCCAGCTTCATGCCTGGAAGATCCAGGTCCTTGAAAAACGGACTATCCGGGACTTTACGGGAAATGAGCAGTTCTGGTCTGTAAAAGGAAATGACCTTTTTATCAAAGAAACACTTTGTCTGTTAGAAGACAGTTTATCCTTTGGCCGTCTTTTTGACATTGACGTGATCCATACCGATGGAACTAAGGTTTCCCGCACAGAACTTGGATTTCCAGGGCGCAAATGCCTTCTTTGCAGCAATGATGCCTTTGTATGCAGCCGTTCCCGCACCCATACAGTCAAAGAACTGTTAGATAAAGCATGCCAGTTAATGAAAGATTATTTTGAAGAAAAACAGGCAAAAATGCTTTCTTCTCTTTCTATGCAGGCTCTTCTCTATGAAGTAAGCGTCACCCCAAAGCCTGGACTGGTAGACCGGAATAATACAGGCGCACATAAAGACATGGATATCTTCACCTTTGAAGCCAGCGCTGTTTCCTTAAACCACTATTTTGAAAAATTTGCCCTTTGCGGCATGGAAAAAGAACATGAAAACGGGCATGAACCATTTTCCCGTATTTTTGCAAGACTGCGCTCCTTAGGCATCCAGGCAGAAGCTGCCATGATGGCAGCTACCAAAGGGGTTAATACCCACAAAGGACTGATTTTCTCCCTGGCGATCATGAACTGCTCTCTTGGGTATATGTACGCAAATCATATCCCTTATTCTCCGGATACGCTCCTTTCTGTCAACCAGAAACTGGTAGCTGATGTTTTGGAAGATTTTAAAGATATTACCACAGAAAATGCACATACCAGCGGGGAACGTTTCTATGCACTCTACGGTATGAAGGGAGCCAGAGGAGAAGCGCTTTCCGGCTATAAAACTGTATTAAAAACAGCTCTTCCCATTTTAAAGAAAGAGCTGTCAAAGGGTCGTTCTGTGAATGATGCCGGTGTGATCACCTTACTGTATATGATTGCCTTTTCTGAAGATACGAATATTGTAAACCGGTCTTCCTACCAGGAAATGAAAGATCTGCAGAATCACATCCGCAAAGTCTTAAAAGAAAAAGAACTCCATACGGAAGAGCTGATCCCTTATGCCGCCAGTCTGGATAAAGAGCTGATCCGCAAAAATATCAGCCCAGGCGGAAGTGCGGATCTTCTGGCACTGACTTATTTTATCTGGCTGTATGAACAGTCTGTAAAAGATCCGCAATAAATATCTTCTGACTTTTGTAACAATCTGCGTTCAAAACCGTTTACAGCCGTGCAGCCTTGTATCTGAATCTTCACAAGGCTGCACGGCTGCATTGTTTGTTACAGTTTTATGCTCAGGTTCTTTACTTTCTGGCTAAGTTTTTCTGCATAATCCCGGTTCAGCCGGATAAATATCTTACGTTCTTCTTCTGTCCAGCTTTCATAGATCTCATTTTCAACAGCGATCAGTTTAAAAACGGTTTCATCCATCCGCCTCTGCCCTTCGTCAGTTACATGTACACAGGTATTTCTCCCTTCTCCTGCTGTCAGATACAGAAATCCTTCCCGCTCCATTTTTTTAATAGCTGAATTTACCGTTGATCTTGTCATCCAGGTTTCTTTATACAGTGTACTTTGTAAACACATATGGTCATGAGCTGCAAGTACATATAAAATATCTAATTCACTGTCAGAAAGTCCCAGTTTTAAAGCAGCTTCGTGATATCCGTTATCGATCCGTCCTAAAATCTCATTAAATTCTTTAAAATCTATTTTCATCCTCTGTGGCTCCCTTATACATAGTGATAAATATCTTTCTTCTTAACATAAAAGAAAACAGACAACAGGCAGGCAAAGATCTCGGCGATCGCCACAGCACTCCAGATGCCATTTGCTCCAAAGAACACAGGAAGTACCAGCACAGCGATCATTTCAAATACCAGCGTTCTTCCAAAAGAGATCAATGCAGAAGTCAGTCCATCATTTAAAGCAGTAAAGAAGGAAGATGCAAAAATATTAAAGCCGGAGAAAAGGAAAGACAGGGCGGATATGGAAAATGCATGAGCGGCAACCGCCAGCAGTTCCTTATTATATCCCACAAAAATGGCTGACAAAGGTCTGGCAAACAGCTCTGCTATTCCTGTAAGGGCTAAGCTGAATATCAGGATCAGGCAGATACTTTTCCTTAAAAGACCTTTTAATTCCTCCCGGTTTCCTGCACCATAATGATACCCTATGATCGGTGCGCTGCCAATGGAATATCCTAAAAAAACAGAAACAAATATAAAATTCACATACATGATAATGCCATAGATCGTTACACCATCTGTTCCCATGATCTTCATCAGCTGCCAGTTATAAACCATCGTCACCAGGGACATGGAGATATTGGTCATAAATTCAGAAGAACCATTTGCACATGTTTTTAAAAGATTTTGCAGCTCAAAGCGGGTCTTTCCAAGATGCAGCCTGCTTTTATTGGGCAATATGAAATAAAGCAATGGGATCAGTCCTCCGATGTTCTGGCTGATAGCTGTTGCCAGCGCTGCTCCTTCTACCCCCATTTTTAGTCCGGCGATCAGGAAAGCATCCAGAAACATATTGGTAAGGCCCGCAGCTACTGTAATATAAAGTCCAAAATGCGGACGTTCTGCTGTTACCAGAAAACTTTGAAATACATTTTGAAGCATAAAGGGAACTAACGCCAAAAGGACGATCCGGCCATAACGGACACAGATGGAAAGCAAAGTTTCATCCGCTCCTAACAGGATGCACACCGGTTTCAGTGCCAGAATACCTCCCACTGTAAGGACCAGTCCCACTGCGATCACCACATATACAAGCATGGAAAATATTTCATTGGCTCTTTTTATATGCCCCATTCCCAGAGTGCAGGCTACCAGCGCACTGCCGCCGGTTCCTACCATAAAACCAATGGCACCAAGGATCATTAAAAAAGGCATGATCAGATTCACAGCTGCAAAAGACTGAGAACCTACAAAGTTTGATACAAATACTCCGTCTACTACCCCATAAATTGATGTAAACATCATCATGACCATAGAAGGAAAGGTAAAGCGAAGAAGCTTCCCGTAATTAAAATGTTCTGATAACTGGATATTCATTTAAAATTTCCTTTCAAAAAAATAATGTACGAAATCGTACTATGTAGTCTAGTACGATTTCGTACATTTGTCAATCAGATTTACATTTAATTATAAACATTCAGCCTTGCATCGTTACTGCTCATACATTGCATGCCCAGAAACGGCTTTTTTATTTCCACACTTCTTCTGCGATCTCTTTTACTAATTTTAATTTCGCCCACTGCTCTTCTTCTGTCAGCTTATTGCCGATCTCACAGGAAGCAAAGCCGCACTGCGGACTTAAATATAAACGATCCAGAGGAACGTATTTTGCTGCCTCATAGATTCTTGCGATCACATCTTCTTTCTTTTCCAGAACAGGTGATTTAGTTGTAACAAGGCCCAGGACCACTTTCTTATCACCGGAAACTTTCGCCAGAGGAGCAAAACCGCCGGATCTTTCATCATCATACTCCAGATAATATGCATTTACGTTTTCTTCGCCAAATAACAGGTCTGCCACCCCGTCATAGGCACCGGAGCTGAAGAAAGTAGAGTGATAGTTACCCCTGCATACATGGGTATTGATCACCAGATCTGCTGGAGCCTGTGCTGCCACTTCATTGTTCAGCTGAAGAATCAGTGCCTTGTAATCCTCTAATGCCTGTCCCTTTCTGCCAGTTAATGCAACTGCCAGTTTTGGGTTTACCATGCCGCCCCATACACAATCATCAAACTGGAGGTTGCGGCAGCCTGCGGCGTAGATCTCATTTACAAATTCAACATATGCTTTAATCACATCTTTTGCAAACGCTTCTTCCGTTCCGTAAATATCCAGTGTAGTCTTTAAAAGTTGGGCACCTGTAAAATATGCATAAAACTGTCCTGGAGAAGGGATGGTCTGTTTTGCTGCTGTATTTTCATCTTCTAATGCTTTTACAAATTTAAAATGTTCTACAAACGGGTGATCCTTTACGGAAATCTTTCCTACCATATAGGTATCATCGATCATAGCAGCTTCTCCATCAAAAGTAGTATTTCCATCTACTGTCTTTTTATGTTCGATTCCCTGAAATCCCCACATAAAATCAAGGTGCCAGGTAGATCTGCGGAACTCACCGTCTGTGATCACATGATATCCCAGCTTTTTGATCTTTCCTACCAGATCGCGGATACAGTCATCTTCCACTGCTGTCAGCTGCTCTTTTGTGATTTTTCCTTCTTCAAAGCTCTTTCTAGCTGTTTTTAATGCTTCTGGTCTTAAAAAGCTTCCTACAAAATCATATCGAAAAGGTGTTCTTAAATCTGCCATTTTTTCTATCCTCCAGCCTATCTCTTATTTACTTTGGCGCCTTACGAAGGATATTTTAACAGTCCTTGCTTTTTTTGAAAAATACTTTCTTTTTTTAATTATCCATAGTTTCATTCTATGGATAAATACTTTTTCAATGCTTCAATATAAGTATCAGCGTATCGGCTGAGAAGCACATTTTTCTTTTTTACCAGTCCTATGTGCATCTGACAATCCATTTCCAGTTCTCTGGCGGTGATCTCAGAACCGTTTAATTCCCTGCTGATCACACCAGAACAAACCGTAAAACCGTTTAATCCCACTAAAAGATTAAACAAGGTTGCTCTGTCCCGTACCTGTATATTTTTAGGCATATCCAGAACACTTAAAAACTCTTCCGCGTAGTAAAAAGAATTCCGTTCTCCCTGTTCATAGGTCAGATAAGGATACGGCTTCAGATCTTCTAACTGTATTTTTTTCTTTTCCGCTAAGGGATGATCAATGCTGATAAATACATGAGGATCTGCTGTAAACAGTTCTTCAAACAGCAGGTTGTTTTTCCGGATCATTTTCGTTAAAACTTCTTCATTGTGCTGGGAAAGATAGATCACTCCCAGTTCACTTTTTCCATTTGCCACATCGTCAATGATCTCACCAGTCTGTGTTTCCCTAAGAATGAAATTATACTGATCTGCATCATATTTTTCTACTACATCTACAAAGGCGTTGACTGCAAAGGAATAATGCTGACAGGAAACGGAAAACTTAGGTGTCCTCTCTTTTCCTGCACCAAAGTGTTCTTTCATAATATCCGCCTGCTCTAAAAGCATCCCTGCATAGGATAGAAGTTCTTCTCCGTCCCGCGTGAGCACAACTCCTTTTTTCGACCGCACAAAAGCTGTTACCCCCATTTCCTTTTCCAGGTTGTGAAGGGCTGCGCTGAGACTTGGCTGGGAAATAAACAGCTTCTCTGCAGCCTGTGTAATATTGCCGCATTCCGCTGTCACTTTTAAATAATTTAACTGCTGTAATGTCATACTTTTCCTGCTCCCGCTGCCCGTATTGTTCTTTGTATTTTGTTATCTGTGCTTTGTTCCTTATTTTTTAATCTTTAATGTCTTTAAATATTCTTTCTGCTCTGGTGTGATTCGAAAACTTTCCCTTGCTTTCTGAATCGTCTTATTATGAGTCCAGGGATCTAATACCTGTTTTTCCAGATATGGTATGGCAGCATCCCATTGTTTTGCCAGCGCCGTTGCAAAAAACCAGGCTGTCATCATATTTACATAGTATTCTTCAGAGCGGACAGCTGCCGGCATTTCAAGATATTCCGGTCTGAAATCTTCATCTAAAAACCAGCGCATCAGCATTCCCATGCCAAAACGGCAGGTGTAAGGATGGTCTGAAGGTATCCACTGCTTTATTTTTTCTAAAAGTTCCAGCTTATGATCCTTAAACACCTTCGGTGAAAGGCCATCACAGACTGCCCAGTTATTGATGTAAGGAAGAAATGCTTCCACTGCTTTTATGCAGGTATCATAATCCTTTATTTCTGCAATGAGAAAAGCATGAACCATGGACTCTTCATAGTAGGTATGAGGAAGCTGTGTAAGAAACTCTCTGGCTTCCTCTTCCTTTTTATACTCTTTTACAAATTTTCTCAGCACCGGTACCCGGATACCGATAAAATATTCCCTTGGAAATCCAGGAAGAAGGCTGCTGTGAAAATCACCGTAATCCCCATCCTGTAATGCAAATAATCGCTCCTGAATCGTCATTGCTCTTTTCTCCCATCTATGTTTATTTTCTATGTTTATTTTCTATGCTTATTTCCTATGCTCCGTTCCCCAGATGCAAAGCTGGTCCAAAACCACCATCAGTGATTTTCCCCGTTCTGTCAAAGAATACTCCACTTTAGGAGGAATCTGGGCATATACTTCTCTATGGATCAGTTCATCTTTTTCCAGTTCTTTTAAATTCTGGCTTAATGTTTTATCTGAAATCTTTCCCAGATATCTCTGCAGTTCATTAAAACGTACAGGCTGATATTCCATGAGACAATATAAAATGATCATCTTATATTTTCCGGAAATCAGCGACAAAGTATACGAAAAACCTGTATCCTCAAAATTTGCATTTTCAATATAATCTCTTAATCGGCACTCTGACATTTTGTTTACACTTTCTTTTAAGTAAGTACCTAACTTTAAAGATGGTACTTGTTATTTTTTCCTGTTTCTTTATAATTATAATCAGAAAGTAAATGAAAAGCAATCCATTTACACAATAATCACACAATGGAGGTACTGCAAAATGAAAAAAGATTTAGGTGTTTTACCGGCTGTCTATCCCATGCCTGTTCTCATGGTCGCTGCCTATGACGCAAATAAGAAAGTAAATGTTATGAATGTTGCCTGGGGACAGATCTGCGATATGGATAAGATCATTCTTTTCATTGGAGAAGGAAAAAAGACCTGGTTAAATATCAAAGAAAGCAAAGCTTTTACTGTGGCTTTAGCTGATGAATCCCATGTAGATGTTGCCGATTTCTTTGGAATCGCATCCGGAAACAAAATCAACGATAAATTTGAACGCACCGGATATCATGCTGTAAAAAGTGATAAGGTGGATGCTCCTGTTATCGAAGAATTTCCAGTCGTTATGGAATGTGAACTTTTTGAATTTATTGACACCGAACATGTATCCGGAATCGTTGGAAAGATTGTAAATGTAAAAGCAGAAGAATCCGTTCTTTCCGAAAATGGAAAGGTGGATCCAAAGAAGCTTCACGCGCTGATGTTTGATCAGTTCCAGAATGGCTACTATTCAACTGGTGAAAAAATTGCCACAGCCTGGAATGCGGGAGCCGGACTTATGAAGAAATAAAGGCACAGCTTCTCGCTGCAAAGGAAACAGCCACCCAGGTTAATTTAACTCAGGCAGCTGTTTCTTATTTTTCTGATCAATAGTTATCTTCCAACGTATCGTACAGGTTAAATGCAATCTGGTCTGTGATTCCTGGTTTGTTCAGACTTCCAACAGATCCTGATGCAGATTCAAGTACGATTCCTACCAGCTCTGTTTCTGCTTTCAAATTTCCGGCAGATGTAAAGTTTCCAATAACTACTCTGGTATACAGATCCGTACTGCGGTTACCCATGCGGTCACAGTCTACTTCGCTTATCCACTGTGCATACAGATTCAAAGTTGTGTTATCACCATAACTCTGTTTACTTCCTACAGACAGAATTGCTTTATCTGGATAGGATGTACCTGATCCGTCCTTCTTCGTATTCCATTCCTTGAATGCATATCCCTGGTAAGTAAACTGGTTTGCAATCAGAAGGGATGTTGTATTATAATCAACAGATTGTGTTGTATTTGCTGTACTTCCGTCATTTGCTTCAAATACAATCCGATATTTCGATGTATCGATTACCGGTGTATATCCAGTGTCTGGGGTATCATCCGCAAAGATACTGTCTACCTTTACTTCTCCTGTTCGCATGCCCAAGCGAGCAGTGGAATTTACTTTTGAAAGTTTCATAAAATTTATAAAATATACAAAAGAATATGCTCATTTAGCAAAAAACTTCAAATGCGGAAATTTTATTGTTGATAATTTTCTAAATAGCAACGAAGCTATTGATGAAAATTAGGGAGTGACATATATTTTTGTACCAGATGAAGAAGATGTCATCATCGGATATTATAATATTGGTGTTGGAAGAATCGATCAAATAGAACACATCGGAAACTCTATTCGCTATATTCCGATGGGAGGTACAGCAAATATTAATTATCTCGCTGTGAATAAAGAATTTCAGCATACGATATTAATACCAAATACCAAAATTTATTTTGGTGACTATATCTTACATGATTGCGAAAAAAGAATAATTTCAATACGAGAAAATATTGGAATTCAATTTATTTCTTTGTGTTCGACAAAAGAAGGCTACCATATGTATCATGACAGAAATTCTTATGATAATTTTGTAATTGACAGCGATAAAAGTAGCATTAAATTATACAAATGTATTGACGATATCATCGAATAAACTTTTAGGGGCTGTGAAAAAACATAGCCTATAAAAAAGAAGGACCAAGGGTTCATAAAAAACCCCAAGGTCCTCTTTTTATGTTAGAATTAACTTGCGATGAAAAATCTAACTAATACTTATTCTAATCCAAAACAGGCAGTTTTGCCACTATTTATTCAAGATTATCTGGACATTTGTGATCCGGTGCTGACATTTGATCGATTTATGGGAGAAATCGATTTGGAGAAATACCTGAAGGAAATCCCGAAACATGAGGTGGGAAGACTTCGGTATAACCCGATCAGTATGCTGAAAACAATCCTGTTCGGATTTATGACAAATGGATATGTCTCTCTTCGTGAGCTGGAAGACAGCTGCAAAGTGAATCTAAGGTTCATGTATCTGATGGATCATAAAGCCCCATCCTATCGGACTTTTGGATATTTTATCAATGAGATACTCAGCGATTCTATTGAGAAACTATTCTGTGATATCAATCAAAAAATTTTTGAGAAAGAACATACGGACCTGCAACATTTATATATTGACG
>ENA-OQKP01000636-OQKP01000636.1-human-gut-metagenome-genome-assembly--contig:-NODE-636-length-25427-cov-3.333794_pt1 | contig 25427 bp, 30 predicted proteins | sample MGYA00242780_ERZ504802 | MGnify/ENA primary metagenome ERZ504802 (study PRJEB26092, sample SAMD00036406) | human gut metagenome | host: Homo sapiens | study: EMG produced TPA metagenomics assembly of... | reverse complement strand
TGTAAGCGTCACGTCTGCCGTGGAGCGACTAGAACTGCTTAAGAGTAGCATCTGGGTTCCTGATAGAAGACAGACATGTTGGCTCCGTTGTCATAACAGCAATTCCGATATGGAAATCAGCACTTAACTACTCCACACCTGGTCCGACAAATTCCATAACTTTATTGTTTACATAACCATTTGCAAATGTTGCGCCGATAATTGCCAGTGCCACGTCCTGTGGTCCGACGCCTTTGACCGGCTCTCCGTCCAGATAAATTCCAATCACACCTGGCATCTTAATATCATATGTCTTATTCAGGAGCTGCTTTACAAGTTCCGGTCCGCCTTCACCCATAGCCATCGTTCCAAGTGCTCCATAGCGGGTATGGCTGTCGGATCCAAGGATCATCTTGCCGCCGCCTGCCAACATCTCACGGGCAAACTGGTGAATAACTGCCTGATGCGGCGGTACATAGACACCTCCATATTTCTTCGCACAAGTCAGTCCAAACATGTGGTCATCTTCATTAATCGTTCCGCCGACCGCACAGAGTGAGTTGTGACAGTTCGTCAATACATATGGAATTGGAAACTTCTCCAGTCCGGAAGCTCTCGCTGTCTGAATAATTCCGACAAATGTAATGTCATGAGATGTCAGCTTATCAAATTTGATCTGCAGTCTCTCCATATTGCCTGATATATTATGAGCCTCTAAAATTCCGTAAGCTATTGTCTGCGTTCTGGCTTCCTCCTTGGATACCTCACGGCCTGTCTTTGCCTTTACTTCTGCTTCGTCCGTAATGATCTCGGTGCCATTTACCAGATACGCACCGCCGTCATATAATTTCAACATGTCTAGTCCTCCTGATTACCTGTAATTATATTCTTCTGAATAATTACCTTTATTTCCAGATTGTATACATGTATATATTAGCACATCACATGACATATGTCCAACCATTTATTCACCCTTTTTCATTCCCTTTTCTTCAATACCTTCTGATAAATTACACATATCATTCAACTCCTCCCTGATTTTTTCATCGACTGGAATATCTAACTCTTCATAACGAAAGCTTTACCTTTAATTAATTACTGTCTCAAACTTAAAATGTCAAAACGCCTTACATTTTAGCTACTAAAAACACAAAATATTATTTTATAAATATTAACCAAATACCCTAAAGAGGAAGATTCCACAAATCCTTCTTATGAAATCTTCCCCTTTTGTTACTTAAATCTTTTTAAAAGTCAGACCTTTTCTTACTTTTCTTTTTCAACTGCTTTCTTAACAGTTTCCACAGGTACTCCTAGTATCTCAGAAACCTTTTCCAAATCACCGATATTTTTATACGCATTACAAATGAGTTGTTCTGTCACTTCTTCTGTTACCTGATCTCTTACCTCTTGAAATTCTTCTGCCATCAATTCTTTTAATGCTTCACACATACTCGATTTTACCTCCTTCATTGCCTTCCAGTTTGCGAAACTCTTGTAAATGCCGGAGCATTTTCACAGGATAATGATTACAAATAAAAGTAATCGTTAATTCTTCCGGTTTAATTTCACACACATGCTCTGTATCCGACTGATAAAAGCAGCAATAACCATATACTTTATAGAAATCATTGATTGTCAGATAATCGTCCGGGCTTTTATATTCAATAATATTGTGCTTTCGGAATATCCGTCCTATGTTCTTTTGAATCTTTTCTTCACCACGAATTTTAATCACCAATTCATCAATCCGCATTGGCTGTTTCGATAATAAATGTTCCGGTTCAAATGTCATTTTTTCAATTTCATTTTCAAATTCAATCTGAATAGATGCTTCAAATGCCGGGTGCCATTCTATGATTTTTCTTTTGTCCATCTAATTCTCCTCTCATTATAATTTTTTTGGTACCTGTTTTCAATAGAACTTCCTACGTTTACAAGTTACATTTTTCATATCGGGTAATTGTTTCAGAATTCGAAACGCCGAAATGAACACCTTACGGCTTGAATATTCGGAGACTAGACTTCCTCCTGAATTGGACATATCATAGCATACTCTTCTCTAGAAGTAAAGCATTACATAGAAAAAGGTTGAAACCTAGATTCCAACCCTTTTTAATAATATATTTCTTTTATTTTACACCATCACTTTTCGTTTTCCCAATAGTGCCATCTCTTCCACATTTTTTGTAGCATACAGTATTGTAACTCCGGTTCTCTCCTGCAATTCCACCAGCTCCTGAGTCAACTGATTATGAAATTTGGGACTTACATTGCGAAGCGGCTCATCCATGAGGATTACATCTGGTTCCAAAATCATGGCACGCGCCAGCGCGGTCCGATGTTTCCACAGATCTGACAAGTTTTTTACTTTTGCAAATCGGACTTCTACAAGATCCAGAAGTTCCAGAACTTCCAGTGTCCGTTTTCCTATTTCTTTTTCATCTATGCCGCGAAGTCTTAAGCCCAGTTCTACATTTTCCAGAACTGTCATTCGTGGATACACAGTATAATTCTGAAAAATCATAGCAATTCCACGCTCCTCCGGTGGAAGACTGTTGACCAGCTTGTCTCCAATCCATATCTCTCCGTTTTTCACTTCATCAAGACCTGCGATCATGCGCATAACAGCACTTTTTCCACTCCCGGATGGGCCAGTCAATATTACAAATTCTCCGTCTTCAATCTGGAAATTTAAATCCTTTACTGCCTCATATCCATTCGGAAATGCGCGATCTACATGTTTTAATGTCAGACTTGCCATCTGATCAGCCCCTTTCTTTGTCTTCCCCTGACTACTGCAATTCAGGCTTTTTATCCATCATTACTTTTTTACAACAACGCCTGGTAAATGTCTCTCTTTCCGACTCCCCGGTCTTTCGCGACCATTGTCATTGCTTCTTTTTTCTGAATCCCCTGATCCATATAATAATCCATATGTTCCTGAATGGACATTTCTTCCCATTTCTGGCGTTCTTCTTCTATCTGTTCCTGACGGCTCTTACCCTCAATGACAAGCACGCATTCCCCTTTTGGTTCCTGCTCTTTATAATATTCCACTGCCGCACTGATCGTTGTTGCAAAGACGGTCTCATGCTTTTTCGTAAGCTCCCGGCAAATGCGGATTCTTCTGTCACCCAAGGTCGCAAGCAGAAGCTCTAATGTCCGGACCAGTCTGTGCGGTGCTTCGTAGATAATCATAGTTCTTGTCTCTTCCATCAGTTCGTTCAGCACTGCCTGTCGTTCTTTTTTATCTGTCGGAAGAAATGCTTCAAACGCGAATCTTCTTGTGGACAATCCGGAAATGGTCAGCGCTGTGATGCAAGCTGCTGCCCCCGGAACTGCTGTCACAGTGATTCCTGCTTCCTGACACATTGCCACCAGCTCCTCACCCGGATCGGAGATTCCCGGTGTTCCCGCATCCGTGATCAGTGCAATATCTTCACCATTTTCCAAGTGCTCAATCAACGTATGCGCTTTTGCAATCTTGTTATATTCATGATAACTGGTCATCGGTGTGTGAATATCAAAATGATTCAAAAGCTTAATGCTATTGCGGGTATCCTCTGCTGCGATCAGATCAACTTCTTTTAAAATACGGACACAGCGAAATGTCATGTCCTCCAGGTTGCCGATCGGAGTTGCACACAGATATAATGTTCCTGACATATAATTCTCCTTTTATTTCATCCCGTACAATTTCAGTACTTCTTCCGTATACTCCCCGTCTTTCGTGTAAACTATGAGCGGCGGGTCTACGGCGAGGCGTGGTTTTCCGCCTTTGAGGCCTTCGATAAGAACCATGTTTGGCTCTTTGTCTGCATATGGGTGGACGAGACGCATGCGTTTCGGCTCGATTTCGTAATTGCACATTTTTGTAAAGATTTCCGGCAGGCGGAAAGGACGGTGCACCATGTAGAAACGTCCTTTCATTTTCAGTACTTTTGCACTTTCTCGCAGAAGATCATCTAATGTGCATAACGCTTCATGTCTTGCGATATACAAATCCTCGTTATCATTTTTCAGGCCGTGTTCTCCAATCATATACGGTGGATTGGATACAATGACTTCATACGAATCATTTCCAAATATGTGACTTGCCTCTTTGATATCACCGGTAACGATATCTATCTTGTTCTCCAGCCCGTTGTGTGCCACGCTTCTTCTTGCCATATCAGCACTTTCTTCCTGAACTTCCAGACCTGTATAATGAAGTCCCGGATTCTTTGCTTCCAGTAAAATCGGAAGAATTCCGGTTCCGGTCCCAAGATCCAGTGCACGTTCCCCACGTTTTACTTTTGCATAGGAAGACAGAAGCACGGCGTCCATGCCAAAGCAGAACCGACCGGGCTTCTGTATAATCTCATAGCCCTTCACCTGGAGATCATCCAGGCGTTCATCGGGCTTCTTATTAGTCATCATTTAACTTGGAGGCGCCATTTTTCTCCTCCAGAGCTTTTAACTGTGCAAACTCCTCTTTCGAAAGCTTTGCATCTTTTTTCTTCTTTCTTGATTTGAATCTCAGCTCACCTGCCGGATATTCACGGATTTCTTTTTCATCGTTATCCAGCGTCACAATAACCTTTACAATCTGACGCAGTACGTGAACGGCCTGAACTTCACCATGAAGTCCTTCCGGCGTCGTCACATGATCTCCAACTCCCGGAAGCTGACGGTTCAGCTCTTCATAGGTCTCTTCTTCGTTAGTCAGACAGCACATCAGTCTGCCGCAAACTCCGGATATCTTTGTCGGATTCAGAGACAGGTTCTGCTCTTTTGCCATCTTGATCGATACCGGTGCGAACTCAGACAGATACGTGTGACAGCAAAGTGGTCTTCCACAGATACCAATGCCTCCACGAATCTTCGTCTCATCACGGACACCAATCTGACGAAGCTCAATACGTGTACGGAACACGCTTGCCAGATCTTTTACCAGCTCACGGAAATCAATTCTTCCATCTGCGGTAAAGTAAAATAACACTTTATTATTATCAAATGTATACTCCGCATCTATAAGCTTCATTTCCAGACCGTGTTTACGAATCTTCTCTAAGCAGATGTTAAATGCTTCTTTTTCTTTTTCTCTGTTTTTCTCTTCTTTTTTGTAATCCTCTTCGTTTGCAATTCGAATCACAGATTTTAAAGGCTGTGTGATCTTGTCGTCTTCTACTTCTTTCGGACCTGTCACAACCTTTCCGAACTCAACACCGCGAGCCGTCTCTACGATGACACGGTCTTGGGGTTTAATCTCTAATTTCCCCGGTGAGAAAAAGTAGATCTTTCCCGCCTGGCGGAATCTTACTCCGATTACTTTTGTCATAAATCTAGTTCTCCTTTATCGTCAGGAACAAAAGCTCCATGACCAGATCAAAGTTAACATTTGCTTTTAATCTGGCTTTTGCTTTGTCAAGGCTGTCCAGAATCGTCTCAATTCCTTCATAAGAACTGCGTCTTGCCTGCTCACGCATGCAGTCGATCTGATCTTTGAATACAACCTTATCTATTTCCCTTGTCGCTTTATATAACAAGACATCTCTGTACCATACCATGATCAGGTCAAGATAGTCGTTGATTTCAACTTTATAAAGAGTGCAGCGTTTCACTGCCTCCACAAGCTCACTGATATCCATCTCATTTATATGGCGCATCAGGTTCAGGACTTCATCCTTGAGCTCATTAAAATGCTCGGAACCTGCCAGTTTGATAGCTTTCCCAAGGTTTCCCTGTGCAAATGCAGCGCAGACTTCAGCCTTGTAATCTGGTACTTCCATTCTCTCCATGAGATATTTTTTAATCAGTGCATCTTTGATGTAGCGAAGTTTTAACATGACGCATCTGGAATTAATTGTCGGAAGCAATACGTCTGCATTTTCCGTCAGCAGAATAAATACTGCATACTGTGGCGGTTCTTCAATCGTCTTTAATAACGCATTCTGTGCCTGTACCGTCATAATATCCGCTTCCGGAATAATATAAACTTTATATGGGCCCTGATATGGCTTGATTGCAACTGTATTATTGATCTGTGTGCGCACATCATCGACTCCGATGGATCCCGGCTTCTCATGTGTCACCCAGATAATATCCGGATGGTTATTCGATTCTGCTTGTACACAGGAATGACATTTATTACATGGTTCCGGTCCATGTTTTTCACATAAAAGTGCCATGGCAAATAACTTTGCCAGCATCTTCTTTCCGGTTCCGCGCTCGCCATTCACAATGTACGCCTGTGATACCCGATTCTCGGCAATTGCATTCTGCAAATATTGAATTACATCTCTGTGTCCTACTACATCTTTAAAACTTCCCATATCGTATGTCCTCTATAATTTCATCTAAGCATCTTTTTTGGTCATCATTGTAATAACGCTTCTTTATTCCCGCAGCTCTCAGATGCTCCTCGGAAAAATCTTCCGTATCTGCGAGAAATCTTCTGCACATCTCCGCGTAACGTGGCACTTCCTGCTGCCGCTCTCTCGTAAGTGCACGGTTCAGCCGCTCGCCGTCCTCTACTTCGATGTACACCGGAACAAGATACACCGCTCCGTAATATTTCTTTAACTTTCCATAGGACTCCAGCGTTCCGATCATCAGATAGTCGGATTCTGCCAGATTGACCTGTCCATCTTCTATTGTAGCATATTTCCATGCTCCGTGAACAGTATTATAAGTACGAAGTTCAACAACCTTTCCCTGTCTCTCGAAAATATGCATCTGTTCATCTGTCACAAAATGGTATTCGACGCCTTCTCTTTCACCTTCCCGCTTCGGTCTGGTCGTGTAAAGCGTCACTGTCTGAAGCATCGGCAGCTCTTGCTTGATCTTCCGGAATAATGTATCTTTTCCAGATGAACTCTTGCCCATTATATAATATATCTTACCCATGCGTCCATACCTCTATGTATCCTTCTTTTTCTACTCCCTGTATCTCATATGTTCTTTCCATATACCATTGAAAATGTTCCCGGATCTGCGCTGTGATCCGTTCTCCCGGCACCAGCATCGGGATCCCCGGTGGATAGAGATACGCGTACTCCGCGGAAATGTAGCCTTCGCTCTGTGTCAATGGCACAACCTGAAACCCATCTGCCCCTGCGTCTTTCATGCTGATGACCTGCGCAGGTGAATAGATTACTTCCGCCTGTGGCAGATGTCCCGGTTCTATATCGTAATTTTTTTCTTTCTTTTGCGACCTTTTGATTTCTTCCGGCACTATGTCTGAATCTACAGTGTTATAAGCCCCCTGTAAAGGTTTATATTTCTTATCCAACTCATAAATTGCTTTTATAAGCCGTTTCATTCCTTCATCGGTATCCCCGACCGAAGTCATGGCAATCACATAAGTCCCCGCGGCCATCTCCATTTGCAGGTGGTACTGATTTAATAAATCTTCCTGCAATTGAATACCTGTTGCTTCTGCACCATATGTATCCGCAAGTCCTTTCGTAAGTCCTGCTACTGACAATACAAGCTTTGACTTATCATAATGTTTGGTCTCTGCCAGCCGGATATGTTCACATTTTCCAAGTTCTTCTCTACATCTCTTCAAACGCTCCACATACGGGTCAAAAGCTTCCTCGCAGTGATGATCCAGCATCTCCATGCACTGATCGATTCCCGCCATCAGAATATAAGACGGACTGCTACTCTGTAACATATGCAGATATCGTCTCACCTTTTCCCGGTTTACCAGATTTCCATTCATGTGGAGAAGTGCTGTCTGGGTAAATGCCGGAAGTGTCTTGTGAACACTGTGGATTACAATGTCTGCGCCTTTTTGATTTGCATTTTCCGGAAAATAGGGATGAAAACCAAAATGAGCCCCGTGTGCTTCATCCACGATCAGCGGCAGTCCTTTTTCATGTGCGGCCTTTGCTATCTCGGCCACATCCGACACAATTCCATCGTAAGTCGGAGATAGAATCTTGACTGCTCGGATCTGTGTATACCGATTAAGGGCCCTCCTCACATCCTCTGCTGATATCTCAATAATCAACTGTAACTCTGAATCAAACCTGGGATAGAGATACACCGGATTCAACTCATTCATGTAGATTGCATGATAGACCGATTTGTGACAATTGCGCGCCACAAGAATCTGATCTCCTTTATTCGTCACACCCGCGATAGCACTCAGAATTCCAACTGTACTTCCATTTACCAGAAAATGTGTCTCATCTGCATGATAGATTCTGGCTGCCCGTTCCTGAGCCTCTTTCAGGATTCCTTCTGCATGGTGAAGATCATCAAATCCTTCAATCTCTGTAATATCTACAGTATAAGGATCCGCATCCCAGGACATATGCATCTTACGCTTATGCCCCGGCATGTGAAATCCATAATAGTCAGAATCGCTATACGCTTTTAATTTTTCGTATATCGTTGCCATTCTTATAATCTCTTAAGAAGTTCTTCTCTTTCTTTTTCGTATCCCGGTTTTCCAAGAAGTGCGAACATGTTCTTCTTGTAGCTCTCAACACCCGGCTGATTAAATGGATTTACTCCAAGAATATATCCGCTGACACCGCATGCGAACTCGTACATATAGAATAACTGTCCAAGTGACTTCTCGTCCTGCGCCGGAATTGTCACTTTCAGATTCGGAACCTGTCCGTCTGTATGTGCAAGAATCGTACCATTCATAGCACTCTTATTTACAAAATCCATTGTCTTGCCTGCAAGGTAGTTCAATCCGTCCAGATCCACCGGCTCCTCACCGATTGTGATCTGCTCTGTCGGCTCCTCCACTTCCATAACAGTCTCGAACATAATTCTGCTTCCATCCTGAATGAACTGTCCCATAGAGTGAAGATCTGTTGTAAGGTCTACAGATGCAGGGAAGATTCCTTTCTTATCCTTGCCTTCACTCTCTCCGAAGAGCTGTTTCCACCACTCAGATACATAATGCAGGCTTGGCTCATAATTTGCCATGATCTCAACTGCTTTTCCCTTACGGAGCAGAATGTTACGTGTTGCTGCATAGAGCATTGCATCATTTTCCTCAAATGGATTCTCAAGTGCGAATTTTCTTCCTTCTGCTGCACCTTCCATCAGCTTGTCAATATCAGCTCCGCTGACTGCGATCGGAAGAAGTCCAACAGCTGTCAGTACAGAGAAACGTCCTCCAACATCGTCCGGTACTACGAACTCTTCGTATCCTTCCTCATCAGCAAGTCCTTTCAGAGCTCCACGAGCTTTGTCTGTTGTTGCATAGATTCTCTTAGCAGCCTCAGCTTTGCCATACTTCTTCTCCAGCATCTCCTTGAAAATACGGAATGCGATTGCAGGCTCTGTTGTTGTTCCTGATTTGGAAATGATATTAACTGAGAAATCTCTGTCTCCAATCACTTCAATCAGGTGTTTCAGATATGTACTGCTGATGCTGTTACCGGCAAAATAAATCTCCGGAGCTTTGCGGATCTCTTTTGATACTACATTATAAAAGCTGTGTCCAAGAAATTCGATTGCTGCTCTTGCGCCAAGATAAGATCCTCCGATACCGATTACTACCAGCACCTCTGAATCTGACTGGATCTTTGCAGCGGCTTTCTTGATTCTCTCGAACTCCTCTTTATCATAATCAACCGGAAGATCGATCCAGCCAAGGAAATCATTTCCTGCTCCCTCCCTTCCCAGGAGTTCAGCTTTTGCAGCCTCGGTAATCTTCTTCATAGATTCCATCTCATGTGCGCTGATAAACGCATCTGCCTTTGAATAATCAAATGTTACTTTACTTCCCATTGGACTCGTCCTCCTTATGCTACCCTTTACGTTCTAGTTCTTGTCTCGAAGAAATCTGTATAATTTTCTTCTTATAAATGTGACAGCTCACAGACAGTCCTTGTTTCACAAAACTAACTTTGAGCCGTTATCTATATTTTAACAAATCAGTCTCTTATTATCAAGCCATAAACTCCTCCAGGATTTCTCGGATACGCTGATTTCTGTTTGCCTCGTCCTGCGCCTTTGTCTCTTCCGATTCTATTGTTTTTTCTATTTTTTCTGTTTTACCTGGTTTTTGCGATATAGCTGTCTTTTTGACTTTCCGGTCATCTTCCACCTGCAGCGGTTCTGTCTTATACATCGCCCAAAGCAGACTGTCCATAGATCCAGGAAATTCCTGCTTTGATTCCTGCTTCTTCTGATTCACAGATTCACCTGGCAAGTTATCACCCTCTGCCCTTCCTGCATTTTCTGGCATTCTGGTATTCTTCACAATTCCTGTATTTTCTGGCATTCTGGTATTCTCACCCATTCTCTCTTCTTCTGGCATTCTGGTATTCTCACCCATTCTCTCTTCTTCTGGCATTCTGGTATTCTTCGTCATTCCTGCATTTTCTTGTGTTCTGGCACTCTCCGCTATTCTCGCTTCTGCTGATCTTGCCTCTTCTGCCAGAACTTCTTTCTTGTATGTTTTTTCATAGCGATGCTGATAAATATTTTCCAAGTAATCTACCATATAATTTCGTACTGCCTCCAGCCGGTACTCCTCATCCGTCAGCATATGTACCAAGAATACGATTAACGCCATCGCCACGCCGGTTCCGCCAATCATAGCTGTCTGCTCTGTCGCCCCTTTGATCCGATAACTTATGATTGCGCCGACTCCGCCAAGAATCAGACAAAGTCCGGCACCCGCCATCTGTAACCGCCGCCATGCATGGAGCCTGACTCCACCAACCCGGTATTCATAGAGATACTTGTCCACAAATACGCCTACGTTTTCCACCTTTTCACTGATCATACAGGTGTGCTCGAATTTCGCCCGCACAAGCCGCATCAACGGATGATTACTCTTCCCCATACTTTCCGCTGCTGCCACCAGCTTCCTAAGTGTTCTTCCAACGACCACCTTTGACACAACTCCGGCAAATGCACTCATTCCCATCAGTACATAGATCACATGTCTGTCTAACATTAATTCTAACATGATAAAAGCCCTCCTTTTGGCACCAATTATAATGGATTTTCCAAAAGAAGGGCGAAAAACCGTTCCCCATAAAGCGACATCTGCACACCGCAAATTATGGTATTTTTTCTTATATTTTATCGAATCATTTATTCTCTGGTTTTAAATCATCGGGAGCAATTCCTTTACAAGCGCCACGCTGTGGGCAATTGCCTGTTTTTCAAACTCTGGATAATCCATCGTTGCACTGTTGTCAGCTTTATCAGAAATTGCTCGAATGATGACATACGAAACTTTGTTAAGATAAGCGGCGTGCGCAATTCCGGCTCCCTCCATCTCTGTACAGAGAGCCTGAAAATTCTCCACGATACGTGCTTTCACTTCTCCGGAAGAAATGAACTGATCTCCACTTGCGACCCTTCCTGTAAATGTATGGATCTGCGGATTTGCTTTTTCATTTGCCTTCACTGCAAGCTCTACCAGATGCGGATCTGCCGGGAATGTGCGTGTATCCATTCTTGGCACCTGCCCGATTGCATCTCCAAATATGGTTGCGTCCATATCATGATGCACCGCATCTGTAGAAATCACCATATCACCAATGTCAATTCTTGCATCCAGGGATCCTGCAATACCTGTATTAATCAGCGTATCTACGCCAAATTTATCCACCAGGATCTGCGCGCAGATTGCCGCATTAACTTTACCGATTCCACTTCTTACAACAACCGCGTCCTTCCCACAAAGAGTTCCTTTATAAAATGTCATGGAAGCAAACTCTGTCATTTTAGCATCTGCCATCTCACTTTTCAGAGCTGCAACTTCCTCTTCCATTGCTCCAATAATACCTATCATCCGATTTTCCTCCTGCTATGCATTTTTACTGTGCGATTCCCGCACATATCCTTTATCCAACTGCCTTTTTCACTATCATTACAAACATTTCCTGTTATCCTGTACATTATCCCCTACCCCATGCACAAATGTCAAGCATTGATGCTCTTTACTGCACCTGTGTATTCCTCTTTGTATTCCTCTATGTACTCTTTTTCATATTATTGGAAATCTTAATTTTTCTTTACAAGTAGATTCTTCTCTGTTAGAATGGCTTCTGATATTCATATATCTGGTATAACACATAGGAGGGTATTTAACATGGATTATAAAACACATGGTGTCTGTTCCAGCATGATTCACGTAGAGCTGGACGGCGATAAAATCAAAGATGTGGATTTTGTAGGTGGATGCAACGGTAATCTTCAGGGAATCTCAAGCCTTGTAAAAGGAATGAAAGTGGAAGATGCCATCGAAAGACTTTCCGGAATCAAATGCGGTTCCAAAGCAACTTCCTGCCCGGATCAGCTTGCCAAAGCACTCCGCGAAGCAATCGCTCAGTAAATTGATTCAATTGCAAAGTAAGTCACATGGAAAAGGACACGCAGCTTTTAATAGCTTGCGTGTCCTAAAACTAAACTTACCTAAACTTACTTCTCTTGATTGTTATAATATTTTTTCTTTTAAATTTTCTTTGAACTGTCTCCAGTTCCTTCGCTCTTCCAAAGCCCTGCGAACCAACGTAAGGGCCATGAAATATGTAGATTGCTGTGGAAGAGCGTCTAATTGTTTCAATATTCAGTTGTTATTAAATTTCTAAAGTATTATGATCCAACCTACTAACTTTACCCGAAATTTGTTTTTAATTTGTTTTTCCCATCATTATAATGGCCTTGCCCACTAATCTGATTGTAATTATAAATTTGTTAAATTCTTCTTTCGTTTCTACAAAATCTTACTTAAGGTTCCTCAATGTAAACTCCATCTGTGAAACTGCTGCTTACATCCTCATTAGCGGAATGAACACATCGAACACGATAGTAATAATCGCCTTCTACATCTAAATATTTTTTAGATGATGCACGATCAGTATTTTCTAAGAACTTATTCCAGGAATCATAAAAAGACCATTTTGTATCTTCCTCTTTGGCTCGTTCAATAATGACACCAATCCCGATACGTTCTACTTCATGTGCAGCTAACGTTGTTCCTCCGGCATAGATTTCTCCCGGGCCCATCCGGACAATTTTTGAATATCCGGTCAGAAGATCTTCGCCTCTGGCAACTTTTTGATTATAGCCGATGGATTCTGCATCTGTTGTAAGTTTTGATCCGTCGATCACCTTCACGCTAGATGCCGCCTGTGTATCCGTCGATACACCAAAGCTTAATCCCAAAGCCATAGCAAACACGCAGCATATGGACATACATCGCTTCATCTATCTACCTCCCATCTTTCTCTATTTAGGGTTCCCTATATAATAGACACATGAGCTTAGAAAAACTGACGCATTTTTTAAAAAAAATATAAATTTTTTAAAATATTTTCCATTTCTTCCTTTGTCATTGTTCCTGTTAAGCAATAATACAGATTATTATATTTAAATTCCGCTTTATACCTGTTTGTCTCTGTTTCAGGTGTTTTATATTCAGTCACTTCTATCGGAACATTTTCTTTAATATAATAATGATCTATAATCTCATCTTCATTATCTGCCCCCAAAGACACCTTTCCATAAGAAGCACTAATTATAAATTCCATTTTTTCTCTATCACGTATATAATCTAATTCTGCCACTTGAATATCTGTGTCTAATTCCATCTTTATAAATTCCATACCTTTTAAGCGCCAAATAATTCTTACTGGTTCAATTCCAAACTCTTCCCCTATTTTATCATAGGCCTTCTCTTCATCCTCTTCCTCGATAATCTTATTTTTATCGCTGGAATTGACTTTGGATACTTGTCTACCCCCTACGGAACTTTTTACAAACTGCAGCATTCTCTCTGGTCCACCAAAGCTTGTCATTCCAACTGCCATTACGAGGATCAGCACTGCTGCCAGTGCTACAATTCTACGGATATTGCGTTTCTTCCGGCGTATTGTATAGATTTTCTTCTCCTCGCTCTGATTCTTCAACATCTCCCGTCCAAGGCGAAGTGCTTCCTGGTCTTCTTCTGAGAGTTTCGCATACGCATCTGTTCGCTTCATATCTTCAGAACGCTTTTCACGCTCGCGGATTTTTTGATCCAGTGCATTTTTCATGCGGATCTTCAGCTCATTTGGAATCTCTTCATTATCGTTAAGTCCGACTTCTTCTTCTATCTGTTTCGCTTCTCTATTCAATTGATCTTTTAGGATTTCTTTCAACTGATCTTTCTTTTCACTCATAATCTACCTCTTAACGAAATCTATCCTCTCTTTCTCTTGACCAAATCTCCCGGGAACGTATAATATAATTATATGCCAAAGTTGAAAATCTTTCCCTGTTTCGTACAGTATATACGAAGCAGAATAATCCGTACGGCATTCTTATTGTAACATATATTATCGAAAGGAGCTTTTTATGAAACGTATTATCTTAACCGGCGGCGGTACTGCCGGTCATGTTACACCTAACATTGCCCTGTTACCACGTCTTAAAGAATTACAATACGACATCCACTATATCGGCTCATATAACGGAATTGAGAAGGAACTTATCTCTCAATTCGGTATACCATATCATGGCATCTCAACCGGTAAACTCAGACGTTATTTCAGCGTCCAGAACTTCACAGATCCATTCCGCGTTATCAAGGGAATGGGTGAAGCACGTAAACTGATTAAGATTCTGGAGCCTGATGTTATATTTTCCAAGGGAGGTTTTGTCTCTGTACCAGTAGTCCTTGCCGGTAAGGGACAACATGTACCAGTCATTATCCACGAATCTGATATGACTCCGGGTCTTGCCAACAAGATTTCCATTCCTTCTGCAACGAAGGTCTGCTGCAACTTCCCGGAGACATTATCTTCTCTCCCGGCAGGCAAGGCTGTTCTCACCGGATCTCCGATCCGTCAGGAACTTTTAAGCGGAGATAAGTACCGCGCCAGAGAATTCCTTCACTTCACCTCCGACAAACCGGTCATTCTGGTTGTCGGCGGAAGCCTCGGTGCCGTTGCCGTGAACAATGCCATCCGTGCGATTCTCCCGGAACTTCTGAAAAACTTCCAGGTCATTCACTTATGTGGCCGCGGCAAGCTCGATCCTTCTTTGAACGGAACGGAAGGCTACGCACAGTTCGAATATATCAAAGAAGAATTACGTGACCTCTTCGCACTGACCGACATTGTAATCTCCAGAGCCGGAGCCAATGCTATCTGCGAGCTTCTTGCCCTGCACAAACCAAATCTTCTGATGCCGCTGTCTGCCAATGCAAGCCGTGGTGATCAGATTCTCAACGCCCGTTCTTTCGAGCGTCAGGGATTCAGTATGGTGCTTGAGGAAGAGGAACTTACGAACGAAACACTTCTCAGTGCAGTTCATGATCTCTATGATAACCGCGAGAAATACATCGATGCAATGAAGCATTCTTCCCAGCAGGATTCTATCGATACCATCATTGATCTGATTGAATCGGTAACTGCTTAGATACTTACAAAACTATCTGATTCTGACGCAGATATCTGATAGAAGAAAACAGGTGTCATATCCGGCACCTGTTTTTTATTTGCCATCCAGTTGGTGAAACTGTTCTTCGTAGTACTTCTTAATCCATTGCTTTGCCCTGTATAATGTACTATACAGCGTATCCACAGATATCCCCATTTTCTCTGCAACTTCTTTTTGTGGTTTATCCAAAGTATATGAAACGGTAACTGCCTCATACCATCTTGAATTTTTCTCATATAGATCTGCAAAGATCGTATCGTGTAGCTCGCGGCATTCTTTCTGACGAAGTACTTCTATGAGTTGAGCATCCAGTCCTTCTGACGAATATGGCACCTCCTGCTCCGGAATCTCTTCCATCGGTGTCTCCCATTTACTGTCTCTTAGATAGTTCTTTGCCATATTCTTTGCGGTAGTGATCAGCCATGCAGGCACGGACTCCATACATATATCTCCCAGGTTGTCGTATAATTTCAGGAAAACTTCCTGCACAATCTCTTCTGCCACATAGTGATCTTCGACGTAGTACAATGCCGTTCGGTACACTTTACTTACATTTTCTTTGTAAAGCCTGTCGATTTCAGCTTTCTTTACATCTTCAGATTCCACCATTTAATTTCCATCACTTTCAAGTTTATAATTTAGACAGAATATCCTGCTTATCCTCTTCGGTAAGCTCGCCCATCTTCCAGCCAAGTCCAACTTCGTCACCTTTATAACGCGGAATCATATGTAAATGGAAATGGAATACAGTCTGCCCTGCTGCTTCGTTATTATTCTGCACGTTATTGTACCCGTCACAGTGTAAGATGCCTGTAAGCTTTGTAATCATTTTCTTAGCCAGCACCATAACTTTTGCAGCCTTATCATCGTCCAACTCATACAAATTGGCATAGTGTTCTTTTGGAATAATCAGTGCATGTCCTTTCGAAGCCGGGCTGGCATCCAGAATCACGCGGAAATCTTCATCTTCATACAATGTTGCTGTTGGAATTTCTCCATTTGCCAGTTTACAAAAAATGCAGTTATCATCTTTCATTTTCATGTCCTTCTTTCCTTTAAAAAGTCATTTTAAAAATTGTTGATTATTTTATCCGCCAATGCTACACTATGAAAAAATAAATTCATAAAGGGCGGTAATCATTATGTTCACAGAATCTGATTATGAAAAATTACACCAGATCATGGCAGAAAGTCCTGAGAAAGAAGAGCTTCTCACCAGACTTCTTCACTCCCACCGTATGGATATCAGTACCATCAGCCATGAGATTCGCAACCCGCTGACTCTTATATACAGTACCTTACAGATGATCGAAGCATCCAATCCGGAAGTTCTGAATATCCGGCACTGGTCAGACTTACATAGCGACATCGAATATATGAAACAACTACTGGAAGAGCTATCAGCATACAACAACGGTCAACGTCTGTCACCTTCTTCGACAGATTTCGACATCTTCCTCAAGAAAATTTCCTTATCCTTTGCTTCCTCCATCATTGAAACCGATATTGAATTTATCTCCCGGATAGAGCCGGAACTCCCTGTTATGCCTGCAGATTCCATCAAACTTCGGGAAGTTCTTCTGAATCTTCTTGGAAATGCGCGCGATGCAGTACTGATTCAACAATCTACATGCTCTAATCATCTTGATTCTGCCTGTAATTGTGAAAGTAACAGATCTTTGGATACCAGCAAAGCACTTACTTATTCTCCGCAAATTCACTTTCACGCATGGAAAGAGCATTCAAATCTGATTATTTCCGTCTCCGATAACGGCTGTGGTATTACACCAGAACATCTATCTTCAGTCTTCGAACCATTTGTCACGTACAAATCGTCCGGAACAGGCTTAGGCCTGCCACTTTCCCGCCGAATTATCGAAGCACATGGCGGAACACTGACTGTCCACTCAGAACCAGATTTGCCGGACTGCCAGCTAAAAACTACATTCACCCTTACAATTCCAATCCCTTAAAACATTTTTAATAATGTTTCGGCTTATGTTTCCAATATGTGAGTACCGCCAGTAAAAATCCGGATACCAGCCCGCCAATGTGGGCTGCGTTATCCACCCCTTGTGCGGTGAGTCCATAATAGAGACTTAAGCCTGCCATCAGAACAAGTCCTCTTGTTGAAATCTCTCCGACTCGTCCATGATTACGGATTGCAACATAAAGAAGTGCTCCCACAATTCCAAAGATCGCTCCGGAAGCACCTGCTGATACCGCATAGCTTCCCTGACTCACATCAAACCATGCCGATACGAGATTTCCCATCAGTCCGCTTCCAAGATAAATGAGCAGAAAACGGATTTTTCCAATCTCTGGTTCCAGGCTGTAACCGATGACCAGCAGCATCACCATATTGTTCATCAGATGACTGAATCCAAAATGCAAAAACATACTGGTGATCAGTGTATAATATCGTTCTCCGTTCATGAGATATGGAACATACATTGCTCCGTGTTCCATCATAAATGCGGAATCCTCAGTCATACCCATAAAAGACAGTCCGAGGAAGATCAGAACATTCGCTGCTGCGATTGCAATTGTACAAATTGGTAATTTCTTGTAATTTCTCATAGGAAAATTCTCTCATTAATTTTCTATAATGTCAACGTTATTCTGCAAGATTTTACTCATCAAACTCTACAATCAGATAGTATCCTCTGTCCGTATGTTGTATTTCTTTGATCACGCCCTGTCTTGCGTGAATACGCTCAGATGTCTTGTAAATTCCAGACATTGCAACTGCTGGTTCCACTACATAAGTAAACAGGTTCGTATTCGGACTTCTCTCTGTTACTTCCACCTGCTGGCCTTCTTCCACCAGCCCTTGTCTTTCCATTTTAAACCGTTCCTGTCTCACGACAAACCGCCTCCTGTCTCTGATATTCCAGCCGGGATTTTTTCCGGCATCATTCCTGTCAGTACAGTATAACACTAGAGATCTTCTTCTTCAATATACAGCCCGTCCCAGTCTCCCCACTTTGGTTTTCTACGTCTGTGAAGAAAACGCTTCATCGGTGTCCACAGGTTTTCTGTCTCACGGAGTATCGTACTTCCCATTTCCTGTCTTGCGATCCAGTCATGTTCTGTCCGGTCAAAATATGTGCTTCCTTCCTTTTCTTCCTCCGCTCCCAAGTCTGTATTTTTATCCTCTGCCAAAACATTTTCTTCCTCTTCTTTTACACACTCCTTTATAATCTGTTCCAGACTGTAATTTTCTTTCATAGTCTCTTTATGCAAAAGGAACACGATCTGGACACATTCTTTATCCTGATAATCTGCACATTTCACCAGATATTCGCTCAGATGGTGAAATCCTTCCCACAGACTTTTTTCTTTCGGTGGATAATAACAAAAATAATACTTTTCTTCTGTGTAAAAAATATACTCCGGATCCATCAGAATACAATTCACATTGAGAAGATACCTTTCTACTTCTTTCACGACACGCAAAATAGATTTTAGCAATATTTTTATTTCTTCTCCACTCATCGTATGCTTTTCATAGAGCGCTTTCATGGACACTTTTCCACTCACATCATAATCATAACAGCTTTTGTCATCCATTCCCCGTCCATGCATTTCCAGCAGTCCTTCCACCTGATTTTCTTCCAGCATTTTATTTTGATAGTCCTCTGTATAAGGGACTGACTCTTCTATCGTAATCTTACGTTCCATTGACGAACTCCTTTATTTTCTTAATATCCCGAAGCTTTTTCTCCGGTTCTGTAATTGCCGCACGTTTTTCCACACTGACTTTCATCTTCCTCCATGTTCCCTGTGCCCGGACACAGACTTCATCTCCTTCCACCGTAACCTGTCCCTGGATTGTAAATAATAAGATACACTTTCCATTCACACGACTTTGAAAAAGTGTTTCCAGTTCCGCCACATCTGTCCCGCTTCTATCTCCAGACCCAGTCTGTGAATCCGGTTTTTCTCTCGCCTTATTACTGCCGACTACCGCTGTCTCATAAGCTGCTCCCGCAATTATATTCTTGTCATGGTAATAAAAAAATGCATAGATACTGCTCATGACCAGAAGCATAATGATTGGCGTTAAAAAAGACATCTCTACTGTATAACCTCTCACACTACACCGCCTCTCTGCTCTGCCAGCATCAGAATATATCCAAGAGTCAAAAATGGAAAAAATGGCATCGTCTTCACTCGTCCGCGAAATGCCAATATCACCGAACAGACTCCACTTGTAAAAAATGCTGCTGCCAACACTCCCACAACTTTCCAAAATCCCAGATATCCTCCAAGAATCATGATTGCCACACTGTCCCCATAACCGATTGCTTCTTCTGTCACTTTACTGGCAAGAAGGAACAGCACTCCCACTCCGATTCCTGCACAGATTCCAACAAGATCATCTACATTCGTCTGTTCCATCTTTTCCAGGAACACTCTGATCTGATAAAAATCCACTATTTTCCAGAAGACTGTCAATATTCCCCACAACGTCAGAACTTTTCTGGAAACTTTTTTATTTCTAATATCTGACACAGACAGCCCGGTTAGAATTAACAGCACAACTATATCGACCATTCTATTTATATTTCCCACATCTTGTACCTCTTCCCATTCTACTTGTCATTCCTAGCATTCTATTTTCCACCACATTTTGAGCATGCGCGCTTTCCCGGTACTTCAGAAATTCTCGCTGTATATACGGTACGCTTTAATCCGCTGCATGTCAGTGAATTATGATACCGGTCACCCTGATCCGTAATATACACACTTCCACCCATACTGCTGCCATGAACACATTTCTCACAGGCATGATACTTTCCGCCACTTTCATTGCGAAGACTATTAAGTTCCGATGACGCCGCCGTATGGATCGACAGGTCCAGATGCGTACAATGTGGATTTTTGTGATAGACAACTCCTGTATCCGTTACATATACAATCTGATCATCTTCTTCACCAAACCCTCCTGCCTCATAGCCGGTCCATGCCTTGATCCTCATAGTTTCCTTATAAGAAATCGGCGCTATAGAAAAGCCCGGAACCGGAATCCGCACCTGATAAGATGCCTGAATTTCTCCAATCCCTGTAAATGGCGACAGATAAGATTGATTGCAATTGATTCCTGAGCTGCCACCTTCTACAATGCTTCTCTCTAACCGTTCTGCTCCAATAGAATTTACAACATCACGTTCCAGATTTGACGGAATCACTGCCGGGACTTCTACTTCCTGCACTGCAAGCTTCTTTCCCGCTTCCTGAATTCCGCTCCTAACAGCCGTCTGCACGGATAACAGCTCCAGCAGTAATACCAATGCCAGCGTCGCAAAAAAGAAGATTGGTACTGCCATGGCAGCCTCCACGGTAATGCTTCCTTTTTTTCGGGTGGATGCAGATGCCCTTCCTGTATGCTTGGATTTGTATATGCTGGATAATAAAGGGATATCTTTATCTGAGTTCATCGAATCTTTCTCCTTTCATTTTTTATGTTTTCAGTTAGCAGAAATTTTATAACTCCCAGTAGGGGGAGCGGAAGGACATCTGCACCCACCCGTTATCGATTCATTTCGTTATTGATTCATTTCGTTTTTAATTGTATCCAAAATATGTCGGAAAATCGTACATGATCCCACGACGCAGATTGCATGTGCTGTGAAATTCTACTCTGCTGATGCAGGCATCTGCCCGAAAAAATGTCTGTCCATATCGTATCTTTAAATTTTGTTCCACCATATCTAATGTACGCATCCCAACTTCATCCTGTGATTTCAGGAACAACAGCATGCGAAGGTATTCCCGATAAGCAAGTCCGCTTTCCATATCTTTACCATTATCTGCTGCCACATTTTCTCCTGCACTGCCAAGCTGCATCAGTCCGGAAAGGCTTAGTTTCCAATCCTCTGCGTTCTTTACAAGTGGTACTTTTCCCCCACTTATCAGCGTTCTAATATCCATGATTGCTTCACCATAAGCCCATGCAAGTAAAATTCCCTGCGCGGCACCCTCTGTCAGTTCCGGAAGTCCGATCACCGTACATAATGTAAGCGCTGCCGCCTCGGCTTCTGCTTTCTTTTCCGGATCCGTCTGGATATATGCATAATCCGGCACAAATCGGACCATAAGAAGCTTACTGGCAACCGTCTCCAAATTTTCTCTGTCGCTGGCGTGGCCTTCCAGAATATATTCCAGTTCATAGTCCAGACTCCCCACACCTGCCATGTCACCACGATTCCCGTTGCTGAAGTCTTCATTAGCAGAATCTCCTCTGACAAAATCTCCACCGCCAGAATCTCCACTATTATAATTTCCATTGCCAGATTGCAGGCTATCTGAAGCCATCTTGAAATGTTCCAGCACGTACTCTCCAAACAATAATTTACTGATTGTACTTCCCGATCCTGCTACATCTGAGAAATCTCCATATCCCTGATTTCGTTTTCTATGAGATACCATTTCCGATAACGTAATACTTTTTTTTGACATTACACGTCCCTTTGGCATAATCAGATCTACAAGAGGCATGCTTTTTAATTTTGCCACATGCGATAAGGGATTCTCTTCCTCTGGAAGTTCCTCCTTCTGCGACAACAGCTCCTGTAATTCCTGTTCCGTTTTTGCCCCGTCCCTTTCATAATTTTGTAAAGCCTCCTCTCCTGCTTTCCATGTATCTGTCTGTCCAACCAGTTTCTTCACCTTATCCAGTCCGTATTTATTTTCCATATATGCCGTCACCTGCTCGTAAAATGCACTGGCACCTTGGTCCGTCAATAGCTGAATTCTTGTAATTTCCTGATCCATCCCGCTTGCTCCGTAATAGGCCAGCCGTTCCTTTAACAATTCTTCACTGTAACTGCCCGTCTCATAACTTCCTTCCAGCGCAAAAATTCCGTAGACTTCCCAGAGTTCCTTCTGATACTCTGCAAATATACTTTCCACCGCCCGTGTCATATCTGCTCTTCTGTAATTTTTTACATTCTGTAAAGAGGCACTTTCCAGCATTGCTCCGGCAAATGAAATAAGTAAAATAAATACCAGACTTAAATACACTGTGACTTCCCCCTTTAAATACCGCTGCTCTCGCTTGTAATCTTCTCGAAAATCGTCTCGACCAGACTTGTGAGCTGAGATTTGAATATAACGACAAGTGAAATCAGTACAACCAAAATTAAGATAATTTCCACAACTCCGACTCCGTCTTTGTTTTCCAATATTTCTCTCACTCTGTGTTTTAAATACCAAACTCTCCACATAATTAATCCTCCCGCTTTCTCTATTCTTGCTTCTCTACACCCGCTTTTCTATTCCGTCATATCTTCTGTGGCATATTTTTATATTTTTACAATGCCTACATTTGTACGGTAAAAAATGCCGGGACTACAACAATCACAAGCACCTCTGCCAGCATCAGAAACATCGGAAGCAATAGCTTTGTTCCTGCTTCTTCCCCGAGCCGTCTTGCTCTTGCTTTTCGCTCTTCAAAAGACTGGATTGCTTCCAGCCGAAGCATGTCATTTAGACCTTTTGTACCTTTTCTCAGGTTTTGTGACAGCAATGCACCAAATCTCATATATTCCTGTGTCCCGCATCTTCTTCCGAATTTCTCATAACATTCTGCTTCCGGAACACCGCCATCCATCTGTCGGCATGTATACTTCATCTCTTCATAAACTGCACGCTTCCCTTGCTGCTTTATCCGCGAATCGTAATCATTTACAATCTTTCTCCATGCTTTGCGGACCGTCATTCCTGCACCTAAAAGTAATGTCAGCTTACTGATGACTTCCGGATAATCCAGACACATCTGTTTTTGTCTTGCCTGTTTTTCTTTTATCTCGTTCTGCTTGTCCAGCGCAAAAAACAGCACGGAAATCACAACTGCAGCCACCATAATTACTGCACCTCTCCAGTTCATTACCGTATAAAAATGTATTTCCTGTCCGTCCACCTGTTTTGGCAATGTTAACGTCCCGGATTCTCTGGTATCCTGATCTTTTTCTGCCACTGTCCGGCGCACCTTTTCTAATAACACTCCATCACTTCCGGTCATTCGTGGATAGACCATTGCCATACATTCATACAGTACCTGTTTTTCTACATCTTCCCGATACGTCAATATGGCTGTCAGCTTCACCGGTGTCCCTTCACTTACAAGCTTATCTTCCTTTAATTTTCCGTAAATATTGATCACATCATAGCGGTCAAGCTTCCATGTAACGTCGATCGGCTTTCCTGGAATCTCTGTCAGAAGATTCAAATCCCGGTCCACATGATCCAGACTTACATTCTCCCCCAGAATCAACGAATCCATTTTCTTTACTGCCTGCTTTAATACCTGACTGATTTCCTGTTCTCCATAGACTTGCTCTGTTACTTCGATCGGGATTTCCCCCAATACCCGATCTTTTCCCTCTACACGCAGTTCTTCCGTCTTCTTCCCTTTGCCATAAGTTTTTCTTGTGATCTCCTCTACATTTTTTCTGTAGGCACCATTGTAATCCCAGATAAGAGCTGCAACGCCCACCGAAAACACCACTAACATGATCCCGATACTCAGACTTCGATCTCGATGATCTTTCGCCCAAGCCCGTATGCGCCCAAATATATGATCAGACATCCTGTCATCACTCCTCTTCCTGCTATATTTCCGTAAAGATTTCCCATAAATTCCGGAAAACTGACAGTCATATAAAGTACAATTCCAAAAGGAATGACCGACATCACCTGAAATTCATATTTTTTCGCCGCCAGCATTGTATCAATTTCCCGTTTTACATCAATTTTGTCTCCAATCTGATCCGCTGTATTGCGGATAATAGACATCAGATTTCCTCCGCTTCTCTTGGCCGTGACAAAGACTCCGGCAAAGCTTTCCACATCTGGAAGCTTTGTTCTCTCGGACAGTTCTTCTACTGCCTGTTCCACCGGTACTTGTACCCGGATCTGCCTGACCATGATTTCCAGCTCACGTAGAATTGCCGCATCATCAGAGTAAAAAACCTGCATCTCTTTCAGGCTCTCTTTCACTGCATTTTCCACAGAATATCCTGTATTCAGTAAAGAGGAAAATGTCTGTATCAGTTCTTTGAACTGTACTAGAAACTCCTGTTCTTTTCGCTTAATGCATTCGTCCAGAAGCTGTATGTAATACCACACGCCTGCCGGAATCAACAATATAACTGCCACCCATGAGCGATAATATATCCATGCCGTTCCTGTCACAATAATGATGACCTTCAAGATCATTTTTACATATTCACACTTCTTTATATCCTGCTGCCAGTAACTTCTGTGTATGAACCAGGTCGTCCATTTTTCTCCAAGTTCCCTGAATTTTCCCATCCTTTTCTCCTGTCTCTTCGAATCTGTACAGTGGACTCACCAGAATCTCACCGTCCTGATAATCCAGGATTTCTGAAACCTCCAGTACTTTACGGCTTTTATCTCTGAGTCTTCCAAGATGCACAATAATGTCGATTCCTGATGCAATCTGTCTCTGAACTGCCCCCAGAGGAAGATCCATTCCCATCAGCACCATGCTCTCCAGCCTAGAAAGCATATCCTTAGGACTATTGGCATGACCGGTACTAAGACTTCCATCATGACCGGTATTAAGTGCCTGCAGCATATCAATTGCTTCGGCTCCGCGAACTTCCCCGACAATGATGCGATTTGGTCTCATCCGAAGCGCCGTCCGAATTAATTCGCGTATAGTAATCTCACCTGTTCCCTCAAGATTGGCGCATCTCGCCTCAAGAGTTACCAGGTTTGGAATATCCAGAATCCGTAGTTCTGCGTTGTCCTCAATTGTAATGATTCTTTCATCCTTTGGTATGTATTGCGATAAAGCATTCAGGAATGTGGTCTTGCCTGATCCGGTTCCTCCACTGATGAATATGTTGTAGCCTGCCCTAACAAGCTTTACCAGAAATTCTTTTACTTCTCGACAGATAGAACCCCACCGGATCAACTGTCTCATTGTAATTGCTTCTTTTGGAAATTTTCTTATGGTTACTATGGGCCCATTTAAAGCGATGGGCCCCAGTACCACATTTACTCTCGACCCG
>ENA-OQKP01000597-OQKP01000597.1-human-gut-metagenome-genome-assembly--contig:-NODE-597-length-27231-cov-23.810508_pt1 | contig 27231 bp, 21 predicted proteins | sample MGYA00242780_ERZ504802 | MGnify/ENA primary metagenome ERZ504802 (study PRJEB26092, sample SAMD00036406) | human gut metagenome | host: Homo sapiens | study: EMG produced TPA metagenomics assembly of... | reverse complement strand
GCCTGACCGGACGCAAGATCATCGTGGACACCTACGGCGGCTATGCCCGTCACGGCGGCGGCGCCTTCTCCGGCAAGGACCCCAGCAAGGTGGACCGCAGCGCTGCCTATGCGACCCGCTGGGTGGCAAAGAACATCGTGGCTGCAGGTCTTGCCAAGCAGTGCGAAGTGCAGGTGGCGTATGCCATCGGCGTGGCAAAGCCTGTGTCCATCATGGTGGACACCTTCGGCACCGGCACCGTCTCAGATGAGAAGATCGAGCAGGCTGTGGAGAAGGTGTTCGACCTGACCCCCGCCGCCATCATCCGCGAACTCGACCTGCGCAAGCCCATCTACCGCAAGCTGGCCGCATACGGCCACATGGGCCGCGAGGATCTGGGCGTGAAGTGGGAGAACACCGACCGCGTGGATGCCCTGAAGGCTGCGGTCGCTGCCCTGTAAGCGGAACACAAAGCACCTATCGCAATCATATAAAATAAGAAGGCATCTGCAACGATCGCTTCTGAGCTTCTGAAGCTCAGCAAATTTGCTGCAGATGCCTTTGTTTTTGCGGCTCTGCCGGGGAGGGCGAACGAGCGAAAACAGCAGCATCTCCGCTGCCCGGCACACTGCATTTTTATCTCCCGGAAGAGTAATCCCGGCAGACTGCTCAGACAAAGAAAAGTCTTACTTTTCCGCGAAAATCAGCCGAAATTTGCGAAATGGCAAAGAATCGGCTGTCTTTTTGTCGAAAACACACATTCTCTTTGAGAAAAAAGAAAAACAGCTGTGCAAGGCGCAGAAAATCCTGACATGAAACAAATTGATATGGCAGAATCGACGAAATGTGATAAAATAAAACCAGATATGCGCTCTTGTGTGCATGATACGGATCGTAAACAGCAATAAGGAGTTATGACTATGTCTATTGAAATTTCCCCGAAGTCGTTCTTTGAGCAGCCCAGCGTGGCAGATATGCGGCTGATCTCCTGCCCCGGTGCAGAGGAACTGACCGGCCTGATCGACAAGCATCTGGTCCGTTGGGCCAAGGCTGCCGGAATTGACAAAGAGACCTTCATTATTCCTTGCGACTGCCCCCGCTTCCAGAGTGGCGATGCCAAGGGTCTGGTGAAGGAGTCGGTGCGCGGCGACGATATCTTCATCGTGGTCGATCCCGGCAACTACAGTGTGACCTACAAGCTGTTCAACTACGAGAACCACATGTCTCCGGACGATCACTTCGCCAACCTGAAGCGCCTGATCCAGGCAGTGGCCGGCAAGGCACACCGTGTGTCGGTCATTATGCCCAGCCTGTACGGCGGCCGTCAGCATCGCCGTGTGGTGCGCGAAAGTCTGGACTGCGCTGTGGCCCTGCAGGAGCTGCAGACCATGGGTGTGCGCAACATCATCACCTTTGATGCTCATGACCCCCGCGTGCAGAACGCTGTGCCGCTGATGAGCTTTGATAACGCAATGCCCACCTATCAGGTGCTGAAGAGCCTGCTGAAGAAGGACCCGGACCTCTCCTTTGATAAGAGCAAGTTTACCGTGGTCAGCCCGGACGAGGGCGCCATGAACCGCAACATGTACTTCTCCAGCGTGCTGGGCTGCAATCTGGGCATGTTCTACAAGCGCCGCGATTACACCCGCGTGGTGAATGGCCGCAACCCCATCGTGGCCCACGAGTATCTGGGCGAGAGCGTGGAGGGCAAGACCGTCTTCATCGCGGACGATATCATTGCTTCCGGCGAGAGCATGCTGGAGGTCGCCAGCAACCTGAAGGAGCGCGGCGCTGCCAACATCATCGCCAACGCAACCTTCCCCCTGTTCACCAGCGGTCTGGACAAGTTCGACAAGGCTGTGGCCGAGGGCAAGCTGACCTATGTTGTGGGCACCAACCTGACCTACCGTATGCCTGAGCTGCTCACCCGCGACTGGTATGTGGATGTGGATGTTTCCAAGTACGCTGCATACTTTGTGGTGGCTCTGAACCACGACATGTCTGTTTCCAGCATCATCGATCCGCTGAAGAAGATCGAGAATCTGCTGGCAAGCCGCAAGTAAGTTTAATACGAAAAAAGGCTCTGCATCCTTGCGATGCAGAGCCTTTTTCGTATCACAAATCAAATAAAACGATCATAATTCGTCTCCATGGCTGCGCAGATACCGAACCAGCATGGGCAGCTCGTAGAGCAGCATGACGACCCAGCCCACCGCATAGCTGTAAGGCAGAGCTTCGATCTCCATTTTCCACACCAGCACGAACACCGCAGCTGCCGCCACACGGAACACCATGTTGAAGGTGCTGGACACCAGCGTGACCTTCAGATCGCCAATGCCGCGGAAGAAGCCCTGAATGCCATTGGTGAAAGCAGGCATCAGGTAGAACAGGGAAACCGTGCGCAGGAAGCGCACGCCCAGATGGACGACCTCCGGGTCGGTGACGAACAGTTTCATGATAAAGGGCGCACCGGAAAAGCATACAACGGCGATCAGCACGCCGTAAGCGGCTTCAATGCGCATACCGCAGTGGAAGCCCTGTTTCACACGGTCGTGCTTGCCGGCACCCCGGTTCTGCGCCATGAGGGTGGTCATGGCGTGGCCGATGTTCTGCTGCGGGGTATAGGCAAAGTCGTCAATGCGGGAAGCAGCGGTAAAGGCAGCCATGGCGTTGACACCCATGGTGTTCACGATGGCCTGCACCGCGATCTTGCCAAGCTGCACGGTGGCTTGCTGCATGGCGCTGGCCCAGCCGTAGCTGACCGTTTTGCGCAGCAGCTTGCCGTCAAACACCAGCCAACGCCTGCCCAGCTGCAGGATGGGCACCTTCCAGCGGATGTACAGTACGCACAGCACGCAGCACAGTGCTTCGCTGACCACGGTGGAAAGGGCGCAGCCGTTGCTGCCCCAGTTCAGCACCTGCACAAAGAACAGGTCGCCGCCGATGTTCAGCACAGAGCTGATCATCAGGAAATACAGGGCACTCTTGCTGTCGCCCAGTGCACGCATGGTGGCGGCAAGAAAGTTATAGAAAAAGGTGAAGATCAGGCCTGCAAACACGATGCGCAGGTAGCTGACCGCAATGGGCAGGATATCGGCGGGCACCTGCATCAGCTGCAGCAGGGGCGTGGCCAGAATGACGCACAGCGCCGAGAATGCCAGCGAGAACACGGTGCCTGCAATGGCGGTGGTGGACACCTGACGCTCCATCAGCTGGGTATTACCGGCACCGAATGCGGTACTGACCAGAATGCCGGCACCCAGACACATGCCGTTGATAAACAGGATGGCCAGAGTCATGAGCGGGTTGGAGGTGCCGACGGCGGCAAGGGCTTCCTCGCCCACGAACTTGCCCACGATGATGCTGTCGGCGGCGTTGTAGGTGAGCTGGAACAGGTTGCCAAGTACCAGCGGAATGGTAAAACGGATCAGGAGCGGAGTAATGGCTCCCTTTGTCATGTCGTTTGTCATGGGAACTCTATGATTTCTCCTTATAACGTATTTACGATCTGCCGTCCGGGCAGGATGGCAAGGGCAGAGCGGCTGGCACCTACATGGATGAGCTGTGCGGCCGCCTGCAAAACGGCACCGGATGCCACCGAAGCCGGGATGGCATCGGTGCGCAGCACCTTTTGCGCGGCCCGCTGCGCGTCGGTGGTGTTCACCGCCACCACGTTGTCCACCACATAGGCGTTGAAGTTTTCCGGCATAAAGCCGTAGCCCAGATCGCTGATGCCGTGGGGGCCGGTCAGGCCGCCGCCCAGCGCCTGCGATTCGTAAGGCTCCACGGCGGCGATGCGCACATCGTTCGTCCATGCCTTGATGGTCTCGCCCACGCCGGTCACGGTGCCGCCGCTGCCCACGCCGATCACGATAGCGTCCACGGCGCTTTTGCCCTCCCGCGCGATGCTCTGCACAATGGCAGGGCCGGTAACGCGGCGGTGGTACTCCGGGTTATCATCGTTGGCAAGCCAGTCCATGTAGTACCAGCCGTTGGCGGCGGCGGTCTGTGCCGCCAGACGGCGGGCACCGTTCACACCGCTGCGGGCCGGGCTGTGGCGGATCTGCGCACCCAGCCGCAGCAGGGTCTCCTGCCGCAGGGCGGGGGCATCCTCCGGCATCACCAGAACCACCGGGTGACCGGCGGTCAGGCCCGCCAGCGTGAGCGCAGCGGCAAACGGGCCGGAGGCCGCTTCAATGATGGGCTGACCGGAGATCAGCTTCTTTTTTTCAATGGCAAGGGCCAGCATCCCTTCCGCAAGGCCGTCCCGGGCCGTGCCGGTGGGGCCTGCAAAGTCCAGATAGGCATACAGCCGTCCCTTCAGCCCGCAGGCGGCAGCATAGCCGCGCAGCTCCACGATGGGGCAGGCGCTGAGCGTCTGGTAAAAATTGGGGTAGATCGGCACGAAGACCCTCCTTTCATGGGATACAACAATATTATCCTAACGCAAAAGGACTGCGCGCGTCAAGATGCGTTTTAGCAAAAACGGCGAATTTTTGGCGGATTTTCTGGAAAAATCTCCGAAAGGCTCTTGACAGGATGCGGTGCATCTGCTATACTTCATCCGTAAAGCAAATTAACTTTACATCACTTCTCGAAAGTACAGGCACAAAACCGGGGGTCAGAGGATGGCAAAAGATCTGGAAATGGGCTATCTGCTGGACTTCTACGGCGAGGTGCTCACCGAGAAACAGCGCGAGATGCTGCGCCAGTATTACAACGATGACCTTTCGCTGAGCGAGATCGGCGAGAACTTCGGCATCACCCGTCAGGGTGCGCGGGATGCCATCAAGCATGGCGAGAACGCGCTGAAGGAGCTGGAGGAAAAGGTCGGCTTTGCGGCGCGTTACCGCCGCGTGCAGCAGAAGCTGGAAGAGCTGGAGCAAATGGTGATCGATGCACGGTTCGAGTGCACCGGCCCGCAGGGCCTGACCACCACCGAGTACGAACACCAGCTGACCAAAATGTTAAAGCTCATCCGCTCCATCGACGAAGCAAACGAGAGCTGAAACCTGTGAAAGGAGCACCGTACAATGGCATTTGAATCCCTTACCGACCGCCTTGCCGGTGTGTTCAAAAAGCTGCGCGGTCACGGCAAGCTGACCGAGGCAGATATCAAGGCCGCGATGCGTGAGGTGCGCATGGCCCTGCTGGAAGCCGATGTCAACTACAAGGTTGCCAAGGACTTCTGTGCAAAGGTGTCCGAGCGCGCCATGGGTCAGGAGGTCATGGAAAGCCTGACCCCGGCACAGCAGGTGGTCAAGATCGTCAACGAAGAGCTGGTTGCCCTGATGGGCGGCAGCGAGGCGGCCCGCCTGAACATCAAGAACAAGGGCCAGACGATCATCATGCTCTGCGGCCTGCAGGGCAACGGTAAAACCACCCACGCCGCAAAGCTGGCAAAGTACTTTATCAAACAGGGCCGCCGCCCTATGCTGGTGGCCTGCGATATTTACCGCCCTGCGGCCATCGATCAGCTGCAGGTGGTGGGCAAACAGGCGGGCGCACCGGTGTTCACGCTGCCGGGCGCAAAGCCGCCGGAAATTGCAAAGAAGGCGCTGGCACACGCCAAGGATTACGGCAATGACATCGTGATCCTGGATACCGCCGGTCGTCTGCAGATCGACGATGTGCTCATGCAGGAGCTGGTGGACATCAAGGAAGCCGTTCCTGTGGACGAGACCCTGCTGGTGGTGGACGCCATGGCTGGTCAGGACGCTGTGAACGTTGCCAAGACCTTCAACGAGAAGGTGAGCATCGACGGCATCATCCTCACCAAGACCGACGGCGATACCCGCGGCGGTGCGGCACTTTCAGTGCTGGCCGTCACCGGGAAGCCCATCAAGTTCCAGGGCACCGGCGAAAAGCTGGACGATCTGGATGTGTTCCACCCGGACCGCATGGCAAGCCGCATTCTGGGCATGGGCGATGTGCTGAGTCTGATCGAGCGCGCGCAGGAGACGGCAGACGAAAAGGCTGCCGAAGAGACCGCCAAGCGGATGATGGAGAACAAGTTCGACATGAACGACATGCTGGACCAGTTCGCACAGATTCGCAAGATGGGCGGTGCAGGCGCGATGCTGAGCATGCTGCCCGGCGGCAGCGGCATCGATCCCAGTCAGGTCGATGAAAAGGCGTTCGACCGCATCGAGGCCATGATCTATTCCATGACCAAGGAAGAACGCGAGAAGCCCTCCATCATCAACCCCAAGCGCAAGCGCCGCATCGCAGCAGGCAGCGGTACCACCGTGGCCGACGTGAACAAGCTGCTCAAGCAGTTTGAGATGATGCAGAAGATGATGAAGCAGTTCAAGAAAAGCCCCAAGGGCTTTGCCCGCCGTCTGGGCGGTATGATGGGCAACCCCAATGCCTTCCGCGGACTGAAATAATTTTTGTGATACAACCCCCTTGCGGGTTTGTACAATATAATCAACATGCGCCCGCAAGGGCCGCACAAAACAATTTTTGGAGGATATTTACCATGGCAGTTAAGATTCGTCTGCGCCGCGTTGGCGCCAAGAAGGCTCCCTTCTATCGTGTTGTTGTTGCTGACAGCCGCTTCCCCCGTGACGGCCGTTTCATCGAAGAGATCGGCACCTACGATCCCAACAAGGAGCCTTCCGAGATCAAGATCGACGCTGAGAAGGCAAAGCAGTGGATCGCCAACGGCGCACAGCCCACTGATACCGTTCGCGTCCTGCTGAAGAAGTCCAACGTTCTGTAAGTAGGGAGGGCTGACTCATGCAGGAGCTGTTGCTGGCAGTTGCCCGCGGTCTCGTGGAGGATAAGGAAGCCGTTAAGGTCACGGTGGACGAGCCTCGCGAGGACGGCACCATCGTCTACCACCTGAGCGTGGCAGAGGGAGATATGGGCCGTGTCATCGGCAAGCAGGGCCGGATCGCAAAAGCCATTCGTGTGGTGATGCGCGCGGCTGCTGTGCGGGTCGATGAAAAGGTCCTTGTTGAGATCGACTGAGCACCCTACAGGCCCTTTGCCCTTGCGGCAAGGGGCCTTTTTGATTATAGGAGCAAGATTATGCAGCAATATCTGGAAGCGGGCAAGGTCGTGACCACCCACGGCGTGCGCGGCGAAATGAAGCTGGAGCTTTGGTGCGACGGCGTGAATTTTCTGAAAAAGGTGGGCAGACTGTATGCATCGGCCCAGGGCGGCAGGGTATGGAAGATCGTCTCCATCCGTGCGCAGGGTCAGATGGCTCTGCTGCAGCTGGAAGGCGTGGACGATATGGATGCTGCCCGTGCGCTGCGGGGGCAGGTGTTCTACTTTGACCGCAATGATGCCACCCTGCCCGCAGGCCGCTGGTATGTGGCCGACCTGATCGGGTGCGAAGTGCGGGATGCCGACACCGGCAGGGTGTACGGCGTTGTGACCAGCGTGGATCACCCCGGTGCACAGGATATCTACACCGTCAAAGCACCGAACGGCAAGGAATACATGTTCCCGGGCGTGGATGCTTTTCTGAAAGAGCGCAACCCGCCGGAGGGCTATCTCCTCGTCACCCCCATTCCGGGCCTGCTGGACGATGACTTTGACAGCGAACGGGAGGAAGAGTGAGCCATGGGAATGCGTGTGGACATCGTGACCTTGTTCCCGGAAATGTGCCAGCAGGTGCTGGATGCCAGCATCATCGGGCGCGCGGCAAAGAAGGGCTTTATTGAGACCCACTGCCACCAGATCCGGGACTACACCCTGAACAAACAGAAGCAGACCGACGATTACCCCTACGGCGGCGGCTGCGGCATGGTGCTGTACGCTCAGCCCATCGCAGACTGCCTGCGTGCTGTGCAGCAGGAAGTAGCTTCACAGGGCCGTCCGGCCCCGCATATCGTGTTCCTGACGGCAGGCGGCCAGCGCTACACCGAGGAACACGCAAAGCGGCTGGCCCAGTACGATAACCTGACACTGGTATGCGGCCACTATGAGGGCATCGACGAGCGTGTGATCGATGCTTTTGCGGATGAAGAGATCTCCATCGGTGATTACATCCTCACCGGCGGCGAGCTGGCCAGCCTTGTGGTGGCGGACAGTGTGCTGCGCCTGAAGCCCGGCGTGCTGGCTGAGCAGAAGGGCTACGAGGAAGAAAGCTACTGGGACGGCCTGCTGGAGTATCCCCAGTACACCCGCCCCGAGGTGTGGGAAGGCCGCGCCGTGCCGCAGGTGCTGCTGGGCGGCGACCACCAGAAGATCGATGCATGGCGCGGGGAACAGAGCCGGGAGCGCACCCGCCTGCGCCGCCCGGAGCTGTACGAGAAGTGGTGTGAGACCCACCCTGTGACCGAGCTGCCCAAGTGGAAGCGCGGCGAGAACATGCGCCTTGTCAAGACCGACGGGCAGTTTGCTGCTGCCGCCCGCATCTTTGTGGAGGGCCGCCGCACCACCTGTGCCGAGAACTGGACCCCGGAATACTGTGCCAGCCTCAACGAGGAAGAATATCTTTTGCAGCTGCGGCAGGAAAAGGCCGCAGGCTGGGTGTGCTACCTGCACACCACCAAGGATGTGCCGGACGGCATCGTGAGCATCAACCACAAGGTGGGGCACATCGAACATCTGTTCGTCACTGAAAAAGCCCGCGGCAGGGGCATTGGCATGAAGATGCTGGACTTTGCCCGCAAAAAGCTCAGCGAGCACGAGCACCCGGTGCTGAGCGTGCTGAACACCAACACCCGCGCCATAGCGCTTTACACCCGCATGGGCTGGAAGCTGACCAGCGGCACCGAGCTGGAGTTCACGCCGGAGCAATATCCGGCTGTGGTGAAAAAGTGCGCGCTGGTCTGGATGCGGTACGAGGGCAGCGCACAGAAGTAACTCCGGGCGGCAGCTGCAGGTGCATCGGACAGCGAAAAAGGCACGAAAATGGATGCTCGGGCCAGAGGGTATGGTGCTGGAAACGCACAAAAACGGCCGAGATATTGCCCGAAGGTCGAAAAAATGTTGAAAACTTTTGTATCTACCCTCTAACCTTCGGGGAATAATTTTATTATCTTTGTATAAATAATGAAAAATGGGCCGCTTTTCATTGGAGAAACCGCCAAAAATGCGCCGGGGGGCTGTACAACCGTTTCGACTTGCGCTAAAATAATCGTAACGCAACAGGCACAGGATACAGATTCTATACCCAAAACGATATTAGATAGGAGCGCTTTACTATGTACGTGAAAGAAGTTACCGTTGAAAATCAGGTTGGTCTGCACGCTCGTCCGGCTACCTTCTTCATCCAGAAGGCTAACGAGTTCAAGTCTTCCATCTGGGTCGAGAAGGAAGAACGCCGCGTGAACGCAAAGAGCCTGCTGGGCGTTCTGTCTCTGGGCATCGTGGGCGGTACCACCATCCGCATCATCGCTGACGGCGCTGATGAGCAGGCTGCTGTTGACGGCCTGATCAAGCTGGTGGAGTCCGGTTTTGCTGAGTAATTTGTGTCTATAAATGGAGCGGCGGGGGAACCTGCCGCTTTTTGTTTTTCAAGGAGAATCCATGACCAAAGCTGAACTGTATCAGAAAGCCTGTATGCTGCCGCTGCTGCCCGGCGTGTATATCATCCGGGATAAGACGGACACCATCATTTATATCGGCAAGGCAAAGCGGCTGCGCATCCGGGTGAGCCAGTATTTCCGCGAGGGCGTGCCCCACGACAACAAGGTCAGCCAGATGATCGCCCATGCCTATGCCTTTGACGTGATCGTCTGCCAGAGCGAGTTTGAAGCGCTGGTGCTGGAAGCCAGCCAGATCAAGGCCCACACGCCGAAGTATAACATCCTGCTCAAGGATGATAAAGGCTACAGCTATATCAAGGTGACAAAGGAGCCATGGCCCCGGCTCTCCTTCGTGCTGCAAAAGGAGGAGGACGATGCTGAGTATATCGGCCCCTATACCTCCAGCTTTGCGGCGCGGCAGATGGCAGAAACCGCCATGGATGCCTTTCTGCTGCCGCGCTGCAATAAGCGCTTCCCGCAGGAGATCGGCAGGGGCCGCCCCTGCCTGAATGCGCACATCGGCAAGTGCATGGCAGTGTGCAGCGGCAGGATCAGCTGCGAAAACTACAATCAGGCCGTCAAGAGCGCTGTGCACCTGATTCGCTACGGCAAAAAGGACATCCTGAAGATCCTCAACGAGCGGATGCAGGAGGCCTCGGACCGGCTGGAATTTGAGACGGCGGCGCTGCTGCGGGACCAGATCGCAGCCATCACCAAGGTGAGCGCTGGGCAGAAGGTCATTGTGGACCCGGATGTGGAGATGGATGTGGTGGCACTGGCAGGCACGCCGGACAGCGTGTGTGCGGCGGTGCTGCGCTTCCGGGACGGACGGCTGACCGATAAGCGGGAGTTTTTGTTCCACGATACCTCGGACATTGCCGCCGTGCGGGAGGAATTTCTGCCCCGGTATTATCTGGATGACGAACAGATCCCCAAGATCATTGCGGTGGACGAGCTGCCGCCGGACAGCGATGCCTTGCAGCAGGCGCTGAACGAAAAGCGCGGCAGTGAGGTGCAGCTGTATGTGCCCCAGCGCGGCGATAAGGCCCATCTGGTGGAGATGGCCCACACCAACGCGGTGGAACGTCTTGCCCGGGAGAGTGGCCGCTATGCCCGGGAGGAAAAGCTGCTGGACGAGCTGGCGCAGGTGCTGGGCCTTGCAAAGCCGCCCCGTGCCATTGAGAGCTACGACATCTCCAACTGGGGCGATGGCTCCAGCGTGTGCGGCATGGTCACCTTCAAGGACGGCAAGCCCTACAAGGCGGGCTACCGCAAGTTCAAGATGAAGACCGTTGCGGGCACTGACGACTATGCATCACTGGCAGAGACCGTCTCCCGGCGGGCGGCAGAGTATGAAAAGTACGCAGAGCTTGCAAAAAAGGGAGAACCCTGCAGCAACTGGTTCGGGCAGAAGCCGGATCTGCTTTTGATGGACGGCGGCAGGGGGCAGGTGAGCGCGGCAAAAGATGCACTGGCCGGGACTGCCCTTGCGGATGTGCCGCTCTACGGCATGGTGAAGGATGACCACCACCGCACCCGCGCCATTGTGGACAGCGACGGCCGGGAAATTGCCATCAACATGAACCGGGGCACCTTTACCTTCATCACGGCCATTCAGGACGAGACCCATCGCTTTGCCAATGCCTACCGCAAGCAGCAGATGAAGCAGAAGAGCTATTCCTCCACCCTGACCGAGATCCCCGGCATCGGCCCCAAAACGGCCAAGGCACTGATGGCCCAGTTCAAGAGCGTGACCGCCGTGAAGGAAGCCACGCCTGACCAGCTGGAAAATACCCCCGGCGTGGGCAAACAGACGGCACAGATCATCTACGCATATTTTCACGCATAAAACCCTCTCAGTCATCGCTGCGCGATGCCAGCTCTCCCGAAAGGGAGAGCTTTTTGCATTCAGATGCAATGAATGTGCAGAGCTGAAGAAAACGCGATTGATGCATTTGCCGGTTATAGCCCTTCCCGTGAAAAGGCAAACCCCGGCAGACCGTAGTCTGCCGGGGTTTGCAATATTAAAATAAATTTACCGCTGAAAATGCCCAGAGCAAAGCGGAGGGCATTCAAATGATTCAGTTCTCCGCAGAAATATCCTGACCGAAATACTTCTCGCTCAGCTCTTTCAGGGTGCCGTCGGCACGCAGCTCCTCAATGGCGGTGTTGATGGCTTCCAGCAGGGTGGCGCTGGCATCACCCTTGCGCAGGGGGATGGCAACGTGGGATGCGTCCTCAGTCTGGGCCACCAGCTTGAAATCTGCGTCCGGGTGGACGTTCAGGTAATCGTAGAAGGAAACATCAGCGTTCAGTGTGGCGTCGATGCGGCCGGCGGTGAGCAGCTGGATGGTCTCTTCCAGCGTGTCGATGCCCTGCACGGTGGCGCCATAGCTCTCGGCCAGCTCCATGTAGGTGGAAGCCAGACTGTTGGCGGTGGTCTTGCCCTTCAGGTCCTCAAAGCTGGTGATCTCGTCGTTATCCTTGCGGACGGCAAGGGCGGTGTGAATGTAGCCGTAGGGCTCGGTGAAATCATAGGTCTTGGCGCGCTCGTCGGTCACTTCCACGCCGTTGCACACGATGTCGTAGCGGCCTGCGTCCAGACCGGCAAACAGGCTGTCCCAGTCGCTTTCCACGTACTCCGGCTCCACGCCCAGCTTTTCGGCAATGGCGCGGGAGACTTCCACATCGTAGCCCACCAGAGTATCGGATTCGTCGTGGTAGCTCCAGGGCTGCCATGCGCCTTCTAGGGCAACGATCAGCTTGCCGCTGGACTGGATGTTGGACAGCTGGTCGCCAGCGGAGGGAGCCACAGATGCAGCAGTACCGGAAGCAGCGGTGCTGCCGGAAGAATTGGAGCAGCCGGACAGAGTCAGCACGCCGGCAGCGGCCATGACGCTCATAAGAGAAATAAAAGTTCTGCGTTTCATAGTTGGATTCCCTTTCCTCTATAAAAATATTTGTGAAATAAACTCCTTCAGGCAAAGAGGGAGACTTTCTGGTTTTGCCAAAGGCCCCATCCCGGAGGGGGCTGTCTGCGAAGCAGACTGGGGGAGTTGGTTAAACCTCACTCGGTGTGAGCGATCTTCCGCAAAAATTCGCGGGTGCGCTCCTCTTTGGGGTTGGCGAAAAACTCATGCGAGGGAGCCTGCTCCACTACCACGCCGTTCTCCATGAAAACGGTCTTGGAGGAAACATTGCGGGCAAAGCCCATCTCGTGGGTGACCACCAGCATGGTCATGCCCTCTTCGGCCAGCTGCCGCATCACGGCCAGAACTTCGCCAGTCAGTTCCGGGTCAAGGGCCGAAGTCGGCTCGTCAAAATAGATGATCTCCGGGTCAGATGCCAGCGCACGGGCAATGGCCACGCGCTGCTGCTGGCCGCCGGAAAGCTGGCGCGGATAGTAGTCGGCTCGGTCGGCAAGGCCCACCTTTTCCAGCATCTTCATGCCAACGGCATCCGCCTGCTCTTTGGGCATTTTGCGGGCAATGATGAGGCCCTCGGTCACGTTCTGCAGGGCAGTCTTGTTGCGGAACAGATTGTAGCTCTGGAACACAAAGGCCGTCTTTTTGCGCAGCCGGGCAATGTCGGCACGGCTGGCCTGGGCAAGGTCGAACGTCTCACCGTCAAAGGTGAGCCGGCCTGCGTCGGCAGTCTCCAGAAAGTTCAGACAGCGCAGCAGGGTGGTCTTGCCGGAGCCGGAGGGGCCGAGGATGGCCACTACATCGCCCTTTTCCACGGTCAGGTCCACGCCGCGCAGCACCTGCAGCTCGCTGGTCACTTTGCGTGCACCGGGCCGGTGGAAGATGCCTGCCTGCAGGCGGGGCTTTGTGTAGGTGAAAAAGGACTTGTGGACGTTTTTGATCTCTAACATGGACATGGTTGCCACACTCCTTTCTTACTGGAAGCCGTGGGCGTTGAGCCGACGCTCCAGCAGTGCCTGCAGCTTGGTGATGACCGTGCAGAACAGCAGATACACCACGGCCACCTCACAGTAGATGGGCAGGAAGATGTAGGTGCGGGCGGCCACGCGCTGACCGGCCATGAACAGCTCGGCTACTGTGATATTGGACGCCAGCGAGGTGTCCTTGATCATGCCGATGAGCGAGTTGGAGAGGGCGGGCACTGCGGTGCGCAGGGCCTGCGGCAGCACGATGCGGCGCATGATCTGCCACCAGCTCATGCCCACGCAGTAACCGGCTTCCAGCTGGCCCTGCGGCACGCTTTCCAGTGCGCCGCGCATGGTCTCGGCACAGTAGGCACCCTCGTTGAAGGCAAAGGCGATGACCGCAGCAGGGAAAGCGTCCAGCATGATGCCCACGCTGGGCAGACCATAAAAGATGATGAACAGCTGCACCAGCAGCGGCGTGCCGCGGATGACCCAGATGTAGAACCGTGCGATCTGCCGCAGCACCGGCACATTGGCGTACTGCACCAGCGCAACGGCCACGGCAATGATCATGGCAAAAAAGAAGGAGACCAGCGTGAGCGGGATGGTCATGGTAAGGCCTGCCGTAAGGATACGGGGCAGGGCCTCCGCCAGCACGCTGACCGTACGGTTGGAAAGAAATGCTTCAAACATGAAAAATGTTCCCTCAGAACGGTATTCAAATACTTTGTAAATCGTAAGAACAAAGGTATTATAAGGCTTGGAGTGCGCTTGAAGTCAAGGGCTTTTTCTAAAATTCCTACAAAACCTACCAGAATACTATAGCATGAATCCGGATGGAGTGCAAACGGTTTGCTCAAAACGCGTGATGTGTACAAAAACGGACGACCCATCTGGAAAACTTTGTGCAATGCGGCAAGCGGTTGACGGCGCACCGGCTTTCGTGTACAATGAACATAACAACGCGCACCGGGCTTGGCCCGGCACAGGCGCAAATTCACCGCAGAGGGCGCAGTGCCCTTTGCGCGGTGCAGACACGGAGGACACGAACGTGACGAAGAAAAAAATTGGCGTTCTGGGTGCAGGTACCTGGGGCATGGCTCTGGCACGGATGCTGTGTGTCAGCGGCAATGATGTGCAGGTGTGGTCGGCGCTTCCGGCTGAGGTGGAGAACCTTTCCGCTACGCGGGTGCACCCCAATCTGCCGGGCATGAAGATCCCGGAAGAGCTGCAGTTTACCAAGAGCATTGAGGAAGTGTGCACCGGCAAGGATGTGCTGCTGTTTGCAGTGCCGTCGGTATTTGTGCGCTCCACCACGGCCAAGGCCCGGCCTTACATCCCGGACGGCCAGATCCTTGTGGACGTTGCCAAGGGCATGGAGCCGGACACCTTATATACCATGACTGAGGTCATTGCCGACGAGCTGAACAAAGAGGGCGGCCCCCAAAACGCAAAGCTGGTGGCCCTTTCCGGCCCGACCCATGCGGAAGAGGTGGCGCTGGACATGCCCACCACCATCGTTTCGGCCTGCCCGGATGAAGCCGCTGCCGAGTATGTGCAGGATGTGTTCAGCAACACCTGTATGCGTGTGTACACCAACGCCGACATCAAGGGCGTGGAGCTGAGCGGCGCGCTGAAGAATGTGATTGCGCTGGGTGTTGGCATCTCCACCGGCCTTGGCTACGGCGACAACGCCCGCGCAGCCCTCATCACCCGCGGCATTGCCGAGATCGCCCGGCTGGGCGTGGCCATGGGCTGCAACATCCACACCTTTGCGGGTCTGGCCGGTATCGGCGACCTGATCGTGACAGCGACCAGTATGCACAGCCGCAACAATCGTGCGGGCATTCTGATCGGCAAGGGCAAAAGCCCGGAGCAGGCCGTGAAGGAGGTCGGCATGGTGGTGGAGGGCATCAATGCACTGCCTGCCGCTATGGAGCTGGCAGCAAAGTACAATGTGGAAATGCCCATTGTGCAGACGGTGAACGCCATCGTGAAGGAGGGCATGAGCGCCAGCGACGCGCTGCGCACCCTGATGGACCGCAACCGGAAGAACGAGATGCCGCAGGGCTACGAAAAAGTCTGAATTTTAAGGGAGAAGGCACAGCTGTCTGCAGATGGCTGTGCCTTTTTTGCTGCGCGGCCTGCCCACTGGCCGAAAACACAAAATAATTCAAATTTTTTACCAAAATCAGACGTAAAAGGGTAGAAGGTCGGGAAACTTTCTGCTATACTGAAACAGAACGCAAAAACCGGGGGACGTTTTGTGCACCCTGTCGGAGAGAAAGAGAGGAATCTGCCATGCCGTCAACTTATGCGCACCGCCGCTTTGGCACCAATGTGCTGGAACATCTGCCGGATGAACTGCGTGCTCAGCTGGAACAGAACCGTGAGCTTTACGATATCGGCCTGCACGGGCCGGACCTGCTGTTTTATTACCATGCTGCCAAGTCCAACCCGGTGGGTGCATTGGGCAACGCCATGCACGAGGAGCCGGGGCGGGTCTTTTTTGACCGGGCGCGTAAGGTGGTGCACTGCGAGACGGATCGGGATGCCGCACTGGCCTATGCGCTGGGTTTTGTCTGCCACTTTGCGCTGGACAGCACCTGCCACCCGTATGTGGAGCAGTTCGCCCGGGAAAGCGGCGTGACCCACTGCGAGATCGAGACCGAGTTTGACAACATGCTGCTGCGCCGGGACGGATACGACCCGCTGAAGTTTTTCACAGCCAGCCATATCCACCCGTCGGAACAGAATGCAAAGGCGATCGCGCCCTTTTACGAGGGCATCTCGGAGCAGGTGGCGCTGGACTCGCTCAAGGGCATGATCTCAGTGCACAGGCTGCTGCAGGCATCCAACCCCGTCAAGCGCTGGGTGGTGCTGACCGGCATGAAGGTGGTGGGCAAATACGACATGCTGCACGGCCTTGTGGCAGATCCGCAGCCGAACCTGAAGTGCGTGGAGAGCGGCAAGCGGCTGGAAGAACTGTATGCGCAGGCGCTTCCACTGGCAGAAACGCTGATCCTGGAATTTGTGGCAAAGCTGGATACCGATGAGCCGCTGGATAAGGCCTACGACCATACATTTGGGGAGTTCTGAGCAAGTTGATGCAGCCCAGCAGGGAAAGATGCTGTTTCCCGCTACGACCCTTTTGGTGAAAATGTGTTTGGAGCGCTCCGCAGAGCGCGACAAACACGAAGAGATAAAAATAAAATTTCCGCTGAAGATGGCCAGAGCGTGAGCGGCGGCCATTTTAAATGGTGAAATCTAAAAAGAGGGGGCACCGCCCGGCGGTGCGAGAGGAAACAAGATGAAACATGAAAAATTCAAGGTGACCCCGCTGGAGCGGTCATGGATCCTGTACGATGTGGGCAACTCGGCCTTTGTGCTGATGATCGCAACGCTGGTGCCCATTTTCTTTAATGCGCTAGCCGAGGCCGGGGGATTGAGTCCGGTGAACTATCTGGCCTACTGGGGCTATGCAAGCTCGGTGGTCACGGTGATCACGGCAGTGCTGGGACCGATTTTGGGCACGCTGGCCGATACCAGAGGCTTTAAAAAGCCCATCTTCATGCTCTGCCTGTTCGTGGGCGTGGCAGGCTGCTGTGCTATGGGCCTTGCCACTACATGGCTGCCGTTCCTGATCATCTTCATCCTTGCAAAGATCGGCTTTTCGGGCAGTCTGGTGTTCTACGATTCCATGCTGGGCGATGTGACCACCCCGGAACGCATGGATGTTGTGTCTTCGCAGGGCTATGCATGGGGCTACATTGGCAGCTGCGTGCCCTTTGTGGTGTGTCTGGCGCTGGTGCTGGGAAGCGGGGCCATCGGCCTGAGCCAGATGACCGCCCTTTCCGTGGCGCTGCTCATCACCGCTGTGTGGTGGCTGGGCACCACCCTGCCGCTGCTGCGGAGCTATAAGCAGATCAACTATGTGGAGGTGGAGCAGCACGCCATCCGACAGAGCTTTGTGCGCATCGGCCACACCCTCAAGCATCTGCGCGAGGATAAGCAGGTGTTCTGGTTCCTGCTGGCCTTCTTCTGCTACATCGACGGCGTGTATACCATCATCGATATGGCCACCGCCTACGGCACGGCACTGGGGCTGGAGACCACCGGCCTTTTGCTTGCCCTGCTGGTAACACAGATCGTGGCCTTCCCTTCGGCGCTGATTTTTGGTCGGCTGAGTGCAAAATACCCGTCCAGCCAGCTTATCCCGGTCTGCATCGCGGCCTACACCGGCATTGCGGTGTTCGCCTTCTTCCTGACCAGCCAGTGGCAGTTCTGGGTACTGGCCGTGCTGGTGGGCATGTTCCAGGGCGGCGTGCAGGCACTGAGCCGCAGCCACTTTGCCAAGATCATCCCGGCTGAAAAATCCGGCGAATACTTTGGCCTGTTCGACATCTGCGGCAAGGGCGCGTCCTTCCTTGGCACCATGATCGTGAGCGTGGGCAGCCAGCTGACCGGCAGCGCCAATGTGGGCATTGGGATGCTGGCGCTGCTATTTGCAGTGGGCTTTGTGCTGTTCCGGGTGTCCTGCCGGACTGAGGGCGCAAAACAGGTGTAAAAAATACGATTTAAAATTGCCGATGCTTTCGCTTTGGCAATATCAGAGGAAATATTATTTTATAATTTTGCAAACAAGCCAGCCCTGCGGGGCCGGCTTGTTTCCTTTTTCACGGGAAGGGCGCAATGGCAAACGGCATATTGCCGCTGTCAGCCGCGCAGCAGATAAAGCACAAACTTACCCGTACAGCTCGTCGCGTAAGCGACTCGAAATCGGCGGAACACAAAAAATCCTTTAGCGCAGCGATTTGGATTTTTTGTATGGAGCCTAACAGCTTTGGGGTCTAAAAGGGGCGAGCAGCCCCTTTTTCATGGATCCAGCGCGTTGAAATCGCTGTGACCTTGCTGTGCTGAACACACAGCATTTGCTGCGCAAACCGGTCTGCGGCTTAAAAGCCCCACTGGGGCTTTCATGCCCTGCGGGCACCGCCGTCCTTTCTGGTTCTCTTTTGCAACCAAAAGAGAACGTACTCGGCGGCAATGCTTTTTGCAAAAGCCATAGAACCTGCCCCACGCGAAAACGCTCTGCACGGGAAGCAAATCATCAAAAACCGTTCTTCTGGTTATAATTAACAAACCTGTAATTGTGTTTTTTGCCCTCGAATGATACAATAGTGTCAAACAATTTCAAAACCACAAAGGAGAAAACGAAATGGAACGATTTCCCGGTTATACCCTCGTGCGTACCGAGGACTGCCCTGAACAGCACGGAACCCTGACCGTGCTTACCCACGATGTGAGCGGTGCCACGGTGCTGCTGGTGGAAAATGAGGATACCAACAAGGCGTTTGGCATCGGCTTTGGCACCTTCCCGTCCGATGACACCGGCGTGTTCCACATTCTGGAGCACTCGGTGCTGGCAGGCAGCGAAAAATACCCGGTGACCTCGCCGTTCTTGCAGCTGCTCAAAAGCAGCATGGCATCTTTCCTGAATGCGATGACCTTCCCGGATAAGACGGTCTACCCGTTCGCTACGCCCAATGAGACCGACTTCAAAAACCTGATGGATGTCTACCTGAACGCGGTGTTCTGCCCGCTGGCTATGGTGGACAAGAGCGTGTTTGAGCAGGAGGGCTGGCACCGCAGTGCCGACGGCACCGTGAGCGGAGTGGTGTACAACGAGATGCAGGGCGCTCTGGCTGCACCGGATGCTCAGTTGGAAAATGCACTGGAACGGGCCATGTTCCCGGATACGGCCTACGGCTTTGTTTCCGGCGGCGACCCGGCCAGCATCCCGGCGCTGACCTATGAAAAGTATAAGCGGGTATATCACCGCCACTACAGCGCCGACAACTGCTGCATTACCCTCTATGGCAAAATGGATATGGCTGAAAAGCTGGAACTGCTGGACAGGGATTATCTTTCAAAAATGCCCAAGGGCACCAGCCGTCCGCAGCTGACCGTGCAGCACGAGCAGGCGGGTGCCTGCGTGGAACTGCCCTACTATACCGAAAACCCGGAGCCGGACGAGGTGCAGTGTGCTCTGGCATGGTACACCGGTGCCTTTGCAGACCGGGAGCGTCAGCTGGGCGTGGAGATCCTGCTGGATGCCCTGCTTGGCACCAATAACTCCCCGCTGAAGGCGGCGCTGCTGGCCGAAAAGCTGGGCGCAGATATTGACATTGGCTTTGACGACAGCACCCTGCAGCCGGTGCTGGAACTGGTGCTGCGCGGTGCCACCGAGGAGAGCGCCCGCAAGTTTGCTGCCGCTGTGCGCAAGGCGGTGGACGGCATTCTGGCCGAGGGCATCCCGCAGGAACTGCTGTTGGCTTCGCTGAACGCAGCAGAGTTTGCATCGCTGGAGCGCCCGGGCACCCTGCCAGACGGCGTGCTGGATGCCATCAACGCTTCTACCGGCTGGCTGCACACCGGCGACCCCACTCTGCTGCTGCACACGGACAGGCTGTTTGCTTCCCTGCGGGAAAAGATGGCCGATGGCTGGTTCAATGAGCTGCTGCGTGAGCTGTTTGCACCGGCTCCGGTGCAGGTGGTGCAGGTGCCCACCCTGCCTAAAAAAGAGGAGAGCGAACCCATCCGCACCGACGGCAAGCTTGTGCTGGAGCACCCGCTGACCGTTGCCGACCTTGGCGACGGAGCAAGGACGGCCCCAGGCGAGCGGGAACTTCTGGCCGGGGCACAGCTGCTGCATCACCCTTCGGCAGGCAGCCTGTACCTGAACTTCTACTATGACCTTGGCAATGTGAAGCCTGAGGACATGCCGTATCTGGACCTGCTGACCGATGTGCTGGACGAGCTGGACAGCACCGAACACACCGCTCAGCAACTGAACACTCTGCGCAGCACATGGCTGGGCGACAGCCGCACCCAGCTGGACATCTGGACTGGGCGGCAGGAGGGTGCACCCTGCCATGCCAAGCTGAGCCTGTGCCTGAGCCTGCTGGAACGCAGTCTGGAAAAGGCTGTGGAGCTGGGCGGCGAATGGCTGTATGATACCATCCTTACCGGCCCGGCGGCAGAAGCTGCTTTTGCACGGGTGCTGAGCCAGCAGAAGTTGAACATGGAACAGCAGTTCATCCAGCAGGGCAATGTATACGCAGCCACCCGCGCCAGTGCCCACTACACGGTGGACGGCGCGGTGAGTGAACGCTGCAGCGGTGTGAGCTATTACAAGTTCTTGTGCGGCGTGCAGGAGCGCGGCAATTGGGCAGCACTGGGTGAAAAGCTGGATGCCCTGCGCACAGAGGTGCTGCAGCACGCGGAGCTGACGGTCAGCCTGTACGGCAGCGAGGATGCCCTTGCGAAGCTGCGCACTCTGCTGCCGGACAGCCGCTTTGCTGCCGAGGGCCGCGCTGCGGCAAAGCCCTATGTGGAGCCGCTGACACCGCCGGTGAACGAAGCGTTTATCATTGACGGCGGTGTGAACTACGATGTACAGGTATGGCCCATGGAGCGCCGCAGCGACCGCAAGGCGCTGGCCCGCGTGATGAGCTACGAATATCTGTGGCACAACATCCGCGAGGTGGGCGGCGCTTACGGCACCGGAATGCTCTCCTCGGACGGCGTGGAATACCTGTACACCTACCGCGACCCCCATGTAAAGGAAAGCTACGACACCTTTGCAAAAGGTCCGGCAGAACTGGCAGCACGGGAGTACACCGAAAAAGACCTGAACGATTTTATTGTGGGTACTGTGGCCAAGCTGGACACCCCCCGCAAGCCGCGTGCTGAGGCCCGCGAGACGGACCGCCGGTATTTCTGCGGCATCACTGATGAAATGATGGCGGCAGACCGCAAGGCCCTGTGTGCGGTGGATGCCGCACTGCTGAAGGAGCAGGCCGCAGAGCTGGGTGCCGCCATGGCAAACGGCGTGCGGGTGGTGTTTGGCAGCAAGGATGCTGTGGAAGCCGCAAAAGAAATGTTTGATACGGTAGAAACGCTGTAAGCAAAGAGCCTTCCATCCCGCCCGGGACATGCTCTGACAGGATAAAAGTGCCTGATGATACGAAAAATGTCATCGGGCACTTTTACTTTTTGTAAAGAAACGGAAAAATTTAAAAAGCAGGGTTGACGCGGCAAAAAAGCAGTGGTAAAGTAATGGGCGGAAAAGGCAAAAAGTGTCTTTTTACAACAGGAAAACGAGGTGGTTGTCATGGAACCTGCTGGCAGTAGCAGCAGTCTTTCTCCCCGATTATTTTATATGATGGCAGCCGCCGTTTCTGCTTTGCGCAGACCCTGCTGTGTGTGAATGCACACGGTGCGTGTTTGCGTTCCCTGAAAAGAAGAAACGAGAGCTGCCACTGAAAAGGAGGCAGCTTTTTTATGTCTGAAATCTCGATCGATACCCTCAAGACCATGCTGGCAAATCTGGACGATGCCAAGAAATACCAGAGCCTGCGGGATGTGATGGAAACTCTGCCCGCGCCCGACCTTGCGGCGGTATTTGAGGATCTGCCTGCAGAAAAGCTCCCGGTGCTGTTCCGTCTGTGCCCGAAGGATCTGGCCGCAGATGTGTTCACCGAACTGACCCCTGAGACCCAGCAGAAGCTGATCGACGGCCTGACCGATACCGAGCTGAAGGCTGTTGTGGACGAACTGTTCGTGGACGATGCCACCGACCTTGTGGAGGAAATGCCTGCCAACGTGGTCAAGCGCATTCTGGGTCAGGCCGACCCCACCACCCGCCGCATGATCAACGAGCTGCTCAAGTACCCGGAGGACTCGGCCGGCGGCGTGATGACCACCGAGCTGATGGAGCTGCGGCCGGACATGACCGTGGCACAGGCTATGGAGGCCATCCGCAGGAATGGCTTTGACAAGGAGACCATCAACAACTGCTATGTGACCGATGACAGCCGCAGGCTGATCGGCGTGGTGTCCCTGCGGGCGCTGGTGCTGGCAAAGAACACAGAAGAGCCTATCAAGGACCTGATGGATTCCAATGTGGTCAGCGTGAGCACCACCACCGATCAGGAGGATGTTTCCAACCTGTTCGAGAAATACGGCTTTCTGGCTATTCCGGTGGTGGACGCCGAGAACCGGCTGGTGGGCATCGTGACCATTGACGATGCTATCAGCATCCTGCAGGACGAGGCCAGCGAAGATATTGCAAAGATGAACGCAATCGGCCCCTCCGACAAGCCCTACTTCAAGCAGAGCATGTGGGATCTGTATAAGAGCCGTGCGCCGTGGCTGCTGTTCCTGATGATCAGTGCCACCTTCTCCAGTCTGGTCATTCGCGGATACGAGGATGCACTGGCCGCTGTGACCGTGCTGACTGCATACATCCCCATGCTGACCGACGCAGGCGGCAACGCGGGCAGCCAGAGCACCTCCACCATCATCCGCGGCATGGCGGTGGGCGATATCCAGCCCCACGATCTGCCCCGCATCCTGTGGCGCGAGAGCCGCGTAGCCCTGATGTGCGGCGGCACGCTGGCCGTATGCAACTTTGTAAAGCTGCTGGTGTTTGACCGCATTGCGGCTCCGGTGGCACTGGTGGTGTGTCTGACTTTGATCTGCACCATCCTGCTCTCGCAGATCATCGGCGGCATTCTGCCGGTGGCGGCAGAAAAGCTGCATGTGGATCCGGCCGTGATGGCTTCACCCCTGATCACCACCATTGTGGATACCACCACGCTGCTGATCTACTTCAACATTGCAAAGATGCTGCTGCATCTGTAAAAGATACTCGGATCGGGATGCCCGGAGGCTCAGGAAAGCTTCCGGGCATTTTCTTTGCAAAAAGGCGGGCGGTAGGAACCGGGAATGGCAGGCGATTTGCAGAAAATTGCAGAAATGAGGCGAAAAAATGCGGAAGAACAGGGATGAACTATTCCTGAAAATATTTTTCAAGATATACAAGAAATGAAAAAGCTGCAAAAACCGGACGATGCAACATTTTGTAATCTTTTTGAGAGAAAAATGACATAATTTTTTTGCTTTTGTAGGGAGGTTGCAAATGTATGAAAAATTGTGATGTTTCGAGAAAAGAAATTGGCGAGCCCAAAAAGCATTTGTTGAAATAGCACAAAAGAACTCCTTCAATCTTGTGAACTTGTTCTCTTGAACAGTGGGGTGCTGCAAGGGTATAATACGAACAGGAATTACAGGTGCATGCAAGATTGCTCCTGTGAAAATGCTGAGATACGAATTGAAGGAGAACATTATTATGAAAATGATTTCGCGTCGTGACTTCCTGAAGGCATCTGCTGTTGTTGGCGCAACTGCTGCTATGACCGCCTGCGGCGGCTCTTCCAGCACCTCTACTGCTGCTTCTTCTGTTGCTGCATCTTCTGCTGCTGCTTCCAGCGCTGCTGCAACCAACGGTTCCGCAAACATCGGCGTGTGCATCTATCAGTTTGCTGATAACTTCATGACCCTGTACCGCTCCGATCTGGAAGAGTACCTGAAGGACATGGGCTACTCCGTCACCATCATGGACGGCAAGAACGACCAGAACACCCAGACCGAGCAGATCAACACCTTCCTGCAGCAGGGCGTGGACGTGCTGGTCATCAACCCTGTCCAGACCACTTCCGCACAGACCATCGTTGATACCGTCAAGCCCTCTGAGACTCCTATCGTCTTCATCAACCGTGAGCCCGACAAGAGCGTTCTGGACTCCTACGCAGACAAGTGCTGCTACGTTGGTGCTGACGCACGTCAGTCCGGTACTTATCAGGGCGAGCTGATCCTGGAGACCGAGACTCAGGGCGATATCAACGGCGACGGCAAGATCACCTACATTATGTGCAAGGGCGACCCCGAGAACATCGATGCTCAGTACCGCACCGAGTACTCCATCAAGGCTCTGACCGATGCAGGCAAGGAAGTTGAGTGCCTGTACGAGTACCTGGACAACTGGGATCAGACCACCGCTCAGCAGGACGTTGCAAACGCTCTGTCTCAGTACGGCGACAAGATCGAAGTTGTCTTCTGCAACAACGACGCAATGGCACTGGGCGCTCTGCAGTCCATCCAGCAGGCTAACCGCACCGTCGGCAAGGACATCTATCTGGTTGGTGTCGATGCACTGGCTGAGGCTGTTCAGGACGTTCTGGATGGCAACATGACCGGTACCGTGCTGAACGATGACGTGGGTCAGGCTACTGCAGCTGCTGAGGCTACCAAGCTGTACGTCGAAGGCTCCAAGGTCGAGCAGTACTACTGGGTCGACTATGTGAAGGTGACCAAGGACAACGCTTCCGAGTACGCGAAGTAAGACCAAAGTTTTCCTGAAACAATGCAAGGTGCGCAGTGGACCTTGACGGCTTGAGCAAAGCTATAAAGCGCGTGCGTGCGAGAAATATTCTCCGCGCACGCGCCTTGTCTTGTTTTGAAAAAGGTTTTTCTGCGGCCCGATGATAAACGACAAGGAGGCTCTGCGGAATGTCAGAATACCGTCTGGTAATGAAAGGCGTGGTCAAGACCTTCCCCGGCGTCAAAGCGCTGGATCACGCCCAGTTGGAGCTTCGCCCCGGTAAGGTCATGGCGCTGATGGGTGAAAACGGCGCCGGTAAGTCCACCCTGATGAAATGCATGTTCGGCATTTACAAGATGGACGAGGGCGAAATTGAATACGAGGGCGAAAAAGTTACCATCACCACCCCTCTGGATGCACTGAACCGCGGCATTGCCATGGTGCATCAGGAACTGCAGCCGATTCCGGCACGTACTGTGGCCGAGAACATCTGGCTGGGCCGCTACCCCACCAAAAAGTACGGCCCTGTTACGGTGGTGGATCACGCCAAAATGTACAAGGATACGGAGGAGCTGCTGAAAAAGCTGAAGCTGGAGATCAATCCCCGTGCAAAGCTTGGCTCTCTGAGCATCGCACAGATGCAGATGGTGGAAATTGCAAAGGCTGTTTCCGCAAACTGCAAGGTGCTGATCCTGGACGAACCCACTTCCTCACTGACCGCAAACGAAGTTGAGTCGCTGTTCCGCATCATGCGCGAGCTGAAGGCTCTGGGCGTGGCACTGGTCTATATCAGCCACAAGATGGACGAGATCAAGGTGATCGCGGACGAAGTCACCATCATGCGCGATGGCCAGTACATCGGTAAGTGGGACGTTGCCAACATGACCAAGGAGCAGATCATTGCAAAGATGGTCGGCCGTGAGCTGTCGAACCTGTATCCCCCGCTGGAGAACCATCCCTCGGACGAGGTGATGATGAAGGTGGAGGACTTTACATCCATCCATCCGCGTTCCTTCCGCCACTGCAGCTTCGAGATCAAAAAAGGCGAGATCCTGGGCGTGGCCGGTCTGGTGGGCGCACAGCGCACCGAGCTGATGGAAGGCATCTTCGGCCTGCGTGCCCATACCTCCGGTAAGGTGTGGATCAAGGGCGAAGAGGTGAACATCAAGCAGCCCCGCGACGCCATCCAGAAGAGCGTGGCTCTGCTGACCGAGGACCGCCGTGCCACCGGCATCATGGGTGTGCTGAGTGTTGCGGATAACATCTCCATTGCATCGCTGGATGCCCTGCGCAAGGGCCCCATCATGCTGGACGACAAGAAGATCCTGGATCTGGTGGCTACCAACAAGGAAAAGATGGCCATCAAGGTGCCCAGCCCCAAGACCCAGATCAAGAGCCTTTCCGGCGGCAACCAGCAGAAGGTGCTGATTGCCCGCTGGCTTGCCAACAACCCCGATGTGCTCATTCTGGACGAGCCTACCCGCGGCATCGACGTCGGTGCAAAGTATGAAATTTACTGCATCATCGCCGATCTGGCCAAGCAGGGCAAGAGCATTATCATGATCTCCTCCGAAATGAGCGAGATCATCGGTATGTCCAACCGTGTCATGGTCATGTGCGATGGCCGTATCACCGGCTTTATCGACGGTAAGGATGCCACGCAGGAGAACATCATGGCGCTGGCTACCCAGTTCGAGACCGCACCTGACGCAGCTGCGGCAAATCAGTAATTAAGGAGGCTGTCTATCGTGGAAGCTACCAAAAAATTGAATGGCAAGGCTGTGGGCAAGTGGCTCAGCAACAACGCCATTATTATGATGATGCTGGCCATCACTCTGATCGTTGGCATCATGCACCCCAACTTCTTCTCCGGCACCAACATGATCAACCTGTTCAAGAACGTGTCCATCCGCTACATCATCGCGCTGGGCATTTCCGGCTGTCTGATTACCACCGGTAACGACCTGTCCGCTGGCCGTCTGGCTGGTTTTGCAGCATGTCTGGCCTGCATCTTTGCACAGACCGAAGGCGCTTCCGGCAAGTTCTACCCCAATATGCCCACCCTGTCCACCCCCGTGGTGTTCATTCTGGTCATTGCCATCTGCGCCATCGTGGGTCTGTGCAATGGTCTGGTGGTCAGCTACCTGAAGGTGCAGCCCTTCATTGCTACCTTGGGTATGCAGCAGGTGGTCTACGGTATCTGCCTTGTGTACACCGGCGGTACCCCCATCGGCTCTTTGAACAAAAACTTCACCTCTCTGGCCTCCAACACTATCATCGGTGTGCCTGTGCTGATCTGGATCGCTCTGATCGTGGCCGGGTGCTTCTGGTTCCTGTACAACAAGACCCGTCACGGCAAGTACATGTACGCCATCGGCGGCAACGAGGCTGCTGCTGAGGTGGCCGGTGTCAACGTCAACGCCACCAAGATCCGCATCTACATCCTGGCTTCCTGCATGTTCGGTCTGGCAGGCTGCCTGCTGGCTGCAAAGTCCGGCGGCGCATCCGTCAACACCGCACAGGGCTATGAGCTGGATGCCATCGCAGCCTGCACCATCGGCGGTGTTTCCACCACCGGCGGCGTTGGTACTGTTCCCGGCGTTCTGGTCGGCGTTCTGGTCTTTGAGCTGATGAAGGTGGCTCTGCAG
>ENA-OQKP01000595-OQKP01000595.1-human-gut-metagenome-genome-assembly--contig:-NODE-595-length-27407-cov-19.032955_pt1 | contig 27407 bp, 24 predicted proteins | sample MGYA00242780_ERZ504802 | MGnify/ENA primary metagenome ERZ504802 (study PRJEB26092, sample SAMD00036406) | human gut metagenome | host: Homo sapiens | study: EMG produced TPA metagenomics assembly of... | reverse complement strand
TCGCATTTTCAGAAGATATCAAAGTAACTTTGCAGCAGATTGGAAATGATGATCTGTCATTGTTTGAACGTTCGGACGATGTGGCAACAGTGGCTTATTGGTATCAGGATTCTGCAGAAGGATTTGACCGGGCATTTCCGGACAGAAGAGCACGTCTGCCGAGGTAAGAATGCCGGGAGTTACTGCTCACAGGTTAACATGTGAACAGTAATCCCCGGGACAAAAAGCCATGAGATGGAAAAGAAAAGTGTTGTAGAGAAATTCAAAATTTATTACAATAGGGGTATGAAAAAGCAGAAAAACCGGGAGGTACTTTTTATGGAAGCAAAAGACAGGGTATATCAGGCGCTGTGCAGGATGTCGAAGAGTGATTGTCAGATTACGGCGGCAGCACTTGCAGAAGAACTGAATTTAAGCCGACAGGTAGTCAGCCATTATCTGAACCGTCTTTTGGAAGAAGGCTGTGTGGAAAAGACACTTACCCGGCCGGTATGCTGGAATATCAGGAAACAACAGAGAGAGAACGTGCAGGGTTCCGTCAGTGAAGAAAGAAAAGAAATAGAAGAAGTGCTGCCGGAAGTACGCCGGGAAGATGTCTTTGATGCAATGATCGGTGCTGACGGCAGCCAGAAAAATGTAATTGAAAGATGCAAAGCGGCGGTGTCATATCCGCCGGACGGACTGCCGATATTGATTACAGGAGAAAGTGGAGTCGGAAAAAGCTTTCTGGCAAGACTGATCCATCAATATGCAATTTCCAGAGCCGTTATCAGGGAGAGTGCTCCGTTGGTAGTGCTGAATTGTGCAGATTATGCGAACAATCCAGAACTATTGTCGGCAGCACTTTTAGGGTATAAAAAGGGAAGCTTTACCGGAGCGGATACAGATAAAGAGGGGCTTTTGCAGGAAGCAGACGGCGGTTATCTCTTTCTGGACGAGGTTCACCGGTTGTCTTATGAAAACCAGGAAAAGCTTTTTGTTTTCATGGACACAGGAAGATATCGGCCGCTTGGTGACAAAAACTGGAAAGCAGCGAAGGTAAGGTTTATTTTTGCGACGACGGAGGTACCGGAAAAAGTCCTTCTGGAAACATTTCGCCGTAGAATTACCGTGCAGACTTCAATCGGAAGTATTGCAGAAAGGCCGCTGATGGAACGGCTTCAGTTGATTTATCGGTTTTATCAGAAAGAAGCGGTAAAGATCAACAAGGATATATTGATTGAAAAGGATGCGATGCAGTATCTGTGTTTTTCAAAGTTACCCGGAAATATCGGAAAACTGGAAAATCTTGTGCAGGTAAGCTGTGCGGAAGCATATTTTTGGCAGCAGGAGAAGGAACTGTTGAAAATCTCTTCAAGAGAGCTGCAGAATGAGTCACCGGACAAGGACGATTCCTTGGAAGAAATTGTCTGCCCGATGAAAGTTTTGTGCAGTCAGGAATGTGAATCTGCGTATGAAGCATGTGTCACGGAGCATACTGTGAATGTTTCAACACTTTGGGAAGAGGTAGTGAAGGCATCCTGGGATGAGACCGATATGTTATATCTGCGGTATAAACATCAGATGAAGACTTGGGAAAAATACGTCACGGTGAGTTCTTCGGTGTTTGAAAATACGGCAAAGAAGATGTTTGAAAGCAGCTGCAGATTGGTGCTGAAACGCTATGGAATCCGTGTAACAGACCAATGTCTGAAGGAACTGTACCTGAGTTATAAGATGTTCTCGCAAATGGAATTGGATGCAGAGATGGAGTGGAAATTGTCTGTTTATTTTGAACAGGCTCTTTCAAGGGCACATTATATTGCAAAACGCCTTTTTGAGAAAGCGGCATCGTTGGAACAAGGCTGTGGAAAGCATGTTCTGTTTTTGTTTACACTTGCTTTGCATGAATATGTTGCAGAGTGTGTTGAACTGGCAGGTCTGATTGCTGCGCACGGAGATACCACGGCAAGCAGTATTGCAAAAGTGGTGAACCAGGCATGTGAAACCTTTGTGTTTGAAGCAATTGATATGCCGATGGATTCTTCTTTTGATGCGACGATCGAGAAAGTAAAGAGTTATCTGGAAGATATCCCGGGGGGAAGAGGACTGATTCTGCTGGTAGATACAGGTTCTCTCAGCAGAATGTATACATTGATCAAAAACAGTCTGTCAGGGGATCTGATGATTATCAATAATGTTTCCACGGCAATTGCACTCGATATCGGAATTAAAATGCTGGGACATAGTTCCTTTACGGAAATTACACAGAGTACAAAGAAACTCTGTAGTTTTGATGTACAGTTTTTTGAAGGCCTTTCACAAGGAAAAAATATTGTCATATCCTGTATGTCCGGAGTGGGAATTGCGGAGAAGATTCAGGAAATGATGAAAAGCGTGTTCGGAGACTGTGGGCTTGATTTTATTACGATGGATTATAAGAAACTGATTCGGGTTTTGGATGAAAATGATGAAAAATCCTTTGAGCAGACACTGTTGATTTTGACGACTTCTTCACTTTCAGAAGGAGTAAAAACTCCATGGCTGAGTATGTATGACGTGTTGGATGGAAGTGGAGAACAGGTGCTGTGGGATTCTTTAAAGACAGTGATCAATCCGGAGCGGTTTGAAGTGCTCAAAAGAGAATTTGTAAAGTTTTTCTCAATGGAAGGTATCGTAAGCCGTCTGCAGTTTTTGAACCCTGCGGTTGTAGTTCAGGAAGTAGAACTGATTTTGATGCGGTATGAACAGTATTATACATTGGAAATGTCGGGGTATGTGAGACTAAATTTGTATATGCACATTGCATTTATGTTTGAACGTCTGATGATCGCACAGGATGATTATGAGGAAGAACAACGGGAATTATCTGAGCAAGAGCAGGAGTTCTATCGGATTTCACGGATTGTATTTGCAGAAGCAGAAAAAAAATACAGAATCAGACTGGATGAATATGAATTGTCGATGCTATACGAATTGTTTAAAAGACTGATTAAGTAGCAAAGAGGAAATTCGATGGGACTGGAACTGAAGGTTGAGCAGAAACAAAGGGTATATCAGAAGCAGATTGAGCAGGCACGCATCCTGCAAATGAATGCACAGGAACTCGCTGTGTGTATTCAGGAGGCAGCATTGGAGAATCCGTTGATTGAACTGGAAGAAATGATGGATGTGCCGATAGAAGAACTGGTGAAGAAGGATGTGCGAGAAACTGATGAAGCAGAGGTATCGGAGGATACCGACTGGAGATATACCGGCGGGCATCAGTCGCCAGAAGACTGGTGGACTCCACAGGGAGGAAAATCGGAAAGTCTTGTTGATATGATACATCAACAGCTGCTGACGATGTCAATTGGGGAAAAAGAAAAGGAAATTGTGGAAAAGTTGGCGGGAGCGTTGGACAGCAGAGGATATCTGGAGATTCCGGTGAAAAAACTGGCAAAATATATACCATGTTCGGTGCAGGAACTTCGGAGTGCATTAGAGATACTCAAATCATTGGAACCGGCAGGAATCGGCGCGGCAGATTTGAAGGAATGTCTGATTCTGCAGTTGAGACGGCAGAAAGACTCCCGGCTTGCGGTTACATTGGTCAAAAATTATCTGGAAGACTTGCCGAAGCATAGAATTTCAGCAATTGCAAAGGAACTGGGAGAGAACGAGGCTGCGGTAAAAGATGCATTTGCCAGAATCAGAACCTTGAACCCAAAACCGGGAAGTATTTTCGGGGAAGGAACAACGGTGCTCTATGTGATACCAGATATTATTGTGTCGGAAGAACATGGAGAATACACAGCGGCATTGAACGAGGATGTGTACCGGAAACTGCGGCTGAATGAATCCTATGTGAAGCTGAAGGATTCTGAGGAATCAGAGGTAAGAGAATATATTATTCAAAAACAGGCGCAGGCAAAGTGGCTGAAAACATGTATTGAACAGAGAAGTCATACACTGCTGAGAATCGCAGATATATTGATAGATTTCCAAAGGACATTTTTAGAGACGGGAAAGGATATGAAACCGCTCAGACAGAAGGACGTTGCACAGATCATGGAAGTGCATGAATCGACGGTCAGCAGGGCTGTAAAAGGAAAATATCTACAGTGTGGCAGAGGTGTCTACGCACTGTCGGATTTTATGCCGAAAGGAATGGAAGAAGTCAGCGGTGATTCTGTAAAGCAGATGCTGAAGAAATTCATTCAAAATGAAGATAAGAAAAAACCACTGAGTGATCAGAAACTGGTAAAGAAACTGGAAGAAGAGGGTGTACAAATATCAAGAAGAACAGTGGCAAAATACAGGATGCAGATGGAAATTCCAGATGCATCCGGCAGAAAAGCAGAGTGAGCTGCGAATCCGAGCTGTTGGCTGAACTGATACCATTTTTTAGGAGTTGTGACATCGGATACTGTCTCCCATGCTTATAATAGTTTCTCGGAATCTCTAGCCCGCTATTTATCTAACTTCTGAGATTCCTTTTTTATTTTTTTCCGTTACTATTCACAGTTGATTATAAATAAGGACACCAACAAATGCAATTGAAATTCGTATTGAAGATTCAAGAGTTGCTCCTGTAATCTCATTTGTAGGTGTATACTAAAATAGAACAAGAAATTTTTAACGAACGAATCCCAAAAATCTTTTTTGGGATTTGTTTGGAAAGGAAAGAGTACCACAGAGGAGCTTACAGCATGGAGGCAACCGGAGCAGAAAAAGGAATGTTTTCAGAAGAAGAACAGTTTTATGCGTATACGGAGCAGTCAGAGGAGTCGGAGGTATCGACAGCTGGCAAAGTGATGTGGAAGACGAATATCATATCAGTGCGGAAGAAGACATCAGATATTCATTTACCATTTGTTAGTTGCAATGAAGATACACAGGATGTATCGATAAATATTGAACTAGAGGAGTAAAAAATATAGAGCAGCTCAAGATTAGTGAATAGTTTTTCATATGATGTTTGTGTTTGCATAATTTGTTCTTACAACAACTATTTTCACATCTAAAAGAAATAGAGGATAATAAAGTAAGAGAGGTTCATGATGTTAAATGTCATGGACCGCTCTTTCTTTAGGGGAAAATTATAAATGTTTCAAATAATTTTCTACATTCTGATACTCAACGCCATTTTCCATGACGGAATCTTCACCACGATAGAGCACACATCGCTTGGTAATCTGACCAAATCTATGACTTGTTTGATTCAGTTTTTCTTCGTCAACTAAGAAGCGAGCTTGCATTGGAACAATTTTCGAGCTGTGTTTTATTTCGTAGCATTCACATGTATTGAGTTTAGCATCGTAAATTACCATATCGTATTCGCCGACAGCAAATTGCAATTTGAAAACACGTTGATGTCTTTTAGTCGATTTGAATGTTTCTAAAAGTACGATGTCTTCCATCATACGACCACGCACTTCTTCCAAAATACGTTCAGAAACTAACATTTTTTCGTGCTCGCTCAATGTAGAGAATAATTCATCTTTTGTCAAAGAATGAACCAATGCCTGTGCCTGGCAATAACGCATGCCTGGTTGCGTGAATAAAATATTCTCTAGTGGTTCAGCACTTGGAATTACCGTTTCTCGTGGAACGTCAACAATCAGGTCAAGTGCTTTCAAATATTCTTTGATTTCCTCTATGTGAGCATTTGTAATACCAATAGATTGTTCTTCTTTGTTGCGAATCTCCAACATATCCATTAATCGTTTGGTTACTGCTTCTGTATCGATTTTATCCAAAATATCTGTACGCTGTTCTGGATTACGATCTCTTCGCAAAACATCAGCAGCTGAACCCAAATCATGAGATTTGAATTTGTCGGTCAGAATACGAATAAGGAAACGATGATTCATATCCTCAATGATTCGATTGATAGCACCTGTTAGTTCACCTGCCTCATAGAGTGATTGGAGATGACGGAAATATCCTCCATCTTGACAACAACTCAGGGAGTGCTGGATATTTTTACAGATTGCGGTATCGATATAACGCCGTGTGGATTCGTCATCACGGAACGAAGCATCCTCTGCAATAACGTCTTTATCATCAAAATCTAGTTCTCCTGCACGAAGTGTGCCGCCATAGCGAATGTACTCGTCAATACTGTCGATACCGAGTAAACGACTATGTTCACGGAATGGAATAAAGGTAGTGTGAATCGTAACAGCTCGATCATAAAGTTCCTGATGAAGCGCAAACCAAAAGCCAAGAGAATCTGTTCCGGATAAAACAATTTTCATACCTTGTGCAGCGTAGATATCAGAGAATAGTGCTGCTGAATCAATAAAGTCGGGCATCAGGGTTACTTCGTCAATAAAAACATATTCATATCCCAGATCAAGGAGTTTGCCCAAATCACGATTCATCGCTGCCATGGTATCGCTCCCTTTCGCTTTGATGTATGCTGATTTTGCGGACTGTGATGGAGTCATTCCTAAAACAGCCTGACGCAGCATTGTTGTCTTTCCTGTTCGTCGCAGACCAAATACCAAGCATACACGATCTGTTTCCTCACTGTTTAAATATGCCTGTAACTGTCTGAAACAATCACGTTTTCCCCAGTTTTTTACACCTTTTGTCAGTGCCAGAAGACGTTCTCCGATAATGACAGAAGTTTCAAAATCTGTAGATTTAGGTGGAACAATAGAACTGTGTTGTTTCAGTTCTTTCAATTCTTCTTGAAGCTGTTTGCGCCTTTCAACACCTGCAAAAACTTCTTCGCGTTCGTTCTTTTTAATGTACTTGCTTTTGCTTTTTCCATTCTCTGTCCATTGCAGATAAGGCTGCTCTTTGCCGTAAATTTTCTTCATGTTGATAGAACCTTGTGGTAAGGATGCTATTTCGTTTTCTAATTCATAAATTCGTTTGTAGATATCCATAATATCACCCCGTTTCTTACAATCTATTATAACCCATTTTAAGAAAAATATCAATGGGTTATAATGGGTTATAACGTTGAAAAATGTGGAAGTGAAACGATCACTTTCGTTGGCTATTCTTGATTACACTTCACAAATCATCTTCCGATAATCTCTCGGAGACATTTTATAAGTATTTAGAAATGTGCGATTGAAAGTTCTCAGACTTCCAAACCCGGCACTGTGGCAGATATCCGTAATGCTACGGTCGGAATGTTGAAGCAGATTACAAGAATAATCCAAACGGATATTGTTTAAGTAAGTATTAAAATTGCAATGGAAAGTAGAAGAGAAGACTCTAGAAAGCGCATAAGGACTGTAGCCCAGATCTTCTGCCATCTGTGTTAACGAAAAATCTTCTCTAAAATGAGCAGCCATATAGGCAACGCTTCGATAAATAATGTCATCGCTGCCTACGGAATTCTTTTCTACCATTTCAAAACAAGGAAGAGTTCTTGCTAAAATCATCTGTGTATAGACCAGCCAAAGAACCTCGCGATGTGGTGTGTCAGGGGCAAGATTCTGCAAAGTACGAAGAAATCCACCAGAGAGTGATGGGGCGCCAATAAATAAACAGCGTGACAAGTATCGGAATCAAACACTTGATAATGGTGAATCAATTCAGGAAATACAATAGCGAAAAGTTGGAAAGGATATGCATGGAGCTTTTCTGAAAAAAACTTTGGAGAAAGAAAAGATAGGTGTTTTAAACTTGATTGAGGATGAGCACTATTTTACCACGTTAGCATTTGTTGCAATTGATGAAAATGGTGAGCGAGAGTTTTCTTTTTCAAGAAAACCAGGTGCAGATACCAAATTACAGGCGGATGAATTGAATTTGGAGTTATTACAGAACTGTAAAATTTTTCACTTTGGTTCCTTATCTTTGACAGCACAGCCTGCACATGAGGCAACAGTAACAGCAGTCTCACATGCGAAAGCAGAAGGGGCATTGATTTCTTACGATCCGAATTATCGAGCTTCTCTTTGGAGCAGCGAAGATGTTGCTATAGAAACAATGAAATCGATGATTTGTTATGCAGATGTGATGAAGATATCAGATGAAGAAAGTTTGCTTCTGACTGGAGAAAAAACTTATGAAGCTGCAGCAGATCAATTCTTACAGATGGGACCGAAGTTAGTTGCTGTTACGCTTGGTAGCGAAGGCGTTTTAATAGCATTTGGAGAACGAAAAGAACGTATTGCAGGATTTCAAGTGAAGTCAGTAGATACTACAGGTGCAGGAGATTCTTTTTGGGGTGGTTTTTTGAGTGCTTACTTGGAATTTAGAAAACCTGTTGAGGAACTATCTTGGAAAGAAATAAAATATTGTGCAGAATACGGAAATGCTACGGCGGCACTTTGTGTGCAGAAACGAGGTGGTATCCCAGCTATTCCGAAAAAAGAAGAAGTAAGTCGAATGATTCGGCGTTAAAATAATGATGATAAACGCCCATCTTTGACAGTTGTAAGGTAACAAAACGGCTACAAACCCAGTAAATGGGTATTGTGGCCGTTTTTCTTTTTGCATCGATATGTACTATATTATTCTTACTTTGATTTTATCTGTTTTGTATTCTTGATGAGGGTTCGCATATCTGATTTACTAATGAATTCATTATCCGTTCTAAAATCAAATATTTTATGTAAGGCATCGGTTAGTTCGGTTCTTGTATAAGAGGGTATATATCCGCTCGCTGTGTTCAGTAGAGTCATTTGCATAGAGCGTAATGTTTCCAATATCTGGTCTGCTGTACAAAAATTGTTGTCTATGATTATGAAGGCAATCAGCTTTTGAAACTAGGTGGAGATGACATATTCGGTGTCAGCTATCCATGGCTGGAAGACATGCAGCTTTTAGATGACGGCTCTCTGTTAATTATGGTGACACAGGAACGAGACGACGGATCAGCAAATGAATTAATGTTTTTTTGTTGCCTGCATTTTCAGACATATGGGACTTGTGGAGGAATTTGGGGAATTTGCATTTTGCATTTAAAAGATATAAAATGAATGTCTACGGAAAGAAAATAAGCGAATTTATGAAGGAGTTAGCGAATGTCAAAAGATGAATATTTAATTACAGATGCGCCTCTTAAAGCGCTGACTGTTTTTGCAATGCCTATGATTTTAGGCAGCTTTTTTCAACAAGTATATAATATGGCTGATTCTATTATCGTTGGTCAGTTTGTTGGCTCATCTGCACTTGCGGCAGTCGGTGCCTGTGCTGCACTTACGAATGTCTTCATTTGTATAGCATTGGGTGCCGGTGTAGGTGCAGGTGTACTTGTGAGCCGTTATTTTGGAGCCAGAGATTATAGTAAAATGAAAACAATTGTGTCAACATCATTGATCAGTTTCCTGATTCTAAGCATATTTCTGGGTGTCTTTGGATTTTGTTTTTCCCATTCGATGATGAGTTTATTACAGACACCTGCGGATATACTGGAGGAAGCAGTACTGTATCTCCGTGTTTATTTTGTGGGATTTCCATTTCTGTTTATGTATAACATCCTTTCAACAATGTTCACTTCGATCGGTGAATCCAAGATTCCACTGGGACTTTTGATATTTTCTTCTGTTTTGAACATTTTTATGGATTTCTGGATGGTGGCGGGACTTGGTTTGGGAGTGTTTGGTGCAGCACTTGCAACGCTCATCGCACAGGGGATTTCGGCAGTGTTTTCACTTTTGATCTTCTTTAGCAGGATGCGCCGGTATCAAAGTCATTTTGACTGGTTTGACAGGCATGAATTGTATTCCATGCTGCGGATTGCTGTACCTTCGGTTCTGCAGCAGTCTACAGTGTCAATCGGTATGATGATCGTACAGGCAGTTGTAAATCCATTCGGTACACAGGCACTTGCAGGTTATGCGGCAACGATGAGAGTAGAGAATGTTTTTTCCTTGATATTTGTATCTATCGGAAATGCAGTCTCACCGTATGTTTCCCAGAATCTTGGCGCAAAGAAAATGGATCGTATCAAAAAGGGATATCACGCGGCACTGGTGTTAGATCTGTGTTTTGCAGTCCTTGCTTTTGTAGTCATTGAAACACTGCATACGCAGATTTCTTCGTTATTTCTGGGCAAAGATGGATCTGCCTTGGCATATCAGGTGTCAGGGGATTATATGAGATGGCTCGGTTACTTTTTCATTTTCATGGGTATCAAGATGGCAACCGATGGAGTACTTCGTGGACTTGGAATCATGCGTCCGTTTCTCATCGCCAATATGGTAAACCTTGCGATCCGTTTGGCAGTTGCTTTGATTTTTGCGCCTCGGTTTGGCATTGCATTTGTCTGGCTTGCTGTGCCGGCTGGCTGGTTTGCAAATTTTCTGATTTCCTATGTGGCACTTAACGGATGTAAAGTGTTCTCACCATGAGCACAGCCATGAGGAAGGGCATACATGTGGCGGGCATGGATGCAGTATTTAAAATAAGTCAGACAATATACAGAGATAGAAAAATAAGGGCAAAAAATTCGGTTAAAGAATTTTTTGCCCTTATTTTCGTCTTGCGGCATACGATTTAATGCGCAGAGGACGGGAGGTAATTTTATACCCCACCTGATGTTATAAACTATAGACATAAAAGGGAAAACAGATCATTTATTTTCAAAGAAATGGAGGAACTGGCAATGAAAGGTTTTAACACAGGTGACGGTTATATGGGAATGGTAGATGGTGAATATATCTTATTTGCCAGCGAAGCGGATTATTATGATTATGTGAATGATTAGAGATGTGATTAATGGTGCTTAAAATGTGTAAAGAAAATTCCCATGTGTGCTATACTTTACTCATATCACGAAAAGGGGAATACTTATATGCCAAAAGGAACAAATCAAAAGCTAAAATTATACCGTCTTGCACAGATCATGCTGGAAAATACAGATGACGAACACTATATTACCATGCCGGAAATCATGGAAGAACTGGGAAAATACGAAGTGACCGCAGACCGCAAAACAATCTATGCAGATCTGCGTGATCTGTCTGTGCTCGGGATCGAGGTAGAGGGCGAACCCATCGGCAACCGCTATCATTACCGCGTAGTCAACCGCCCGTTCGAACTGCCGGAATTAAAGCTTCTGGTAGATTCCATCCAGTCTTCCAAATTCATCACAGAGAAGAAGACCAACATACTGATAAAAAAGCTGGAAAAGCTGGTCAGTAAATACGATGCACAGAGGCTGCAGCGACAGGTGTATGTATCCGGAAGAATTAAGACGATGAATGAAAGCATCTATTATACTGTCGATGCAATCCACAATGCGATTTCTGAAAATAAGAAGATCAAGTTCCAGTATTTCCAGTGGAATGTGAAGAAAGAGATGGAGCTGCGTCACGGAGGAGCGTGGTATCATATCAGCCCGTGGGGATTGTCCTGGGATGATGAGAATTATTATATGATCGGATATGATGCAGAGGCACAGATGATCAAGCATTACCGGGTGGACAAGATGCTGCATATCCGGATGTCGGGCGAATCCCGCGAGGGAAAAGAACACTTCAAGAAGTTGGATATGGCGGATTATGCCAAGAAGAGTTTCGGAATGTTCAGGGGAAAGGAAACGTCTGTAAAGATGCTGGTAAATAACAGCCTTGCGGGCGTGATCATTGACCGGTTCGGGAAAGATGTGATGATGATTCCGGAAGATGCGGATCATTTCCGGGTGAATGTGGATGTGCATGTGAGCAAACAATTCCTGGGATGGGTATTCTCGCTGGGGGAAGCAGTTAAGATCATTGGACCGGATGAGGTTGTGGAGCAGATGCGGGGAGAGGCCCGGAGGCTTATGGAGCAGTATGGGGAGTAGGAAATGGATTCTGAATTAGCAAAGCAAGAACATGATTGTAAACTAGTGCGAAAAATAAGTTGACAATCAAAGCGAAATACGATAAATTGTTAACCATAAACTGAAAGGAAGGTTAACAATTTGATGAACACAAAAACAAAAAAATTATCCACTGGAAGTATGGTATTATGCGGAATGTTCGCGGCGCTGGTTGCCATAGGAGCATTTATCCAGATCCCGGTTCCATATATGGATTATTTCACACTTCAGTTCTTTTTCGTACTGCTTGCAGGATTGATTCTGGGGGCTGATAAGGGAGCAATATCTGTAGGATGTTATGTATTACTGGGACTTGTCGGAGTACCGATCTTTGCAGCAGGCGGAGGAATCGGATACATATTCCGGCCAAGCTTTGGTTATCTGGTCGGATTCATTGTAAGCGCATATGTAACCGGAAAAGTATGCGAAAAGCTGAAAGCAAGTTACAAGAACTATCTGCTTGCCTGTCTTGCAGGATTTGTTGTGACATATGCAATCGGAATCGTGTATAAATTCATAATCTTGAACTTTTATGCACATACACCGGCAACGCTGGGCGTGATCTTTTTGTCCTGCTTCCCATTAGATATGCCTGGAGATTTTGTATTATGTCTGCTGGCAGCCGGTGTGGGACTTAGAATGCGGAAAAGCGGATTTTATCTGAGTTAATAAAAAAAGGGGCATGAGATTATGGCAAAAGGAATATTTGTGACGGGCACCGGCACAGATGTAGGAAAGACGTATGTCACAGCATTAATCGTGAAAAAGCTGGCGGATGCAGGAATCCATGCAGGCTATTATAAGGCCGCCTTATCAGGCGCAGAGTCCATAGAAGAAAGTGACGCAGGCTATGTAAAGAAGATTGCCGGTATCACACAGGAAGACAGCAGCTTACTGTCATATCTGTATCAAAACGCAGTGTCTCCGCATCTGGCTGCCAGAATAGAAGGGAATCCGGTTGATATGGAAACGGTAAAAGCAGATTTTGACAGGGTAAAGAGAGAGTACGATTATGTCACGGTAGAAGGAAGCGGCGGCATTGTATGTCCGATCCGCTGGGATGAAGAGCATGAGATCCTGCTGGAAGATATTGTGAAAATGCTGCATCTGAATACTTTGGTGATCGCAGATGCCGGACTTGGCACGATCAATGCGGTTGTCCTGACGGTAGAATACATCCGGAATCACGGAATGGATGTAAAAGGAATCATTCTGAATCATTACTCGGGTGGGGCGATGCAGGAAGATAATGAGAAAATGATCGAGAGATTAACGGGGGTACCGGTGATTGCTAAGGTAAGAGATGGTGACAGGGAGCTTGAGGTTGATCTGGAAGTGTTGAAAAGGGTGTATGATTGATGATGAGAAGAGGGAATTGACTGCGGTTGATTTCCTTTTTTGATGTATGGAAATAAAAAAGGTGAGAATATTATACCCCACCATCTGAATTATACTATACACATCAAAGGGAATAAAACAGAATTCCGGGAGATAAAAGTAATTATAAGACAACAAATCAAATTCAGATGAACACGTTTTCAAAGCGAAAGGAGCAGACACAATGGCAAAAATATTTATCACCCTGACAGGAACAAAACACTACTTCGGAAATGATTTTCTGGAAAAAGGTATGAAGATCAGATTAGAAAAAGAACCGGATAATGAATATGACAAGGAAGCAATCAAAGTGACGTATGAAGGACTTGGGAAGATCGGTTATGTAGCAAATAGTTCGTATACAGTCATCGGTGAATCTATGAGTGCAGGCCGCCTGTATGACAAGATAGGTGACACGGCATACGCGAAGGTGGTATTAGTTACACCGGCAAGAACAATCTGCAAGATTTGTAAAAAGAGTCTGAAAAGCGAACAGGAGGAAACAGCATGGATTACCTTGTGATAGATTTAGAAATGAATTTTTGGAATTCGATGAATATAAAAAAGAAACGAGCACCCCGCTTGAGCAACAGCTGTACGGTAACAAACCCATTTCTTTGTATAGAATATTACTTTATTTGATGATAAATGTCAATTGTATTAGAAGAAGTCGTAGAAATATGACTTCTTCTTGTACGTCAATGGTTAGCGAAGTATAATGAATATAAGAGATTTTCAGTAAATACATCGAAGAGGAAAATTGAAATGACAGAAGAAACAATCAAAGAAATATTAAAATTTCGAGACGACAGAGACTGGAAACAATTCCACAACCCGAAAGATCTGGCAATCTCCATTTCACTGGAGGCAGCAGAACTTCTGGAAGTATTCCAGTGGAGTGGCGCAGATGTCTTAAATGAAGGAAAACAGGAGAAAATAAAAGAAGAACTGGCGGATGTTGTGAATTATTGTGTCTTGCTGGCAGATGCTTGCGGACTGGATCTGGATGAGATCGTGCGGGAGAAGATCAGGGTGAATGCAGAGAAGTATCCGGTGGAGAAGGCTAAGGGGAAGAGTGCGAAGTATGATAAACTGTGATGGAATAGGGGGGGCATAGAAAATAGTCATTGACAGACATTTATACATGAATTATTATTTTATTAACGCAATGCGTCTGGAAGGTGATCTAATGAGTCGAGGAAAAGAAGTAAAAGAATTACGGGAAAAAATGGGAATGAACAGGAGAGAGTTTAGTGATTATTATGGTATACCGTATCGTACTGTTCAAGATTGGGAAGCTGAGAAGAGAGAACTTCCGGAATATCTTTTACGTTTGATGAAATATCGGGCGGAAGTGGAAGATATGATGAAAAATAAGTCGTAAGACTTATTTTTTTGGATAAAGAATAACGCAATGCGTGTAGCGCGATGAAAGTTGGAGAGGTTAAAATGAAAAGAAAAGTAAATGTAATAGAAGATTTAGATGGAAAGAAAACGGTTTTTATTCATGATATTCTTTTCAAAGGGAAGCGGGCGGTGAAATGGGATGAGGTCGAAAAGTATTTAAGGCAATATGTTGGTGACATTTGTACTATTGATGATAGTAATGAAGTTATTTACATAGGAGCAGACTTGCCAGATGAATATGCACATTCCAACTACACACATATTTTAAAAGGAGCAAATGCCAAAGCAAAGGCCAATGCTGCGCAGGGATTGCCAGAGCTTATTAAAATAGCTGATGGAAAGAAATTTACTGAGAATTATAAAGTAAAACATAATGTAGATGCCATGTATGGTTGGTATCGTTATTCATCGAGATTTGCTTTACCTGTGTTTGGTGAAGATGGAGAAATTACACGATATAATGTGTTTAATGTAATTATGATCATCAGACATGCCAGAGATGGGAAAAAGTACCTTTATGATATAATAAATATAAAAAAAGAAACGAGCACCCTTTTCCAGTCCGAAGACATTACTCAGTAAAAAACCCATTTCTTATATATAATATTAACCTGTTTGTTAATGAAAGTCAACTACAAAAAATGAAAAGATGAAAGTTGTATAGGCAGGCACGGTACAGTATAATTAATATATCGCTTTAACTCAAAAACATAATGTAAGGAGTACCCCTATGTCCACACCCCATAAAGAAAAATTAATCCGAGTCCTTCAACTTTTTCAGACTACTGATGAAAAAACACCGATGAATGCTGTGCAAGTAAGTCAGAAACTGGAAGAATATGGAATGGAAAATGTACACCGTACATCCATTTATGACGATGTGCGTTTGTTGCAAAGCTGCGGTTATCCGATTAAGCAGGCAGAAAATTCACATAAAGGATGGTATATGGAGAAACATTTGCTGGAAGACTGGGAAATTAAGCTGATGTTAGATTCGGTGCAACAGGCAAGGTGTGTGTCCGTTCATGAAGCGAATGAGATTCGAAATAAGCTGTTAAATCTGACGAGTCAGAGAGGACGAAGCAGATTTTCGCATATGATTATGCCGCTGTCCGGAAATGTCAGGGATGTCGGTCAGATCGGTGAATATATAGAGATTATGCTGGAAGCAATGTATTTGCATAAGAAGATTCGGTTTCAGTATACAGAGATCAATAATGCAATGGAGAAAGTTTTGCGAAAAGAAGGCAAGATGTATCAGTTGAATCTGTATACGATATATTGGTCGGATAATAATTATTATCTGATCGGTTCTCATGATAATCATAACGGGTTGACGAATTACCGGTTGGACCGGATTGAAAATATGAGTATGTCCAGTGAAGAAGCCATCCCGGCAGAAGAAAAGATTGGTGTGAATCCGGAGCTTGTGATTCAGGACTATATTAAGAAGAGCGTGAATCATTTTAGTGGGGATACGATCAGAATCGAAGTGGAATATAATCCGGCGCCGATTACCAATGCTATATTATATGATTTTGCAGGGGAGGGAATAAGGGTCAGACCGTTAGATAATGGAAAGTATAAAGCAGTATTTAAAAAGATGGATAGTGTGACATTGGTTGGCTGGTTTGTACAATATGCGAATAGATTTAAAGTCATATCACCGGAGAGTCTGAAAGGTAAAATTATAGAAAATTTAGAGCAGGCACAAAGCATATATAGTGAGTAAGAAAAGTCCTACATATAATATGTGGGATTTTTTTGAAGCAAGATACATAAGTGTTGCGATATCACGACAGTAGATTTGCTAAAATGATAATAACTATGAATGATACGATGAGAAATAGATTTTACAAATCTCAGGAGGATATGTATGAGTAAGGAATTGAAAATGGAAGTATTTGCTTCAAAGGAACCGGTAAAGAGTGTCAAACTGCATGTATATGAATTTCATACATCTGAATTATACGAGAATAAATATCGTCTGATCCGAAGTGCAGTGTGGAAAATGAGAAATGTAAATGCATGTGGAGTTTTTGAAGATGGCAGTTATATTTATACAACAGAGAAAATATCGGAGGAGATTCCGAATGCGACTTTCCGGTTGACATATCTGGGAGAGCAGGAATTAAACGTGTTGGATCATAAAAAAGTGTATTCAGAGTTAATCAAACATTGGATTACTCAGAAGCTCCGGACTGTGAAGATACAAAAGAATTCAAAGGAATACTATAAATATGCCTGTAGAAGTAATGTGACAAGCCGGTGGATTCAGACAGAAAAGGGATTTCAGACATTTTATTCGGGAAACAGGCAGATTAGTCTGGAGAGAAAATATAATTTTACCGTAAAGATTCTGGATGATGGGAAGGCATATCTGAAAATCGATACGTCCAGCGTATTTTCCTCCAACCAGACCGTGTACGATTATATAACACAAGGAATGAATCCAATCGGTATGGAAGTGAAAAATGAGTGGGGAAAGAATAACCAGACAGGAATATTGACGGAAATCTGTGATTATACAGTCGTTGATAAAATTGATTTTGCAGATAGTCTGAAGGCTTATTATACCGATATGAAGAAGGAAGGCTACAGGGTAGAGAATCTGCCGGATCAAACACCGGTTGTGAGGGTTGAGTTACAGGTTGGAAAAATTTATCCGTATTATCCACAGGCATTGAAGCCTGTTCTGACGAGAGAAAAGGTCGGTCAGATAGATGCACGATTTTCTATGGCGATTGAAAAATATATCAAACGCGATATGATAACACGGATAGAGTTGGACAAAGATTTCATCCGGGATATCGGAAGTATTGCTCAGCTTGGTGACTTAGAATTTGAAAACGACATGTGTAATGTTAAAGAACTGGGGTATCTAAAAGGAAAAGTAGAATCACCGGCATTGACTTGCGGGCAGGGAAAAAGATTGCGGTGTGGAGAAGAATTCAAAGTATTCAACTATGGGTTCTATCAGAAGCCGGACGAGAAGATAAAAATCGGATACATTTATCCGAAAAACACAGTTGATTTGATAAAAGCTGTGGTAAATGGAATATGTGAATTTGCTGCTTATGGAAAGTATCAAGGGGAAAAGGATGCCTATATTATTCCCGGACTGTTAGATATCCAGATGAAACCAATGATAAAAGAAGAATATGAACTGGGCGATATTACGGATTATAAGAGGGCGGCTCAGAGATTGAGAAAAGTAGAAGGAATCGACATTGTGATTGGAATCGTACCGGATGGAATGGATGAGGACGGACCATATAATCCATTTAAGACAATTTGGGACGAGGCAAATATACCGTCTCAGATGATCAGCATGAAGACGGCACAGTTATTCTACAGAGGGAAAAGAGAAGGAAATAAATCGAAATATTATTTACACAATATTGTACTTGGAATCCTTGGAAAGACGGGAGGAATCCCTTGGGTAATCAAGGAAATGCCGGGAAATGTTGACTGCTTTGTCGGATTGGATGTTGCAACATTAGAAAGAGGAATCCATTATCCGGCATGTTCGGTTGTATTTGACAAGAGTGGAAGATTACTTGGATTCTATAAACCGAAGAGCGCACAACGTGGAGAAAAGATTGAGACCAGAATTTTACAGGACATTTTCGATCAGGTACTACTATCCTATGAAGAGAAATTTGGTGAACGGCCAAAGAATATCATGATTCATCGAGATGGTTTTAGTAATGAAAATGATGCATGGTATGAAAAATATTTTGGCGCAAAGGGAATCACTTATACGATTGTTGAAGTTCGGAAAAATATAAGCTCAAAACTTGCAATCATTGAAGATGGAGTTATTAAAAATCCGGAAATGGGATATTGCATTTACAATAGCAATAAAGGATATCTTGTTACGACAAATATGAAGAACAAAAAGGGTTCTCCGAATCCATTGCTGATTGAAAAGAAAAGTGGAGATGTTCCAATGACAATTATATTAAAGCAGGTGCTGTATTTGTCGCAATTGCATGTCGGATCCACTCAGAAAATGCGGCTTCCGATTACGACGGGGTATGCCGATAAGATATGTAAAAACCGGGAATTTGTGCCGGAAGGGAAGATGGATAATCGATTGTTTTTTCTGTAGGAGGGGAGAAGAGAACTTTAAAAATCTGGTGATTACTTAAATACAAGATGATGTGAGTGGAAGTCTGGGAGAATATTCGGTTACAGTATAAAAATATTTGAAAAAACTTACTATTGGAGAGGCAAGCTTTAAAAAGGCAGTTTCAACACATCAAATTGTTTTAGAAACTTTTGCTAAACAAATAGAAAACACAGAATTAACTTCTGAAGAAAGAGATGTTTTTTCAGACAAAATGGTTGAAGAAGCAGAAAAGATCACGGAACTATATTTACAACAAAAAATTCCATGAAAGAATAAAAAACGTAGGTGGAATTATTACAATTGCAGTAGTTACGGGTGCTACAATTCTCGGACTTAAATCAATCGGTAATGATGCAGATTAATATTCATATTAAGTGGATGTGGGCTCAGGTGCAGATGCTTCTGGGCTCTTGTTTACATTTTATTTAATTGGATTAAAATCCAACATCCTCAATATCTGAATCTCAAATAAAGTGGGGAATCCACCAACTATTGTTCTACACTGTAACCATCAAAGAGTGAGATGCATAAAAATTTATGCAAATATTCGAAAATTTCGTTAAAACGCATTGAAACATCGTTGAAACGATGATATTATTAAAAACAATGGGTATTTTTTGATCAGTCATGGAGGAATAATCATGAAAGGCTATATGACGACAAAGGAAGCAGCTGAGAAATGGGATATTTCTGTTCGACAGGTGCAGAATCATTGCAAAAATGGACGTATCTCTGGAGTACAAAGAGTAGGAACCAATTATTTGATATCAGAAAACACAATGAAACCTAAATATACATATGTGTGTAAAACGGTAAATAAAAATCATGGAGAATAAGGATGCCTACAAAAATACCTTTTTCATTGGAAGAAGCTGTTCTCCTTCTTAATATAATAGTTTTGGGTCGGAAATGGGAATTAACCACCTCAGAAATGTCTGTATGGGCATCAGGAATATTAAAAAAATATACGATTACAAGAAATAGTGATATAGATGATAATTTTAGATCGACAAAGGGATTGATGGGGCGAATTCGTAGTCTCTCATCAGTTTTAGATAAAGTGGAACGAAAAGGAACTCCGCCTACAAAAATATTTGTTGAGGCAGTTGATAAATATAGAAATAATCCTGAAGAGTATTTGCAGATTACCTCTTCAGCTTTTGATAAGATTTTCGGAATGAGGATATCAAGCATGAATATAAGTGAATTCAAAAAATGGTTATATGAGAAAACGGAAGAAAAAGAAGTCATTGCTATTATTTCGTCTATGACATCGATGTTTATTCTGTTTCGAAAAATGAATCTGTGGGAAAACGAAAAGTCTATTAATACTGTAGATGATGTGAAAGATTTAGTAAAACGTATAAAAGATTCTGGAAAAAATTATATTCATTCTAAGAAATTACGACAACAATATATTGATGCATTAGGATTGTATGGATGTTTTTTAAACGAGATAAACGAAGGTGCGGATAACAAAACAGACAAAGATATAAAGAACATAAATCTTTAGATAGATGGTGCTGTCTTTCCACCGGAACGTTTGGAAAAATATGTAGAAGATGCTGACTTGGAAGGGGTCTCAGTATTAGATATGGTTCGATTTTTAACAGAAAGCGAACGAGGAGTACAGCCTGTTAAAAATTGGCTTAATGGACAGGAATGGGCTGTGGAAATTTTGGACCAACATTATATACATCGAAATGTTTTGTTTGAATTGGAAGATGCTGCTGATGAAATGCTTGCTATTTTGAGCAGACAGTTTCAAATGTTTTATGGATATACAAGTCTTGATACATTTTTTGATGCAGTTTCAAATGATTTGAAAATGTTTTTGAATGATAATAATCTTGCAAACAAACGAAAAGTATATTATATTGCGCGCTATCTGTTTGAAAAGTGTTCATACGCAAACAGTCATTTTTACTTTTACTGGGAGCGACATATTTTCAAGGATCGACCTAAAGAAAATGTAAGTGATGCAGCGGTTTTCAAAATGTACATACGTAATAATGGCGGTGTCGCGAAGAAAGAGGATTGCTTCGAATATATGAGAAAACTTAAGATTAATTTTGCAAATGCCAATGGACGTCTTGGTATAGGGAAGAGTAAAGATATCATGTTTTATGACAGCGAACATTATATCTTGTCAGAGCTTCTTAATATTAATGACTATTTTTTAGATGGAATCGAACAGGCTTTGAAACTGTTATTAGATGAAGTACCGTATATTATCCCACATCAATTAAATGATTTATGGATGAGTCGCTTGCCAGATTTGCCATCTGGAATAACTTGGAATTTATTATTGCTGCAGCAAATAATAGAGATTTATTTGCCACAATATAGAACCATACCAGCGATGGAGGGGCAGTCGTTAACAACGATTAAGGCCGGTATTGTAAAAGCGGATTCTATAATTGAAACGAGTGCGGATTTATTACATGCCATTTTGATACTGGATGAGCATATAATCCTTCCTAAACGATACACAGCAGAGGAGTTTAGAAAGATTTTATTGGATAATGGGATAATAGAGGGGCGAGAACTTAATTATGCGATACAAATGTCCACTGCATTCCGTGATCGTCGGTTTGCATGGTCAAGAGAAAAAGACTCTGTATATATATTAGAAAAATAACGTAGTTAGGAAGAAGACTTATGTATGCATATGAATGGACAGGCGAAAATGGTATTTTTCGGTTAACAATTAACGGAAAAATACAAAAAGAAATTCGCCCGGTATTTAAAGAAGAATTAGATTATTTTGGGTTAAATGAAGTATGGACATACCCTGATACAGAATTCCCTTTGTTATGGGCTGAGGGAATAAGACGATATATTCTTAATGGAAAACTTGTAGCAGAGGCAAAGGGTGGTGGCTTCTATTCAAAGCCTAAAATTAAGATATATGATGATACACTTAATTTGGATCCCATAGATGTAAGTAAACTATGGTCAGAGAATAAAGATATAATGTCTGGTTTAGAGAGAACAGCTGTAGATTTTATTCGGCATACACATGATGAGTATAAAGAAAAAGGATATACTTTTGCAGTAGGATTTAGTGGTGGAAAAGATTCATTAGTATTATTGGATTTGGTTAGCAGAGCTTTATCGCCAGATGAATTTTATGTTGTGTTCAGTAATACGGGGATGGAGTTGAGTTGTACTTTAAATTCTGTTGAAGCTGCAAAAAAGCATTGGCCAATGTTGCGTTTTTATGAGGCAAAAAGTCATTTGAACCCTTTGGATAGCTGGAAAGAATTTGGCCCTCCTGGAAGAAGAATGCGTTGGTGTTGTTCGGTACATAAATCTGTTCCGACAATTTTAAAACTAAGAGAGTTGACTGAAAATTATAATGTTCAGGCAGTTGTGTTTGATGGCGTTCGAGCTGAAGAAAGTGCACAACGAGCAACATATGAAGAAATTAGTGTAGGGGCCAAGAACATTAATCAGATTAATTGTAGTCCTATTTTAAAATGGAATACAGCAGAATTATATTTATATCTTCTTAGGAATAATATTTTGTTTAATAAAGCATACCGGCAAGGATTATTCCGTGTAGGATGTATGGTTTGTCCGATGTCATCGGCATGGTGGGATGGAATTGCAAATGATATTTACAAGGAGGAGATGCTTCCATTATTAGAAAAGGTTGAAAAATATGCAGAATTGACTAAACCTGAAAAAGAAAGAAAAAAATTTATTGAACAAGGTGGATGGAAAGCAAGGATGGGAGGTCGAGGTCTTCCAAATGGAGGAAATAGAGTCACAGAAGTATTGAAAGATAACAAAATTTCATTTTCCTTTATAAAAACGACTCAAGATTGGATGAATGTTGCGCCAATACTAGGTCCAATAGTCGAATTTGATGGGACAAGGGGTGTCCAAATAATAAATCACCAGGAATATGAATTCTATATATCAGAGAATGAAAAAAAAGTGGTTTATGGACCTTATTCTAATATGGATCGTTTTGTCATAAGTCATTTAAGAGGAATAACAAATAAAGTGGCTTATTGTATGGGATGTAAAGCATGCATGGTTCAGTGCCCGTGCAATGCTTTTGTGATTGATGAAACTGGTAAAATTTTAATTCGCGAAGACAAATGCATTCATTGTAGTAACTGTATTGAATTTACTCATGGAAAAGGCTGTTTAGTCGCGAAATCATTATCTACAACAGGAGGCTCAGGTATGAACCTAAAGGGAATGAATAGATATCAACATTTTGGATTAAGACAAGAATTTTTAGAGCATTTCTTTGAATATAAAACAGATTGTTTTTCAATGCGTATTCTTGGAACAAGGCAATATGACGCATTGAAAATATGGTTAAAAGAGGCAGAGCTTATTTATCCGTCCAATAAGGGAAAAAATTCAGGAGCACCGACAGAACTGTTTGCTAAGCTAGAACAATTAGGGCCTTACAATCCTTTGACGTGGGCAATTATTTGGACAAATTTGGCTTATAATTCCATAATATGTAAATGGTATATGCTTTATACAACGCCTGGAGAAGTATATGAAAAGGGTGATTTAATATTCATGCTGGGAGATGATTATTCTCAGTCAACGAGGGATAACGCTGTTACTGCTCTATTTGAAACGTTTAGGTTCAGTCCAATAGGTAATGTTCTCAAACAGGGAATTCCAATAGCAATGGGGAATTCATATAAATATGCTCGGCAAGGTTGGGAAAGCGCAGACGCTATAGCAATTCTTTACTCATTATATAAATGGGCAGAAGCAACAGGAAATTATACATTCTCATTGAGGCAGATGATTGCTGCTAGAGGAAAAGATAATGTGGTAGGTGTGGATCCAGGAGCTGTTTTTGGAATTGCGGATGATATTCTTAAAGAAATATTACAGTCGATCGCATTGCAGATGGAAAAATATTTACGAGTATCTTTTGTAATGAATTTAGATAATGTGATTCTTTCAAAAGATGTATCTTCTTTGGATATTATTGATTTGGCGTTATAGGGGGGATAGCAAAATGGCAAAATATAATTCGTATATTGAATTAAGGCCTGGTTATGAATCGGTTGTTGATATAGGTAGCGAGGAGAGAAACCCTAATTTATGGCAGGAATATATTGTCCACGAAGACATGAAGGTGGCCATTGAAAAAATCTGTGAAAGTTTCAAAATGGAAGATCTTGATAAAAGACGTTCTTTCTGGATTCATGGAACATATGGTACAGGAAAGAGCTATGCTGCAATTGTACTTAAACACTTATTTACAGATTCCATTGCTAATATTGAGGATTTCTTTGATAGGAAAGAAAAGATAACTCCTTATAAGAAAAAGTTCCTTTCCATTAGAAATAAAGGTAAGGGCGAATTTCTTGTGGTTTGGAAAAGTGGTTGTACCGGAATTGTTACTGGATTACAGCTTATGATGGAAATGGAAATGTCTATCCGTCAAGCATTACAGGACAGATTTGGGGAAGATGCATATTATGGGCGAAATTCTTTGATCGAAGAGGCTAAAAGAATTATCAATGATGAAGATATTAATTGGGCTTCGTTGTTTAATAGTCCAGTTTATCGATTAGGTGATTACGGTACCTTAGAAGACTTTAAGGCGGAAGTCATGGAAGGTGATCGTGATGCGTGTAATATAGTAGCGCGTATTTGTCGAGACAAAGGTTTTGCTATGTTTGCATCTGTAGAAAACTTTAAAGACTGGATTGAAGATGTTATTGTTGGAAATCACTTAACTGATAAAGGTATTGTATTTATTTGGGACGAGTTTACGGATTTTATTCGAAAAAATGGAGATGATAATGTCCTTCAACAATTATCAGAATACTGTAAACAACAACCGTTTTATATGTTTCTTATTGTTCATGTGGATACAAGCTGGGTAAGTGCGTTAGGAGAAGAAACTTACGAAAGAATAATGCATAGATATCATGAGCTTGAATTCCATATCACGGAAGCAGCTGCTTATGAAATGATTGGAGAAACAATAGTTGCGAGAAAAGGTGTAGAAGAAAACTGGAAAAGCAAACGAAAAGAATTGGTTAAAGACATCATTGGTGAATTTGATGAGGTTTCGTATGGATTGAAGGAGGATCAATTACAAAGTTTGTGTCCGATTCATCCTATGACATTATCGTTGCTCACAAAGGTTTCAGAGAATTTTGCTGCCTCGTCAAGAACACTGTTTAGTTTTATGAAAGACCAGGCAAAAGCAGATAAAAATGTAGGCTTCTTGTATTTCATTAATACCTGTGGTCCGGATGATTGGAGTTGGCTGACTGTAGATTATTTATGGGATTATTTCTTTACTACAGAATCAGATATTAGAAGTTTTTCTTCTGAAGCCAGAAGGGCTTTTCAGCTGTATGAAAGTAAAAAGGAACTTGTTGAAGCTGACGAGTATACTCTCCGCGTTTTCAAAGGAGCTTTATTGCTTATTGCTGTGATGTCAAATAGTTCCAGAGCAACTTTTACATCATATACTAAAAGCAATTCTAGGAGGATTGATGCTACACGGAATACGTTAAGAAGATGCTTTTCCGGACAGTTAACAAGCGCAAAAGTTGATCAGTGTTTACAGGCTTTACATGACAGCGATATTTTATTGTTAGCAGAAACTTCTAACAAAAGAGACGCACGTCTTGAATTGCCTTATGGCAAGAATGTTGAGAAATTTGATATCAGGTTAGAGCAGACGATTAAAAATAATTCGCGTTACATTTTATTCAAAAAGAATGGAGAATTTTCTAAAGCTATAGAAGAAAAATTATGGGACAAGAATGATGCAACCTATTCCAGAATGTGTGTGATGGCATGTGCAGAAGATACAAATTCTATGAAACAACGTTATGCGGAATTAGTTGTAGAATTGGAAAAATTCCCATATAAGATAGGGCTTTTTGCAGTTGTAATTTCGAAAAGTAATCATTTTGTTTCCGCGCAGACAAAATTAAAAGAGTTTTTAGGTGGCGAGTTATCTGAACGGATTGTGTATTGTGTTTTAAAGGAGGCGCTTACAGAAGATGTTTTGATGTCTTGGTATAGAGCAAAGACTAATTATGAACTTGCGAACGAAGAAGGCAAGGATGCCTCAAAACAACATTTTGAAATAGAAATGGCGACAGAGAGAGAAGCTTGGTCTGGAGCAGCAGCTGGAAGCCAGATGATTGCTTTTTATATGGATAAAACGTACCCTTCTATTTATGGATCGAGAGATTTAATAAATAGAGTAAAGAAGGATGTTGTATTTACACTCTTCCCAGCCGCACCTGAAAGAATTGTAAAGACAAATACTGCTTTTAAGAAGGCACAAGAAAGTGCGGCAAAAGCCGGACTTACAAGGATTGCGCCAAATAATGCCCAAATTAAAAATATTGAGAATTCTTTTAGGACAGCAAAATTGTTCAACATTGAGAGTATAGAAGAACTGGAATCTGTTGCTGGATCTGAAGCGGCAACAGCAGTATCTCAGGTGGCTACTTTTATTCATTCGAAGATGACACAAGGAGCAAAAATTCGATTAGATGAATTATGGCAAGAATTACAAGGAAAGCCTTATGGTTATTATAATAATTTAGTTGTAGCATATACCTTGGGATTTGTTTTGAGATTTTGGGTTAACAGTGATTTTAACTGGATTAACAGTGATTCCAATCCATTCCCGATGACTGAACAGAACATGGCAACCATGGTGTACAATATTTGTCAGGATAAAGTCGTTAACAATACCCTGTCTTCTGGATCTAAGGTATGGCAGGAGTTCAAACCATATTTAAGCTATGTTTTTGACTTGAAAGAGAGAGATGTTCCTAATGAATCGAAGGCGCGTCATGCATTGAGCGCAAAGATAATATCTTATGGAGTCCCGCTTTGGGCGTTGAAATATGTAGATATTAGTAGCCTTGGTGGAGATAAGTATAAAGATACATATAATGCGATAATTGACGCCTTTTGCCGATTTGTTTTAAATAAAGAGGACGATAATCCTGAAGATATTATGGCCACAGTTGTAAATTTATTCAATGGCAAAGGACGCATCAAGGGGATTTTAGCAAATAATCTGAAAGATGATAAGACTCGATATGCAGCGTTTAAAACCTTTATATGTGCACAGTCCGATGAATTAACAAATCTGATCGATCTTTTGAAAATAAACGATATGGAATTGTATGATTCTATAAAAAAATTAATGCAAGGAAATATCGATACATGGTTAGAAAGACAAGTTGTCTCAAAGATTCAGGATTTAGTAACGGAATACAGATTGGTGCAATGTTTAAATAATGCAATTAATGATAGTCAGAAGTCTTTGATGGGGCATTACGCTACTATTAAGAATTGTTTTTCGATAATGAAAATTCCAGGACGGGTTATTGAGCAGTTATTTGATTTCCCATGGATCAAGGCAATGACAGATATGTATTACCTAATTAATAATAATTGGCAAAATATTTCTATTGATAAAAAATCTGAATTATTGTCGGAATTAGATGTGTATGGACTGGAAGCTTGGCAAAATATTCAAAATCAAAAAGTATTGTTTGAAAAATATCTTACTAGAAAACAGATTGCCTATAATGACAATGATCTTGAGCGCATTTATAATGATGCGCCTGAATGGAGTTATTATAATGGTATCGTAATTTAAGACACTTCAAGAGACATTTCTTAATGAATCTGATATACTGTAAACACTACAGAAAGAAGGATTATTATTATGTCTCGAACAAGAAGAAATTTCTCTGCCAAATT
>ENA-OQKP01000583-OQKP01000583.1-human-gut-metagenome-genome-assembly--contig:-NODE-583-length-27679-cov-8.663582_pt1 | contig 27679 bp, 23 predicted proteins | sample MGYA00242780_ERZ504802 | MGnify/ENA primary metagenome ERZ504802 (study PRJEB26092, sample SAMD00036406) | human gut metagenome | host: Homo sapiens | study: EMG produced TPA metagenomics assembly of... | reverse complement strand
CGGTAAAGCCGAACAGCTTTTTATATCCGGTTTCATAGACAAGCCATGCACCGGGATTCTCTTTCAGATAGTAATTGATGTTGGACTGCACTACACGCTGATAGACAGAATATTTCTGCTGCAGTGAGCTGTAGGCCAGCAGCGCATCACTGCTCAAGTCACCGCTGTTGACGCGCTTCTGTGTCTCCAGCATGGGAATAAACTCGTTGCGCTGATCTTTCAGCCAGTCGCGGCTTTCTTCGCTCCACGGGCCGGAAATGTGCTTCATATAATAGGCATAGTAAATTTCGTCCGCGTCTATGTAGCTCTCCGCCGTCACGCCCTGATAGATTCCAAACGCCAGAAACGCTGCCAAGAATACTGCGGCCCCATTCATCAACAATAACTTCCTGCCCTCTTCATGGGTAACAGAGGTCGCACGCGTTTTGCGGGAAAACGGAAGTGCAAAGCTGTGCTTGGCAGCCGGCAGCAGCTGTGCCTTGGCAAATACCGTACAGAATGCCGCAAATAGCGTGCCACCCAAAACGGCTGCCGTCAACCATTCGACTAGCGGCAGGCTGACAGGATTACCAAACCAGAAAAGATTCCGGTAGTTCCCCAGCAGCTCGTTGGTCTGCAGCAGGCTCACCATATTCGCATATTTTACAACGTTCCAATGACTTGTGGCAGGGATTGCAGCACGGATGCCATACATCGCCAAAGGCAGTGTCAATGCGCCGATCCAACCGGCCGCAGCACGTTTGGCGATAAGGGCAGCCAGCATAACCCACAGCCCCATCACAAACGCACCGGCCCACTTTGCGAGTAAAAACCGAAGTAGGTATTGCCCAACTGTAATCTGCATTGTGCAGCGCATCAAAGCCGGAACACTTTGAATCGTGCGATTCATAGGCCCCAAACTGAACGATGCCGAGCAATATGCGAGGTTGACCCCATACAGCACCGTAAGAACGACCAATAAGCTGGCAGCAAATGCCGCCAGCTTGGCAAGGGCTGTTTTCAACCGTCCGCCCGGCAGGCTGCGCACAAGGCTCAGCAGTCCGCTGTCGCGTTCCTGCCGCACAAGCAGCAGCGCCAACAACAGCATGGCGGCCAGTAAAATCAGGTCGGTAAAGGCGTAGGAGATTGCCGTGTACAGCCCCTTTTGCGGGTAATAGTCGATCTCGGTCGCAGTCAGCCCCGCATACACCTTGGCCGTGGCTTCGATGTTCTTTAAGTCGTAGCCCGTTTTGTCGTTTTGAAAAATCGAGATGCCCGCCAGCTGCGTCGCCTTGGTCTGCACGCCGTCCAGAAAATCGGTGTAGGCGGCCACGGTATCGTACTCGTTTTGCAGCTGATTGAACAGGCGATATTCGGTGTTCAGGTCGTCGGTGAACAGTGTATAGCTCTTGTCCTTGTATTCCTGCTCGTAGGCATCGAACATCGCAGCGTTCTCGTCGCGGTAGGCTTGCAGGTAGCTGCTCCCGGCGTAGGCCATATCGCGGTAGAAGCCGCCGATCTTGACAAGGCTCTCAATCTCGGTATATTTCCCGTGCAGGTACGCGCCCTTTTCTTCCATTGTCAGGCCGTCGAGCTGCGCGCCGACGGCGCGGTAGGCCGCGGCGGACGGCTGGCCGGAGGTGGGGCGGGTGCCCATCCAGAGCAGCAGCAGATTGGCGGCGGCCAGCACGGCCAGTAAAAGCGGGAACAGCCGGTTGCCCCATACCTTGCGGAGTTCAGCAAAAAACAGACTCATTTGCCGTCCTCCTCGCCGAACACGTTCAGATACACGTCCTCCAGTCCACCGCCCGGGGCGTAGGTTTCAATCAGCTCCGGCACGGGGGCGGCATCCACAATTTTCCCGGCACGCAGCAAAATCACTTTTGTTGCCACGCTTTCCACATCCGAGACGACGTGCGTCGCTACCAGAATGATGCGGTCCTGCGCCATGTCGGCCAGCAGCGTGCGCAGGCGCACGCGCTCCTTGGGGTCAAGACCCGCCGTCGGTTCGTCCAAAATCAACAGCTTGGGGTCGCCAAGCAGGGCAGCGGCCAACAAAAGGCGCTGCTTCATGCCGCCGCTGTACGCCGCCAGCCTCTTGTCGAGCTCGTCGGTCAGGTTGACGGCTGCGGCCACGCGCGCGACCTCGCCGGGCACGGCAGCGCGCGGGATTTCCTTCAGCGCTGCCATGTAAGCGAGGAAGCGGCGGCCTGTGTAGCTTTCGTATAACCCTTGCTGCTGCGGCATATAGCCGAGCACGCGGCGGAACGCGATGCCCCGCGCAGGGCGGCCGCACCACAGCACCTCGCCCGAATCGGCGGCCAATCCGCCGGTGATGATGCCGATCAGCGTGCTTTTCCCCGCGCCGTTCGGCCCCAAAAGACCATACAGGCCCGGGCCGAGGGTGAGCGACACCCCGGCCAGAGCCTGTTTGGCTTTCGGCTTACCCTGTCCGCGGCAGTGCAGAAGCGGGGCGGGCAGCAGGTAGGTTTTGCGCAGATCGTTCAGTTTGAGATTGATTTCATGCATCTGGTTCATAGTGACGTCCGTTCTTGTCCGCGAAAATCTTGTATGCTTGCGTATCAGCCGATTTTTTCAAAATCGCGGTAGTTGGCATTTCCTGACCAATAGTCCGCTTTGGAAATCAGCGCATAGCGCCTCTCGCCGGTCGAGACGTATTTAGACGCACCATCGTCTGCCTGCACAGCGGCAGTATCTTGCACTCCGGCTGCCACGAGATAGGTGTCGGCATCTTTCGCTGCAACGACAGCGCAAGCGGTATCTTTATCATAGAGCGAGTAGGTCAATGTCCATGGGGAAGGTTCCTTGTCGCTTTCCAATACATAAAATCCGTCCGCATATTGTGAGTCTGCACCAGCATTTGAGCATTGCTCAAATAGTAGTTTGCCATCGTCGGCATAGTAAAGGTTCACATAGCTGACTGCTTGATCGGGCACCGTGTACCCCGCCAATTCGGTGTCTTGCCCAGTGGAAAGGTCAAGGAGATGAAAATGATCGCCCTTTTGATAAACCAGCGTTTGACCGTAAACGGCGGCAGGTTGCAACACGCTGGAAGATTCTGTATAGAGAACGGCTTGCTCCCCAGTGACCGGGTCATAGGTGAACCATTCCGAGTTGTCGCCGGACGTGCTTTTCAAAAGCAGTTTATCACCTACAACGCCTTTGATCCATGTGCTGTCCATGGAAAACATCTTTTCGCAGGTTCCGGCAGTTGGGTCGATGCGTACCAGAAAGCTTTCCATTGAGTTGTCGGAGGTTTCCCACATACAGGCATAAATAAAATCCCCGTCTGTGACCATTGGGCGCAGAAACTCTTGGTTGGCTGCAAAGGTGATCGTTTCGGTTCGGTCGGAACCGTCTAACCCCATCGTTTCGATGCGCGGCAGGGTTGCGTTTTCTTCGGCATGAACATTGCCCGGATAAAACAGCACCAGATTTTGACCGACAATTTCCGGCACGATGCCGCCCGCCGAATAGGGAAGATACCCGTTACAGGCGGCTGTATTGTGCGCACAGTTCGGTTGGGAGCATAGTAAAATCTGCTGCATGGTGTCGTAATCGCAATACATCAGCGAGGTGGAATCGTCACTTCGGACTGCTGCGCTCACAAAATAAAAGCCCTTTGCGCCTGCGGCACCGTAAGACCAGCCATCATTACTTTGCAAAAGTGTCAGCGGTTTGGAGACAATGTCCGATGCAGCTTGCGATTCTGCTCCGCTTTGTTCAGAGGTTACAGTGACGTTCTTGGCACTGTCATGCGATGAACAGGAAACCAAGACCATCATTCCAAAGAGCGCTGCCACATATAAAAATTTGTTTTTATTCATAACAACTTCCCTCAAAGTATTCTAAAATGGACAGACACAAACTATGTCTGCCCATTTTAGTTTAGTGCCAAAACAGTTCTAATGAGTTCCGAAATTACGAAAGTTCATTCCAATACTGGATCGAAGAACTCCAAAGCACATTATGAGTAGAGTCGGTCAGCGCATGGACATACAGACCAGAACGAGCCAATTTGATGCAGAAACGCGCCATATCGCCGATAATCTGGACACGGGAATCTGCATCATTCGACGAATAATCAGGATAAACGTTGCAGTTATTCGTGTTAGTGTTGATGTTAAGTGTATAGCGGTTTCCGCTTGTATCCGTGCGGTTATTATACACTTTCTTCACATCACGAACTTTATTCGTGATGTACCATACCTGATCATCCGACGTTGTACGGGGATAAACGGTAACATCACGCGATGCATACACACCGCCAGTGCCATACAGGTTCAGATACACATAGTCACCAGCAATGGTGTTGTTCTTGATATGATAGGTATGAGTCGTGCCGTTGTCAAAATCGGCAAACGCCGGTACGGCCATCATCATGGCCATAACACAGGCAATTGCGAGGGTGAGAAAACGCTTGCTGAGTTTCTTCATGATGTATTCCTCCATTCTGAAAGAAACTTATGTCTGGTTGGTTGTGGGGCGGATATTCAAAACGCCTGTGCACCGGCATTTCGACGGGATTTTGCGGGATGCACCGTATCCCTTTTGCTTGCCCCTATTCTAGCACGCGCCAGCAAAGATTTCAAATAAAACAGCGAAACTGCAAAAATTCGTGCGCAACTGCAAAAAAAGACCGGACGCGTGAAAGCGTCCGGCCTTTGCCGTATCGTCAGGGCATTATTTCAAAAACTGTGCGACCAGCTTAAATACCAGCTCCTGCTGTTCCGGCGTCGGGGTGCTTTTGGGATTGCCCCATCGGCTTTTGTTCTGCTGGCGCAGCGCACGGGTAAGCTCGGTCATCAAATTGATCTGCTCGTCGGTCAGACCGTCAACCGAAACGACCGCGGCTTTCTCGCCACAGGCAAGATAATCGATTGAAACACCGAAGCAATCCGCCATGCAGGCGGCGGTCTGCAAATTGGGATAGGTGCGCCCGTTCTCGTATTTGGCGATGGATGCTTCGCCCAGCTTTTGGCCTGCATCGGTGATTTTTTTCGCCAGCGTCGCTTGAGAGTACCCTTTTTCTATGCGCAGACGTTTGAGCCTGCCTGCAAAATCGATCATCATCTGCGTCAACCTCCTACTGCTTATAGTGTATCGGTTGACATCGGACAAATATTCAGATACTATGATTTATAACATCATATTTGTCCGCAACGGGGCAATTTGGCTTGACAACGAAAGAGGGGCGCGCTATTTTGGATACAATTTCAAATGTTAAAAATCCAACGACGAAAGCCGGTGACGGTATGTTGCACATTCTGCTGTGTGACGATGACGCGATATTTACCGAAACACTGAAACGACTGATCGAAGCACAGCCGGAGTTTAACCGCCGTTATATGCAGATCGAGTGTGTCCATGACCCCCACGCGCTGAAAAAGGCAGCCGTGCAAAAGGCCGACATGATTTTTCTGGACATTGATATGGGCGATGTGAACGGCATTGCACTTGCGCGGCAGATGCGCACGATCCGCAAGGACGCGGTGCTGATCTTTGTGACAAATTACGGCGAATATGCCGCCGAGGGATACGAGGTAAGTGCGTTTCGCTTTTTGCCCAAGCTTCAGCTGGCCGAAAAATTGCCGGACTATTTTCGGCAGGCGCTGGCAGCCTGCCGCAGCCGTACCCGCACGCTGAATGTTCTGTGCGACGGCGAGGGCACGAACATCGTGCTCGACGAGTTGGTCTATGTCGAAACTGCGGAACGGATGCTGATTTTCCATCGTGCGGAACCGGCGGCACCGCTGAATAGCCGCATGAGCCTGCGCACACTGGAAGAGAAACTGGCAGAGGAGGGCTTTTTGCGCATCCACAACAGCTTCTTGGTCAATATGAGCTATATTGCTGCCCTGCAAACAAGCGGCGTTACGTTGACCACCGGCCAGACGCTTCCCGTCAGCCTGCACGGGTATAAGACGATCAAAACAAAATACATGGCATGGAGAGGGCGCGGCTGATGGGATATGCGTTGAGTATTTTGATGTGTGCCCTGCAGACATGGCTATACACAAAACTGTGGGACAGCTTTTTTACAAGACGGTTCAGTGGGAAAGCGTTCTGGGCGTATTTGGTAATATGGACTGCCGCCATTACTGTGTCTGTAAATATTCTGCCGAATGATTTTCGATATAGTTATGCAGTTGATTTTGTAATGGAACTTGCCCTTTTTTATGGAATGTGTTTGACGCTGTACTGCGGCCGCTGGGATAGGCGTTTGTTTGTAGTAATCACGGGCTATGCCTGCTTTTTTTCCATTGCAACACTATCCGAAAAGGCATGGCTGCTTTATTTGGGTATGACGCAGACGGAGTATGTATATAATAAACCGTTGTACACCGCGTTCCTCTTTTTGCGGTGGCTGTGCGTTGTGGCGTTTGTTATGCTGGTTCGGCATTTTCACACACCGCCGCAAGAAAACGAAAAGCCGCTCGCATGGATACCTGCATCAACACTGTTCCCACTGTGTACATTGTTTGTGCTTTACCGGGTGTACAACGCAGGAAGTGCCGCAGGTGAAAATGATGCATGGACGTTTTGCCTGCTTGTGCTGTGCGCGGTCGATATGGTCGCGCTGTTTCTGCTGGATCAGTTGGAATCCACCGCCCAGATGCGGGAGGCACTGGCCGTTGCACACCAGCGCGCCGAGGTGCAGAGCGCCAACGTCAAGGCGCTTGGCAACTCCTACACGGCACAGCGCAAAATGACGCACGAGTTCCGCGGCTATCTGTTCGCACTCTCCGATATGCTGGCAAACGGCGATACAGCGGCCGCGCAGACCTACCTTGACGAATTGAAGGTGCGCCAAACCGAGCGCATCCTGCTGGTGAATACGCACAACCCGATCATCGACGCGATTCTCAATCAAAAGGGCTATGCGGCCAAAGAACAGGACATTGATCTGCATTTCGAGATCAACGACCTTTCCGACGTGGCGATTCCCTCGGTCGATCTGACGGTCGTGATGAGCAATTTGCTGGACAACGCCATCGAAGCCAACGAAAATCTGGAAAAGCAGCAGCGCCGCATGACCGTGAAAGCAATCTATAACAAAAGCGATAACCCGCCGACGCTGTTTTTCTCGGTCGAAAATGCCAGCAAGCCGGTCGAAATTTTCGGCGACCATATCCCCACCACCAAGCCCGATCCCGAGTTGCACGGCTTCGGCCTGCCGAATGTGATGGATATCCTGCACAAATATGATGTTTTTTATTTGATGGATTATAAGGACGGCTCTTTCTTATTCTGCCTTGAATGGGCGGATGCCGCCAACGAAAAAGCCGTTGCTGCTGCACAAAAATAGGCAAAACTTGCAGTTGCGCACGGAATTTTGCAGTTTTGCCGTTTTTCTGGACTTTGTAGCTTGATCGGTCTATCGTATTCAGCAAGGGGGGCGCACAGCATGGAACACCTTGCCGAAACGATGACCGATTTTTTGCTTCGGCATAAGTATATCACCGAGGAACAGGCCGAGTGGTGCCACTATATGCTGGTCAAAAAAATGATGAGCATCACCTCGCTTGTGCTGCTGCCCTTGGGGGCGCTGATCGTCGGCTGGGGCGGTGCGCTGTTTTACACGTTTGTGTTTCGCTTTCTGCGGGAACGCACCGGCGGCTACCACGCAAAAACGCCGCATGGCTGCCTGCTTAGCTCCGTCTGCTGCCAGTCTGTGATGCTGTTTTTATCGACGCGGATGCCGGACTCAGTTGTTTCGGCGTTTGTCGCGGGATTTGCCTGCCTGTCGATTGCGCTGTTCGGCCCCGCCAACCACCCGGAACTGCACCTGAGCGCGGAAGAACTGAAAGCGCTTCAGCCGCGCATTTACATTCGGCTGCTGATTGTGGCCGCGCTTACGGCGGTTCTTTTATTTGTCCGCCCCGACTGGGGAGCCTGCGCAGCGTTCGGTATTTTTGCAGTCGCGCTGCTGCTTGGAATTTCGTTACGAGGCTATGGTGCACAATAGCTTTATAATAAAGGTGCAGACGGCCAGCCAGAGATCATCCCCGAACAGGCTGAACTGATTCGGATGATTTACACCAGCTACTTGCACGGCGACAGCTTGCAAACCATAAAGAGCAAAGTTGAAGCAGGCGGTTACAAAACTGTGCGTGGCAACACCACATGGTCAACGCAGGCGCTCCTACGCATCTTGCAGAATGAGAAATACTGCGGTGATGTTCTGCTGCAAAAGACCTTTACTGACAATGTATTGACCGGAGGCCCGAAGAAAAATACCGGCCAGTTGCCGCAATACTACATTGAAAATAACCATGAGGGCATCGTCACCAAGCAGATGTTCCGCGAGGTGCAAGCCGAAATCGCCCGCCGCAACAGCAAGTCCTGCGCAAACCAACGCAAGAAAAAACGCGGGCGGTACAACAGCAAGTACGCCCTTTCCGAACGGCTCTACTGCGGAGAGTGTGGCAGCCCTTATAAGCGTGTGACTTGGAACATCCACGGCAGAAAGGAAATCGTCTGGCGTTGCGTCAACCGCGTGCGTCACCTACGGAACAAAATTCTGCCACAATTCACCCTCGGTGCAGGAAGAAGCCCTGCATCAAACCTTGCTGAGAGCAATCCAAAATCTGACCGACAATTACACCGAAGAAGTCGCTATGCAGATCAACGGCATCCTGCACGACTTGCAGGGCGGCACAACAGAACTGGAGAAATTACAGCAAAAGCTCGCAGATGCCCGACAGGAATTTGACCGCCTGCTGGATATATCCCTTGAATGTGATGCGTCCTTTCTTGACGAGAAACTAAAACACGCAAGCGAGGAAATCGACACCCTGCAAAAACAAATTGACCAGCTTACTGCCAGTCAGCAGAAAGCTGCAAACCCAGATCTCCAGCTGACCGACTCCGACTTCCGTATTACCGAATATTCAGATACCCTTGTCGCAAGAATCATCGAACGAATAGACATTGTGTCCGCCAACGAAATCAAAATCGCATTCATCGGCGGGCACACTGTGGTAGTCCCCTTGCAGACATAATTTGATTTTCATATCGCACAAAAAGCAAATCGTACCAAAATAATCGTTCTTATCATCTAAAATATTGCTATTAGCGTCAGAAAATGTTATAATAAAAATGGAAAAACTCCGCAGATAGGATAATTTAGTGGTGGGTGACGGATTTGGACAGTTTTGCTTTGGCATATATCCCTTCAAATAACGATGACAGCGGCGAGAATAAAGAGCATTTTTTCGTAAAGGTGCACATCAATCTTTGAACCCAGTGCGGATGGGACGATGAGACTCCAGTTTTGGATATAGGATTAATGCTATCTCACCTGTCGGATGCTAAAAAAATAAGGCTGTACATTCCTTTTCATATCGAAACAGAAAATCTTGAAGATTTGTGTGAGCGCTTATCAAAAGATGCAAACTTATTAGGTGCAGTATTTAATGAACCGTATACATCAACCGATATTACTGCCACAAAAAGAGCTGTCGTTACGAAAGGAATCTCTAAAGCTCCAGAATTTATCTTATATAAATTGGACTTTTCTAGTACAGATGATGTCATCCTATCTAGCTATAAAAATGGAACCGGAACTTTTCTGGAGTTCAATCCTCAAGTAATAAAGAGTCCTTCAAAGGAAAACAGTTGCGATAAATATTATTTGAGATTTAGAATTCAATCGAAAGCTCTTACGGATTGTGTTCGGGAGTATCAGGTGCCGAATCGATATTTTGAAACGCTAGTTAATTCGACATATATGATTGATATGCGCTTTAATAATACCCGTAGCATGGATCTCTCTTTAGTGCAACAATTAACACAAAGCGATTGTCATCTTGCTCCAATAGTGGGATTGCATTTTCTCCTTATGGCCAAAGTTGATGTGGATGTTTATGCGAATGGAGCTTTCCATTCATCTCGAGTTCTAGAAAAGGATATATGGAACAGTTATGTGAAACCCAAAGCAGATAAGAAAAGGGCAACAGAGGATATCATTGCATATCATAGTAGTAAAAAGGCGGGTTCAAACGACACTGATATCGGATCATGGGAATTTTTCGCCAGATTAAAAGCAGGGCGATGCAGCGCAAAAACGATTATACCCTATCTTGTTTTGCTGATTTTGATAAATGTTGGTTGCAACTTTGCTTTCAATATCTGGTTAACAGAATTATCCGTAATTCTTCCCAATCGTCTACCAATAATCAAACAGGTAGCTTCCCTTATTGTAATTATTTTCATAGCATGGTTTTTAATGCACTCTGCAGGCAGAAAGCAAAAAAACATTGACAATTTGTTCGCTGTGTGGTACAATAATCAACTAACAATGGAGGATATCTTATGGAATGGGTTCGTATAAGCGCAGTTGATAAGCACTCCATCACGGCTATATATGAGTTCTTAATTGGCCTGTGTGGCGAGTATAATAATTTTAGAGAATGGTACTACGAGAAAGTTGTTCCTGGCTTAGCAAGTGGGGAACGCTTGATTTATGCTGTCATGGACAATGAAACGGTTGCTGCTGTTCTCATTCTAAAAAATGCTGATGAAAAAAAGATATGCACATTAAGAGTGGCCGAAAACTACCGTAATCAGGGCATTGCAACAGCGTTATTAAAAATTGCGTTTAAAGAATTGCAATGTGCAAAGCCGATTATTACGGTATCGTCATATCATATTGATGAGTTCAAATCTTTGCTAGAAAAGAATGGCTTTGTTTTTTATAAAGAATACATGAACTACTATAAGCAGGGAATTACGGAATATTCTTTTAACGGTCCGTTGAATGAGGCAATCGCCTTTAAAAGATGTGCATAACCGATGAACGCATTGTTTTCAATTAAGCCTCAGTATGCTCAAAAAATATTTGAAGGATCAAAGTGGTATGAATTTCGAAAGGTTTGCTGCAAGCAACCAATCGGAAAAATATATATCTATGAGACCTATCCAATCTGCGCGATAACGGGTGAGTGTGTTGTAAACGATGTACTCCAAGAATCACCACGAGTTTTGTGGAATCGCGTGTCGGAAAATGCGGGTATACCCGAAAAGGCGTATTTTCAGTATTTTGAAGGGCACGAAAAAGCGGTTGCCTACAAGTTAGAACATATAATCCATTATACTACCCCAAAAAAGTTACAGGACTTTAATTTTAAAACTCCTCCACAGTCATTTTATTATATACGTGACATATGAAATTATCAGTGAGTTCTCCGCTTTTTTGAGCGGAGAACTCACTTTGCTAGGAGTACAAAACATAATTCAATCAAAATTGAATTTGTCGACGGATACGCCGTGACAGGCCCTTGTAATCCTAGCCGAAATCCTGTATACTCTAATTGCAAAGTTGTTTGCGGTGCGTTGTCTCTGTTTTTTACGCATTGATGACCTTTTTATTATGGTATCTTTTTTGTAACATAGAGACAAGGTCACTTGCGATTGCAAGTGACCTTTTTTTATTATTTAGTTGTAATCTGCTGTTCAAATTGATATACTTTAATAATAGGTATGGTATATTTTTTTCATAAACAAAAAGGAAACGACAATGAACAACTACGTTCTCCCCGACCTTTTCGATAAATTTGAATTTCATAACTATGGACATGCTCTAGAAATTCTCTCTGAGGCTTTTCCTGATGAGTGGTTAGACATTCAAGTTTGCTTGGCCGCTTTGCACATTACTAAAGAAGATTTGCTTGCTCCCGGTGGAAACGAAACTTCTATTCCTAAAAAATTCGACGATATTCTTTATCCTCGTGGTTGGCGCGAGATCCGTATTACCGGTGATCTTCTCGTTAAAATGTATCCGCGTGGTAAATCACGTGGGCGTTTTTCCGACACTCCTTTTGACGAAAAAGTAATTAAGGGCTATATCGACGGACATAACATTGACTTTATAAAGGGCAAGGTTGCTTTCGATCTTGAATGGAACAGCAAAGACCAAACCTTTGACCGTGATTTACTTGCTATGCGGACCTATTTTGATTGCGGCCTAATCGAAGTCGGCATTATTATCACCCGTTCCGAAGAATTAAACGACATCTTTACTGCCTTAAACATCAAATCAAAATATGGTGCCAGTACAACATGGATGGGAAAGCTCGATTACCGCTTGAAATCACGCCGCAACGGTGGCTGTCCTATATTGGCTATCGGCATTAAAAAGCCTTGTGTAGAAGGATACGAATCATTATGACAGACAACTACAATATCCAAGATACAATTCAAGATTTTGAAGATTTTACCCATGGGAAAAAATATAGAACTATCTATGCCGATCCCCCATGGCAATTCGCAAATCGCACCGGGAAAATGGCCCCTGAACACAAGCGTTTGACCCGTTACTCCACTATGAAGCTCGACGACATCAAATCTTTACCCGTTGCTGATGCCGCGGATGAAAAAAGTCATTTATATCTCTGGGTTCCTAATGCACTTTTACCTGAAGGGTTAGAAGTCATGAAGGCATGGGGGTTTGAATACAAAACAAACCTTATTTGGGAAAAGGTTCGCAAAGATGGCATGCCTGATGGTCGTGGTGTCGGTTTCTATTTCAGGAACGTAACAGAGATTCTTCTCTTTGGGATCAAAGGTGACTCCAACCGAACTTTGCAGCCCGGGCGCTCTCAAGTAAATCTCCTCCGCAGCATGAAGCGTGAACACAGTCGAAAGCCTGACGAGTTTATTTCTCTCATTGAAAATTGCTCTCCCGGTCCTTATTTGGAACTGTTCGCCCGTGGAGACCGCCCTAATTGGGATATGTGGGGCAATCAAGCCACAACCACATATGAACCAACCTGGTCCACTTATGCGAATCATACCGTAGCATTGACGCATGATTCTGTTACAGGCAATATAGACACGGGAGCATAAACCTTTTTATCCACTCCACTCCTACAGCAAATCTAACATTCTTCAATCAAAAACCGCCTGTTTCTTTTTTCGGAAACAGGCGGTTTTCAGCATAATTTACCCCTTTTCAAACTCCTTCGCCACATCCTGCAGCAGCTGTCTGATGGGCAGGTGCTGGGGGCAGACGCGCTCGCACTGGCCGCAGCGGATGCAGTCCGAGGCGCGGGAGCCGGGCCCGGTGTGGACATCCTCATAGTAGTAGTCCGCGTTCCAGTCGTGGTGGGTGTGCTTCGTGTTCATGATGGCAAACAGGTCGGGGATGGAGATATGCTTCGGGCAGCCGTCGGTGCAGTAGCGGCAGGACGTGCAGGGGATCAGGTCCTTTTTATGGAAGATCTCCTGCACCCGGTTCACGGCGGCCAGCTCGGCATCGTTCAGCGGCGTAAAGTCCTTCATGTAGCTCAGGTTGTCCTGCATCTGCTCCATGCTGCTCATGCCGGACAGCACCATCAGCATACCGGGGAAGCCCGCGGCAAACCGGATGGCGTAGCTGGCGGGGCTGCCGCCGTGCAGGGCGTCCAGCACGGCTTTTGCGTCGTCGGGCAGGTTGACAAGGCTGCCGCCCTTGACCGGCTCCATGACCAGCACGGGCTTGCCATGCCTGCGGCAGACCTCATAGCACTTGCGGCTCTGGACGGCCACGTCGTCATAGTCCAGATAATTGAACTGGATCTGCACGACCTCGATGGCCGGATAGTCGGTCAGAATCTGCTCCAGCACGGCGGCGCGGTCATGGAACGAGATGCCCACATGGCGGACCTTGCCCTCGGCCTTGAGGGCGAAGGCCGTCTCATAGGCGCGGCAGTCCCTGAAGTGCTGGTAGTTTGTCGTGCTCTGGGAGTGCATTAAATAAAAGTCAAAGTAATCCACGCCGCAGGCTGCAAGCTGGCTCTCAAAGAACGGGCGGATGTCCTCTTCCTTTTTAAAATAGGACCCGCTCAGCTTGTCGGTCAGGACATAGTCCTCCCGCGGGTAACGGCTGGTCAGGCACTCCTTCAGGGCCAGCTCGCTCTTGCCCTGAAGGTAGCCGTGGGCCGTGTCAAAATAATTGAAGCCCTGCTCCAAAAAGCAGTCCACCATCTGTTTCGTCTGCTCTATATCGACGTCCTCGCCGATCATGGGCAGGCGCATACAGCCAAAGCCGAAATTCTTCCTGATCTTTTCCATTTGTAAATGCTCCTTTCGCAGGGTTTTCCCTTTCACGGATCTCTCCGGGGGAGGTTCCGTTTTTCCGGGCACGGCATGGCGGGCGCATATAGAATGCGCCCCTACAGGGGAACGCGCGTTATAGCGTAGGGGCGGATCCCATATCCGCCCGCGGCGGCTTACGCCAGCTCAAACATCCCGTGATACAGCTGGTAATACTCGCCCTTTTTGGCCAGCAGCTCGTCGTGGGTGCCGCGCTCGATGATATGGCCATGCTCCAGCACGATGATGGCGTCCGCGTTGCGCACCGTGGAAAGCCGGTGCGCGATGACAAACACCGTGCGGCCCTCCATCAGGCCGTCCATGCCCTTCTGGATCAGCGCCTCGGTGCGGGTGTCGATGCTCGACGTGGCCTCGTCCAGAATCAGCACCGGCGGGTCGGCGACGGCGGCGCGGGCGATGGCCAGCAGCTGGCGCTGTCCCTGGCTCAGGTTTGCGCCGTCGCTCGTCACCATCGTGTTGTAGCCCTGCGGCAGACGGCGGATGAAGGAGTCGGCGTTCGCAATTTTGGCCGCCTTTTCAATTTCCGCCTGCGTCGCGTCCAGCTTGCCGAAGCGGATGTTGTCCGCCACCGTGCCGGTGAACAGGTGGGTGTCCTGCAAGACAACGCCCAGCGAGCGGCGCAGGTCGTTTTTCTTGATGAGCCGCACATCCATGCCGTCGTAGGTGATGGACCCGCCCGACACCTCATAAAAGCGGTTGATGAGGTTGGTAATCGTGGTCTTGCCCGCGCCCGTGGAGCCGACAAAGGCAATTTTTTGCCCCGGCTTGGCGTAGAGCGAGAGGTTCTGCAGAATCATCCGGTCCGGCGTATAGCCAAAGCTGACGTCGTGGAACCGCACGTCGCCGTGCAGCGGCTCGAGCGGGACGTCGGGGCGGCGGCGGTCACACCAGGCCCAGCGGCCCGTGCTCCCGGCGCACTCGGTCAGCGTACCGTCGCTGTTTTCCCGCACGCTGACCAGCTCCACCGTGCCCTCGTCGATCTCCGGCTTTTCCTCCATGACCGTGAAGATACGCTCCGCGCCCGCCAGCGCCGCCAGCAGGAAGTTGCCCTGCTGGGTCAGCTGGTTGATGGGCAGCGTCGTCTGGCGCACAAAGACCAGATAGCTGGCCAGGCTGCCGAGGTCGGACCAGCCCCACATGACCATAAGGCCGCCGACCACCGCAATGACCGCGTAGTTCAGGTAGCCGATGCTGACGACGGCGGGAATCATCGTGGCGGCGTAGCTCTGTGCGCCGGTGCCGGCCTCGCGCAGCTTCTCGTTGCGGGCGGCAAAGGCGGCCATGTCGGCCTGCTGGTGGTTGAACACCTTGACGACCTTCTGCCCGGCGATCATCTCCTCCATGTAGGCGTCCAGCTCACCGAGGCTGGCCTGCTGGCGCGCATAAAAGGCGCGGCTGCGCTGTGTCGAGTAGTTGATATACCAGAACATGGCAATATAGCCAACGACCACCAGCAGTGAGAGCCGCCAGTTGAGGACGAACAGCAAAAGCAGCGTGCCTGCGACCTGAATAAAGGTCTGGATGACCACCGCAAAGCTGTTGTTCAGCGCGTCCGAGATCGTGTCCACGTCGTTCGTGAACAGGCTCATCAGATCGCCCTTGCGGTTCGTGTCAAAGTAGTGCAGCGGCAGCGTTTGCAGATGTGCGAACAGGTCGCGGCGGATGTCCTGCAAAATCTTCTGCGCGGCACGGACCATGAGCTGGGTGTAGCCCAAGGTAGACAGTGCGCCGACGATGTAGATGCCCGCGGTCAGCGCCACGACGCCGGCCAGATAGGCGGCGCTGCCGTTTTCCAGCACGCCGTTGACGATGGGGCGGATCATGTAGGTGCCCAGCAGCGCGGCCAGCGCACTGACCGCCGCCAGCAGGCCGACGACGCCGAGCATGATTTTGTGGCGGCCCAGATAGTCCATGAAGCGGCGCAGCGTGTGCCGCAGGTCCTGCGGGCGCTTACCGCCGAATGGCTTCGCCATCTGCGTCGCCCCCTTTCATCTGGGAATGGTAAATTTCCTGATAGATCGTATCTTTTGCCAGCAGCTCGTCATGCGTGCCCACGGCATGCAGCCGCCCGTCGTCCAGAATGACGATGAGGTCGGCGCTCTGCACCGACGTGATGCGCTGGGCAATGATGAGCTTGGTCACGCTGCCCAGTCCGGCCAGCGCATGGCGGATGCCCGACTCCGTCGCCGTGTCCACGGCGCTGGTGGAGTCGTCGAAAATCAGCACCTTCGGGTGCTTGAGCAGCGTCCGCGCGATGCAGAGGCGCTGCTTCTGCCCGCCCGAGACGTTGCATCCGCCCTGGCCCAGGTCGGTGTCAAGGCCGTCGGGCATCCGGGACAAAAATTCGTCCGCATGGGCGGCGCGGCAGGCGGCCCAGAGGTCGTCGTCCGTCGCGTCGGGATTGCCCCATTTCAGGTTGTCGCGGATCGTGCCGGAGAACAGCAGGTTCTTTTGCAGCACGATGCCGACGGCGTCCCGCAGGGCGTTCACGTCGTAGCCGCGGACGTCGCGCCCACCGACCCGGACCGTGCCCTCGGTGGCGTCGTACAGGCGCGGAACGAGCTGGACGAGCGTCGTTTTGGCCGCGCCCGTGCCGCCGATGATGCCCACCGTCGCACCTGCCGGGATGTGGAGCGTGATGTCGGAGAGGGCATTTTTCTCCGCTTTGGCGTTGTATTTGAAGCTGACGTGGTCAAAATCGATTTGGCCGTCGGGGATGGTGTCCACCGGCGCGGCGGCATTCGCAAGGTCGGGCGTCTCGGTCAGGACCTCACGGATGCGGCGGGCGCTGGCCAACGAGCGAGACATCTGCAGAAAGACGCCGGAGAACATCATGACCGAGTTGAGCACCTGCAAAACATAGCTCAAAAACGCCGTCAGCTGGCCGACGGACATCGTGCCGACGAGGATATAATTGCCGCCGAACCAAAGGATGCAGACGATGGCCGTATACATGACGGTCTGGAACGCAGGCAGGTTGAGGACGGCATAGCGGAAAGTTTCCGTCGAAGCATCGCTTAATTCCGTGTTGACGGTGTCGAACTGGGCGTTCTCGTAGTCGCCGCGGACGAACGCCTTGATGGCGCGGATGGCGGTCAGGGACTCTTGGATGCGGCCATTCAGGTGATCCACGGCGCTCTGCTGGCGGCCATAGAGCGGACCGACCTTTGTGACGATCCAGGCGAGGACGGCGGCCAGGATCGGCGTTGTGACGAGGAATACAATCGTCAGCCGCGGGCTGAGCACGCAGGCCATCGCCAGCCCCATGCAGAGCATGACCGGGCTGCGCACCAGCGGACGCAGACCGGCGTTGACGGCGTTGAGCATGACCGTGACGTCGGTGGTCATGCGGGTGACGAGGGACGCATCGGAGAAGCGGTCGAGGTTGGCGAAGTCGAATTTCTGCACGGCGGCATACTCCGCCATGCGCAGCTCCGCCGCGAACCCGTTTGCGAACCGCGCCGCGTACCGCGCATACAGCAACCCCGTGATGAGCGCGAGCACCGCGCACAAAATCATCAGCCCGCCCTGCCGAAAGATGACGGCCATGTTATGGGCGGGCACGCCGTCATCCACGAGGGTGGACATCAGGACGGGGATGACCATTTCAAAGATACATTCAATAAAGATCAGCCCCACCGCCGCGAACAGATCGCGCCGGTACGGGCGGGCATAACGGAAGATTTTGCGCAGATCTTGCATGGGTAGCTCCTTGCGGTGGGGGTAGGATGGTTGTTAAGAAGGGCGGCGGTGAATGTTGTAGGGGGCGGCGTCCCCGACGCCCCGCGGAATGAGCGGCGGCGCGAACAACCCGGGAGGGATGAATCCCTCCCCTACAGGCGGAACGTTGACGGGATTTGACGTGAAGTTACGGAGGGGTCAAGACCCCTCCCTACGGAGCAATAGATACATGGGCGGTAATGGCAAGGCTGCGGGCCGGGCATGCCCGGCCCCTACGGGGTGACACAAATGGGTGGTTCACGAGAGGGGCAAGGGAGGGCGGCAGCCCGCCCCTTTGCAGTGGGCGGGTGGTTGCCCGTTGATGGGTTGCCGCGGTAGGTTGCGGGCGGCATATATGCCGCCCCTACAAAGCAGCCGTTAAAAACATCGGGGGTTCGGGGGAACACCCGACTCAAAGGTGGAGGAAGGGGCGGGGGCGTTAAGAACGAAAAGTAATACTGCTTTCGTTTAGCCCCCGCCCCTTCCGACCTCCGCTTTGGGGGTCTTGGGGGCGTGCAGCCCCCAAGTCGCGGGTCCGCTGCGTCGAAACAGCGGCAGTTTTCTTTGCCAAGCTTTCTTTTGCTGCCAAAAGAAAGCGAGTTCCCGGGAGGCTGCCGTTCCCGGGTCAGCCTCTCTTTTTCTCCGGCAGCTGACTCACCACAATCGCGCCGAACATCAGCGCGCAGCCGCACAGTTCGGTGGCAGAGAGCGTCTCGCCCAGGATCAGCCAACCGGCCAGGGCACTGAACACACTCTCGAGACACATCGCCAGACTGGCAATCGTCGGGTCCAGCTCCTTCTGGCCGACGATCTGCAGCGTGTAGGCCACGCCGCTGGACATGATGCCGCAATAGGCAATCGAGACCGCCGCGGCGCGGAACTGGTCGGGCGACGGGGCCTCAAAGACAAACGCGAAGATCGTGGACAAAACCGAGACCACAAAGAACTGCACAAAGCTCAGCTGGATGCCGTCGAGCTGCGGGCTGAAATGGTTGACCAGCATGATCTGCGCCGTGAACAGGATCGCACAGACCAAAAGCTGCCACTCGCCGCCGGTCAGACTCAGCGTGTCGCGCCCGGCCAGACAGAGCAGATACAGCCCCACGACGCTGGCCGCGACACAGCACCACAGCTTGGCGCCGGGGCGGCTGCCCAGGAAAACCCCCGCCACCGGCACCAGCACAACGTAGAGCGCCGTCATAAAGCCCGCCTTGGCCGTGCTGGTCGTGCCAATGCCCATCTGCTGCGCGGCGGACGCCGCAAACAGCGCCACACCGCAGAAAATACCGCCGCGCAGCAGCACTTTTTTGTTCTGCCAGAAGCCCGGCTCCGCGGCGGGGTTCGTTTTGCCCATCTTGCGCAGCACGGCCATCAGGCCCAGCAGAAACGCACAGGCCAGCCAGCTGCGGCTGGCCAGAAACGTGTACGGGCCCATATAATCGCTGCCGACGCTCTGTGCGACAAAGGCCGTGCCCCAGATGAATGCGCAGGCCATAAGCATCAGCGTGTTGCGCAGCTGTTTTTTATCCATGTTCCAATTCCCCTCTGTGTTGTGCGGTCCCTGCAATACAAACCAAAAAGCCGCCCTGCCGCAAGCGGCACGGGCGGCATTGCTGCCGTTATCAGCCGGTCGTCGTATCGTCGCCGTAGGTGTTCAGCTCGGTGCTGCCCAGACCCTCGACCTTCAGGCCGCCGGTGACATAATACTTGTTGCCGTTGTCATAGCTGATCGTGATTTTGTACTGCTTGCCCGCGGTCAGGCCGGTCACGTTGTACTGGTAATCGGCACCGTCGGCGCAGTAGTAGATCGTCGAGTCCGGCACGTAGCTGGTCATCGTCTTGTCGTCAGACAGCTCCCAGAACGCGATCTTGAAGTACATATATTTCTCGCTGCTGGCCTCGGTGGTGGCGTAGCCGGTCACGGTCATGCTGTCGCCGCCCGCCACGAAATACTCGGTGGAGCGGTTGGCAATGCCGTTAAAAGAGACATACAGCGTGTTCTCTACCGGGTAGGTCACAACGCGGGCCGCGGTGGTGTCCATCTCGGCAGGGAACTCCACGCTGCCGCCGGCGGGCGCTTTTGTGGTGGTGTCGGTGTCATCCTCGTCGGATTCCTCGACCAGGCCCAGCTTGTGGACCAGATGCACGACCATATCCTGGGCGACCTGCTTCGGGGAGCAGGCCGTCAGGCTGACTGCCAGCAGCATGGCCATTGCCAGTGCCGCGAGCTTGCGGGAAAGTTTCATATCGCAGACCTCCGTGGGTGTCATTGCAAAAATACACAGCTTATTATACCGCAATTTTCCGCTATGTACAAGCGTTCCGCGCGTTTTTACACATTTGTTTTCGGCTGCCATTCCTTGGGCAACACCGCACAATTCCCGCCTGACGGCTTAAGCACCGCTCCGGCGGCTGCGGCACGGCATCTGCGTTGCCAAAATGCTCGATAATACACAAAGTATTATCTGCGCTTTTGGCTTAGCAGTTGCCGCACCTCGCTCGCCGTATCGGCACTTAGAATTATGCGGTCTTGCCCTGGATAAAGTCGATGAGCAGCGACGACACCGTGACCGTAACAAGGGAAAACGCGATGCGCCGGAACGGGATGTAGGACAGCGACGCGAACAGGACGGTCAGATCGGTGAACAGGTAGGCGCGGGAGAGCCGCCACCCGGTCAGCTTATGGATGACAAGGGCGAGGGCGTCGTCGCCGCCGCTGGACCCGCCCTGCCGCACGATGAGTCCCACGCCGACGCCGACGAACACACCGCCCAGCAGCGCCGCTGCCAACGGCCAGGGCGTCAGGTCGGGCAGCATCGGGGGCAGGCATTCCCAGATCCTATAGAACCCGGCCAGGCTCACGCTGGCCACCCCTGCCGAGAGCAAAAAGTCCCACCCGAGGAATTTGAACGCCAGCGCGTAGCTGGCCGCGTCGAGCAGGGGCGACGCCACCGACGCGGGCACGCCGAGCCAATGGTTGATGAGCAGCACCAGGCCGATGATGCCGCCCTCGGTGATGGCGGTGCGCTGGTGGATATTATGGATGCCGAACGACAGGATGGCCGTGCCCAGCAGGATCATAGCGATCCGTTTGGCGGTAAACCGGCCCAGCGCATGGCGGATTTTTTGTTGGAGCGTTTGTTTTGGCATAGTATACCTCCTGACAGTGATATACCCAGTATACCACATGGCGTCAAGTGGCCGGAAACAGTCCCCGTAGGGGCCGGGCATGCCCGGCCCGCAGCCTTGCCATTGCCGCCCCTTTATCTTTTGCATCGTAGGGAGGGGTCTTGACCCCTCCGCCGCCTCCCGGCCAACTACAGCTAAAAGGTAACCCGTAGGGGAGGGATTCATCCCTCCCGCGCACCTTCCGCCGCCGCTCACTCCCGCGGGGCGTCGGGGACGCCGCCCCCTACAATGTTCCGCAAGGCTTCTCCTTGTCGCAAAAGGGCACGGCGGCCTGGGGGCAGGCCGCCCTACATCCCACTTTTCCACAGTCCGTAGGGCGGGGTGCCCTCACCCCGCCGCAGCTTCGCCGCTGCCGCCCGTTTTCGGGTTATTCCGCACAAAAAGCAGGGGTTCGCGCGCTCGCGCTCCCCTGCCGTTCCTCTTACTGCAATACTCTTATTTTCCCGCCAGCAGCACCGCCAGCACGGCCTTTTCCACGTAGATGCGGTTCTCCGCCTCGTCGAAAATTTCGTCGGCGTGGGCTTCCAGCACATCGGGGGCGATCTCCTCGCCGCGGTGGGCGGGCAGCGGGTGCTGCACCATGCAGTCCGGCTTTGCCAGCGCCATGCGGGCGGCGTCCAGCGTAAAGCCGGTAAAGTCGCGGCGGCGCTGCTCGGCCTCGCGCTCCATGCCCATGCTGACCCACACATCGGTGAACAGCACATCCGCGTCCCGCGCGGCCTCGTCCGGGTCGTTCGTCAGCGTGAACTTATCCCCGTACTGCTTTGCCAGCATCAGCACGTCGGCGGCGGGGCGGTAGCCCTTCGGGCAGGCGATCGTCACCGTCATGCCCACGGCCAGACAGCCCACAATGACGCTGTTTGCCATGTTGTAGCCGTCACCGACAAATCCGGCCTTCAGCCCGGCCAGCGTGCCCTTGCGCTCGCGCACGGTCATCAGGTCTGTCAGCACCTGCAGGGGGTGCGCATAGTCGGTCATGCCGGAAACCACCGGTATACCGCTGTATTTTGCCAGCATGTCCAGCGTCGTCTGCTTGTAGGTGCGGCAGACGATGGCGTCATAGTACCGCCCCAGCACGCGGGCCGTGTCCTGCACAGGCTCACCGCGGGCGGTCTGCAGGTCGCCGGCGCTCAGGTAGGTGCCCAGGCCGCCCATCTGGTAGATGCCGACCTCCAGGCTTGTGCGGGTACGGGTGGAGTTTTTGGCGAAAACCAGCGCCACCGCCTTGCCCTGCAGATCCTTCGGGTCCACGCCGTCCTTGTGCAGCCGCTTGTACTTGTCGGCCACATCCAGAATGTGCAGAATTTCCTCGGGCGTCATGCCGCCCAGCTTCAGCAGATGTTTCATACGCATTTCTCCAGTACGCTGCGCAAAATCGCCAGCGCGTCGTCCACGTCGTCCGCCGTCAGGATCAGCGGCGGCAGCAGACGCAGGCGGGTCTTGGCGGTCAGCACCAGCAGACCCGCCTTCTCGCAGGCGGCGCGGACGTCGGCGGCCTTGATGCCGTCGTCAAACGCGATGCCCACCATCAGGCCGAGGCCGCTGACCTCCCTGACATGGGGCAGCTTTGCCAGCCCGGCGCGCAGCTGGGCCGCGCGCTCGTTGACGTTGGCGAGGAAGTCGTCGTCCATCTCGTCCAGCACGGCCAGCGCACCGGCGCAGCAGACCGGGTTGCCGCCGAACGTCGAGCCGTGGGAGCCGGGCTTCATGTGGTCGGCGACCTTTTTGTTCATCAGCACCGCGCCGATGGGCAGACCGCCGCCGAGCCCCTTCGCCAGCGTGACGATGTCGGGGTGCAGATCAAAATGCTCGCACGCCAGGAACTTGCCGGTGCGGCCCACGCCGGTCTGCACCTCGTCTACAATGACGAGGATGTCTTTTTCCCTGCAGAACGCCGCGACCCTGGCGACGTAGTCCGCGTCCAGCGCGACGACGCCGCCCTCGCCCTGCACCAGCTCCATCATGACGGCGCAGGTGTCCTTGTCGGCGGCCTTTTCCAGCGCGGCAAAGTCGCCCGCGGGCACGTAGTCAAAATTTCCCGGGAAGGGGCCGAAGTCGTGGTGGAACACGTCCTGGCCGGTGGCGGTCAGGGTCGCCAGTGTGCGGCCATGGAAGGAGTTGACCAGCGTGATGACCTTATTCCGGCTCTCGCCATAGGTATCTACGCTGTATTTGCGGGCGCACTTGATCGCGCCCTCGTTGGCCTCTGCGCCCGAGTTGCCGAAGAACACGGCGTCCAGCCCGGTGCGGCGGCAGAGCTTTTTCGCCAGCTTGCCGTCGGGGGCGGTGTAATACAGGTTCGACGTGTGCTGCAGCGTTGCGGCCTGGTCGGCCACAGCCCTGACCCACGCGGGGTGGCAGTAGCCCAGCGAGTTGACGCCGATGCCCGACGTGAAGTCAAGGTAGCTCTTGCCGTCGGCGTCCCTGGCCGTCATGCCCTCGCCCTCCGCCAGCACGACTTGGCTGCGGCCATAGGTGTGGAGGATGTAGTCGTTATCACGGGAAATAACTTTTTCGGTATTCAATTGGGTGACCCCCTTTTTATCATACGCAAAAGCCTTCCCCTTCGAGGGAAGGCGGCCCGCTTTGGAGCCTTCCCCCTTGGGGGAAGGTGGCCGCAGGCCGGATGAGGGGCAAGTGTCCTGCAGCTGCCCGCCTTGGAGCCTTCCCCCTTGGGGGAAGGTGGCCGCAGGCCGGATGAGGGGCGGGTGTGCCGGAGCTGCCCGCTTGCGGGACCGCGCCATACACTTCGCCCTCATCAGTCAGCGGGCGGGGCCGCTGACAGCTTCCCCCGAGGGGGAAGCCCAGGCTGCCGGAAAATGCGTTGCTGCGGCAAGTTGACGGGCGACCAATGGTCGCCCCTACACACGCAATAAGGCAAGAATGCAATTTTTTGACGGTCTGAGCTTCCCCCGAGGGGGAAGCCATTTACCGGTTTCCTCTCCGGTAGAACATCGTGCCTGCGCCTCTGTCGCTGAACATCTCGAGCAGGATCGAGTGCGGGACGCGGCCATCAATGATGACGGCCTCGTGGACGCCCTGATAGATGGCGTCGGCCATGCCCTCGATCTTGGGCAGCATACCGCCCGCAATGACGCCCGCGGCCTTGTAACCCTCGATCTCGGAGACCTCGACCTCGGGGATGAGCGTAGACTCGTCGTTCTTATCGTAGAGCAGGCCGACAATATCCGTCATGCTGACGAGCTTTTCGGCGTGCAGGGCAATGGCGATCTCCGCTGCGGCAGTGTCGGCGTTGATGTTGTAGGGGACGCCGTTGTCGTCCATGCCGACGGTGGCAATGACCGGGATAAAGCTGTCGGCCAGCAGGTGGTCGATCAGCGTCGTGTTGACCTTCTCGATCTCACCGACGTAGCCGAGGTCAACGTCCGACTTGCGCTTGCACATGATCATGTGGCCGTCCATGCCGCACAGGCCGACGCCGCGGCCCTTGAGCAGCGCGACCAGATCCTTGTTGACCTGCCCGGCCAGCACCTGCTGGACGATGCCCATGGTCTCCTCATCGGTGTAGCGCAGGCCGCCCACAAATTTGGACTCCTTGCCCACCTTTTTCAGCATACTGTTAATAGCCGGGCCGCCGCCGTGCACCAGCACGACACGCACGCCGAGCAGCGTCAGCGTGACCAGGTCGTTCATGACGGCCAGCTTAAGGTCATCGTTGACCATCGCGTTGCCGCCGTACTTTATGACCAGCGTTTTACCGTGGTATTTCTGGATATAAGGTGTAGCCTCGCTGAACAGCAGGGCCATTTGTTCGTTTTTCATTGTGCTCCTCCGCATCCCCTACTCCTAAAGCCTTCCCCCTGGGGGGAAGGTGGCCCCGCAGGGCCGGATGAGGGGCGGCGGTTCCGCGATTGCCCGTGAGCGGGTTACAGCAGGAAGTTTGCCCCTCATCAGTCACCTTCGGTGACAGCTTCAGTCTACGCGCTAAGAGCCGCCTTCGGCGGTTGCGCTCCGACACGCGCCTGCGGGCGCAGCCCCTTGGGGGAAGCCTTTTGCGTTAGGTGCGATAATCCCCATTGATCTTCACATAATCATACGTCAGATCGCAGCCCCAGGCCTTGGCGGCGGCGTCGCCGCTGCCAAGGTCCACGAGGATGTCGATCTCGTCCTCCTTGAGCACCACGGCGGCCTCCTCCTCGCTGTAGGGGTGGTAGGCGGCGTTCTCGCAGACAAAGACCTCACCGGCCTTGCTCTTGAGGCGCACCGACGTCTTGCTGATGTCGAAATCGCCCGGCGTGTAGCCGATGGCGCAGAGCACGCGGCCCCAGTTGGCGTCCGCGCCGAACATGGCGGCCTTGAACAGGGTGGAGTGGATGACGCTCTTGGACACGGCGCGGGCCGTCGCCAGGTCGGGCGCACCGGTCACGGTGCATTCCAGCAGCTTCGTTGCGCCCTCGCCGTCACCGGCCAGCTCGCGGCTCAGATGCTCGGCGACCTCGGTCAGCGCGGCGACAAACGTATCGTAATCGGGCGTGCCCTCGGCAATTTCCGCGCCGGACAGGCCGCTGGCCAGCAGCAGCACGGTGTCGTTCGTGGAGGTATCGCCGTCAACCGAAATCTGGTTGAAGGTGGCGGGCACGACGGTGGACAGCGCCTTTTGCAGCGCGGCGGGCGCGACCTTGGCGTCGGTGGTCATAAAGAGCAGCATCGTGGCCATGTTCGGGTGGATCATGCCGCTGCCCTTGGCGATAGCGCCGATGCGCACGGCCTTGCCGCCGACGGCAAATTCCAGCGCAATTTCCTTCGGGTGGGTGTCGGTGGTCATAATTGCGGTAGCCGCGTCGTGGCTGCCGGCCTCGTCTGCGGCCAGCTTGGCGGCGGCCTCCGGGATGCCCTTGGCGAACGGCTCGATGCTCATGGCCTGGCCGATGACGCCGGTGGAGGACGGCAGCACGTCGTCCGCGCGGATGCCCAGTTCCTTGGCGACGATGTCGCAGGTGTCCTTAGCCAGCTGCACGCCGTTGGGCGCGCAGGTGTTGGCGTTGCCGCTGTTCACAACGATGGCCTGTGCATAGCCGTCCTTCAGGTGCTCGCGGTCCACCGTGATGGGTGCGCCGTAGACCTTGTTGGTGGTATAGCAGCCCGCGCCCGCGCAGCGGACGTCCGCCTTGATCAGCGCCAGGTCGAGCTTGGAATGGTTATGGCGGATGCCGCAATGCACGCCCGCCGCGGAAAAGCCCTTCGGCGCACAGATGCCGCCGCTTACCGATTTGAAGTTGCTCATTATGTATACCCCTCGATTTTTAAATAAGAAAGAATAAATAATAAATAATAAATGTTGTGGATCGCGTCGCTGCGCTCCGCTCAAAAAACTCCGTAGGGGCGCATTCTATATGCGCCCGTCAGTCGTCAGTCAGCTTGCGGGCGGATATGGAATCCGCCCCTACGTTTTGTTTGCGCCTTGGGCGCAAACTCCACATTCTTTATTATTTCTTATTTTTTATTTATTATTTGCTTACCGCGCCAGTCCCTTGGTCTCCTCCAGCCCCAGCATCAGATTCATGCACTGCACTGCCGCGCCCGAGCTGCCCTTGCCGAGGTTGTCAAACAGGCTGATAAGCTGCATCCGGGTGCCGTCCGGGTTGGCCAGGCAGTAAATTTCCAGCGTGTCCTTGCCCGCCAGCTTGTTGGCGGCCAAAAAGCCGCCGTCCGTGCCCTCGCACAGGGGATGCACCTTTATCATCGGCTGACCGGCGTAATATTCCGCCAGCGCGGGCGCGACCTGCGGCGCGGATACACCCAGCGCCGTTACATCCAGCGGGATCATCGTCTCCATGCCCGCGTAGTAGTCGGCCACAACGGGGACGAAATTCGGTGCGGTGTCCAGCCCCGTGACGGCGGCCATCTCGGGCAGGTGCTTGTGGTGCAGCGCCAGGCCGTAGGGGCGCGGGGCGTTCAGCGCCTTGTTGGTGCGCTCGGCCTCGTACTCGGCGATCATCTTTTTGCCGCCGCCGCTGTAGCCGGTCAGGCTCGTCACGTTCAGGTGCGCGGCCTTAGGGAGGATCCCCAGTTCCACCAGCGGCGCGACGGGCGCGATAAAGCCGGTGGCGTGGCAGCCCGGCACGGCGACGCGGGTCGCGGTTTTCAGCGCCTCGCGGGTGCCGTGCAGCTCGGGCAGGCCGTAGACCCAGCCGGGCGCGGTGCGGTGCGCCGTGCTCGTGTCGAGAATACGCACATCGTCCCGCAGCAGCGGCACGACCTCACGCGCGGCGTCGTCCGGCAGGCAGAGGAACGAGAGGTCGCTCTCATTGATGACCGCCGCCCGTGCGCGGACATCCTTGCGGTCCGCCTCGGAGATTTTCAGAATTTCAAATTCGTCCCGTTCCGCCAGCCGGTCCGCAATGCGCAGACCGGTGGTCCCGGAGGAACCGTCCACGAAGATTTTGTACTTTCCCATTGTTACACCCCTTACTTCCAAAGGCTTCCCCCGTGGGGCTGCCGCCAGTTCTAAAGGCTTCCCCCGTGGGGCTGCGCCCGCAGGCGCGTGTCGGAGCGCAACCGCCGAAGGCGGCTCTTAGCGCGTAGACTGAAGCTGCCGCCCGCAGGCGGCTGATGAGGGCAAAGTTCGCGTAGCCGCCCTTTGAACGGGCCACCCCCGCCGGCCCCACCCCCCACCCCCACCCACCGGCCCCCCCCACAGCCCTCGCCCCCC
>ENA-OQKP01000580-OQKP01000580.1-human-gut-metagenome-genome-assembly--contig:-NODE-580-length-27825-cov-4.514369_pt1 | contig 27825 bp, 19 predicted proteins | sample MGYA00242780_ERZ504802 | MGnify/ENA primary metagenome ERZ504802 (study PRJEB26092, sample SAMD00036406) | human gut metagenome | host: Homo sapiens | study: EMG produced TPA metagenomics assembly of... | reverse complement strand
GTGGTGGGTATGGTTTGGTTGGTGGTGGTGGTGGGGTGGGGCGGCTGGTTGGGGGGGGGGGGAGCGGTGTGGGTTGGGGGGTGGGTGGGGGGTGGGGTGGGTGGGGGCGGTGGTGGCTGGACGGGAGGGGGGGGGGGGGTGGGGGGCGGGGCAGGCCGGGCCCCTACGGGGGGGTGAACGGAAGATTGTAGGGCGGCCTGTCTTCAGGCCGCCGCGGGCGTGTATAGGCGTAGGATGATTTCGGGCCATCTCTGTAGGGGGCGGCGTCCTCGACGTGTCGCGGAGGGGTCAAGACCCCTCCCTACGATGTAGGGGTGAGACGGGGTGTGTAAAGCAGTAACGGGCGGCGGCGGAAAGCGCGCGGGCCGGGCATGCCCGGCCCCTACAGGGGTGGTGGAAGGGTGCGCGGGAGGGGTGAATTTTCCCACTACAACAAAAGAGGAGAGGCGAGCCTCTCCTCTACTTATTTTATATAGCTTACTTTTTATGGTACATCCTGTCGTCTTCCTCATAGGTCGGTTCGCAGGTCAGGTACATGCCGAGTTTCTTTAAAGTGTCAGCATCTACGCTGGAGAGGATGACGGTGGAATGGATGTCGCAGCCCTTCAGGTTGGGGATCTGCTCCATGGCCTTGGCGGCATATTCATTTTCGGAGACCGAGCTGGACAGGGCGATCAGAATCTCGTCGGTGTGCAGGCGCGGGTTCCTGCTGCCGAGGTAATTCGTCTTGAGCGTCTGGATCGGTTCGATGGCGCGGGCGGAGACCAGATCGGTCTCCTGATCGATGCCGGCCAGCTTTTTCAGAGCGTTCAGCAAGGCCGAGGATGCCGCACCCAGCAGCGGGCCGGTCTTGCCTGTGACAATCGTGCCGTCGGCCAGTTCAATCGCAGCGGCAGGCTGACCGTCAGTGGCTTCGGACATGGCATGGGCACGCTTTTCGACCTCACGCTCACCCAGGGCAATGCCCGCCTGGTTCATGAGCAGCTCGAGCTTGAAACGTTCCGGCTTGACAACACCGCTGGCCTTCTGGTCGCAGAGGCACTTGAAATACCGGCGCACGATCTCATTCAGCGATGCTTCACGGCAGACATCGTCATCAATGATGCAGTTGCCTGCCATGTTGACGCCCATATCTGTCGGAGAGCGATAAGGGCTCTTGCCTGCGATCAGCTCAAACATTGCATTGACGACAGGGAAAATCTCCACATCGCGGTTGTAGTTGACCGTCGTCTTACCGTAGGCTTCCAGATGGAACGGGTCGATCATGTTGACATCGTTCAGATCGGCGGTGGCGGCCTCGTAGGCCAGGTTGACGGGATGCTTGAGGGGCAGATTCCAGATGGGGAAGGTCTCGAACTTGGCGTAGCCCGCCTTGACACCGCGCTTGTACTCATGGTAGAGCTGGGACAGGCAGACCGCCATCTTGCCGCTGCCGGGGCCGGGGGCCGTGATGACCACCAGCGGGCGCTGGGTCTCGATGTAATCGTTCTTGCCGTAGCCCTCGTCGCTGACGATGCGGGCCACGTCGTTGGGGTAGCCGGGGATCTTATAGTGGCGGAACGTGCAGATGCCCATGCCGTTGCGCTTCTGCCCAACCGCCGTGACCTCGGGCGCATCGGTGTACTTCGTCACGCAGACGCTGCCCACAAACAGGCCGACGCCCTGGAAGGCATCGATCAGGCGCAGCACGTCCACATCGTAGGTGATGCCGTAGTCACCGCGCATCTTGTTGGCGACGATGTCCTCGGCGCTGATGACGATGACGACCTCGGCCTGCTCCTTGAGCTGCAAAAGCATCTGCAGCTTGGAATCAGGCTGAAAGCCCGGCAGCACGCGGGACGCATGGTAGTCGTCAAACAGCTTGCCGCCAAATTCCAGATAGAGCTTGTTGTCAAACTGGGCGATACGCTCCCGGATGTGGGCGGACTGCATCGCAAGATATTTGTCGTTATCAAATCCGATCTTCATCAACATTCCCCTTTTCCTGTGCTTAAACCAATATGCAATCAGTATACCATTTTTCGCGGCGGCTTGCAATGGGGTGGGCGCGCTTTCCTGGCCGGAAGAGGCCCTGCGCGCCAACATTATCGCGCAGGTCAGTCTGGCGCTGAACCGCATCTGGACCGAGTGGTACCCCAGCCGCGGGTACAGCTTCAACATCACGGGGTCGCCGGGGTACGACCAGGCCTATGTCAACGGGCGCACGGTGTTTGCGGTCATGGAGCGGCTGACCGCCGAACTGTTCAACACCTTTGTCCAGCGCAGCGGCGACGCCGAACCGTACTTCACCGAATACTGCGACGGCAAGACCGTGACCTGCCCCGGCATGAAGCAGTGGGGCACGGTGGACCGCGCGCGGGAGGGCATGAACGCGCTGCAAATCCTGCGGTACTACTACGGAAACCGCGTGCAGCTGGTCACAACCGACAACATTGCCGCCATCCCGTCCAGTTATCCGGGCAGCCCGCTGCGGCGCGGCAGCACCGGGACGAATGTGCGCATCCTGCAAAAGCAGCTTTCCCGCATTGCCAAGGATTACCCGTCCTTCGGCAAGCCCGCCGTGACCGGCACCTTCGACGAGGCCACCGAGAACAGCGTGAAGAAATTCCAGAAGCAGTTCAGCCTGACGGCGGACGGCGTGGTCGGCAGGGCAACATGGAACAAGGTGAGCTTTATTTATGTCAGCGTCAAGGACCTGGCCGAGCTGACGAGCGAGGGCGAGACTGCCGAGGGCACCCAGAGCGCGGGCGGCTGGCCTGGGACTGTTCTGCGGCGCGGCAGCACGGGCAGCAGCGTGGAGCAGGTGCAGTTCTGGCTCTCGGATTTAGCGCAGTTTGATTCGTCGCTGGTGCGCGTGACGGTGGACGGCAGCTACGGCGCGGCAACTGAGCGGGCCGTGCGGGCGTTCCAGCAGAAGCAAAGCCTGACGGCGGACGGCGTGGTCGGGCAGCGCACCTGGAACGCGCTGTACGCCGCGTGGGTCGACGCGCAGAGCGACCTGGGCGGTACAGCGTGGCCTGGCACGGCGCTGCGGCGGGGCGCTGTCGGCATGGAGGTGCGGCTTGTGCAGTTCTGGCTGCGGCTGGCGGCGGATAACTACAGCGCACTGCGCACCGTGACCGTGGACGGCAGCTACGGCGCGGCGACGGTCAGCGCGGTGGAGGCATTTCAAACGCTGTTTGGGCTGACGCCGGACGGCGTCGTCGGGCGCAGCACGTGGAACAAGCTGAAGGAGGTCGGGCTGGCCGTGGCGAACAAAATTGTGGCCGCCAACGTCGCGCCCGGGCAGTTCACGACCACCACGCGGGCGGGCAGCAGCGGCACCGCCGTGCGGGCCGTGCAATACTACCTGCGGCGGCTGGCGGCCTACTACAGCGATGTGCCGCGCGTGGCCGTGGACGGAAAATTCGGCGCGGCGACGACGCGGGCCGTTAAGGCGTGGCAGTCACGTGCCGGACTGACGGTGGACGGCGTCGTCGGGCGGCTGACGTTCCAAAGTTTGTACGACGCCGCGCAGGCACTCGAAGCCAGCGGCCCCGTTGTGCGCACGGTCAGCCTGCCCGCGCCCGCTATCACGCTGCGCCCCGGCGACACCGGCGCGGTGGTGCTGCGGCTGAATCGGCTGCTGCTTTTTTTGAGTCAGTGGATACCGGAAATCAACTTTACGGCCAGTGACACGCCCGACAATACCTTTGACCTCGAGTTGGAAACTGCCGTGCGCAGTGCGCAGCGGTACTTCGGGCTGACCGAGACCGGCGCGGTGACGGCGGCGGACTGGAAGGTGTTCCGCGATGCCGCCGAGCAGCTGTTAGCCGCGAACCCCGCCGGGCCCAGCCCCAAACCGGGCGGCGTCTGGCCCGCCAGTGCGCTGGCACCGGGCAGCGCCGGGCCCGCGGTCCTGCAGGTGCAGAAGTGGCTGAACATTATTGCCGCCGCGGACCAGACCGCCGATTTTGTGCCCGAGACCGGCCTGTTCGACACCGAGACCCAGGCCGCGCTGGAAAGCTACCAGCTGACCGCCGGGCTGGAAACACTGGGCGTCGTGGACGCCGACACATGGGAGAGCCTGCGTCTGGCCGCGCAGGGGCTCTGCCGCGAATGTCAGGAGGGATAAGCTATGCCAAAGGTCTACGTGTACGACTCCTATGACAACAAGTTTTTCCGCTATACTTTGCGTGAAAACGACCCGATGCCCTACAGCACCGATACAACGCTGCGGGTGCGGGAGTTCCGCGGGTCCAGCAAGAGCAACGTGCTCTGGACGACCACCGCTGCCATGGAGGCGTGGAACCTGACCCGCCGCACCTACGGCAGCGGTATCCCGGTGGGGTACGCCTTCAAGCGCATCTGGGAGGGCGGCCACGGCACGACGAGCCAGCACTATGCGGGCGTGGCGTTCGACGTGGGGCAGAGCAGCACTGCCGCAAATCGCCGCAAAATTTACAACGCCGCTGTGCGGACCGGGGCGTGGGGTTACGTGGAGCCGCTGTCGATGACACCCACCTGGGTACACTTTGACCGGCGGTACGGCAAGCCCGCGTGCCGCAGCACGACGGCAGGCTACCCCACCGTGCGGCGCGGCAGCCGCAGCACCTACGTGCTGATTTTGCAGGACGCGCTGAACGCGCTGGGTTATTCGACGAACACGCTGGACGGCATCTTCGGCCATGCGACGGAGAACGCGCTCAAGGCGTGCCAGCGGCGGTTCGGCCTGACTGCCGACGGCGTATGCGGCTGCGCCAGCTGGAAAAAGATCGCCGAGGCGACGGTGGGGATCGGCAAAACGGCGACGGTTATTGATTCTTGATTTATCTGCTGGTATAATAAACTTGTCTCCTTCTGGGAGGGGGTGGCCTCGCAGGGCCGGAAGGAGAGAACTTCGACTGTGCCCAAAGCATTTCGGATAACCGCGAGGTTCTCTCCCCCACCGCCTGCGGGCGGAGCCCCCTCCCAGAGGGGGCCAAGGAGCTGCACTATATTATATAAGGAAGTGTTCCCACATGGATATGCTGGAGTTTTTGCGCACCCGCCGCACCTACCGCCGCTTTGAACAGCGCCCTGTTGCGCCGGAGATCCTGACCGAGGCCGTCGATGCGGCACGGATAGCCAGCTGCGGTGCCAACCGCCAGACCGTGCGGTACATCGTTGTGCAGAGTGCCGACGCCGTGGCCGCCGTGCAGCCGCTGGTACACTGGGCCGCCTACCTGCCGCCCGAGCAGGGCCAGCCGAAACCCGACGAGCTGCCCACCGCGTTCATTGCGGTTTTGCAGGACGACAACCTGCCCGGCGCGTCCGATGTGGACGTCGGCCTGGCACTGGGCAGCCTGACCGCCGCAGCCTGGGCACACGGCGTGGGCAGCTGCATCATGGGCGCGATTGACCGCCCGGCCCTGACCAAGCTGCTGGCCTTGCCCGATGGCGTGCGCCTGTGCTACATGGTCGCACTGGGCTACCCGACGCACGCGAGCAAGCTGGTCAAAATGCAGGACGGCAGCGTCAAGTATTATCTCGATGAAAACCGCGGCTACTGCGTGCCGAAGCGCAGCATGGACGAGGTGCTGCTGAAAACGCTGTAAAAGTAAAAATCGCAGTCCCGATGAGGAAATCGGGGCTGCGATTTTTTGTATCCGTCAGAAGCGGCGTCTTTCAGCCTTATCCCAAAATGGCAAAGCTCTGTGCGCCCAGGGACAGTGTGTCGTTGACGATCTCCGCCTTGCCGATGGTGTACTGAATTTTCAGATCCTCGGCCAGCTCCAGCGGCAGTTCGATAGAGACACCCGTCGGGTTGACGGCGCAGATCAGATCGCCGCGCTGCCAGACGAACGGGCGGTAGTCGTCCTTCGCCTTGGGTGCGTACAGCACCTTGAACGGCGCGTCTGCGTTCAGGTCGGCGTGTGCATGGCGGAAAGCCAGCAGCGACTTCACGCTGTTCAGCAGGCTGTCGGGGTCGTCCGCCTGGGCGGCCACAGTGGGCGCATCGGCGGCAGTGTCCACAGGCAGATAGATATCCTGCGCGTCGGCGGTGGAGAAGCCGTGGTTGGCCGTGTCGTCCCACTGCATCGGCGTGCGGGAGCCCGTGCGGAAGTAGCCGCCCTCCTTGGTGGGCAGCGGCAGATAGCGCATACCGATCTCGTCACCGTAGTAGACGAAGGGCGCACCGGGCAGCGTGAAAATTGTCGCGTAGGCCAGCCGCAGCTCGTCAGTCGTCAGGCCCGCGGAGGGGCGGATCGTGTCATGGTTGCAGGTGATGAAGCACCACAGACCGTCCTTGTGGGTGGCCTTGTAGGCCGGCAGGTACTCGTCCAGGAATTTGTCAATGCCGGTGCCGGAGTTCTTGCAGAAGTACGCCTTGCCGATGTTGTGCGGGTTCGAGTCCATCGCACCGTCATAGTTGCGCATGAGCCAGCTGTAGCCGTTGCCCTGCCAATTGAGATAAAAGTCCATGTCAAAGCCGTTTTTCAGCGACATGCGCGGGCCGTTCCACTCGGCGATGAGCGCGGCCTCGGGGTACTCGACGTCCAGCATATCCCGGATATTGCGCCAGATTTTGCAGGTGTACTTTTTGTTCTTAGTGTCATTCTTTACAAGGCTCGACGCCATATCGACGCGGAAGCCGTCGCAGCCCATGTCCAGCCAGAACCGCATGACATCCTTCATGGCCTCCACCGTCGCCACGCAGGCGGGGTCGTCGGTGGGCTTCTGCCACTTCTCGTTGATCTTTCCATAGCCGTAGTTCAGCGCGGGCTGGCACTTGAAGAAGTTCAGGATATACGTGCCGTTGCGCTCGGTCTCGCCGCCGATGAACGGCATCCCGTCGCCGGAGGCAAAGCAGGAATCCGTCCAGATAAAGCGGTCCGAGTATTCGTTGTGCCCGGGCTTGCAGCTGGCCTTGAACCACGGGTGTTCCTCGCTCGTGTGGCCGGGCACCAGGTCGAACAGCACACGGATGCCCTTCTCATGCGCGGCCTTGAACAGCGCGGCGGCGTCCTCGTTCGTGCCGTAGCGCGGGGCGATCTTTTTGTAGTCGCGCACATCATAGCCCGCATCCTTGAACGGCGAATCAAAGCAGGGGTTGATCCACAGGGCATTGCAGCCAAGGTCCCTGATATAGTCGAGCTTGGCAATAATGCCCTGCAAATCACCGATGCCGTCGCCGTTGGTATCATAGAAGCTCTGGGGGTAGATTTCATAGAACACTGCGTCTTTCAGCCACTGTTTCATGAGATGTCTCCTTTACTATAATAGACAGATAGAATATCCACGGCAGCACGCAGGGCGCATTTCCTGTGCGCTCGGGAGGTTTTCCCCGCCGCGCACGGCCACGGGCGGATATGGAATCCGCCCCTGCGGCGCTCCCTGTCAGTTTGCCGCTTCATGAGTATGGAAACGTTTCATTCGTTTCTACCCCTATACTATCCCCTTCTTCTCCCTTTGTCAACGCAGCAAAGCAGACAAAATAAACCACAAATTTTCTACATTTTGCATCAAAAACTAACATATTGCTAAATTGTGAACGTTTCATTGACAAATTACGAACATCGCGGTAAAGTAGTAGGCACAAGCGATTGTAAAATTTAATAGGAAAGAGGGATTCATGTAATGAATACGCTTGTAATCGTTCTGATTGCCGCGGTTGTCCTGGTATGTGCGTACGCCGGATATGGCCGCTGGCTCGCCAAGACCTGGGGTGTCGACCCCAACGCCAAGACTCCTGCTGTGCGGCTGGAGGATGGCAAAGACTACGTTCCCACCAACGGCTGGACGGTGTTCGCCCACCAGTTCTCCTCCATCGCAGGTGCAGGCCCTGTCACCGGTGCCATCCAGGCTGCCGCGTTCGGCTGGCTGCCTGTCCTGCTGTGGGTCCTGATCGGCGGCGTTTTCTTCGGCGCTGTCACCGACTTCGGTGCGCTGTACGCCTCCGTCAAGAATGACGGCAAGTCCATGGGCCTGCTGATCGAGAAGTACATCGGCAAGACCGGCCGCAAGCTGTTCCTGCTGTTCTGCTGGCTGTTCTGCGGCATCGTCATTGCTGCTTTTGCAGACATGGTTGCCGGCACCTTCAACGCCTTTGACGCCGACGGCGCACAGGTCGAGGCCGCCTTCACCAACGGCTCTGCGGGCATGGTCTCCATCATGTTCATGGTGTTCGCCGTCATCTTCGGCCTGATCCAGAAGAAGTTCAACTTCTCCGGCTGGAAAGAGGCCGTCGTCGGCATCGCCTTTATCGTGCTGTCCTTCGTGGTCGGCATGAACTGCCCCATCATCCTGGGCAAGGCTGCCTGGAGCTACATCACCTTCATCTACATCTTCTTTGCGGCGGTCCTGCCCATGTGGCTGCTGAAGCAGCCCCGTGACCACATGACCACCTTCATGTTCGGCGCTATGATCGCCGGTGCGATTGTCGGCCTGCTGGTCGCCCACCCCACCATGAACCTGCCCGTTTTCACCGGCTTCAACAATGAGAAGCTCGGCACCATGTTCCCCATCCTGTTCGTCACGGTTGCCTGCGGTGCGGTCTCCGGCTTCCACGGCCTGGTTTCCTCCGGTACTTCTTCCAAGACCGTTGAGAACGAGAAGGACATGCTGAAGGTCGGCTACGGTGCCATGGTGCTCGAGAGCCTGCTGGCTGTCCTGGCCCTCTGCGTTGCCGGTGCTGCCGCTGCTGCGGACGGCACCCCCGCCTCCGGTACCCCGTTCCAGATCTTCAGCCGCGGCGTCGCAGGCTTCTTTGAGATGTTCGGCGTGCCCGTTTCCATCGCTACCGTCTTTATGACGATGTGCGTTTCCGCTCTGGCCCTGACCAGTCTGGACGCCGTGGCCCGTATCGGCCGCATGAGCTTCCAGGAGCTGTTCAGCGTGGACGACATGGAGCACGCCGAGGGCTGGCGCAAGCTGTTCTGCAACGTCTACTTCTCCACCTTTGTCACGCTGGTGTTCGGCTTCCTGCTGACCCAGATCGGCTATGCCAATATCTGGCCCCTGTTCGGTTCCGCCAACCAGCTGCTCAGCGCTCTGGTCCTGGCTACCCTGTGCGTTTTCCTCAAGGTCACGGGCCGCAACAACAAGATGCTGTTCCCGCCGCTGGTCATCATGCTCTGCGTCACCTTCACCGCTCTGGTGCAGCGACTGATTGCAATGGTCAAGGCCATCTCTGCCGCTGCCGCCACTGCCATCCCCGCCGGTGAGACCACCTGGGGCGCTGTCTTTATCGCCAACGGTCTGCAGCTGATCCTTGCGATCCTGCTGATTGTCCTGGGCCTGAACATTGTGTTCCACAGTGTCAAGAGCTACAAGGCCAGCGAAAAGAACAGCGAAAAGGCTGCTGTTTAATCCAAACAGCACTTGACAAATATACCGTATTGAGGTAATATTTATTCGGCCGCAATGGCGCGGCATTACACTGCACCATTCGGCAGTCATAAGGCATTTGGCCCCCGTGATCCGCACAGTGGAACACCGGGGCTTTTTGCATAAAAATGAGGGAAATTTATAAAGGAGACCATGAACCATGAAGCTTAAAAACACGCTGGCCCTGAGCCTTGCCGCTGTGATGGCCGCCAGTCTGACCGCCTGCGGCTCCGGCGCCTCCCCTGCTGCGGATTCCACCGCAGCCGAGAGCACCGAGGCCGCCGCTGACACCACCGCTGCCCCGGACGGCGACGGTGACCCCACCACGCTGACCGTTGCTATGGAGTGCGCTTACGCCCCCTACAACTGGACCCAGAACGATGATGCCAACGGCGCTGTGGAGATCCGCGGCTCCAGCGACTACGCCTACGGCTACGACGTCATGATGGCCAAGAAGATTGGCGAGGCGCTGGGCCAGAAGGTCCAGATCGTCAAGCTGGACTGGGACAGCCTGATCCCCGCCGTCATGAGCGGCGACGTGGACTGCGTCATTGCCGGTCAGTCCATCACGGCGGAGCGCGCCGCGCAGGTCGATTTCAGCGACCCGTACTACTATGCCTCCATCGTCACCCTGACGAAGAAGGACAGCGCTTATGCCAATGCTGCAAGCGTGGCTGACCTGGCAGGTGCCACCCCCACGAGCCAGCCGGGCACCACCTGGCATGACACCTGCCTGCCCCAGCTCGAGAACGACAACATCCTGCCCGCGCAGGAGACGGCCCCCGCCATGCTGGTAGCCCTGAATAGCGGTGCGTGCGACATAGTCGTCACCGACCACCCCACCGGCCAGGCTGCTCTGACCGCCTATCCCGACCTGGTCATGCTGGACTTCGGCGGCGGCGACGGTGACTTCCAGGTCAGCGACGAGGACATCAACATCGGCATCTCGATGAAGAAGGGCAACACCGCCCTGAAGGACGCCATCAATGAGGTGCTGGCCACCATGACCACCGACGACTACAACACCATGATGGACGAAGCCATCAGCGTACAGCCCCTGAGCGAGTAATTTTGCCCGCCTGCCCCTGCCGTTTTGCGCGGCAGGGGCCTTGGTGTTGGTGAAGCTGAGGAATCATAAAGGAGAATCTCATGCAAGACTTTTTCGCAAACTGTGCCACAGTGCTGCAAAAGTACGGCTTCTCGTACCTGCGCGGCGCGGGCACGACCCTGCTGCTGGCGCTGGTCGGCACGTTTTTCGGCTGCCTGATCGGCTTTGCGGTGGGCGCTTTGCAGACCATCCCTGTTGACAAGCAGCGTGACCCCGTGTGGAAGCGCGTGCTGCTGAAGATCCTGCACATCTTCCTGCGCTGCTATGTGGAGCTGTTCCGCGGCACACCCATGATCGTGCAGGCCGTGTTCATCTACTACGGCCTTTTGCAGGTGTTCGGCATCAAGATGGGCATGTGGCAGGCCGGCTTCTTCATCGTGTCCATCAACACCGGCGCGTACATGGCCGAAACGGTCCGCGGCGGCATTGTCTCCATCGACCCGGGCCAGACCGAGGGCGCGAAGGCTATCGGCATGAACCACTGGCAGACGATGCTTCACGTCATCCTGCCGCAGGCGCTGCGCAACATCATCCCGCAGATCGGCAACAACTTCATCATCAACATCAAGGACACCTCCGTGCTGTCGGTTATCTCGATCACCGATTTGTTCTTTGTCCACAAGAGCGTGGTCGGCGCGCTGTATACCTATTTTGAGAGCGCTGCCATCGTCATGGTCATCTACCTGACGATGACGCTGTTCGCCAGCTACCTGCTGCGCCTGTGGGAGAAAGCGCTGGACGGCCCGCAGAACTACGACCTGAACACGACTGACTCGCTGGCCTACACCAGCGGCATGTACAACGCCCCGGACCCGAACCATGAGTCCCAGAATCTGGATATGAAGGGAGGCGCAGCCCATGTCTGAGCCTGTTATCGAGGTGCGCCACCTCTCCAAGAGCTTCGGCACCCATGTTGTTTTGCGTGACGTGGACTTTACCGTCAACGCGGGCGACGTGACCTGCATCATCGGCGCGTCCGGCAGCGGCAAATCCACGCTGCTGCGCTGCATCAATCTGTTGGAGACGCCCACGAACGGCAAGGTGCTGTTCCACGGCAGTGACATCACGGCCACGGGGAGCGACCCCTGCGCCTACCGCGCCAAGGTGGGCATGGTGTTCCAGAGCTTCAACCTTTTCAATAACATGACCGTGCTGGACAACTGCACCGCGGGCCTGCGCTACGTGCTGCACCAGGACAAAGAGACCGCCAAAAAGACCGCACTCGAGAATCTGGAGAAGGTCGGTATGGCCCCCTACATCCACGCCAAGCCGCGCCAGCTTTCCGGCGGCCAGAAGCAGCGCGTTGCGATTGCCCGCGCCCTGGCGATGCAGCCCGAGGTGCTGCTGTTCGACGAGCCGACGTCCGCCCTTGACCCGCAGATGGTCGGTGAAGTGTTGGCCGTCATGCGCCAGCTGGCCAAAGAGGGCCTGACGATGATCGTCGTCACCCACGAGATGGCCTTTGCCCGCGACGTTTCGAGCCACGTCGTCTACATGGCCGACGGCGTCATCTGCGAGGAAGGCACCCCCGCCGACATTTTTGAGCACCCGCAGAATGCAAAGACTGTGGAGTTCCTGAGCCGGTTCCGGCAGGCGTAAATTGGTATAAATACGAAAGGTCGTGCTGACGATGGATCGTCGGCACGACCTTTTTGTTTGTGATATTGGGATACGGCCCGGGAGGGAGGAATCCCGCCCCTACGGATGGCGGAAAACTCGTGACGAAAGATGCAGAGGCGGCGTCCTCGACGCCCCGCGGGCCGGGCATACCCGGCCCCCACGGCGTGTTTTTACGCCAGCGGCACGTCGATCTCATCCTCGATGGCAAAGCTGTAGATCGTCAGCTTTGTCACCGGTACGGCCAGCCGCTGGGCAAATGCGCGGCGGTAGAGCCTTAACTGCGCGGCGTACTCGTCAATGTAATATTGGGCATCGCGGCTGCGGTCCGTCTTGTAGTCAAGGATCTCCGCGTGCTCGTCAAAGACCAGCACCAGATCGGCAATGCCCTGCACCAGCACCTCCGCCGCGGCGGCACTCCCCTGCCCTGCGGCGGGTGTGACCTCGGCGGCGGGCAGGGCCGTGATGAACGGTTCCTCCCGCAAAATCTGCTTTGCCAGCCGGATGCGCCGCCAGACTGCACTTGCAAAGAAGGGCCGCACGGCGTCCAAATCGAGCTTGTCCGCCAGCGCAGAGTCAAGCAGCTGCAAGTCGGTCTGCCGCCTGACCTCGGCGTCCAGATCGGGCGCAGGGCCGTCAAACGGCACGCTCTGCATAAAGGCGTGGATGGCTGTGCCGCGCTCGGCCCCGGTCATGCCGGTTTTCTGCAAGAACGCGGGGCGCTCCAGCGCTACGGGCCGCGCCGCGTGGGCCACGGCGCTGACGCTGACCTTGGCGGGCACCTTTTCCAGCGCCGCGCGCGGACTGCGCCAGGCAAAGCTGGCCTTCAGCATTTCCACCACTGCCGGGTCCGCCGCGGGGGCGGGCGGTGCGGGCGGCTGTTCGGTCTCCTCCGGCAGGGGCAGCACGCGGATGGCCAGCGGCGCGCGGTGCAGCCCGTAATGCGGCAGAAAGCTCGTGTACTCCCACAGTGCGCTGCTGTCCGGGTGGAGCAGCGCCGCGGTCAAGATCCAGCCCGCCCAGCTCGTCATGCTGCGCATGGCCTCGGGGCCGGTGGCCTCGGCGGCAGCGCAGAGCGCCGGGAGCTTGAGGGAGGACGCCGTCTTTTTCAGCGGCACCGTGATAATTAAAGCGTCCTGTGCGCGGGTCAGCGCCACATACAAAACGCGCATTTCCTCGCTCAATGTCTCGGTGCGGATGGCCTGTACCAGCGCCGCGTAAGGCAGCGTTTTGAACCGCTTGGCCGCACGGGGCGCGCGCAGCATGACGCCGACGCCCAGCCGACTATGGGTCAGCACCGGGCGGATGGCATCGCTCTGGTTGAATTTGTGGTCGGTGTCGGCCACGAACACCACGGGAAATTCCAGCCCCTTGGAGCGGTGCACCGTCATGATCGAGACACACCCGGGCCGGGTCTGGCCGCCTGCGCTCTGGCTCAAACCGCCGTTGGCCGCGGCGGCGTCCATGGCGCGGATGAGCGACGGCAGGCCCGCCCGGCCTGCACCGGCAGCCCAGGCTGTAAAGCTCAACAGGTCCTCGCGGCAGCGCGGGCCGTCGGGCAGTGCGCCCACCGCGGCCAGATAGCCGGTGCGGGCCAGCAGTTCCTCGATCAGCTCGTCCACCGGCAGCGTGCGGGCCAGGCGGCGGTATTCGGTCAGGGCGTCGGTGAACTGCGCAAACCGCTGCGGCTCGCTGTAGAGCACCGCGCCGTACAAACTGCCTGTGGGCCGGGCGCGGCGCAGCGCCACAAGGTCGTCCGCCGTGTAGGGAAACATCGGGCTTAACAGCACCGCCGCCAGCGGGATGTCCTGCGCAGGGTTGTCGATGACGCGCAGCAGTGCCGCAAACGGGCGGATGTGCGGCTCGTCCAGCAGGTCGGTGGCGGAGTCCGCAAACACCGGGATGCCCGCGGTGCGCAGCGCACCCTCGTAAGCCGCAAAGCCCTTGCGCCCGCGCAGCAGAATGCAGAAGTCATCGTACCGGCAGGGCCGCGGGCCGTCCTTGCCGCGCACGGGGAAGCCCTGCCCGACCATCTCGGCAATGCGGCGGGCAATGACGGCGGCGTCGCCGTCCACGTCTGCGCCGTCGATGACGTCGATCTCGCACATGCCCTGATAGGCCGCGTCCTTATCGCCGCCCACCACAAGCCGCTGGCCGTCGCCGTAATCGACGCCGCCCAGCCCCCGGGAGAAGAAGGTCTCAAACAGATAGTTGATGCCCGCAATGACGCCGGGCGCACTGCGGAAGTTCGCGTCCAGCGCCAGCGTGGACGGCAGCGGCGCGGGCTGCGGGTGGGGCTGCCAGCGCTGCTGCTTGTCCACAAAGATACCGGGGTCGGCCAGTCGGAAGCGGTAGATGCTCTGCTTGATGTCGCCGACAAAGAACAGATTGTCGGCCTCGGGCCGTGCCAGTGCAAAATAAATCGCGTCCTGCAGTGCATTTGTGTCCTGGTACTCGTCCACCAGCACGGCGGCGTAGCGTGCGCTGACCGTGGCGCAGAGCGGTGTGCGCTCGTTGGTCTCGGTCAGCAGCAGGTCCAGCGTCAGGTGCTCATAATCCGCGTAGTCCAGCACCTTTTCGGCACACTTGGCCGCAAAGCAGCTGTCGGCAAACGCCTGGGTCGCCCGCACCAGCGCGGCCACCAGCGGCGCAGCGCGGCGGCGGTCTGCGGCGAACTCCTCCGCCGTGCAGAGCAGCACGTCCTTTTGCAGGCTCGTCATCTGGTCCTTGGCACGGTCCCGCAGCTGGGACGCGGCGGACGCACACTGGTTGGCATCCTTGCCGCCCTTGACGCTGCCCGCGCGCCGCCAGCCGGTCAGGACGGCGTCCAGCGCGGCCAGGCTCTTGTCCCAGTCACCTTCCTTTAGATAGTAGCAGAGGTTTTTCACCCGCGCGGCGTCGTCCTGCATGACGGCGGTGTAGGCCCGGTCTGCAGCCTCGTCGCGGGCCGCAATGGCTGCGCCGCTTTCCAGCAGCGTTTTGGCACCCTGTGCGCGGGCCAGCGCAATGCCCAGCAGTTCTTTGCCCCAGAGCGTACCCTTCGGCGGGGCGTCCTGCTGCCACATTGCGGCAAAGGCTGCCAGCGATGCCGCCGGGTGGGGCAGCGCGCGGGTAAAGTGGTAGAGGTCGAGGATCGCATCCCCCGCCGTATTGTCAGTGCGGCCCCGGTCATACAGGTCGGCAAAGGCGCGAAAGTCAGGGTCCTGATAGGCAGTCTCCAGCGTCGCGGCCAGCGTCTCCTGCTCAATACGGGCCAGATCGGCCTCGTCCGCCGTCTCAAAATCCGGCGGTACATCGAGCATCGCAAAGTGCTGCTGCACAAAATGCAGGCAGAACGCATCCACCGTGCCGATGGACGCACGCTGCAACAGCAGCTGCTGGCTGCGCAGATGCAGATCGCCGGGGTGGGCGCGGACCTCCTGCGCCAGGCGGGTCGTGATGTCGGCGCGCAGCTTGGCCGCGGCGGCATTCGTGAAGGTCATGATGAGCAGCTGGTTCGCGTCCACCGGGTGGACCGGGTCGGTGATAAGCCCGACGACGCGCTCGACCAGTACGCGGGTCTTGCCGGAGCCGGCAGCCGCCGAGACCAGCAGACTGCCGCCCCGCGCGGAGATGGCCGCCGCCTGCGCCGGGGTAAATTGAATTTTGGGTTGTTCGGGCATGGGGGTGTCTCCTTTATATGAAAACGCTTCCCCTGCGGGGGAAGCTGTCGCCGCAGGCGACTGATGAGGGGCAGCCTTGCCGCGGCCTCCCATTCACGGGCTGCCATGGCCGCGCCGCCCCCCGTCTGTGGTCGGGGCCGCAGACGCCTTCCCCCAAGGGGGAAGGTGTTCTCATTCCGCAAACGGGTCATCTTTGATGTTGATCGTTCTCTCGTGCTCACCGTCGCGGTGGGTGCAGGCGCAGCGGAACTCACAGTAGGTGCAGGGGGATCTGCCGCCGGTGCAGAGCGGCTCGGCGTCAATGCGGCCGCTGTACAGATTCTTCGCCATATCGATGAGAAGTCCGTCCAGATGGTCGCGGATGCGGCCCAGCTTGGCCGTGTCGGCCAGCGTGCTTTTGGCATTCAGCGGCTTGCCGGTCTTGGCGCTGAAGGACAGCGGCACAAACTCGCCGGTGCCCTTCGTGTCCATGGCGCGGTAGATGCTCTCCTCGTCCAGCAGCAGGCCGTTCATCGGGTAGGTCGGGGCGGGGTCGGCATCGTCGCCCAGCTCACTGCGGTCCACGCTCTTGGGCGCGGGGTCGGCCAGCAGGTATTCGACGCCCGCCGCCGTCGCGCCCGGGAACTGCCGCTTGGCGTTGCGCTCCAGCGTGAAAAGATACAAAAGCATCTGGCAGTCAAGGCCGCAGTAGACCTCCTTCAGCTTAAACTCCTTGCCGCCGGTCTTGTAATCGACGACGCGCAGGTAGGTGCGGCCCAGCTTTTCCAGCGGCATGGCATCGACGCGGTCCACCGTGCCGACGATGCGCACAATATGACCCGCGCCGTCGTCCAGCTCCACCGGGTCAACGCGGGGCGCGTCGGGGTCGTCGGCGTCGGGACGGTCATCAATGCGCAGCTCAAACGCGACGGGCTGAAAGCCCGACTGCCGCAAATCGCGCTGGATGAACCCCAGCAGCCCCACCAGATTGCGGCGGATGCGCCCGACAAGGTACTCCATCCGCAGTGTCATGCCGGGCAGGTTGGCTGCGGTGTACTCGTCCACCAGATCGTTGACGAGCGTCTCCAATTCCTCCGGTGTCAGGTCCTTAAACGCCTCACCCTGGCGGCGCAGGGCGTTTTCCAGTACCCAGTGGGTCAGCGTGCCGCTGATGTTGGGGGCCAGCTCGGCCTTCTGGCGCGGCGCGGCCTTTAAAATGTACTGCAAAAAGTAGCCGAACGGGCAGTATTGGTATTTTTCGAACCGGGTCGGGCTGATGTGCAGCCCCGGGCCCAGCAGGGCTTCCAGCGCAGCGGTGTCCTCGACGCGCTGCTCCGCACCGGCGGTATCGGCGGCGCGGCGGACGGCCTCATAGCCGGGGGCCAGATTCGGGCTTTCGTCCAGCACGGCGCGGACGGCGGCACCGGCAGCGCCCTGCCCGGGGTCCTGCGTCAGCGTGCCGAGCATATCCAGCGCGGCGGCGGGGGCCGCCGCCAGCTGCACCGCGGTGGGCGCACAGGGCGGCACCTGCAAATATTGCAGCACCGGGGCCAGCGCGGCGCTGGCGGGGGCCGTGTCCCCGGCATGGGCGGCGGTGGGCCAGCTCAACCAGAGATACTTCCGTGCGACGGTCAGCGCCTTATAAAAGCAGATGCCTTCGCGCAGGACTTTATTGGCAAAGCAGTCGGGCAGCTCAGCCCCCTGCGCCATCATCAGGTCGCGGTCCGCGTGGGTCAAAAGCCCCTGGTCGCCGGGCGTCTGGGGGAACTCGCCCTCCAAAAGGCCCACCACAAACACGGCATCGGTCTCGGGCAGGCGCATACGGCCCGCCGTCGTCACAATGACGCTGTCAAGGCTCTGCGGTATGTGTCCCATATCCGTCGCGCGCAGCAGCAGCGTGAACAGCTCGGCGTAGTCCGCGGGGGCAAAGACCTCATCCCCCAGCAGCCGCGCCAGCTGGTCCAGCAGACCCATGACAACGTTCCACTCCCGCAATACTTCATCTGCGTCGGGCAGACGGCCCCTGTCACGCAGCGCGGCGGCCAGACGGTCCAGCGCATCCTCGGCTCCGAGGGACTGCAAGAACAGGTAAAGCTGCTTTGTCAGCGCGGCGGCGGGCGCACCGGCGGCCTTTTTCACAAAGGCGGCGACGCGCTCCATCAAAAACGCGCGGGCGGCCTCGGCGTCGGCAAGCGTCTGCACGTCCTGCTCTGTGTCGCGCCCGGCATAGCCCGCCGCGCTGCGGGTGAAGGTCCCGCGCCAGTCGGCGGCAGTCAGCGGCCAGGTGTAGGCGTAGTTTTCCAGTGCGCACTGCTGGGTGTCAGGCAGGTCAACAAGGCCGGTTTTCAGCAGACGCAGCACGCTGCGGCTTGACACACCGCGCAGCAGATCCAGCGCGGCGTGCACGGCGCGGGCCGGGGCGGTATTCTCGGGGCTGGTTGCCTCGTCGCAGAAAAGCGGGATGTTCTGCAGGCGGAACTCATACCGCAGCGGCGCTAAGTACTGGTCGGCATTGCGGCAGATGACCGCCATGCGGCTGTAGGGCGTGCCCTGCCGTGCGCGGGCGGCGATCTCGGCGGCGACGGCCTTGGCCTCGGCCTGACGGGACGCCGCGGCGTGGTAGGTGATGGCCGGGTGCGCGGGGTCAACGGTAAGCTCCGGCGTGTAGGCCGGGTCGGCCAGCAGCAGGTTCAGCTCGGCCAGCGCGGGGGTGCCGGCGTGGCGGCGGTCCGCGGTCAGGACCTCGGTGTGGGTGGGGATGTTCGCGTCGTTCGCCATCCGCTTTAACGTGTGGATGACATGCTTCGCGCCGCTGAACAGCCCCATGCCGCCGTCTGAATCCTGCTCACCGTCGCAGCACAGGCAGACCGTCACGTCGGCCACCGGCAGCATGGCCGCCAGCAGGGCACGCTTGGGCGCGTTGAAGGTGTCGAACTCGTCGATGAAAACGGCCCGGCCCGCGAAGAATTCCGCGTCCAGCCGCTCCGCCGCGCGCTGCTGGCGGCCCCCCGGGTCCATGGCGCTCTGGGCCAGCAGCCCCTCGTAGGCGTTGTAAATGAGTGCCAGCTCGTCGAGCTTTTCGCGGTCCGCACCGGGCGTTTTGGCGTATTCCGCCAGCATTTCCGGCGTGACACCGGCGCTTTTCAGCTCGCTGATCGTCTGGGCGGCCTTCTCACAGAAGGCCGCGCTGCGGCGCTGGCGGCTGTAGTAGACGACCTTGTCCAGCAGCGAGTCCGCCGCGCGGCGCAGCAGCAGCGCGCGGCCCGCCTCGGTCAGCGTCGGCACCGCCGCCCCGCCGTAGCGGCGCAGCAGCGCCTCCGACAGTGAGGTGAAGGAGTAGCTATCCACATAGGCGGACAGGCTGTCGCCGAGCGTGCGGTAGAGCACGCCTTCCGTGGAGGAGGTGAACTGCTCCGGCACGATCAGGATGCTGCGCTCTCCCCGCTCCGCGCGGGTGCGCAGCTCTGCCAGCATTTGATAGGATTTACCGGACCCGGAGGGGCCGAGGATAAAATGTAACATGGTGGTTCCTTTTACGTAAGCCTTCCCCTTGGGGGAAGGTGGCTGAGGCCCCGCCAGAGGCCGGATGAGGGGCGAGTTTGCCGCGGCAGACCGTCAACAGGCAACCATATCGGGCTTGCCCTCATCAGTCAGCGGGCGGGGCCGCTGACAGCTTCAGTCTACGCGCTAAGAGCCGCCTTCGGCGGTTGCGCTCCGACACGCGCCTGCGGGCGCAGCCCCTCGGGGGAAGCCATTCGACCCACAAGCTCTGCGAGCGCGAACCTCACCTCATACCTTCCAAACACCAGCGCGTTTTCCGCTTTCGTGGGGTAGTCAGACTGTGCGCCGGAGAGGCAGAGAGCCGGGTAGAGGACGCAGAACCAGTTGCGGCCCTGCGCGCCGCCCAGTTCAATGCGCAGGGCGGTGTACTCCCCGCCGGGCAGGGCAAAGCTGCCGTAATCCCGGGCAGCAAAGGCAAACTGCTCCAGCCGCAGGCGGGCGGTCTGGGCACTGTGGGCGCGGTGCAGGGCATTGTCCGCGGCGTTTTGCAGCGCGGGCAAAGCGGTTTGCAGCGCCGCCGCGGCCTGCTGCGGGGTGTCGGCCCGGGTCACTGCTTCCGGGATGGCCGCCAGCACGGCGTCCCGCACCTGCAATTTCAGCAGCTGGTCGTCCCAGGTATCGCTGTTGGCCAGGATATGCAGCCGGATCGTATCAGCCCGCACCCGGGCGGCGGTGCGCTGGTGCCAGTCGGCCAGCGCGGTAAGTACAAGCGTCAGCGCCAGCCCAAGGCCAACGCCCAGCTCCAGCACACGGCGGGTATGGCTCGTCATAACACATTTCCCCTTTCAACCGGAGTATGGGATGAAAGGGGAAACTCTAAGCATTATTTTTTTGCTCCAAACAGGCGGCGGACCGTCACGCGGGGACCGCCGTGGGTCGGCTTGCAGAGATAGACCTGCTTGTAGCCGTTTTTCAAGGCGGCTACAGCGCTGCGGGCGGCGTTCTCGTCGTCAAAAATGCCGAACACCGCCGCGCCGCTGCCGGTCATCTGGGCCATGACGGCCCCATGCTCCCGCAGCGTCTTACAGATAGCGGGCGTCTCCACCGCACCGGAGCAGTGCTCCAGCGCGTTACCGCCCGCGGCGCAGACCCCGGCCAAATTGCAGTCGCGGATGGCCTGCTCCTGCGCCTCGCAGTCGGGGTGGACAGGGCTGCCCATCGTGTCATATCGGGCGAACGCCTCAGGCGTCGAGACACCGACGCTGGGCATCGCCACCACGAACCGGCAGTCCGGGCAGGGCGGCAGGGCCTTCATCAGGTCGCCCACACCGCGCACGCGGCAGGTGCCGCCCAGCAGCGCAAACGGCACGTCCGCGCCGATGCCCGCACCGATGGCACACAGTTCGCTCATGGACAGGTGCGCACCGTACAGCTCATTCAGGCCGACGAGCACGCCGGCGGCGTCGGCACTGCCGCCCGCCATGCCCGCGCGGACCGGCACGCGCTTGTAAATCGTCATATCCACACCGGCCAGCAGGCCCGTGTAGTCAAAAAAGGCCAGCGCTGCCTTGACGGCGGTGTTCTTGTCGTTGACCGGCACAAAGCTGTCGGGCAGCGTCAGGGACAGATCATTGCTGCGGCGCAGCGTGATTTTTTCATACAGATCAATCGTCTGCATGACCATATCCAAATCATGGTAGCCGTTGGGCAGCGTGCCCACAACGTCCAGCGACAGGTTCAGCTTGGCCGGGGCCAGCACCGTTACCGAGCGGTATTGCATAGGGGTCACTCCTGTTTTTACTTTTTCATCCAGCCGTGTTCGGTCAAAAATTCGCGGATGCGCTTCATCGCGGTCTGCAAATGGTCTACGCTGTAGGCGTAGCTGATGCGGGCATAGCCCTCGCCGGAGGCACCGAACGCCGAGCCGGGGATGATGGCGACCTCCTTTTCCCGCAGCAGCTGCTCGCAGAACTCGCTGCTGGTCAGGCCGCTGATCTGGATAGACGGGAACACGTCGAATGCGCCCCGCGGCACAAAGCAGGTCAGGCCCATATCGTTCAGCGCCTTGACGACGTAGCGGCGGCGGCGGTTGTACTCGTCGCGCATCATCTCGATCTGGTCGTCGCACTGGCGCAGCGCCGTGATGGCCGCGTACTGGCTCGTGGTCGGCGCGGACATGATGCAGCTCTGGTGGATCTTCGTCATGACTTTGACAAGCGGTGCCGGACCGGCGGCGTAGCCGAGCCGCCAGCCGGTCATGGCGTAGGACTTGGAGAAGCCGTTGACCACAATCGTGCGCTCCGCCATGCCGGGCAGCGACGCAATCGAAACGTGGCGGTCCAGGCCGTAGGTCAGCTCGGAGTAAATTTCGTCGGACAGCACCAGCACATTCGTCTCGCGCAGGACGGCGGCGATCTCCTCCATCTCGGCGGCACTCATGACTGCGCCCGTGGGGTTGTTGGGATACGGGAAGATTAGCAGCTTCGTCCTGGGCGTGATGGCCGCGCGCAGCTGGTCGGCGGTCAGGCGGAACTGATCCTCGGCGCGGGTGGCAATATGCACGGGCACGCCGCCGGTCAGCTGGGTGATCGGCTCATAGCAGACAAAACACGGCTCTGGGATGATGACCTCATCCCCGGGCTGGACCACCGCACGGATGGTCAGGTCGATGGCCTCGCTGCCGCCGACGGTGACCAGGATGTTTTCCTCTTTATAGTGCAAATCAAAGCGGCGCTGTAAGTAATTGCAGATCTCGCCGCGCAGCTCCTTTAAGCCGGAGTTGGCCGTATACTTGGTGCGGCCCAGCTCCAGGCTGCGGATGCCCGCGTCGCGGACGCTCCACGGCGTTTTAAAGTCCGGCTCCCCGACGCCCAGCGAGATGCAGTGGGGCATATCGGCTGCCAGATCAAAGAACTTGCGGATGCCGGACGGGCGCATAGCCTTGGCGGCAGGGGCAAGCAGCTCATCGTAGTTCATCACAGGACGGTACACTCTCTTTCATCGGGTTCTTCGGCCAGGTACAGGCGGCCGCCGCGCTTGTAGGGGCGCAGCACAAAGCTGGTCGCGGTGGAGAGCACGTCGTCCAGCGGGGAAAGGCGCTTGGCCACGAAGATGGCGATTTCCTGGAAGCTGCGGCCCTTGATGATGACCTGCAAATCATAGCTGCCGCTCATCAGCAGCACGGTGTCGACCTCATCAAACTGGGCAATCGTCATACCGATGTCGTCAAAGCCGCGGGCCTTATGGGGGGTCACGCGCAGCTCAATGACAGCCTCGACGAGGTTGACACCAGCCTGTTCCCAGTCCACGAGCGTCTCATAGCCGCGGATATAGCCCTTTGCGGCGGCCTCATCCATCATGGCGGCGATTTCTTCAGGCGTTTTATCCAGCATCGCCGCGATGTCCTCAATCGGCATACGGGCGTTCTTTTCCAGAATGCGAAGCAGTTCTTCCATAGTAGGTACACCTCACTCAAGTATATATAGATGTATTATAGCATATTCCGCAGCGGATTGCACTAGTGTCCGGCGGATTTTTGCAGCAGAACTGCAGGGGCCATCTCATAAGAGGTCATCTATGGCAAGGCTGCGGGCCGTAGATATGCGGTCCCTGCGGCGCTGCCACAAAAAAAGCGCCCGCCCATGCGCATGGCACAAGCGGGCACTTTTCAAATTCAGGGTTTACCCCTCTGCGGCGGCATCCTCTGCCGGGGTGTCGCCGGTATCGTCGAGGTTTTCGGCATCCGGGGCGACCTCAGCGCCTTCCTCGGGGACGGGCGCGGGCTCGGTGCTCGCGGCATCCGACGTGCCCATTTCCTCGTTCTGCATGTTATCCACAACGGCATCCGTCGGGGCGGGGATCGGCGTGACCTCAACCTGCATATCGCTGTCGCGCAGGGCGGTCAGGTACCACTGGCGGTTCTCGCCGCGGGTAAAGACATAGTCCATATACTTCGTGGGCTCAGTGGGCGCGGTCAGGGACAGTTCACCGGTGGCGTTGTTCGACGACGTCGGCACATAGCCGACGGTCACGATGCGCTGGCCGTCCTTCTTGGTGATCTTTTCCACCGTCGGCGTGTACAGCGCCACCGAACTGGTGACGGGCACCAGATAGGCCTGCTTTTCTTCGTCGTACTGGTAGACGAACTCCGCCGTGCTGAACGTGCCCTCCGTCACCTGGTAATCCGGCCCGAGCAGGTTGGAGATGTAGGTGTCGATCTCCAGCGCCGGGATCAGGGCCGAGCCGGTGTCGGGGTCGCGCTCGTACTGGTCCAGGCTGCCGCCGCTGTTCTGCACCTGATAGACAGTGCCCCAGATGGCGGCCTGTTTGAAAACGCCCTCGTCCACGCTGTTCACGTCGTCAAAAGCGACGGGGTCCAGCATGACCATGCCGTACAGGCGGTCACGGTATTCATTGCGCAGGTCCGTGTCGTCCAGCGCTGCGCGCACAAGCCCGACGATCCAGCCCAGCACGGTGAACAGGCCGATGAGTGCCAGCAGCAGTGCCGCCGCGCCCACGACCTGCCGTGCCAGACGGCGGTTATTGCGGATATGTTCTTCTCTGTAATTTGCCATTGTGGATGTGTTGCTCCTTTTGGGGGATTCGTAGAGACTTGCCTCCCTCTGCGAGGGAGGTGGCCCGCAGGGCCGGAGGGAGAGAACCTTGCCACTGCCCGAACCCCTTCGGGTTAAGGCCAGGTTCTCTCCCCCACCGCCTGCGGGCGGACTGCTCCGCAGCCGGACCCCTCTGTCGCTACGCGACATCTCCCCACGTAGTGGGGAGTCACCCTCGCAGAGGGGGCCAAGAGAGCAGGCTTACTTATTCTTATACATCTGCTCGTAATATTTCTGGTAATCGCCGCTGGTGACGTGGGCCATCCAGTCGGGGTGCGCCAGATACCAGTCGATGGTCAGGACGATGCCCTTCTCAAACGGGGTCTCGGGGTACCAGCCCAGATCCTCCTTGATCTTGGTGGGGTCGATGCCGTAGCGGCGGTCATGGCCGAGGCGGTCTGCAACGTGGGTGATCAGCTCCTCGCTGATGCCCTCGTCCTTCAGGCGGTCATGCAGCTGGGCAATGACGGTCTTGACGATGAAGATGTTGGGGCGCTCGTTGTGGCCGCCGACGTTGTAGACCTCGCCGTCCTTGCCGCCATTGGCGACCATGTCGATGGCCTTGCAGTGATCCATAACATACAGCCAGTCGCGGATCTGCATACCGTCGCCGTAGACGGGCAGCGTCTTGTGCTGCTTGGCGTTGTTGATGAGCAGCGGGATCAGCTTCTCGGGGAACTGGTAGGGGCCGTAGTTGTTGGAGCAGCGGGTAATGTTCATCGGCATGCCGTAGGTGTCGTGGAACGCCTTGACGAACATATCGGCGCTGGCCTTGGAGGCAGAGTACGGGCTGTGGGGGCACAGCGGGGTCGTCTCCATGAAATAGCCCTCGGCGCCCAGTGCGCCGTAGACCTCGTCGGTGGAAACCTGCAGGTATTTTTTGCCTTCCTTCCAGGTCTTTGCGGCGGCGTCATACCAGGCATCCTTGCAGCACTGCAGCAGGTTGACCGTGCCCAGCACGTTGCTCTCGACGAAGATCTCGGGGTTCTTGATGCTGCGGTCCACGTGGCTCTCGGCCGCAAAGTTGATGACGTAGTCGGGGTCGTACTTTGCGATCAGGTCGGTCACAAGCGCCTTATCGCAGATGTCGCCCTGTACAAAGATGTGGCGGGCATCGTCCTCGATGTCCTGCAGGTTCTCGAGGTTGCCGGCGTAGGTCAGCTTGTCGAGGTTGACAAGGCGGATGTCCTCATACTTTTCCAGCATGTAGTGGACAAAGTTCGAGCCGATGAAACCGGCGCAGCCGGTCACAAGATAGGTTTTCATATATTAAAGTTCTCCATTCCAGTTTGCAAAAAAGTCCTTGAGGGCGTCCTGCCAGTCGCGCATCTCGTCGCCGACGGTGCAGCGCAGCATCCGGTTTTCCAGTGCGCTCCACGCCGGGCGGCTGGCACTGGCGGGGTTGGCGGCGGCATACTCGGCGCTGGTCACAGGCTCGACCTTGCAGCTAAGCCCTGCGCCCTGCATGATGGCACAGGCAAAGTCGTACCAGCTGCAAATGCCGTTGCCGGTGCAGTGATAGATGCCGTAATCGTGGCTGACGGCCAGCTTGAGAATGTGGTAGGCCAGGTCAACGGCGTTCGTCGGGTTGCCCAGCTGGTCATTGACGACGGTGATCTTATCGTGGGTCCGGCCCAGACGGATCATCGTCTTGACGAAGTTTTTGCCGTAGCTGCTGTAGAGCCATGCCGTGCGCACAATGAAGTGCCGGCGGCAGAAGCGCTCGACATACTGTTCTCCCAGCAGCTTCGTCTGGCCGTAGGCCGAAATCGGCGCGGGCACGGCGCACTCGTCCAGTGCGACGCCGCCGTTGGCGGTGCCGGGGAACACATAGTCGGTGGAAATGTGGATCAGGCGCGCGTTGACCTTCTCACACGCCAGCGCCAGATTGCGCGGGCCGATGGCGTTGACCTTAAAGGCCGCGTCGCGGGCGGTCTCGCAGCCGTCCACGTTGGTGAAAGCGGCGCAGTTGATGACGGTGTCGGGCTGGTGGCGGCGGATGTAGTTGATGGTGGCCTCACGGTCCGTGATGTCCAGCTCATCGACATCCACCGGGATAACGGTGGCCTTGCGCAGGCGCTCGGGCAGCGGGCCGATGGCGCAGCCCTCCGCGGAAAGCTGGTGCTGCAGCTCGGTGCCCAGCTGCCCGCGGCAGCCGGTAATCAGAATTTTCATGCGTATTCCCCTACTCTATCAGTATTGCAGCTTGTCGTCGGCGACATTCTTCAGATGCTGGCCGTAGGGGGATTTTCCGTAGCGGGCGGCACTTTCCAGCAGCTTTTCCTTGGTGATCCAGCCGTACTTGTAGGCGATCTCCTCGGGGGCGGAAATCTTGATGCCCTGGCGCTGCTCGACGGTCTGCACAAAGGTAGCCGCCTCGACGAGGGAGTCCATCGTGCCGGTGTCGAGCCAGGCGTAGCCGCGGCCCAGCAGCTGGACGTCCAGCTTGCCCTGGTCGAGATACATCTGGTTCAGCGTCGTGATCTCCAGCTCCCCGCGGGCGCTGGGCTTGACCTGCTTGGCCATTTTGACAACGTCGCTGTTGTAGAAGTACAGGCCCGTGACCGCGTAGTTGCTCTTGGGGTTAGCGGGCTTTTCCTCAATGTCGGTGGCATGGCCGTCCTTGTCAAACGCGACGACGCCGAAACGCTCGGGGTCGTTGACGTAGTAGCCAAAGACGGTGCTGCGGCCATTGGCAGCGTTGGCGGCAGCATTTTTCAGACGCTTGGAGAAGCCCGCGCCGTAGAAGATGTTGTCGCCCAGGACCATGGCGCAGCAGTCGTCGCCAATGAACTCCTCGCCCAGGATAAACGCCTGGGCCAGGCCGTCGGGGCTGGGCTGGACCTTGTACTGCAGATGCAGGCCGTACTGGCTGCCGTCACCCAGCAGCGCCTCAAAGCGCGGGGTGTCGGTAGGGGTGGAGATGATCAAAATGTCCTGAATGCCCGCCAGCATCAGGGTAGACAGCGGATAGTAGATCATCGGCTTGTCATAGACGGGCAGCAGCTGTTTGGATGTGACCATCGTCAGCGGGTAAAGTCGGGTGCCGGCGCCGCCGGCCAGGATAATACCTTTCATCGTTTACAACTCCTTTTTTATTCTCGGTGCCGTGCGCGCCGCCCATCCCATTGGGGCATAATCTCACACAATACGATTAAGGGTATTATACCGCATTTCGGGGCCGCACGCAAGAGGGGAAATATAAGCCTCCCCCCTCGGGAGAAGCCTTTTTGCGTGCCAAAATTGTTGCCGTTTTGTTACTATTTCTTTGCAATAGCTTGACGAACCCCCTGCGCTGTGCTACAATACAAAAAGAACAAATCACGATGGCACGTTACTGCATCGTTTTCCATACAGATAAAAAGCTGAAATTAAGGAGGCGTTTTCTCGATGAAGCGCTTTTTTTGTGCGGCCTTTTTTGTGGTCGTCGTCGCGCTGCTGGCTGCCTGCGGCGCACTGAATACATCCTCTGCCGCAGCACAGGCCACGGCCACCCCCACCAGTTCCACCTCCCGCACCCAGAAGTCCGATTCCACCGTCAAGGTGAATGAGACCGCCGCCAAGGTCGATGTCGTAACTGCGCAGAGCAGCGCGACGCCCAGCGCCACCGCGGCTCCTGCCCCTGCCGAGACCCCGGCCACGGGCGATTTCCCCGTTATGTATCTGGCCGGTGTCGTCGGGCTGATTTTGATCTGCTCTGCCGGTCTTTTGATGCTGCGTAAAATTTGAGCTGTGAACGCCCTGCGGGGCGTTTTTTTGTTTTTAAAAAAGAAGTTGTCCGCCCCCCTTGCCTCCCTCTGGGAGGGAGGTGGCCCCGCAGGGCCGGAGGGAGAGAGCCTTGCGGCAGCCCGAAGCATTTCGGGCCGTGACAAGGTTCTCTCCCCCACCGCCTGCGGGCGGAGCCCCCTCCCAGAGGAGGCCAGGGAACTACGAAAGGAGCCGCCGCCATGCCCAAGCGCTACCGCAAGCTGCGCGGGGATACCGCCTATTACCCCTT